>WUUC01218036.1_pt1 | contig 12036 bp, 11 predicted proteins | sample 6278441 | NCBI WGS metagenome assembly WUUC01 (sample SAMN13675441, study PRJNA597444) | soil metagenome | isolation source: soil | place: USA: Washington | collected 2017-10 | reverse complement strand
ATACCCTGATTCTTCCTCATTTTCAACAACTGTAATCTTTCCCGTACCCGTTAAGCTAGTCTGATAGATAGCGCCAACTTCTTCTCCAAAATCCGTTATATAAAGTTTGTTTGCCGCAACGTTTAATGCAATTCCATAAGGATCATACAAATCAGTGACAACATTCGTTACCCCGGTTCCATCTGGATTTACCTTCCAAACTCCACCAACTTCATCAACATCCAAACCACTGAAATAGATTTTTTGATTAGTCGCATCGTACGCTAAGGCCAGTCCGTTCTTGTCAGTTATGTCTAAGACATTCGTAACGGTTGCAGGTGCACTTATTGCAAACTTGGCGATTTTTGCATCGTCAATATCAATGAAAAAAATCTCATTTCCTGCTTGGATAGTGATATCTGCCGTAGTAGAATTAGTGCCACCCGCTCCCTTGGCCAATAACGTTACTGTATAATTCCCGGCAACTGCGTACGACTTAACAGGGGATTCCTCGGTAGAGGTGGTACCATCACCAAAACTCCATGTGTACGAAGTTGCGTTTGTTGACTCATTCGTAAATGTTATGTCTTCACCAGCTGTGGCTGTTGTCTTACTGGGGGTAAACGCAGCCGTAGGTTTTGGATCGCCATCATCATCGTCACCACAGGAGCTAATAAATGCGACTGCTAATAAAAGCAGAAAGCATGATAAGAGTACATTAATTTTCGTTTTCATATAGTTTAGTTAATAGTTACAATTAATATCCATCGTTTTGTTTCATCTCGGAATTTGTGTTGGCGTTAATTTCGTCTAAGGGGATGGGGAAAAGAGTTTGATTCGTACTTGTAACGTTTGGCAGGACTGCAATCGCCCGGCCTGTTCGTACAAGATCAAACCAGCGATGCCCTTCAAATGCAAACTCGACCCTTCGTTCTTGCTCAATGGCGAATAAAAGTTCATCATATGTATCCGCATCGGTATCAGTAAGGTCTGCGCGATCCCGGATTATATTAATGTCATCCTGCACACTTGTAAGATTTTGTTGAAGCTTTGCATTCGCCTCAGCGCGGATGAGATACATTTCTGCAAGTCTTAATACGATAACGTTATCCTCTCCTATTGCCTGATCGTGATATTTCTTTGCATGTGGAAATTTTCCGTTGTCATCAAAACCAACAGAGCTTTCAAGCCTAACATCACCAGGTTCAAATGCATCTAAAATAGAAATATCTGCCGCCACCTCTTCCCTTCCCTTCTTTGTTCTGGGAAAGTTATAGTCTGCAATCCTGTTTCGCGAGGATTGAGTAAAGTCTATTTCAAAAATAGATTCAGCAGATCCTTCCGCAAAAATCTCCGAAAAATCGATAAGCTCATACACATCGTCATTTATTACACCGGTTGCCTGTTCAATTGCTAATGCATAATTACCCTGATAGAGGTACACACGGGCCAGTAAAGCTTTAGCTGCATGTTTAGAAGCCCGAACCCTGCTTGTTGAGAGAGGTAAATGTTCTTCTGCAAACTTAAGATCGGCTATTATTTGCGCGTATACATCGCCAACCGCTTCACGGGGAACATTGACGCCAGCTGTGCCCACCGTAGGTGTTACCTTAATTGGGATGCGCCCAAAATAACTGAGCAGGTTAAAATGGTTTAGGGCCCTTATAAAATAAAGTTCTCCCAGCGCTTTATTCATTTCAAGCTCTGACATGTCACTCATTGACGGGATAACATCAATAACCGCATTTGCATTATTAATTCCTTCGTAAGCAGAGCCCCAAATTCCCGATATGCTGCCATTCTCCGGGAAGATATTGTTATTGTCCACTTCACGATAATTTACCGAAGTACCATTAACGGGATAAAATAAATTATCTGCCGCTAAATCAGCGAAATTGATATAGGCAAAACCATAATAACTTAAATATTGAAATGGAATATAAGCTCCTAAAATTCCCTTCTCAATGCCTTCCTTATTCTGAAAAGCGTCATTCGCTAGAATGGAACTCTGTGGCTTTACATCCATTACATCACAAGCGGAAACACCTAGTAGGAGTAAAACAAATATGGATATCGCTATTTTTTTCATTGTCCTAAAATTTTAGGTTAACACCAATTGTTAATGTACGGGCCTGTGGAAAGGTGAAGAAATCGGTACCGATCACTTGTGTGCTGTTACCACTATAGTTTACTTCCGGATCAAGACCTGTATAATTGGTAAACGTTAACAGGTTCTGACAACTTATGTAAAACCGTACGCTATTCAATCTTACTCGTTGGATCAAGTTATTATCAAGGTTATACCCTAAGGTAAGATTCTTCAAGCGCAAATAAGAGCCATCTTCTATAAAACGTGAAGAAACACGTCTGTTTTCCCCTGCTTTTACTGCATCGCTTGTTGCCCTGGGAACATCCGTAATATCACCTGGTTGCTGCCAGCGCCTTAAAACTGCTGTTGTTTGATTGTCTCCTCCTATAAGCGATTCAAGGTAAAGCCTTGAACCATGAAACACATCATTCCCGTACGAGAATTGAAAGAATATACTCAGATCGAAATTCTTGTAGACAAATGTGTTCGTAAATCCTCCAATAAAATCCGGATGAGGATTACCCACAATGGTTCTGTCAGCTTCTGTGATTGTACCACTATAGTCCTTGTCAAAATAAACCATGTCACCTGTAGAAGGATTAACTCCTAATGATTTATAGCTATAGAAAATACCAATTGGTTGTCCCTCCATTACACGATTACTTCCTCGGCCCAGATCATCAATAGGTTGATTATTATACAATTCCAAAACTTTGTTTCTATTGGCCGATATATTCAAATTCGAGGTCCATTTTACCGGACCAATATCCTGAAGTACTCCAACGGTAACTTCAATCCCCTTATTTTCCATTTCACCTATGTTCTCTACGATACTTGAATATCCGGAAGAAGTAGGCAACGGTCGACCTAAAAGCAAGTCCTCCGTAATTTTGCTATACAGGTCAACCCCAAGCGTAAACCGTCTTAATAATGTGATATCCATTCCAATATCCAGTTGCTTAGTAGTTTCCCACTTTAAATCCGGGTTAGGCATATTGTTGGGATAAATAGCAGGTGAACCATTGTACGTTCCCGTTCCGTATAATGCGGCATACTGGAAAGACGATATATTATCGTTGCCCAGTAACCCATAACTCGCTCTGAGTTTCAGCTCTGTGATACTTGGAACATTATCTTTAAAAAAGTTTTCCTCACTCATTCTCCAGGCTGCAGATACGGCAGGAAAAAATCCATTTTCGTTATTCTCTCCAAAATTTGATGAAGCATCAACACGGGCAGAAAGTCCAACCAGATACTTATTGGAAAAATTATAATTAGCCTTACCAAAAAAAGATCGAATACCCTGATCAGATGCAGAGGCACTTGGGGTTATGTAGACGGACGCTGTATTTATATACTCGAGATCAGCACTTGCGTACCCTTGTGCTTTGATGTATATATCCCTTGCTTGCTTTTTCTCAAAACTATATCCTACCATTACATCAATCGAGTGATTATTGAAGGTCTTTTCATACTTTAATGTATTATTACTTACCAAATTTATTACGTTGGTATAGGTTTCAAAGCCCAGTCCCTTTCTTGGCAATGCTCTTACGGTATTAAACTCAAATGCATGTTCCCGTAAATTATAGAAGTCGACCGCCCATTTCGAGTTAAAGGTTAATCCGGGGACGATCTGATATCCAGCAAACACGTTAGCAATTGTACGATAGGTAAAGCTTTCATTGGTTGCTTCATTGACAGTTGAAACCGCATTATCATATGGACCTTGTTGATTATACGAGCCATCCGGATTATAAACCGGCAAAATACTTGGCGTTGAGATACCATTGGGTAATGGACCCCACTTAGTTTGATCACCTTCAACCCGATCAGCTTTTGAGTACGATAAGCCAATACTTGTACCAACATTAAGTTTCTCGTTAATATTATGATCAACGTTTAATCGCAAATTGATCCTATCATAGGCCGTTCCAATAACAATCCCTTTTTGCTTAAAGTATGTTCCCGAAATAAAAAAGCGTGTCTTATTATCACCCCCACTTATGGACAGGTCATAATTGGAAATAGGTGCCGATCTGAAAACAACGTCTTGCCAATCCGTGTTTGTAGTATCCTTAGCCATTTCTTCCTCGGTAAAGACCGTGGTGTTCATTAAATCATTTCTGTACGCCATCCATTGGTGTGAATTCAACATATCCAATGTTTTCCAAACCTGTTGCACACCATGATACATATTAAAGCTAATTATTGATGCTCCAGATTTTCCCCGCTTTGTGGTGATAAGTATTACACCATTAGAACCGCGTGCGCCATAAATGGCTGCAGCTGCAGCATCTTTAAGAACAGAAAATGATTCAATCTCACTTGGGTTCAAGTCGGTCAATGCGTTGATACCCTGCCCCTCATAGCCTACTTGTGCATAGTCGCCCGTAGTAACCGGAATTCCATCGATAACATAAAGTGGTTGACCGGACCCACTGATGGACGTTGTTCCACGCACGCGCACGGACATGGCACCACCCGGAGTTCCCGAGTTTTGCATAACCTGAACACCCGCAGTTTGACCTTGCAGCACACCATCAATGGTGGAGACAGGTAAATCCTTTATTGATTCAGCCTTAACAACTCCCACGGATTCGGTTAACAGACGTCTATCACTTGCACTATATCCTGTTATCACAACTTCTGATAATTGTTTTGTATCGTTTTGCAGTGTTATGTCAACCACTTCGCGGTTATCAATCGTTGCTTCCTGCGTTATATATCCTATAAAAGAAAATGCAAGCGTATTTTCCTGCGGTGACACCTGAACCTGGTATATACCATTTTGATCGGTTGTGGTACCCTTTGTTGTGCCCTTCACAAAAACACTCACTCCCGGTAAGCCGGTTCCGTCTTCCGGGTTGGTGACTTTTCCCCGAACGATCCTGTCCTGCGCATACGCACTACAGGCTAAAAAGGAAAAAAATAAAAACAGTAGAGCTTTCCTCATACGTTGAAGGTTTAAGTAGAACTAAAAAAATCTGAACTGACAGACAAGCTACACTTATCGGATCAATTTCAGGGTATATATTTTTTTACCGGAAACCAGCGTCAGGTAATACATGCCATGTGCATATGAAGACAGATCAACAACTTCATTCTCAGCGCCCGTTTGCACCTGAAGAATTTTGCCGAATTGATCTGAAACCGTCATCGTGTAATTGAAATGCGTGGGGATAATTCTGACATGAAAAATACCATTCTCTGACGGATTTGGAAATACTTTCAGCGACAATACTTCTTCCCTGTAGGTTGCGGTGATTACTGTTTCCGGAATATAGGGCTCATCATCCGTGGGTTGCGGTGCTCCCGCAACAAATTGTTCGTTTCCGTTCAATAATACGTACCGCATGGCAGAAAATCCAACATAATTGCGAACCGCGCCTGCCGGATTTACAGGTTGTGAGGCAAAATCAGCAGTTGTCCCTGAATTGACGGCAAGTATAGTTGAAAAATTTCCGGTTGATTTCCAGAAATTTTTTCCGTCCTGCTGATAAAATTTCAGGTAGCTGCTTCGGTTCAGGTAAATTCCAAATTTTAATTCCGCAGAAGCCATGGCAAACGGAACCGCTGCCGTAGTGTTTTCATAAAACCCAGAAGATCCGGCATCATAGGTGTTTGACATAATGGTTGATGTCTCAAGCAGGTTAAGGCCATCTTCATAATTCAGGCGTCCATAATAGGCCGCAAGGTCATCTGCCAGATGGTTTGTTACAAAAGTTTTGCCGGCATACCGGCTGTCTTCACCGATAAATGCCGTAATCATTCCGTTTCTCCGAATGTGATTATAGAGAAGCATACCCGTTGGTCCATTGTTCAGGAAATCAAACAGGCCGGCATCCTCATTTTCGACAAACAAGACTTTTTTTGATTTACGAATCAGGTTTCTTAATTCAATTTGTGAAGCATCATTTGATTCATCGGAAGCTTCCGCAAGAATTACAAAGGCCCCGAGCGTGCGCAGCCGAGTAATAGTAGTACCGGCTTTTCCGGGAGCAGTTACAACCGTTACAGAATCAGTTAACGCTCCGGCCTGTTGCACAAAATACGTTAGCATTGTCTGATTGGTTGAAAGACCCTCACTTCCGCTCAGGATAACTTCATAATTACCCGCCTCAGAAGTTTGTACAGGAATTAACGGTTCATCGGGCCCGGTTATGATCTGAAGCGTTTGAAGATCAATGGCATGGCCATATAATAATTGAGTGACGTGAATCGAGTCACTGGTCATCTTATTTTCATCAAAGGCCGCAAACTCAGCAGCGCTATAGATGGAAACCGCTCCGGTTCCGTATACATGACCAACATTGTTTTCATCAATGCAAAGCGCTGTTCGATCATCAACACCTAAACCGATGAGCATCTCATCCGTTGCGGAATACCAGTTTGCCATAAAGCCCAGGAGTCGCGCGCCACGTCCGCGTTCAGTAAGGTGCGTATCAACAACAAATCCGGGTAAAAACGGAAGGAAGTCATTCCGTAAGGTGATATCCGGGTCTTTAAAATTTTGCAATACATCATCCGGATATAATGATCCTTCAAGTCCCGCATAAATTACTTCTGATAAAATAGCCATGCCGGCAGAAGTACCGCTGATTACACCTCCACTATTAAATTTATCACGTATCGCCTGCTCGGTTTTGGTGTCTTTAAAATATTCGTAATAAAATGATTGATCACCGCCTTTAAAAAAGAAGACATCGTACTGCATCAACAGATCGTACGTTGCCTGTTGATCAGCTAGTGCCCGACTATTAAGCTTAATGTTATCGGCCTCCTCTGCGCCCAGCCATTTAAAATAATCCGGAATCCAGTTAGTCTCATCGTCATAACTGATTACCGCTACTTTTTTATTTTGCGATTGATCGATGGCCCAGCTGTAAGGCTCATCGCTCCAGCTATTTTCATCCTCAGAACCCCCGCCCACCAGAACGATTTTTCCCTGTGCGCCTGCAAGGCAGCTTACGAGCAGGAAAATAAAACACCACCGCATCCTCATCACGGAAAATATCTTACTCTTTCGTCAAAGTTCCTATAAAAATTTTTGGATGGGGGAATAAGTGCAGGTTATTGAGCAGAATTTGCGTTTAAAGTCATAAATGCATTCAGTGACAATCCTCCAAGCACTGCCAGGCGAATTAAAATTTGAATAAATTTTTGCATCCGCGATGTAATCATTAAAAAGATCATCGCAACACCGCTGACGGCCAGACTCAATAAGCCAATCATTAGTTGTTCCGTTGCACCAGGAAGATGAAGAAGCGCAAACAATAAACCGATTACACAAACTGAACTGGCAATTGAATATATTTTAGTCGGAATCTGAATAAGCTGACTCTCGGTACTGTGAATAAATCCAGCTAAAAAATAAAATGCGGCCAGTGTGAGCATCGTTATCATCAAGGCTTCATCCGCGCCCGGCAGATAATAAAGGAATTTTAATATACATGCAAAGCCAACCACTACAGCCAATACAATTTCAATGATTACTTGTTTATTCGATAGCCAGGCGGATAATTTAAGAGGCAGTTGATTCATAGATTCGTTTCTATGCGAATTTATTAAAATCGGTGGGTATTTTACACCACAACCGATTAGCTAAAAATGCTTAAAAACTGAATTTTATGGCTGGTTTACTTTTTGTCATGATGGATGCAAACGTTACCAATATGACAACAGCAACTTTACAAACTAACGCAAACACCCAGGCGGAACAGACAGTTCGCAACGTTGTTCAATCTGCCATTAAGCTGAAAGCCACAACGGCAGCCGTTTGCGGCTCGGCCTTAAAGCGCTGGAGCATCGTCTGGTCTAACTAATTCTCCAACGGAGTGTGGAGGAGTGTGGATAAAAATCCCCCTATAGGAGGGAATGGGCAGAGCCAGTGCATTAGAAAAGCCTTACGTTACTTGGCACTATTCTTACCTGAGTAAACTGAATCAATACAAACAACAACCTTATGAAAAACGTCTTAACCATTTTTGCATGCCTAGCTGCACTGGCACTAACGAATTGCGAAAGCAAAAAAGAAAAAGAGGAAAAAGAAGCTGCCATCGCAGCAGCTAAAGCAGATTCAACTACGGCAGCTAATACTGCTGCATTTGAAGAAAGAAGAGCACGAATCAAACGTGAACGTGATGAATTATCAGAACGGAGACGCCTCGCTGCAGAAGAAAAAGCAAAAGCAAGCGCTACGTACAAAGATGTAAAAGGCAAAACGGTTTATTACAAATCTGAAGTGATGCCTGTTTTCCGCGGAAGCCAGGAAGAACTCGAACAGTATATTCAGGATAATGTTAATTATCCAACTTCAGCTCAGGCTGATCAGGTAGAGGGAACTGTACTTGTTGATTTTGTTGTAGGCGCTGATGGTGTTGTTCGCGATGTAGAAGTTGCCGAAACAACCAGTGATGCCGTAAAAGAAAAACTTAGCGAAGAAGCCGTGCGTGTAGTTTCAGCTATGCCAACATGGACAGCCGGTACACAGGGCGGCAAGCCTGTTGATGTACGGGTTAGCTTACCCATTACGTTCCAATTGGAAATGTAATCCGTAATACTTTTACAGGTTTTTACGGGGAAGGCGTGCTTGCACGCCTTCTTTGTTTTTTAGGTTGGTTACTATTCACTTTCTCTCACGATTTAGTGCAAAAAGTTTTAGTTACTTTTGATTGACTAACCCCTAAAACCATTCAAACTATGTTCATCTTATTTGGCGTTATTGGCTTGCTGCTCATTATGGGCGTTGCCATTTTCAACAATCTTGTAGGCGCCCGGAATCAGGTTGAAAATGCCTTCGGAAGTATTGACGTAATGCTGAAAAAGCGATATGACCTGATACCCAACCTGGTTGAAACCGCCAAGGCTTACATGAAGCACGAACGGGAAACGCTTACGAGCATTACTGAGCTGCGTACCCGCGCGATGTCGCCCAATGTTACAACAGATGAAAAAGTGCAGCTCGAAAATCAGATCAGCGGCTTGATGAAGAGTGTGATGGTGTCGGTTGAAAACTATCCTGAACTGAAGGCCAGCGAACAGTTTACCATGCTGCAACGCAGTTGGAATGAAACGGAAGAGCAGATCTCAGCTGCACGCAGAAATTATAATGCATCGGTAACTTCCTATAATAATGCTGTTGAAAAATTCCCTTCGAATATATTCGCTTCTATGTTTGGCCACAAACGCAAATCCGTATTGGAAATTCCGGAGACTGAACGCCAAAATGTAAGCGCGAAGGCAATGTTTAATTCCTAATCAGTATGCACGCGCAGGAATCGTTCCGGGCGTTTTATGATTCTATGCTCCTACCTGTATTGCAGGAACTCGAAGCTGAACGGCAAATGCTTACCCGCAAATTTTTATTGTATGCCGCAGGAGGGGCAGCACTTGCCTTTCCATTATTTGTTTTCGTTCATCCGGTTGCCGGTGTGGTGCCTATCATTATCGCGATTGTTGCCTACTATTTTAAATTTGGCCGGATAATTAGCGAGAAGAAAGTTCGTTTTAAGCGCGAGATAATTGGGAAAACAGTATCGTTTCTTCACGGTGATTTATCGTATGATCATACGCGGTGTATCGACAAGACTACCTATCACAGAAGCAAGCTTTACCTGGATAACATCAGCCGGTATCACGGGGATGATCTGGTCAGCGGCACAGTTGGGAAGACCGCGATCCGTTTTTGTGAATTGCATACGCAACAAGTGAGGCAATCGGGAAAGAGCACAACGGTTGTTACCATCTTTCGGGGTTTATTTTTTATTGCCGATTTCAACAAAAAATTTATCGGGGAAACGTTTGTACTACCCGATACGGCAGAGAGCACGTTCGGAAGTCTGGGAACATTTTTTCAAAAAATGAATATTTCACGTCCTAAGCTGGTGAAGCTCGAAGATATTGAATTTGAAAAAGCATTTGCTGTCTACGGCACTGATCAGATCGAAGCGCGCTATATTCTTTCCCCTGCACTCATGCAACGGATCATGGAGTTCCGGAATAAAACCGGTAAGAATATTTCCATGTCCTTTATCGATTCGAATGTCTTTATCGGCATCCCGGTTGCACGGGATTTATTTGAAGCGCCTGCGTTCAGCACGCTCATTAACTATTCTCTGATTGCTGAATATTATAGCTACCTCGCCCTCTGCATCGGTATTGTAGAAGACCTGGATTTGAATACGAGAATCTGGACGAAGGAATAATATTGATTCGAGTTCGAGGATAGAAGTTCGAATTTTGGGACGTCACTACTCTGTGTAGATATATTTTTTTAATACACCTTCAATCTCCTTATAAAAAAGTTTTTCATTGCCTTGCGATAAGGCCGCGCTTCCTGTTTCGGTAATTGTTTCCAGCACTTCCTGATAACGGGATTCATCCAGCGGTGACTGAAGTAATAATTTTAGATCGCGCTTGATAAACTCTACCTTCACGCGGGATACATCCATCATCCGGAACTCTTTAGATAAATACGTGATCAGGTTTCGCTCATCCAAAAAGTCCTTGATGAGGTCATTTCGAAGTTTTAGTACAAGATCAGCCGGATTGAGTGAAGCTTGATTAGTTAAAAAAGTGGATTTAGAAGTCATAGAGCTTAAAAAATGAAGATCGAATAGTCAAAAGTAAACTATCCCCTGCAGAAGTTATCCACAATAGTTTGCCTGTGACAGAAGCTGTCAGTGAGTAGTCTTACTTTTAATTATTAAATCCAAAGGCATGGAACCTACAATGAGAATTTCAGTCAGAAACGGACAGGAAATACCCGCTGAAGGTATTTTAATTGATGCATTCGGACTTGCTGCAGTTTTCAGCACGTTAAACGAAGCTCAGACAAGCCGGATATACGTTTATGAAGGAGTTCAGTTCTGGCGCGCCAACGATGCTTTTGTGATCGCGTATCACGGAGAATCTTTTATCGTCAGGAACGAGATGGGACTTGAGGCGTTTCAGGCACTTTTGATAGAACAAAAGGCCTCGTAGTAGCTTCATAAAAATTAATCAGGCAAAACTTTAATCATAATATCCTTATACATCACCTTGCTTCCCGGATCGTGTCCCTGCAAGGCAATCGTGCCTCCGGTTAATCTTCCGTTCTCACCTTCTGTAAATTCATTAACAATTTTATTGTTAAGCTTAACGGTAACTTTTTTCCCCTGCACGATGATTTGCATGTCGAACCATTCATTGTCTTTCACAAAAACTTTCTTCACATCCTGCACGGCATAAAGGCTGGCTGTTCTCCGCCAGTCACTTTGGGTGTTATTAACCTGAACTTCGTAGCCTTTCGAAGGCCAGCCTTCTTCCTGGTACGTGGTGTGGATGAAAACACCCGAATTTGCACCGGGGAACGTCATAACCTTAAGCTTCAATTCGAAATTTTTAAAGCTCTGCTTATTTACTTCGCCTTCGTAAAAAAGGTGGGCCCGATCGCCCTGCACAACAATAGCACCATCAGCCACTGTAAAGGTTGCTGGACGCTCGCTGACTTTCCAGCCGGTTAATGTTTTACCGTCAAACAAACTCACCCAACCATCCTGAGCAAAAGAAGCTGTATTGGTTACGAGTAGTACGAGTAATGAAGCAAGAAGATTTTTAACATATTTCATTGAGAAGATTGTTTTAACGTTCATGCGCAAGCCTTTCCAGGGCAATTCTACTGAAAAATAAATAGTAATGTTCCGAGCTTTAAATCTTTTTGACCGCGATCATCGGTATAATAAAACTCAAGTTTATACTGAACATTGGGTTGATGCGTACCAATCAACTCCCGAACCGGAACTACAAAATACGGCCCCATAACCTGATCCTGTTCAACCGTTCTCAGCACCTCGTTCTTTTCCTTTACCACAAGCGAACTTGACTTGGGCTGATTACTCCCGTAAACAAAAGAGACCGTTAAATCCTTTAACACTCCCTGTTTAAGGGTGATCTCATATATTTTATCCCCAGCAGATTTAATATTA
>WUUC01029704.1_pt1 | contig 12037 bp, 8 predicted proteins | sample 6278441 | NCBI WGS metagenome assembly WUUC01 (sample SAMN13675441, study PRJNA597444) | soil metagenome | isolation source: soil | place: USA: Washington | collected 2017-10 | reverse complement strand
GCATCGAAAATCTCTTCGCCAAACTCAAACAATACCGCCGCATCTGCACTCGTTACGAAAAACTGCACTCTTCCTTCGCCGCCATGCTCTCACTCGCCTGCATCCTCCTCTGGCTCCAATCTTAACCAGACACTCCCTAGAGTTCGGAGTCTGGACAACGCCTGAACCGCTCAACACCGTTCGGGCCGTATGTGTTTTTTTGCGCAGATTGTAGATACGGCAGCGGCGTCATCGACGTTGTTCATAGGACCTTTTGCTCTGCTCGCGCTCGCCATTCCGGTATTGCTGCTGGGCGAATTCATTTTTCACCGCGTCGGCTGGCTGCATCGGGCCAATGTGCCGCCGCCGATCATCGGCGGGCTGCTCGTCGCCGTCGTGCTAGTGTTGCTCGCACGTTTCGCGCCGGACGCCGTCACGCTTCAGGGTAGCACCACGAATGCGGTCTGGCTTTGGTCCGTGCTTCCGCAATGGGGTCTCGGCGCGCCGGGATTGATGGATGTCGAGCGGCCGTTATTGATCCTGTTTTTCACCTGCGTTGGTTTTAATGCGAGCGGGAGTGTCGCACGCAAAGGTGGCCTTCCGTTGGTGATCTTACTGCTGTTGTCGGTCGGACTCTCGGTGGTGCAGGCGGGCACGGGCGCACTCACGGCGTTGGCGCTGGGCGAGCATCCGCTCCTCGGCATCATGGCGGGCAATGTCTCGCTCATGGGCGGCTTCGGTACCGCGGCGGGATTTGCCCCCGAGTTCGAAAAGGCCGGGTTGGCCGGCGCGGCGGCGATCGGACTCGCGGCGGCGGCATTTGGCGTGATCGCGGGCGGCCTCGTCGCGGGCGGGATCGGCGGCCGGTTGGTGCAACACAAACTTCACCGCGCGGGCAAAGGACCGGTCGGTATCCAGGAAGCGGACGCGGCGGCGGTCGAGCCAGCCGGCTTCATCGCCGAGGTGAAAGAGCTGATGGAATCCGCGGGGAGCATGCTGCTGCACCTGGCGGTGCTCGTCGTGTGCATGAAGCTCGGGGCGTTTCTTAGCGTGTTCATCCAGCGATCCGGCTTCACGTTTCCCGTGTACATGGGCTCGATGATCGTCGCCGCGATCGTGCGCAACGCGCACGATCTGCTTCGCGGCACTTGGATGAAAACCGAACAGATAGACGCGATCGGCTCGGTGGCGTTGATGTGGCTCCTCGCCATCGTGATGATCGATCTGCAACTGAGCCAGCTGCTCAGCTCCGCTCTGCCCTTGCTGGCGATCCTCGCCGTACAGGTCGTATTGATCGCGGTGCTGGCGTACTTCGTGACGTTCCGCCTGATGGGCCGCGACTACGAAGCCGCGACGATGAGCGCAGGCATGATCGGCTACGGACTCGGCGCCACCTCCAATGCCATGGCGACGATGCGCGTCATGATCAGGCGCTTCGGCCCCGCGCCGCGCGCGATGCTGATCGTACCAATCGTGGGCTCGTTCCTAATCGATTTTTTTAACGCCATGCTCACGACGACGGCGCTGAATGTCTTGAAGTAAGTGCGAGCAAGCCTGCGCGTTATTTCTGAGCACATACGCACGCAGACGCCGCCGGCTCGTCGCTCGCTATTACACCGCGACGTCAGCGGTCAGGCGGCATCGCCGATAATGTGCCATTACCGCGCCGGAGTTCGGTCAGTGCAACGAGCGGCGATTCGCCTTATCAAGCCCGCTGAGGTTCGTTGGTTGAATGTGGAGCACGGAGCATCCGACGAAGCATGAGAGCATTCTTAACGGCATAGCCCTGGCGGTCGTTATTGAAATAAACCCAGACTTCTTCCGCTCCCGACGCACGGATCCGCTCTGCCCACGTAGCCAACTCTTCGGTCGAGTAATCGTGGCGATACCACTGCGTGCGTCCGCTGAAACGAACATAAAGCAGCCGCTGTTTCGCTGGAAACGTTTCCGGAAGTCGGGGCGCACTCACCGCGCAAAAGGATATCCCACGCTCCGCGAGCGCGGCGTACACCGCTTCGCGCCACCAGCTGCGATGCCGGAACTCGGCGACGTTCCGGTGCGCCGGGTCGAGCTGCGTCACGATACTCTTCAAGCGCGCAGCGGTGTAGCGGTAACTCGGCGGAAACTGAAAAAGGAAGCAGCCCATTTTCTCTACAAGGACCGGCGCGATCTCGTCGTAGTAAGCGTGCACATGTTTTTTCGTGCGCACCATTCGCCGCTCGTGAGTGATGAGCTGGTTCACCTTTACGGTGTAAATGAAATCGCTCGGAGCATCCCGCTTCCAACGCCGTACAGTCACGGGTTTCGGCCAGCGGTAGAATGGCGCATTGAGCTCTACTGTCCGGAAGACGTTCGCGTAATAGGCGAACCAGTTCTTCGTCGTCACTTCCTGCCGCGGATAAAAAATTCCGCGCCAGTGCGAATAGAACCAACCCGAACAGCCCACATGGATGCGCATGGTTCTCGCCGACACCCTATCCGGATAAAAGTCCGCGCTCCCGCTATCCGAGAGTTTACCAGTCGACAGGACGGTGGAATCGGCGCTTTGGCGCTCACGCGCCGCCTTTTAACTGCGGCGGCAGCTGTGTGGGATCGACCGGATAAATTTGTTTCAAATCTATTGGGCCCGGTTCGAACTCCTTGTCGGGCGCGCCGACGATCAGCCAGAGCACTTCGGTGTCGGAGTCGTTGAATATCTGCCGCAGTACCGAAGGTCCGACCAACACGCCGCCATACTTCGGCACCGTCAGCGTCTCGTCGCCGGCCCGAATGCGGCCCGTTCCCTCGAGAACGAAATAAAATTCCTCCGCGATCACATGCTTGTGCAAAGTGTTCGCGCTCATCGGAGGCATCCGCCACAGACGCGCGCCCAGCCACTCGCTGCCCGTGCGCTCCAGATAATCCGCATTCGGGATGCGCATCATATTCGATGGTCGCCATGTCAGCTCGCCGGGCGTGATCAACCGATAACCTTCAATGGGTTTCATTGTATCGTCTCTATGTCGAAGTTGTCCGGCCTTCGGCAATAGCAGGCGAGCGTCGCAAGGGCAGAGTTCCTCACGTCGCGGACCGATGCAGTCTCGGCGCGATAAGGGAGGCCTCCATTCAAAGATCACGATCTCCGCCATACACAGTCCAGCCTGAAGGCAGACGTCGGCGCGCCGCTCACGCTTTCCGGTCAATAGCCCGATGGCCGATGCGGATGATGACGAATTCCGCGGGCTTCACCGGCGCCACACCGACGAGACAAAACAAGCGACCGTTATCGATATCCGTCTGAGTCATCGTCGTCCGGTCGCATTTCACAAAAAACGCCTGCTCAGGTTTGGTCCCGAGCAACACGCCATTTTTCCACTCGCCCATCAGATGATCGGAAATCGCGCCGCACACATTCGACCACAGCGTCGGGCCGTTGCGCTCGAACGCTGCCCATTGCGTGCGCTGGGTGAGCGTGGCCTCGAGCAGCTCGACGTAGCGCTGCGGGGAAATCTTCTTCACTGAAATCCGGGGAACGCGGGGATCGAAATCGCGGGGGAGCATGCGAAGAGCGGACCACGAAAAACCCGGAAACCACGACCGGAAAAACGCTCCGTAAAACGCGGTCGAGCAGTCTTCGGCGAATAACAAGATAACGTTATTCCGTCGCTCGATTCGCCTCGGTCGCCAGCGCCGGCTTCAATGTTTCGCCTTTCACACGTATCCCCGCGAGGCGTGTGATCACGAGCTCGGCGTGTTCGGAGAGCACATCGACGAGCGCGTGCCGCTGGTGAATATCGATCGCTCCGACGATGTTTGCGGGAAGACGGGTGACTCCCGCGATCTTGCCGACGAGATCGGCGGGGGCGATGAGCTCTTTGCGGCCCACGTTGATGAAGATCGTCGTATAGCCCGCCTCTTTCCCAGTCCGGCCGGGGCGCTCGTATTTTTGTTTCGCGACACGAGGACGATCGCTTCCGTCGTCGACGGCTATAACGCGCGCAGGTTCAGTGCGGCGCGGACCGGCTTCTTTGTAAGCTGCCGTCTTGCTCACGGGAACGCTTCGTTCTGCCGCGGGGCGGGTGGTGGCAATCGGCGCAGTCGGTTTCACCACCGCGGCAGGAGCGTCCGTCGCGCTTCCCTGCATGAGGTGCAGCAAAGCGGAGCAGATGTCGGTGCTCGAATAGCCCTGCTCCATCAAGCGGTCGATGATGCCGTCCTGTTTCTTAAATTTTCCTTCCTGCAACGTGGTGCGGAGTTTTTCGAAAAATACGTTTTCGCGCGCCTCCTCCACTTGGTCGAGCGAGGGCACGTTTTCGCGACGGATCTTGATCTTAGCGAAGCGGACCATGCCCTGCAGCTTATAGAGCTCGCGTCCCGAAACGAAGGTGAACGCCCTGCCTTCTTTGCCCGCGCGCCCTGTTCGCCCGATGCGGTGTGTGTAATCCTCGGCATCGTTCGGCAGGTCGAAGTTAAAAACAACTTCCAGGTCATCCACGTCGAGGCCGCGCGCCGCCACATCCGTCGCGATCAGGAACTCGAAACCGCGCCGACGGAATTTCTCCATCACACGATTGCGCTGCGCCTGCGTGATATCGCCGTGAAGACGATCCACCGCATAGCCGCGCGCGTGCATGTGTTCATCGAGCTCATCGACCATGATCTTCGTGCTGCAAAAGATGATGCCAAAACGAAAATCGTAGAGATCGATCAACCGCGTGAGCACCTCGAGCTTTGAGCGACGGTCTACTTCAAAATAGACCTGGTCCACCTTCGGCGCATTTTGAGCGTGCGCTTCCACTTTGATCCACGCGGGATTACGCGTGAAGCGTTTGATCAACGACTGGATCGCCGGCGGCATCGTCGCGGAGAAGAACAACAGCTGACGCTCCTCAGGGACGCCCGAGAGAATACGCTCGATGTCGTCGCGAAACCCCATGTCGAGCATGCGATCGGCTTCGTCGAGAATCACCATCTTCAATGAGTCGAGTTTCAACGTACCGCGCTCCATGTGATCCATCACGCGTCCCGGTGTGCCGATGACTACCTGCACTCCCGACTCCAACGCGCGAAACTGCCGGTCATAGGACTGACCGCCATAAATCGGCGTCGCGTGTAGCCCGCGTTTGAACAGCGAAAGTTTACCCACTTCCTCCGCCACTTGCACTGCGAGCTCGCGCGTCGGACAAAGGATCAACACCTGCACCGCGCGGCTGTGTGTATCGACTTTATCGATAGCTGGGATCGCAAATGCCGCCGTCTTGCCCGAACCCGTGGAGGATTGGCCGATGACATCGCGCCCTTCCAAGATACTCGGGATGACTGCGGTCTGAATGGGCGAAGCTTCCTCGAATCCCATCTTATCGACGGCCTTGAGGATTTCGGGCGAAAGGCCCAGCTCGGCAAATTTGCGTTTTTCCATTCCGCAACCTGTCGCACAGATTCGAAAAAGCAGAGGACAAAATCCTCGCGCGAATTGTCCCCACGCCCGGTTGAAGCGGAAGTTTGCCCTCGCGTTTACTCTCGTAGGCAACGCCAATACGCGAATGCCGTTCTCAAAACTCGGGCTCTTTTCCAGCCTCGTCAAAGGTACCCAAGCCATGGGTTACATCGATCCCACGCCGATCCAGCAGCGCGCTATTCCGGTCGTGCTCTCGGGTAAGGATTTGATCGCCTCCGCGCAGACTGGCACGGGCAAAACCGCCGCTTTCGCCCTCCCCGTTCTCAATCGCCTAGGACCGCACAAAGCCGGCAATCCTCGCGTGCTGGTGCTCGAGCCCACGCGCGAACTCGCGGCTCAAGTGGAGACCGCTTTCCGCGACTTCGGACGCTTCACCGATATCCGCGCCACCGTTCTCCACGGCGGCGTCGGCTACGGCAAACAGCGCAGCGATCTTCGCTCTGGCGTCGATATCGTCATCGCGACCGTCGGCCGCCTCATGGATTTTCTTCAGGAAAAAAGTCTACGCCTCGACAGCCTCGAGATTCTCATCCTAGACGAGGTCGACCGCATGTTGGACATGGGCTTCATCAAAGACGTGAAGCGCATCGTCGAGATGTGCCCGCGCGGCCGTCAGACGCTTTTTTTCTCAGCCACCGTTCCGCCGGAGATCGAGGAGATGGCGCGTTTCGCCCTCAAAAACCCCGAGCGCATCGAGATCGGCCGTCAGCGTTCGGTGAACGAATCCGTCAACCACGCGATCTACACCGTCCCGCACCCACTCAAGTTCGACCTCCTCCTCGCGCTCCTCGCGAAGACCGATTTCCAGAGTGTCATCGTTTTCTCCCGGACAAAACACGGCGCCGACAAAATCGCCCGCAAACTGAAAGCCGCCAACCACACGGTCGCCGTCCTTCACGCCAACCGCTCCCAAAACCAGCGCATGGAAGCACTCGATGGTTTCAAGAAAGGCCGCTACGAAATCATGGTCGCCACCGACATCGCCGCCCGCGGCATCGACGTCGCCGGTGTGTCACACGTGATCAACTACGACGTTCCGGAGAACCCCGAGGATTACGTCCATCGCATCGGTCGCACCGGTCGCGCGATGGCCGTAGGCGACGCCTTCATGCTCGCGACTCCCGAGGACATCAAAGACGTGCGCGACATCGAGCGCTTCATTGGCGCCAAGATCCCCAACCTCACGCTCGAAGGCTTCGACTACAAGTCGCGTCCAGTCGTCCCTTCGACCGAAAAACCACATCTGAAAGATCGTCCGCGCGATCCCATGAACAACCCACGCGCATTCGGTGGCGGCAACCCCAACCACCACCCGCAAGGCAAGCCCGGCTCCCACTGGCGCAATCGCCGAAGCCGATAAACAATCGGGCTCACGGACCCAACGCGTGGCGACTCGCTTCAATTAAGCGGCGAAGGCGCTTCGCCGTAGAAATAAGAGTAGCTCCACATACCACAATCATCCGCATGGAGCCGGTAGCACCCGGGCAGTCAGGCGGAGTCGGTAGTCGTAAGTGAGAGGTGGTCTCGCCGCGAGGGTGGGTCCAAGCGCTGCGATTACCCGTCTCGTCATAGACGAAGCGGTGCACGGTGCTTGATCGATCTTACCCGAAATTTCGAAATATGCGCCCTTGAGAGATCACCCGATATTCTAGAGCGAGATGGCGGCCGTCCGGTTCGGTCCACACGCTCGTGAGTTCATTAAATATCATCGAGCGGGCCCAGCGCCTACTTGCCCTGTTGAAGTCATTCCTCAACGGCGGGGGGCCGGCCGGCGGGATCGAAATATCCTCCGCCATGCAGCGGCGGCTGCAGAATAACCCCGAGCTCAAGGACAATTCACCGCGATAAAGAAGAAACAAACAAGGCACGCTCCCGACCGTACAACGAAACTTATAAACAAAAGCAGTGCGCATGTGGAGGACACACACGCGCCTTCATCCGGCCTCGGCGAGCAAAGCGTCTTCGGCTACGCATTCAGCCAATAGCTCTCGGCAGCAATTGAAGGAGGAAATTAAAACTAGACGGCGTTCTGCACCGAGTCTCGCTCGCCGTTTTCGCGAGGCAGGGCAATACGCCGCCCGTGTAAAAATCCATTGGTGAAAATCTCGGTAACTCGCCGCGCGGCGACACAGCATCGCGCTTTGCCGTTAAATTTAAGGCCCCTCCTCCGATAGAGCTGACATGTTACCATTGGCCAGGTCCGCAGCGTCGATCATTCTCGTCATACTCGCGTTGTCCGCGAGTTTCTCAAACGCGCTCGGCGCCGCTTCTCCACGTTTAGTTATCAAACTCGCTCCGAGCATCACGGTCGGCGGCGATTGTAATAATCCTGCCGTCTGGGTCGGCGATCGTGTGCATGTATTCGCGAGTCCGTATGCCGACAACGGTCTACCTGCTGGCGTTGCTTACTATTGCAGCGGCGACTCGATCGAAACACTCGACGCGCGCGAGCCTGTGGACGCTGACCGCAGTATAATTTCCGCCGCTCCACGACTTTCGTACGGACCTTGGTTTGAAAGCGTAATCGCCGATGACGACGGCGTGCTCTGGGCGTATTATCACGCCGAGTTCGGTGTCGAGCGCGGTCTGCATCCGCGCATCGGCGCTCAGGTGTCTTACGACGCCGGTGCGACGTGGAGCGATTTGGGCGTGATCATCGATCTGCCGGACGGCTCCGACGCGGCGGAAACACAACTCGCCTACGGCTTTGTCGGCGGCAACGGCGACTTCTCCGCCATCCTCGATCGTGGCCGCCAGTACGTCTATTTCTTCATTTCTCAGTATGGCGCGTCTGCTGACACTCAAGGCATTGCCGTCGCCCGTATGCGCTGGACCGATCGCGCCTCACCTCTCGGGAAAGTCTGGAAAAAATCCTGCGGCACCTGGCTTGAGCCCGGCCTGGGCGGCGCCGCCACACCATTCCTGCCCAACCTCGGCGACGCGCATGGCGTAAATGCACCCATCGACTTTTGGTGGGGACCGTCGATCCACTGGAATCACCATCTTGAGTGTTATGTCATCTTACTTAACCGCTCCACGACGGGTGGATTCACGACGAGCGGCCCAGCTAACTGGGTGATGTACGGCACCGATCTCACCGACCCAGCTTCATGGACCGCGCCGGTCGCGATCGATTTCCCCAACGGGCACAACGGTGGCTGGTATCCCGTCGCCATCGGAACCGAGAAATACGAAACCGATAACTACCTCGGCCGCGACGCCCGCATCTTCGTCGCGGGTTCGTCGCACTGGCGGGCACAATTCATACGTGCCGACGAAGTTCACGATCCCGTCCAGACGCCGACCAGGCCTCAGGTTGCTGTCTACGCGGGCGATGGCTCTAGCATCATCTATCTTCAGACCGGCGACACATTGCCGATCGCATCGCTCGCGACCGACGGGGACGGCGACATGTTTGAACACTGGCTCGAGCTCTGCGCTCCCTCCGGCGTCTGGAGCTGGGAAGGCTGGCTCACTTCCGCTCCTTGGGACGGCGCTATCGCCGACGATAACCGCAGCTCTACCAAGAGCGTTAACTACACCTTCACCGTCCCGGGCGAATATGTCATTCGCGCCACGGCCATCGATCCTTATTCGAATTGGATACTCTCTAACGAAGTTCGCGTTCACGTGAGCGAGACGACTCCCCCGCCAACGGAGCAACCGCCTGACGATCCCGTCGCGCCTCCCGCTGTACCTGAAAAACCACTTCAACCGCCCACTCCGCCTGAGGTGCCCATCGTGCCACCGAGCGTGCCCGATGATCCCACACCGCCGAGCACGCCCGAAGGGCCAGTCGTTCCTCCCACTCCGCCTGTCGACAACACCGCGCCGGCTCTCCCAATCTCCACCATCGCCATCGATGGCAGCTGCGACGCACGCATAGCCGCTGCCGGCGCAACTCTGATCTTCACGAGCGTCGCGACCGACGCCAATGGCGACATGCTCGAACACTGGATCGAGCTCTATTCACCCGATCGTTCATGGAGCTGGGAAGGCTGGCTCACGTCGGCCCCGTGGCTCGGCGACCTCGACGGTAACGGCAGCCGCTCGGCCAAAACAGCCGCGTTCACCTTCAACGAACCGGGCAGCTACCTTATCCGCTCCTCCGCCGTGGACACTCAAGGTCAGTGGGTTGTTTCGACCGAGCTCTCTGTGACGATTAGTCCGTGAGTATTGTCCGCCGAACTCGGTTCGCGCCCTCTGAGCCTCGCTCCCTTATGACCGGTTCCATCGAGGGGCGTACTCCGCGAACGCTGTCGGCCAAACACCGCCGAAGTCCTCCGTGTCGGAAAAGTACTTCGCTCACCGAGACGTGATTTCGCACGACCAATATGCGGCCGCAGGGCGTACCGCGCCTCGCTACCGTTTCGACTAGTCGGCAGGACGACAGCCGCCTCCGGACGTGGCAGATGCGTTCCTCAAAATTCCCTGTTCGGTCCGCAGCTTCCGTGGCCATTACTTTATGACAAACCGCCATGGAAGATCCCGAGCTGCTCCAACGCTATACCGCGACTCGCGACGAATCCGCTTTCACTGAGCTTGTCCAACGCCATCTCGGGCTCGTCTATCACACCGCGCTGCGCCGGCTCAACGGGGATGCCCATCACGCACACGACGTTTCCCAAACCGTCTTCACCTTGCTCGCACGCAAAGCGCCTTCGCTCACCCGCCATCCCACCCTGACCGGCTGGTTATACACCGCCGCAATCAACACCGCCCGTGATCTGATCCGCGCCGAACAACGCCGCCTCGCTCGCGAAAACCAAACCCACGCCATGGAGGACAAACTCTCGTCCGCACCCAGCGATGAATCCTGGCAGCAACTGCGTCCCGTGATCGACGACGCCTTGAGCGAACTCAAAACCGCCGACCGCGACGCCCTCCTGCTCCGCTACTTCGAAGACCGCCCGCTCTCTCAAGTCGCCAGTACGCTCCATCTCTCCGAAGACGCCGCGCGCATGAAAGTGAACCGCGCCCTCGAAAAACTCCGTGAGGCGCTTTCAAAACGCGGCGTCACCTCCACCGCAGCCGCCGTTGCCAGCATCCTCGCACCGCACGCCGCTCTCGCCGCACCTGCGGGCCTGGCCACTCAGATCTCCGGCATCACGCTGTCTCTCGTTGCCACCGGCGCGCTCACCACGGGATCGGGAGCCACCGCACTCACTTTTTTCAAGATCATGACCACCTCAAAAATCGTTTCCGGAACAGTCATCGTGCTCTCACTGGGATTGGTCGCCTATCAGTCCGTGGAGCGATCCCAAACACGCAGCGATCTCGCCGCCCTTAAAAGTGAGAACGCCCGGCTTCTGGTGCGGACTCAATCGCTGGAAAGCGAACTCACCGACGCACGTCGCAAAATAAAGGAATCCGACGAGGACACGGGAAACATGCTGGCGGTCCTCGAAACCACTAAAAACATGACGCCGAAAACGGACGACTCCCCCATCACGCGAGACTCCGTGGATAGCCGGTATAAACGTGCGCAAAACCTCGCCAAAACCGGCCAGCACGAGAGCGCCCTTCAAGATTACCTCTGGTGTTTCGACACCGGGATGAAACAGGTTAGCGGCTTCACCGGCGTCCGCCTTAGTTATCTACTAAGCGCCGTTGCCGACTTGGGAAAAAATTATCCTCCCGCGTTGACGGCACTGCAGCAGCGTCGCGGCACCGCCGCCAAACGCTTCGAGGCCAGCCGGACCGACAGCGATGCGCTCATGGATCTTGGTGCGATCAATCATGCGCTCGGCGAAGACTCACGTAATCTCGCGCTGTTCGACTCCATCCCGCCCGGGGACACCAACCGCACCGCGCTCGCTCACACCATCTCGAAACAACTGATCGAAGCCCGTCGCTACAACGATCTCGCGCAAGCAATGCCGTTTTCCCGTATGAATCAGATGTTCGATATGACCGCGGGAAGAATCGAAAATTTTCCGGAGAAAAATCGCGCGATAATCAAACGAGGCATATCAAGCTCAGCTGCCCAAAACATAGAAGTGCTCGCTGGAGCCGGTGACTTGGATCACGCAAAACAACTCATGCAAAAGGTACTCGCGTTCGACTCCAGTCCGGAAACCAAAGCGCTGATTCAAAAACACCTCGCCCGCGCCGGACGGCCCGAACTGCTCACGCCCTAGCAGCCTGTCGGAATTGAACCGGTGAGTGCTTGAGATTTTCGCACGCCCCGCGAAAGCGAGGGGGTGGTTCTCGGGCGAAAGGGAGCGGGTGAAAGGCTTGCGGGGGGGGCAGAAGGAGGGCGGAGCCGCGGGACCGGGCGCTTACCGCTGCCCGCAGGGCGGCACAAGAGGCGGCCGGAGGCCTTTGACGTGTAGGCCAGCGTGACCAGATCCCATTGGGGACTGACTTTGGCGAGGCCGCGCAGGCAGAAGCTCCGGAAACCCGGGTATGTCCTTGATGGTACGGCTAGGATGGTTTGCTCGCGCAGCTTGTAGAGCGCGCGCGCCCCGCGGGAGGTGGCGGTGCGCTGGCGCATGCGTTTTGGCAAACGGCGCGTCGTCGCTGGGGCCTGGCGGGTCGGGTTGTCCCACTGGGGGACGGTGCGGCCATGCGCTTCGCCTTGCAGGGCAGCCGAGCACCGTGAGGCCGGCCGCGTCCCCG
>WUUC01043659.1_pt1 | contig 12038 bp, 9 predicted proteins | sample 6278441 | NCBI WGS metagenome assembly WUUC01 (sample SAMN13675441, study PRJNA597444) | soil metagenome | isolation source: soil | place: USA: Washington | collected 2017-10 | reverse complement strand
GGAACCGCGTGGTCTCCGACGGGCGCCTGCTCAAGGTCTACGAAGCGGACAACAAGCAGCTCTACGAGCAAGAAGTCGGCAAGAGCGCCTACCCCGCGGCACTCTCCTTCCTGCTCGGGGAGGGCAAGCTCACCGCGTCATTTGTCCTGAAAAAGCTCAGCGCCGAGACGTTGAATTTCAAGGGCGGCTACGTGCTCCTGGCGATTCCGCGAGAGCCGACGCCCGCGTATCAGAAGATGCTGCTCTATGTGGACGGGAAGACCTTTCAGGTGCGCCGGGTGTTGCTGATCGACGCGCAGAAGAACAAGAATGTCTTCGATTTCTCCGCGCCTCTCGTCAACGTCGCCGTGCCCGCCAGCGAGTTTCAGTTCACGGCTCCGCCGGGCACACAGGTGGTCAAGCCGTAGACGCGCTCGCCCTAGCCCGGCTCGACCTCGCCAGGCGTTCCGGCGCGCGGCTCGGGGGGGAATTGACGACCCCCGGCCCGCGTTCTAGACGAGACGGTGTTGAGCCCAGCCCAACTCCGATGTCAGCCCTCCCTCCGCAGCGGTCCTCCTTCGCGGAAAGCGGAAGCAAAACGCGACGCGGGGGCAGGGTATCCGCAGAATTTGGGGCCGCCAACGCCAGCGCCGCCGGACGTTCATCCGTCGGCACTCCCGCCGTTAGCGCGGGACCACGGTGAAGCGCAGCTGGGGGCAGCCGTACCTCTCGTCATGCAGATCACTCCAACACCAGGAGCACCCAGCGGCCGGTCCCGACGGCGCCATTCCGCCCCCCGGTCAGCGTGAATCTTGGAAGAATCCATGGTTACGGGGGACTCTCCAGCCGTGATCGATGAAGCCTCGACTCCGGATGCCGTGGTGCAGCCTGCCCAGCTGACGGTGCCACTCATCGAAGTGAAAGGCCTGCGCCGCGCGTACGGTTCGTTGCTCGCCGTGCGGGACCTGTCATTTTCGGTCGGCCGCGGTGAGGTGGTCGGCTTTTTGGGGCCGAACGGGGCCGGCAAATCGACCACGTTGCGCATGATCGTCGGGTATCTGGGTCCGAGCGCGGGGAGCGTTCGGGTCAATGGCTTCGACGTGGTCGAGCAGCCGCTGCTGGCGCGCCAGGCCATGGGATACATGCCCGAGACGGCTCCCCTCTACCCCGAGATGCGCGTCAGCGAGTACCTGCTATTTCGAGCCCGCCTCAAACGCATCGCCAAGCCGGAGCTCCGGCGCCAGGTCGATCAGGCCGTGCAGAAATCCGGGATCGGTGCGGTGGTGCGATCCTTGATCGGCAGCCTGTCTCGGGGATTTCGACAACGCGTGGCCCTGGCCGATGCCTTGCTCGGCAACCCTCCTTTACTGATCCTGGATGAGCCCACCGCCGGTCTGGACCCGAACCAGATCCACAGCGTGCGCCAGGTGATCCGCGATCTTTCGGAGAACCATACCGTGTTACTCTCGACGCACATCCTGAGCGAAGTGGAATCCACCTGCAGCAGGGCCATCGTGATCGACCGGGGCGTGCTGGTCGCGGAGGGGCCGATCAGCGAGCTGCGCCGTCGCCGCGGGAGCCAGCGCGCCGTCATCACCGTGCATGACCTGCGGCAGCAAGCGCTACCGTTGATGGCAGCATCCGAGCTGGTGCTCGGCGTCGCGTCTGTGACGACGACGCCGTCCATGTTACCGCCGCGCCCGTCCCTGTACGGCATGGCTGCGCCGGCCGCCGGGGAACGGCGCAGCTATCCGGGGAGCCCGCCGAGCAGCGTTCCGGGCCGTGCCGCTCCGAGCCTGGCCCCGGGACAGGATGCGATCGTCTCGTTCCTGGTGAGCTTTGACCCCTCGGCGGACGCTCATGAGTGCCTGGAAGGGCTCGTCGCCTCCCTGGTGCACGCAGGCATTCGGGTGCGCGAGGCACGGCTGGAACACACGAGCCTGGAAGAAGTCTTCCGCCAGCTCACCGGCGCCGACGTGGCTGCGACATGACGGGGCTGTGGGCGGTCTACCGACGCGAGATGTTGAGCCTGTGGGTGACGCCCCTGGCGTGGCTGCTGCTGTTTGTGTTTCTGCTGTTGCAGGGTGTCAGCTTCTACATCGTCATCGACCATTTCGCGCACTTTACCAGCCTGAGCATCGATCAGGGCGTGGTGCAGGGTTACTTTAGCTCGCTGTTCATTCCGCTCTCCCTGCTCCTGGTCTGCCCAGCGCTCACGATGGGCCTGTTCGCCGAGGAGCGGCGCAGCGGCACGCTCGAAACGCTGCTCACGGCTCCCGTGAGCGCGGCCGAAGTGGTCCATGCCAAGTACCTGGCCGCGCTCTCCACGTACTCGCTGCTCTGGTTGCCCACGCTCTTGTACATGGTGATCGTGCGCAACGTCGCGGAGGTCGATTGGGCCGTGGTGGCCGCGAGCTATGGGGGGCTCTTTGCGGTCGGCGCCGCCTACCTGGCGATCGGTCTGCTGATGAGCGCGCTGACGCGTAGCCAGTTGGCGGCGCTGATGCTGACCACACTGGTGTTGTTCGGTCTATTCATCCTCGGGGTCGGGGAGCGGGTCTTCGATCCGGGTCTGTTGCGGGACGTGTGCGGGCACGTGTCGGTGCTGTCCCAGCTCGACGATTTTTCACGCGGCGTGATCGATTTGCGGCGTCTGGTCTTTGACTCCAGCGTGGCGTCATTGTGCCTGTTCATGACTCGGCGCGTGGTCGATTCCTGGCGTTGGGGTTGAGGCCTATGAAATCCACCGGAGCCCCCCAGACCTCCTCGGCCCCGCCGAGCGCTCGGCCAGCCCGCGGTCCGTCGCGCCAGCTGGGTATACTGAGCGCATTTGGCGTGCTCGCGGCCGCCATCATCACGCTGTGCAGCAACGTCCTCGCCGCGCGCTTCTACACGCGCTGGGACGTCACGAGCGCCAGCCTGTACACTCTGTCGCAGCCCAGCCTCGAGACGGTCCGGGGGCTCTCCGAGGAGGTGCAGGTGCTGGTGTTCTTGAGCCAGTCGGATCCGGATCTCGGCGGCATCGCGCGCCTGCTCAGCCAGTACGAGGCCGAATCCAAGTGGTTACACGTGGAGTACGTCGACCCCGACCGTAATCCGGCGCGATTTCTCGCGCTCTCGAGCCGCTATCGACTGACGGAGGGGCGTTCGGAGCAAGGCCGTCTGGTCAGCGACGCTGCGATCGTGGTGGCCCGGGGCGATGCGCGCTGGGTGATCACCGAGGACGACATCGTCGCGTATGACGACGAGCGCGGTACGGTTCAGCCCCAGCTGGAGCAGGCGCTCACCGAGGGCTTGCGGCAAGTCGACAATCCGAAGCGGCTGGAGGTGTGTTTCAGCCATGGCCATGAAGAGGCCTCGATCGAGGACGCGGGACCGAGCGGCCTGGCTGGGCTGCGGCATGTGCTCGAGAAGAACAACTATGCGACACGCGAGCTGGATCTCACGGGTGTCGCTGGCGAGCTCGGGCTCAACAGCTGTGACCTGGTGATCGTGGCGGCCCCTAGCGAAGCGTTTGCGGCGTCCAGCACGGAGCGCCTGATCGGGGCGGTGCGGCGCGGCAAGAGTGTGCTGATAGCGGCTGGGCCTCAGCTCGATGACGATCATCGTGCCCGCGTGAGCGGGCTCGAGTCGTTGCTCGATCTGTTTGGGGTGCAGGCTCGGCGGCAGCTGATTTTTGAGCGAGATCCGGCGCGGGCGGTGCCCACCGGGCTCGGGGGTGAGGTCTTCCTGGCGGAGCCGAAGCCGCACGCCATCACGCAGGGCCTGCTGGAGCAGGGCGAGGCCCGCTATCGAGTGCTGCTCTCGCTCGCTCAAGGCTTCGAGACCAGCGCGACCGCCACGGCCTTGCTCGCGACGAGTGAGCGAGCTTTCGCGGTCGCGGACGCCTCCGCGCTGGTTGGGCCAAGGCTGGCGCTGGATGATGTGAAGCACGCGGCGGAGGGCCCGTTTAGCGTGGCCATGGCGGCCGAGCTGTCGGGCACGCCCGGGGCCGAGAGGCACAGCGCGCGTCTGGTGGTGTTGGGGAGCGGCAGCCCGCTGCTCGGCGACACCTGGCAGGATCCGACGCTGGCCGGGACTCGGCGCTTCGTCGAGAGCGCTCTGTCGTGGCTCGTTTCTCGCCCCAGCCTGGTCAGCTTGCCGGAAAAACCGGAGCGCCAGGTCCAGCTGAGCTTTACCGAAGAGGCCATGACCGAGGTCGTGCGCTACGTGCTTCTGTACATGCCCGGAACTGCGCTGCTGCTCGGCGCGTTGGTCCTGTATCGCCGGCGCGCTACGCGCGGGACCAGCTCGCTCGCACGTGACGAGGGCGGGTCATGAACGTGCTCGCGCGCTCGCGGCTCGTAAACCTCGGTCTGCTCGCGTTGGCGGCACTGTCCGTGTGCCTGGTGTTCTGGACCACGCGCCTGCCGAGCAGCTCTCAGGAGCAGGCGCGGAAACGCCACGTGCTCGAGGTATTTCGGCAGGCAGATGTGCAACGCCTCTCGATCCGCCATGGCTCGAAGAAGAGCGTGCTCGTCCGGCAAAAGCCCAACCCCGTCGAGGCAACGGAGCCGACGTCGCGACAGGCGGACGAGTGGACGCTCATCGAGCCCTTCGAGACGGACGCGGATCAAGAGGGCGTGGAAAAGCTGCTCGGAAGCCTGCAGTATGCCACCTGGGAGCGCGAGCTCCCGGCGTCTACCACCCCGGAGACGCCGCCGCTGGGTATCTCGGCGGAGCGTGAGCTGGAGCTCGTCATGGGGCCGCTCACGTACCGACTGCGGCTGGGTGCAGACGCTGTCTCCCCGACCGGGGCGCGTTACGTCGAGGTGGAGACGAGCGACGGCGACGCTCACGTGTACGTGATCAAAAAACGGTTGGTGGAGGAGCTGTTCGTCGAAGCCGATGCCTTCCGGGGGCGGCAGATCGTGCCCTACCAGAAGAGCTCGATCGATCGGCTGATCATCTCCAGCGCCGCGGGGGTGCGCCGCCTGCGTCGCGTCGGCGGGGAGTTCCACTTCCATGAAATGCAAGAGGGCCAGCGCGTCCAGCGCGCCGCCCTCGATCGTATCTTCACGGCTCTGGCGCGTGCCGCCGCCGAGCCGTTCCTGGATGTGGCGGTGGCCGAGGCAGCACTGAGCGTCGACGCCAGCGTGCGAGTGTCGCTCTGGCCCGTGCTTTCGGACAAACCAGAGGCGAGCCTCGAATTTGGCGGGGTATGCCCGGGAGAGCCGGACAAAACGGTAGCGCTGCGCCACCTACCCGAGCCGCTGGCGGGCTGCGTCCCCCGTGACGTATTATGGGCGCTCCGGGAACCGGCGAGCGCGCTCGTGGACCGGGCTCTGTTCAGCTTCAACGCCGACGAGGTGGACGTGATCCAGATCAGCGAGGGCGATCAGATGCTGGAGCTCGCCCGCAGCGGCGAGGGCTTCGTGCTCCAGAAGCCGCGCACGGCCACGCTGGATGCCGCTGCCGCGCAAGATCGCCTGTCGCGCATCATCGAGATCCAGGGTGAGCTCTTGATGGATCGGGGCAAGCCCGCTAACCCCGCGCAGTTCGCCGCCGCCACGCTGACGCTCCAGTCTTCGTCGCAACCTGGCACGGAGAGCGTCAAGGAGACGGTCCGGGTCAGCGCGCCGGCGAGTGATGGCAGCCGACGCGTGTTGCGCGAGGCGGACTCTGCCGTCCTGCTCATCTCAGCGGAGAGCGCGCTCGGATTGCACGCCGACGCCACCCTGCTCAAAGAGCACCAGGTGTTTGACTATCAGATCCGGGACGTGCGCAGCGTCGAGGTGCTGGGCTTCGGCGTCAAACAGAGGCTGATACGCAGCCCGGAGGGCGCGCTGCGCCTGACGGAGCCCCGTGGTTACGAGGTGGACGGCGGTCTGGCCGTGGCGCTGATCGACGAGCTCAGGGGACTGCGTGCTCTACGCTGGGTCAGCGACAGCGAGTCCAAGGGCTTCGGCCTGGCCAAGCCACGCGCGGAAGTGCATCTGGTCGTGGAGGTCGAGGGACGCGAAGTCGAACGCACCCTGCTGATCGGCGAGAGCGCCCCCGGCGGATATTACGCGAGCGTGGATCGCGACCCCGGAGTCTTCGTGGTCGCGCGCGGCATCGATCGTGTCTTGCGCACCTGGCTGCTCGATCGCTCCGTGTTCGCCGCAGATCGAGCGTCCATCGTGGAGTTGACGCTGGACGCGCAGCAGAGCGGCAAGGTCGTCCTCAAGCGCATCGCCGGACAGCTCACGCTCCAAAAACAGAAGGGGTCGGCCGAGCTCGACGCCTCACGCATCGACGAGTTGCTCGAAGCGATCGAGGCGCTGCGCCCCGACGCCGCGGTGCACCTCGGGCCGGCGCTGCCGGGCGAAGGTCTCAAACGGCCGATCCTCACGGCGGTGATCCGGCGGCAGTCACCTGCCAACGTCGGCATGCCCCCGATCCGCTTCAGCGTGGGCAGCCGAGATTCCTTCCAGGACGCCAGCATTTATTATGCTCGTCATGGATCCGTGAACGCCACGTATGCCCTGCCGCGGGAGCAGGTGCAGCGGCTCCTCGATCTATTTTGAACCGCTCGCGCGGCCAGCAAGGCTCGATCGAAACGTAGGGGCCGGCGCAGCTTCTTGGCTCATTTTTGAGCAATTTGGGCTGCCGCTGGATCTTTCTGGGGTTGCGACGAGCTCCACGCGGGAGTATTCGTTCAGCCGAGCGAGCGTCGCGCGCAAACCGGTCAATATTGACGCGCGCCAGCGCGTCTCCCGCCTCCTCGCATGAGTATTGGAAAATCGAATCTACGTCTCAGTGCCGTGCGTTTCGTCGCCAGGCTCAGGCGTCGGTTCAACATTGGTAAGTCATGAAACTCGTAGATCTCATCCTGCATCACAAAGACGAGCTCATCGGCAAGTGGGCGCGCAAAGTCGTGGAGCGACTTGGCCTGCAGAGCACGGAGTTGGTCCAGCTGATCAACGAGCTTCCGCACTTCCTGGACGAGATCGTCGAATACCTGGATCAGCCACCGGAGACCTGGCGCCGCAGCGACGGCGCGGAAGCACACGGCGCGCATCGTATCGAGACTGGCCTGGACGTCGGCGCCCTGGCGGAGGAATTTGCGCTGGTGGCGGAGACCATCTACGAGCTCGTGGCCGAACACGGCATGGTAGTAACGGCCGAGGAGAGCGCGGTCCTGGTGCGCTTCATCGGCAGGGGCACGGCGGAATCGGTGCGCGCCTACGCTCGCCTGCGGGACCAGCAGCTGGCGGAAGAGGCATCGCGGCACTTCTCGTTCGTCGCGCATGAGCTGCGCACGCCGCTCCAGACGGCCCGGCTCGCCGTGCACCTGATGTCGACCGACCAGGGCAACCAGGCCTCGCACCTGCAACGCTTGCAGAGGGCGCACGATCAGCTGTCCGATCTGGTGGACAACTCACTCGTGGAAGCGCGCTTGCAAGGCAAGCCCCGGATTCAGCTCGAGCCGTGGCGCACGCTCGATCTGCTCCAGGAAGCCGTGGCCAATGCACGCGCGCTGGCCTGGCGCAAGGCGATCGAGCTCTCGGTCGAGGGCGAGGACGCCGAGCTGTGCGTGGATCGCAAGCTGATCGTCTCGGCCTTGACCAATCTGATCGCCAACGGCGTGAAATTTACTCGTGATGGCGGCGTCGTCCGCATCGGCACGCGGCTCGTGGACGACCGCGTGTTGTTCGAGATCGAAGACGCGTGCGGAGGGTTGCCGGAAGACCTGCCGGGCAGGCTATTTCAGCCCTTCGTGCAGGCCGGAGCGGACCGGAGTGGTTTTGGCCTGGGCTTGATGATCGTAAAGCAGGCGGTCGAGGCCCATGGCGGGGCGGTTCGGGTCATCAACTGCGCGCCCAGGGGCTGCTGTTTCGTGCTGGAGCTGCCGCGTCAGGGGCCCGGTACCAGGTCCGGCAACTGACCCGGACGTTCGCTGACCGGAGCCAGGATTCTCGCGCGGTCCGCGGCCCGCTACTCCACAGGTAGGCGAGCGGTCCGTTGGCCTGTTCGGAGGCGCCGCATTTTGTGCGTCAGAGGTGCAGGCGCGGATTGCGCGGCATGGCTGGGGACCCTATTGCCTGGATATGTCGCACTCGGCCGCCGTTTGCCACCTGAGGGATTACGTCGCTATCCCATCCATCAATCCGATGGGTCGCACGGACATCGACCCGGGCTGGGTGGGTGAGCAGCGCTACGCGGAGCTCGTCCACCAACAACTGCGTAAGCTGCGCGTCGATAGCGTAGTGGTGGGAGCAGGCACGCGCCAGAGCGTGGTGGGGGAAGTGCACGTCTCCCGATCCGCCGAGACCCTGCTGATCGCTTCGCATCTCGACACGGTGCCGGTGGACAACATGTCCATCGACCCGTTTGAGCCACGGATCGAACACGGGCGACTCTCCGGCAGGGGCAGCTGCGACACCAAAGCCGGCATGGCCGCGCTGATGGCGGCGCTCGAGCGCGTGCTGGCTCGAGGCTCCCTGGCCAGAAACCTGGTGCTGGTGGGCGAGGCGGATGAGGAGAGCAGTGGGAGCACCGGCGTGCGCGACGTGCTCTTGCACCTGGCTACCCGCAAGATCGACTGGGCCATCGCGACGGAGCCCACCGAGCTGCGTATGGTCAATGCGCACAAGGGCACGGCATGGGCGCGCGTGGAAGCGCATGGCCGAGCCTGCCACAGCTCGGAGCCTCGGCGTGGTCGGAACGCCATCGTGACGCTGGCGCGCGCCATCGGTTGCTTGAGCGAGCTCTCCGACCAGCTCGAGCAGCATGCCTATCCAGGCCTCGGCCCGGGCACTCTGTCGGTGGGCGTGGTGGCAGGTGGGCAGGCGCCGAATATCGTTCCTGATCGCGCCTGGTTGTTGATGGATCGCCGCACCCTGCCGGGTGATACCAGCGCCAGCCTGCGCGGCGAAATCGAGGGGGCCTTCGCGGCGCAGGGCCTGATGGATGTCGAGCTCTCGGAGCTGCGTATGGGCAAGCACCCACTGTTTACCGCGCCCACTCACGCCGCGGCGCTCGCCTGTCAACGCGCCCTGGCGCGTTGTGGCCTGAATCCCGATCCGGTGAGCGTGGCGTTCGCAACGGATGCCGGGTTGTTCGCCCATGAGGGCATCCCTTCGCTCGTGCTGGGACCAGGATCGATCACCCAGGCCCACACGGACGCGGAGTACGTCGAGATCGATCAGCTGGAGCGGACGGTGGGAATCTTCGAAGCGTTGTTGGAGGGCGCCTGACGCCAGCGCGGCGCTCGGACCATGTGTTCGGCTGACACGCCTGCGTTTCGGCATCGAGCTGTGCGGCGCTGGCTGTCGCTGTTGCTCGTCGTCTGCGCTCTGGCTGCCCCGAGGTCCGCGCCGGCCTGGAACGCCAGCGGCCACATGCAGATCGCGCTCTCGGCGTACGCAGCATTGAGCCCGGAGCGACAGCGCGAGCTCGTGGCGCTGTTGCGGCAGCATCCGCGTTTCTCGGAGGATTTCGCGGCGCAGCTGCCCGCGAGCGTGCGAAACGACGCCGACCTGGCTCGCTGGATCTTCGCGCATGCCGCGACCTGGCCGGATCTGGCGCGAGGTCAGCCACAGTACGAACGCGGCAGCTGGCACTACGTGAACCTGCCGCTCTACCTCCGCGACGGTCGGCTCGTCAGCTGCGCTACGGCACGAGCCGCCTTCCCCGAGTCGGTGCGCCGTGTGCGCGAGCTCACGGCGGCGCGCGAGCACCCGGCGCTCGTGCGCGCCAGCACGCCGGAGTCGATCGTCGACGCCCTGGCCTGGGCCGAGCGCACGCTGCACGATCTCGCGACAGCTCCCAGCGAGCGGGCGCTGGCGCTCTCCTGGCTGTTGCACCTGGTGGGGGATGCTCATCAGCCGCTCCACGGCGTGGCGCTGTTCAGCGCCCGCCGCTTCGAAACGGGAGATCGAGGCGGCAACGAGATCCTGCTCTCGGGACGCGGCTCGCTGCACCAGGTCTGGGACGGGCTGCTCGGGTCCGAGACCTCGCTCGTGCGGCTGATGGGGCAGGCCGAGGCTCTGAGCCAGGAGGCGGGGCGGGGGCGCCAGGCCGCCGCTCTTGCGCTCGATCGCAATCTGGACGCCTGGTTCGACGAGAGCTGCGCGGTGGCGCGCTCTTTCGTCTATGTGCCGGCGATCCTCTCGGCGGTCGAGAGCTTTGAACGCTACGGCCGTACCGGAAAACCCGAGCTGTCGCTCAGCCCCGCCTACATCGAAACAGCGGCCGCCGTGGCCCGGCGGCGTGCCGCCGTCGCGAGCAGTCGGCTCACTCTCTTATTGAGCCGTTTGCCGCATCAGCTCTAGGCGCCCTTCACAGCGCAGCGGGGTGCGGCGAACCCGGCACGAACGGGCAGGAGGGACTAGTCTAGTTCAAGAGCGCGCGGGACTTGCGTGTCTGCCCGTAGATGGCGTCCCAATTCTTGCGGTAGCTTTCGGTGGCGACCTGGGCGGGACCCGAAGTGGCGGGAGGGGAGGCATGCGCGGGCGCCGCCACTTCCACCTCGACATCGCACAGCATCGGCGAATGTTCGCGCGGGCGCAGGCGAACCACTTCACCGTGGATGGGTTTGCCCTGTTCCAGCCGGCGCACCGTGCCTGTCTCGATGCGCTCGCCGCGTTTGCGGATGATGTCCAGCCCTTGCCCGTCCTCGCTGACACCACACACGAGCGCGACGTCTCGATCGTTGGGACCCTCCGATTTCACGGGCATGGATCCAGTATCGGGCGACTGAGGATGAGTGGACTTTGCTGACACAGCTTTTTCCCTAGCTGCTTACCTAGCACAGCTGTCCGAGCCGAGCCGGCCTGTCCATCGCCCTCTCGCGGCCCGCCCTGGCACATCCAGGGTTAACCAGGCTCGTGCGCCCCTGACAGAAACCTTTGGTGCTCCGCCCCCGCCGCGGGCTCTCCTGATTCGGCCGATGGGGTGGGGGCCACCCTGGCGCGGCTTTCCCGGCTCCGACGCCCGCGGGAAGGCAAGCGCCGGTCCGAGCAGACCACGGACACGCGGATCGTGCCCGAGGGGCTCGGGGCAACGGCACGTCACATGCCGATCGCCTTGCGGTGTAGCCAGCCGACGCTGTTTCCGTCGTAGCTGACGCGGTACCAATCTCCCATGCGTCCGGTGACCTCGATGCGCGTCCCGTACAGCAGCTTTGCCGCAATTTTGGCCTGACGCGATGGGCCGTCTCTCACGATGGCCGTCTTCCAGCCCACCGTGGCCTGGCCACTGGCCTCGATCAGCTCCGCGCTGGCGTCCCCGGTGCTGGTCATGGGACTGCCGGGTGGCAGAAAACGGATCTTATAATAGACCCAGTATGCTGCGTGCTCATGCGCGACATTTGCGAGCGGCGTGCCCACCACGACGTCCTCGGCGCAGGCGACCAACAGAGCGGTCTTGGCTCTGGAGAGGGTGGTGCTCTGGCCCGCTTTGACCCGCGTCACGTGCCCGCGCTCGAAATCGAGCTCCAGGCCGAGCGACAACATGCCCGAGACGCCCTCGGCCGCGTCGCAACGCGCGAGCTTTGCAACGGGTTCTTCGATCCGCCCCACCAGATTGGGCCGATCACAGGCGGCGACCGCGCGACGCTCGCTGTCGCGACAACTGGCCACGATGCTCTCCTCCAAACGCACGCTCTCCAGCGTTGTCAGAGCGGGTTTGAGGTGAGCGGCGGCCCGGAGCGCGTTATCCGACGACGGCGCCGGGCTCGGCTCCGGATCGGTCTCGTTCGGGGTAGGCTCCAGCTCTTCGACCTTGGCCGGAGCGCTGCCAGGGGGGCGCTGCACGAATTTCAATCCCGCAAGGCTGGGCCAGACCACTCCCAGAATGAAACACACGCCCACGACCGGACCGAGGCGCCCGGAGCGAGGTCGGTCCGTTTCGGTGTTCGGAACCGAGAGCTCGAGGCTAGGGCGGGGCGCCATACTGCGGTGCCTTTGACTTAGACGTTGGCGCGCCGCGAGTCAAAAACCCGGCTGGTTCGGGGCGTTTTTGCTGGCGGAGACCCGCCTGACTTGCCCGAATCGGGCAAGCCGCTCCGGGCGTCTCGTCTCAGGTCGTCAGGG
>WUUC01230787.1_pt1 | contig 12040 bp, 10 predicted proteins | sample 6278441 | NCBI WGS metagenome assembly WUUC01 (sample SAMN13675441, study PRJNA597444) | soil metagenome | isolation source: soil | place: USA: Washington | collected 2017-10 | reverse complement strand
ACCGACTCGACCGCCTTCTTCAGGTCGGCATCGATGTTCGGATACTCGAGAATCGCTTTCGGGTGCACGCCGATGTTGTTGTTGATGATGAACTCCAGACGCGCAAGCCCGACGCCGCTGTTTGGGATCGACTGGAAATCGAAAGCAAGCTGCGGATTTCCTACGTTCATCATAATCTTGACAGGAATCGACGGCAGGTCGCCGTGCGACACTTCCGTCACTTCGGTTTCCAGCAACCCATCGTAAATCTTGCCTTCATCGCCTTCCGCACACGAGACCGTGACAAGCGTCCCGTCTTTCAGCATGTCGGTCGCATTGCCGCAGCCGACCACGGCAGGCACACCCAGCTCGCGCGCGATGATGGCGGCGTGGCAGGTCCGCCCGCCACGATTGGTGACGATGGCGGAGGCCCTCTTCATGACCGGCTCCCAGTTGGGATCCGTCATGTCGGCTACCAGCACGTCGCCCGGCTGCACCCGCTCCATTTCCGATGGATCGCGAATCACACGGACCGGGCCGGCCCCGATCTTCTGGCCGATCGCACGTCCTGATGCCAGCACGGTGCCGCTGCTCTTGAGCTTGAAGCGCTGCTGCGCATCGGTTGATTTCTGCTGAGATTTCACCGTTTCCGGACGCGCCTGCAGGATATAGAGCTTGCCGTCGCGACCGTCCTTGCCCCACTCGATATCCATCGGGCGGCCATAGTGTTTTTCGATGATGACCGCGTACTTGGCCAGCTCGACGATTTCCTTGTCGTTGAGCGAATAACGATTACGCAGTTCAATCGGCACATCGACTGTCTTGACCGAACGGCCGGCCTTGGCCTCGCCGGTAAATTCCATCTTGATCAGCTTGGAGCCGATATTGCGACGGATGATCGGCAGCTTGCCCTGCTCGAGCATTGGCTTATGGACATAGAACTCATCCGGATTGACCGCGCCCTGCACCACCGTTTCGCCCAAACCGTAGCTGGACGTAATGAAGACCACATCCTTGAAACCGGACTCGGTATCGAGCGTAAACATCACGCCTGCCGCGCCGACATCGGACCGGACCATGCGCTGTACACCGGCCGACAACGCGACCTCGGCATGGGTGAAGCCTTTGTGAACGCGATAAGAAATCGCGCGATCGTTATAAAGCGAAGCGAATACATGCTTGATCGCTTCCAGAATGTTATCGATGCCGACGACGTTCAGGAAAGTCTCCTGCTGGCCTGCGAAAGACGCATCCGGCAAATCCTCCGCCGTCGCGGAGGAACGGACGGCAAACGACACTTCGCTCGAGGAATCGGCAACCAGCTTCTGGTAGAACTCCCGGATCTCCTGTTCAAGATGCGGCTGGAGCGGCGTGTCGATAATCCATTGACGGATTTCCGCACCGGCTCTCGCCAATGCCCGCACGTCATCGATATTGAACGTGGTAAGGCGGTCAGCGATACGCTGCGCCAGAGTCGGCCCTCCATCGGCGCTATGCGCGAGAAAATCGCGAAAGGCCTGAGCGGTGGTAGCGAAACCACCCGGTACCCGTACGCCGGCGCCAGCCAACTGGCTGATCATTTCACCCAGCGATGCGTTCTTGCCGCCGACGGACTCGACGTCCGTCATACGCAAATGCTCAAAGGAGGCTACGTAAGTACCCCCTGTAACTGCTGTGTTGGACATAACAACCTCTAGTTTGATGATAAGAAATCTTCATGTGTCTTCGCTGAGTTTTGTTATTCTTCTTGGTGGAGCGTGACTTTCTGTAATCTGTTGACCGCATTTTACAGCTCGCAACTGCATTTTGCCCTACACAGTCGCCACTTTTATTGCTTTATATTTAAAGACGATTATGCCAGACCTTTCCGTGCCCACTCTTCCTCCCTCTGACCGTACCGTATTTTTCGTTTCCGACGGTACCGGAATTACTGCCGAGACATTCGGACATTCGGTCCTGACGCAGTTTGAGTTGCGATTTAAGCAAGTTCGCCTGCCTTTTATCGATACGCTTGATAAGGCTTACGAGGCGGTCCAGGAAATCAACGAAGCTTTTGAAGTCGACGGCAAGCGGCCGATCGTGTTCTCAACCCTGGTGAAGGCTGACTTGTCGACCGTGATACGGCAGTCCAAAGGTATGCACATGGATTTGATCCAGACCTTTGTGGAACCGCTGGAGCAGGAACTGGGCGTGAAATCTACCCATACCATTGGTCGCAGTCACAATATCGCCGATTCGGAAGACTACAAGAACCGGATCGAAGCGATCAATTTCTCGCTGGCTCATGATGATGGGCAATCGCACCAGAATCTGGAGTCCGCAGACGTTATCCTGGTCGGCGTATCGCGGTCCGGGAAAACGCCAACCAGTCTTTACCTGGCGATGCAATATGGGATCAAGGCGGCAAATTATCCGCTGATCCCGGAAGATTTCGAGCGCGGGAAGCTGCCAAGCGGGCTTATTCCATTCAAGAGAAAGATATTCGGTCTTTCCATTGCCCCGGACCGATTGACCGAAGTACGTAACGAGCGCCGTCCCGGCAGCAAATATGCGGCACTTGAAAACTGCCGCTATGAAGTCAATGAGGCAGAGAAGATGATGCGGCGGGAAGGCATCCGCTGGATGTCATCCACCACCAAATCGATTGAAGAAATCGCTGCCATGATCTTGCAGGAGATCAAGTCAAGTAAGCGCGCTTATTAACTTATAACGAGCGCAACAGGCACGGCTTAGGTTTTCTGCCCAACAGGACAGCAAAGCGCTATCGCGGCAAAAGTCGCGATAGCGCTTTGTATTTTGTATTGCCCTCCTCCATGCGATACAACTGATAACAACTTTTCCGGGAACTCGCATTACGAAATGCATACATATCTACTATAAATATGGTAGGTATTGCCGGAGGTATTGTCATGGACCTGCTATTGATCGAACTGGTTTTGTGGGCAGGGTTGCTGTTTTTCTTCTGGGCATTGAAGGACGGCTTGGGTAAAGTCGAGTCTGACTTGGAATCCTTGGGATTGCTAAACGGTCCGGCACAACGCAAAGCCACAGGCTCCTTGCGTTACGCACACCCTGAAAAAGTCGTGGAACCGATCGGAAGTTATAAAGACGCGCCAATTTACCGCTACGCCTTTGTCAATGGAAGACGCTATCAATTCGACCGCGTCTTGCCTCCTGACGGCAGCAAGCTGCTAAAGGAGGAGGAATTCTGCCTGGAGCCTGGGCTGGTCTATGTTTGGTGCGACGACCAGCGGCCCTCTGGCAGCTGAGTCAGTTGAACGAGGTCAGGATTTGGCGCTCTTTTGCCGTACCTGCTCGAAAAAGCATATGGCAGCGCTCGCGGCGACATTCAACGATTCGATTTCGCCAAGATGCGGAATGCTTACCTGGCAGGTTGCCAGCGCAAGCAATTCTCGAGAAATACCCTGCCCTTCATGCCCAAAGAGCCAGGACACGGGCTGACGCAAGTCAATGTCATAGATTCTCTTCTGCGCATGTGAACTGGTCGCCAGAACCGCCATTCCCGATGCCTGCAATAGCGGTGCAAGTTCAACGTTCTCGAAGATATTCAGTAGAAAATGTGCCCCCATGCCCGCCCGAAGAACCTTCGGGGACCATGCGAATGCAGTTCCCTTGCTGCAGAAGACGTCCCTGATCCCGGCGGCTGCGGCACTGCGCAAGATGGAGCCGAGATTGCCGGGATCCTGCAGATTATCGAGCAGTACGGCAGATTGGCTTAGCGCATGCGGCAAGACCGGGTGCGGGGTATCGATCACGAACAAAAGGCCAATGCCGTGCTCCACCTGGCTCAGCACCTGATACAAAGCATCGGGCAGCGTAATGCATGGTGCGCGAGCTGCTTCGCATTTTCCCAGAATGGATGCTACTTCCGGATGTTCGGGTGAGCTTTCGCTGACCACGCACAATACCGGCGCACCGATATGCTGCAGATATGCGTCGCACAAATGGACGCCTTCCAGCAAGGTACGCCCGGCTTTGCGACGAGCTTGCGAGCTGGTGGCAAGATGCTTCAGTTCCTTGTACAACGGATTATCGCGGGACGAGATGATCTTCATGTTCGAAGTGCCTAGGCAGGCATCTTATCCCCGGTTCCCGGCGGGAAAGCGGCGCCGTCAAGAAGGTCGCGCACAGGGGCATAGGATTTTCGATGTACCGGCGATACGCCATGCTGGCGCAGGCGCTCGAGATGCAGCGCGGTCGGATAACCCTTGTGCTGATCGAACGCGTAATGCGGATATTGCTTGTGCAGCATGACAAGCACCGCGTCGCGCGCGGTTTTCGCAAGAATTGATGCGGCGGAAATAGCGGGCACTTTATCGTCGCCTTTGACAATCGCCTCGGACCGGATGGGAATGACGGGGCAGCGATTGCCGTCGATCAGCGCCAGAGTCGGGACCACTTTCAAGCCCTCTACCGCGCGTCGCATGGCCAGCATCGTCGCTTGCAGAATATTGAGCGTATCGATCTCGTTCTCTGAGCATTGCGCGATCGACCAGGCAAGCGCCTTTGCCTTGATCTCGATCGCAAGTTCATCGCGTCGCGCTTCGGTTAACTTCTTCGAATCGCGCAGGCCATGAATTTCCCGGGCAGGATCCAGTATCACGGCCGCAGCGAACACCGGGCCAGCGAGCGGACCGCGTCCTGCCTCATCCACGCCGCAGATCACCTCGTTGGCGTAATCAAATAGAGGTAGACACGTATTGTTCACTTGCTATGCCCTGGAGGTGGGCTGACCGATCAGTTCCAATACCGCGCGAGCGCTTTCCCTGGCCGAATCGCGCAGCAGCGTATGATGCATCTCGGTGAAACGCTGTTGAAGCTTGTCTCGACGCGTCGCATCATTCAATTGCTCCCACAATGCGTCCGACAAGGCAGCGGGCGTTGCCGCGTCTTGCAGCAGTTCCGGCACGATGAATTCCTGCGCCAGGATGTTAGGCAATCCGATCCATGGCTGGTAGCCCATATGACGCATAATTTCCCACGATGCACGCATCATTTTATAAGCAATGACCATCGGCTTTTTGAACAACGCCACTTCCAGTGTCGCCGTACCCGACGCCACCAGCACAGCATCGGCTGCAGCAATGACAGTATGCGAACGCCCCTCGACTATTTCAATCGGCACATTCGACAAGCCGGCTTTGGCGATCAGTTCGGTGAAATAGATGCGTTGCTTGGCTCCAGCCATCGGCACGACAAAACGGATTGCCGGATCGCGTTGGGCAAGTCGTTTGGCTGCTTCGATGAATGCCACCGTGTTGTGCTTCAACTCGGATATCCGGCTTCCGGGAAGAATCGCGACGACCGCCCCATCGCCAGGCAACCCAAGCTCACGGCGTGCCGCCGAGACATCAGGCACCATCGGAATGACTTCGGCAAGCGGATAGCCGACATAGGTGACCGGTATGCCCGCCTTGCGGTAAATCGCCTCTTCGAAAGGAAAGACCACCAGCATATGCGAAACGGCCTGGGCAATTTTCTTGATGCGCCCGCTGCGCCAGGCCCAGATCGAAGGGCTGATGAAATGCATGGTCGGAATGCCGGCCTTTTTCAGTTGCATTTCCAGGCCAAAATTGAAATCAGGCGCATCGACGCCGATAAAGGCTGCCGGTTTTTCGGCCAGCAGTTTGTCACGCAGGGCGTTTTGAATTCCCTTGATCTCGCGGTAATGGGCGAGTACCTCAAACAGGCCGCGGACAGAAAGCTTTTCCATCGGCCAGTCGCTGTGAAAACCGTGCTCGGCCATCCTGGGGCCGCCGATACCGTGCATATGAGCATCCGGCAACTGCGGACGCAGGCCGGATAGCAGGCGGCTTGCAAGCAGGTCTCCGGATGTTTCCCCAGCGACTAGCGCAATCGAAATCTTATCGGACGATGCCACGGGTCGTGCTATTAAGAAACTCGCGAATCAGGCGCAGATAAGCAGCGCAATCCGGTGTATTGGCTTCCTCTTTCGCAAGCGCGGTCTTCGCATCGTCCAGAGTAAGGCCGGATTTATAAATCAGCTTATAGGCATTGCGAATGGCGCCGATCTGATCGCGCGTGAAGCCTCGGCGTTTCAGTCCTTCGACATTGATACCATGCGCTGCCGCCGGATTGCCGTTCAGGATCACGAACGGCGGCACGTCATGCGTCAGGCTGGTGCTCATGCCGAGCATGGCATGGGCGCCGATCTTGCAGAACTGGTGAACATTGGAAAATCCGCCGAGAATTACCCAATCTCCGACTTCCACGTGGCCAGCCAATGCGGCGTTATTGGCGAAAATAGTGTTGTTGCCTACCTGACAGTCGTGCGCCAGATGCACATAAGCCATGATCCAGTTGTCATTGCCAAGGCAGGTGACGCCGACATCCTGCGCCGTGCCGACATTGAAGGTGCAAAACTCGCGGATCACGTTGCGGTCGCCGATCTCCAGCCTTGTCGGCTCGCCTGCGTACTTCTTGTCCTGCGGTGCGCCGCCGATTGATGAAAACTGATAGAACGTGTTGTCGCAACCTATCGTCGTATGTCCGTCGACGACGACGTGCGGGCCGATTTTCGTGCGTGCACCGATCGTGACATTCGGACCGATGATGGAATAAGCTCCGACTTCGACCGATTCATCAAGCGAAGCCTTGGGATCGACAATGGCGGTCTGATGAATGCGTGCCATTACTGCCCCGCTGGCTGGCTGGCGTCGCTGGCGCTGCGCATCGTGCACATCAGCTCGGCTTCGACCGCAACCTGACCGTCAACACTGCCGACTGCCTTGTACTTCCAGATGCCACGCGCGGTACGCAGAATTTCGACTTGCATCTTGAGCTGGTCGCCTGGCTCTACCGGGCGCTTGAAACGGGCGCCGTCAATGCCGACGAAATACACAACGCTGTTAACGTCCGGCTTCTGCCCCATGGTCAGAAACGACAGCAATGCAGCGGTCTGCGCCAATGCTTCGATCATCAACACGCCCGGCATCACTGGCTTGTGCGGAAAATGGCCGTTAAAGAATTCTTCATTCGCCGTGACATTCTTGATCGCGGTAATGGTTTTGCCTGATTCCCATTCGAGCACGCGATCAACCAGCAAAAGCGGATAACGATGCGGAAGATATTGTTTAATTTGATTGATGTCGAGGCTATTCATTACTGATTACTATTTCCGGTGAGCGATTTAATTGTTTTTTCCAGCTCGCGGATTTTCTCACGCATTGCACCCAAATTGCGCACGATAGCCGCAGATTTTTCCCATTCGGAATTTTTTGCAAGAGGATAAAAGCCGGTGTATTGCCCTGGTTCCAGGATTGAGCGCGACACCATGCTGCCGGACGAAATATGCACGTTATCGACGATAGTCAGATGTCCCAGCACCATCGCGGCACCGCCAAAGGTGCAGTATTTGCCGATCTTTGCGCTGCCTGCCACGCCGACGCAGCCCGCCATCGCGGTATGCGCACCGATATGGCAGTTATGGCCGATCTGGATTTGATTGTCGAGCTTGACGCCGTCTTCGATCACCGTATCATCCAAGGCGCCGCGATCGATGGTGGTATTGGCGCCGATTTCAACATCGTCGCCGATCACTACCCGTCCGGTCTGAGGGATCTTGATCCAAGCCCCTTTTTCCTTGGCAAAACCAAAGCCGTCCGCACCGATCACGGCACCGGAATGAATGATGCCGCGCTGACCGATTTCGCAACCGGCATGGAAGGTCACATTCGCAAAAAAATGCGTTCCCGCACCGACCTTGGCACCGCGTCCGATGAAGCATCCCGCGTCAATAACCGCCTGATCTGCGATGACCGCATCGGCCTCGATCGTAACGTGCGGACCGATCTGTGCACCGGGTGCGATCTGCGCACTCGGATCGACACTTGCGCTGGCATGAATGCCGGGCATGAGCGGGGCCGCTTTCTGTTCGGCGAACAATTGGGCGGTTCGCGCAAAATAGGCATAGGGATTGTCCGTGACGATCCGTGCACCCTTATAGGTGGCGCCGATCACCGCATCATCCGCTGCGGAAACGATCAAAGCAGCCGCCTGCGTCTTTGCAGCCTGCGCGCGCAACTTGGGGTTGGAAAGGAAAGTAATATGCGACGCGGTGGCGCCGTCTAAAGGTGCGATGCCGGATACATCGGTATCCGCATCACCTATTAGCTGGCCTCCCAAGCGTTCGACCAATTTTCCCAGCCGAATACTCATTTTGGCCTATTCCATGATCATTGCGGGACAACACCGCAGCCCCGTCCCGCTAGTTCAATTACTTGTTGAGCGCTTTCAGCACTTTATCCGTAATGTCGATACGCGGGCTCGCATATACGGCTTCCTGGAACACGATATCGTACTTTTCCGTTTCCGCAATTTGCTTGATGACCTTGTTGGTGCGCTCCAGCACGACAGCAAGCTCTTCATTACGGCGCTGGTTCAGATCCTCGCGGAATTCGCGCTGCTTGCGCTGAAAGTCCTTATCCAGATCGGCCAGTTCCCGTTGACGCTTGATACGATCCGATTCGGACAGCACGGCCGCATCCTTGTCGAGTTTTTCCGACATCGCCTTCAGGCGTGCCGCCAATTCCTGCAAGTCCTTGTCGCGCCGGGAAAATTCCTGTTCGATCTTGGCCGACGCCGTTTTGGCGGGAGCCGCTTCGCGAAAAATCCGTTCGGTACTGACAAATCCGATTTTGGCTCCTTCTTGTGCATGAACATTCATCAACGGGAGCAAACATGCTCCAAGAAAAATCACGCACTTGGATGAAATCGATGCTTTAGTTAGAGACTTCAAGGTTATTCTCCGCAATTCAAATTACTATTATGCCACTGCTCGTTCAGAAGCCTGTACCGAGCTGAAACTGGAACTGCTGCTTTCTGTCGCCCGGCTTGTCATTCAACGGGGTGCCAAAACTCAGCTTCAGCGGACCAATTGGCGAAACCCAGCTGATACCCAAACCGGCAGAGTACCGCATTTCCGACGCATTAATCTTCTGCCCCTCGCCATACACGGCACCCCCATCTACAAAGGTAAACCAGCGCAGCGTCCGGTCATTGCCCGACCCGGGGAACGGAAACTGCAACTCCGCATTCGCGATGATGCGCGAAGTGCCGCCCAAGGGATCGCCGACACTATCCTTCGGACCAAGTGATGAACCCTCAAATCCGCGCACGGAACCAATACCGCCGGCATAGAAGTTCTTGAAGATAGGATAAGGCTTGTCACCAAACCCCTTGCCATAACCCACCTCGCCATTCAATGCCAACGTCACGTTGCGGAACAACGGCTTGAAGTACTGGTGCTGGTAGATGGCACGATAATACTTCAAGTCGCCAGCCGGTGCGAATTCGAAATTGGCGCGCTGGTAGCGGCCGGTTGTCGGCACGAGCGCACTGTCGCGGCTGTCGCGCTGCCAGGCGATTGTCAACGGGAAGCTGGTCGTATCCGCGGTGTCGCCGGTGCCGAATTTAGCGACATAATCGAGATAAATCTGCGGACTGTCATTAAAGCCCGGCACGCCCTGGTATGTCTGCACATTGGTCTTCTCGACGCCCACTCCAAAAAACACGGTGTCGACTTCAGTGAACGGGACACCAAACCTGATATTGGCGCCCGTGGTTTTTACGACATAGTCACCGGTATTGATCTCGGGCGGCCGGGACGTACGATGAAATAGCTCATAACTGCGGCTTACTCCATCATCCGTAAAGTATGGATTCGTCTGCGACAACGCAATCGTCCGGTTGCGTTTGCTCGTATTCACGTCGATTCCGAGCGTGTTACCGCTGCCAAATGCATTGGCCTGCTGAATGGAGCCGGTAAGAGTCAGTTTTTCGCTGCTCGAAAAACCGGCGCCCAACAGGATGTTCCCGGTCGGTTTCTCGACCACGGACATGTTGACATCGACTTGATCGGTTGTACCGGGCACCTCGGGCGTCTCGATATTGACTTCGGTGAAATAGCCGAGGCGGTCCACCCGATCGCGCGAGAGCCTGATTTTCTCGCCGTCGTACCATGAATTCTCAAACTGACGGAATTCGCGGCGTACCACTTCGTCACGTGTCTTGGTATTTCCGGCGACGTTAATCCGACGCACATACACGCGCTTGCCGGGGTCGATCAATACGGTGAAGGCGACCTCTTTCTTCGCTCGGTCGATTTCTGGGTTGGCATTGACGTTGGCAAACGCATAGCCGAAGTCGCCCATCCGCTCCGAAATCCTCTTGACGCTTTCGGCCAGCTGCTCGCCCGAATAAACGTCGCCCTTTTTCAACTGCACCAAAGGTTTCAACTCTTCTTCACGGCCGAACATCTCGCCTTCGAGCTTAATGTCAGAGACCGTGTATTTATCGCCTTCATTGATGTTGATTGTGATGTAGATATCTTTCTTATCCGGCGTGATCGATACCTGGGTCGACTCGACCTGCGCCTCCAGATAGCCGCGGTTCAGGTAATACGACCTGATCGTTTCGATGTCGCCGGTAAGCTTCTGCTTGGAGTACTGGTCAGCCTTGGTGTACCAGGTGAACCATCCCGGCGTCCTCAGATTCATCAGCGCGCGCAATTCACTGTCGCTGAACGCTTTATTGCCGATGATGCTGATCTGCCTGATACGGGCCACCTGGCCTTCATCGACAGCAAAACTGATATTCACGCGGTTACGTTCGATTGGCGTAACTGTCGTTGTAACTTCCACTCCATACAGACCGCGTGAAAGATATTGGCGTTTCAGTTCCTGCTCAGCGCGGTCAACCAAAGCCTTGTCGAAAATCCGCGACTCTCCGAGCCCGATTTCTTTCAATGATTTGGTAAGTTGATCTTTGTCGAACTCCTTGACCCCGGAAAAATCCACTCCCGCGATCGCCGGACGCTCTTCCACCATGACCACCAATACATCACCCTCAACCTCGATACGCACGTCCTTGAAAAAGCCGGTGGCATACAAGGCCTTGATGGCATCGGCCCCCTTCTCATCGGTATAAGTATCGCCAACTCGTACTGGCAAATAGCTGAAGATGGTTCCTGCTTCGGTACGTTGGATGCCTTCTACGCGGATATCTCTTACCGTAAAGGGGTCAACCGCAAGCGCATGGCCTGCACACAGGGCAAAAGCGGCAACAGCAATAAGACGGCGGGGGAAAAATGGCAGGGAAAAACGCTCGGAATATAATTTCATCGGTAATTGTTATGAGTGTCCTCATCAGACGGATGCCATGAAAATAAATGGCAAAAAGTCAGGACATGAGCCGAACAATGTCATTAAAGACAGCCACCGCCATCAATGTCATCAAGATGCCCACGCCGGCACGCTGGGCAATTTCACCAACCTTCTCCGGAACCGGTCGCCCAGTCAAAACTTCCAGCGAATAATACAGTAAATGCCCTCCGTCCAGCACCGGAATGGGTAGCAGGTTCATCACCCCCAGGCTGATGCTGATGAACGCGATGAACGACAAATAGCTGATGAGGCCAATGCGCGCAGTCTGTCCGGCATAATCCGCGATGGTGATAGGGCCTGTAATGTTCTTCCAGGAAACTTCGCCGATAAGCATTTTACCAAGCATTTTCAGCGTCAGGACACTGGTATCCCAAGTTCTTTGTACCGCTTTTCCCAGCGCCGTCAGCGGCCCATCGCTGACTGTGATCATTTCAGGGGCCATGGGCACTTCGGCTTTAATTCTGCCGATGCTGCGCTCGTTTACCGTATGCATTTCGGGTATGACGGTAGCGCTGAATTCCTGCTGGCCACGCAGGCCGGTAACGGCCAGCGGCTTTCCCGGAGCTGCTCGGATCAGCTCGACGAAGGCAAGGCCGTCGCTTACCGGTACATCGTTGACTGCGACGATCACATCGCCTTCCCTCAGTCCCGCCTGCATGGCTGCGCCATCCGGCAGAATCTTGCCCAGAACTGCCTTTGGGCGAGCCAGATCGATGCCCAGCTTGGCCAGAAAGTCGCTTTCCAGGTCGGCGGTGGAAATGCTATCGGTGCGCAGCGTAATCATGTCAACCGATTTGCCTGTGCTTGGCCCCGCGTTGGGACGCTCGACATCCAGTTGCACCGGCATTTTTTCAATT
>WUUC01120219.1_pt1 | contig 12040 bp, 10 predicted proteins | sample 6278441 | NCBI WGS metagenome assembly WUUC01 (sample SAMN13675441, study PRJNA597444) | soil metagenome | isolation source: soil | place: USA: Washington | collected 2017-10 | reverse complement strand
CGAGCCCGAGCTCGAGCCACCCGAGAGCACTTCTGCGTCGAACACGTTGTGGCAGGCACCGTACGGGGAACGCGTTCCTACCAGGCCGGTCGCGAATTGATCGAGGTTCAGCTTGCCAAGACACAGCGCGCCAGCGCGCAGCAAAGCTTCGACGCAAGGTGCGCCCGTGCTCGGTTCGTAGCTGAACGCGGGACAAGCCGCCGTGGTGGGCATGCCGGCAACGTCGATGTTGTCCTTCACCGCAAATGGGATGCCGAAGAGCGGTAGATTGCCGGCGGCCTGGAAGGAGCCCAGCGCGCGCGCGCGCCGCAACGCCTCTTCCTTGGTCAACCGGAAGATCCAGATACCGGGCGACGCATCCTTTTCCATCCGGCTATAGAGCGCTTCGATCAGCTGCTCGGGCGTCAGCGCACCATTGCGGTAGTGCGTCTGTAGGGCGTCGAAGTCCAGGCTGCCCTGCTCGTAGTCGAATGTCATGGAGGAGTCCTGAGACCGCAGACCGCGTGGGCTGCGCGCAGTGCGAGATCAAACGGGGTGGGCAACGACCGACAGCTGGCCCGGATCGAGGCGCGCGCCATGGAGCTCGGCGCCAGTTAGATCTGCCCCGGTCAGGTCGGCGCCGCGCAGATCCGCGCCTCGCAGGTTGGCCCGCCGCAGCTTGGCGGACACGAGCTTGGCTTCGCACAAATTGGCGCCCTCGAGGTTGGCGCCCCAGAGAAACGCGGACGTCAGGTCGGCCTGTGCCAACGTGCTGTGGCTGAGGTTAGCGCCTTCGAGGTTCGCCTCGATGCGCGCGCGCCGCAAGTCAGCGCCGTGCAGGTTGGCTTTGAGTAAGTTGGTCTCTACCAACGAGGCCTCGACTAGGCGCGCCCACATCAGGTGCGCCCCCACCAAGCGCGCCCCATCGAGCACGGCGTGGCTCAGGTCGGCTCGTGCGAGATTGACGCCGCCCATCTCGGCGGCGGCCAGGTCGGCACCGTAGAGGTTCACTTGAAAGAGGTCGCTGCCCGTCAGGTCCGCGCCGGCGAGCACGACGCCGCTCAAGTCGAGCTCGCGCAGGTCCGCGCCCGCCACGTAGCAGCCGGCGAAGTACTTTTCGCCGTTGCTCAGCCCCGCCTTGAGACGGGCCAAGTCGCTCGCTTTTGCCTTCGGCATGTGTGCGGTATACGCGCAAATGGCGGCAGCGACCATCGTAGGTGGTCGTGTGGCCGAAGGTGCGTGCGGGTGCTCGCGCGTGGCTGCTGCTGGCAACATGTTGGAAATCAGGTGCGCAGAGATGTCGGCCACTTCGCCGCGGGGTGACAGGGCTCGATTGACACGCTCTGCGACCGCGTGAAAGCATAATTCAGACGTACATGCCAAGGGACGACAAACCCGATCTGAGCCAGTGGCAGCCCAAAGAGCTCATCGCTTCTGCGAGGACGCGTCTGCTCGCAGATTTCGTGCGCAGCTGTGAGAGCGCCTTCATGCTGATCGTACTGCTCCAGGAGGGCGACAGCGAGCTGTCCTCGGGCTTGACGGTGAGCAACGCGAGCAGCGCGGATAACGACGGCTTGGCGTTCCGGACCGCCTCGCGTGAGCTCAACACGAGCGGCGGCCGCGATCTGAGCGCGACGATGGGGGGCGACGTCGTCATCCGGCGGCGCGAGAGTCCCCGCTCGTCGCGGCCTTTTAGCGAGCAGACCTCGGAGCGGCTGCCGATCAGCCTGGCACGCACCAGCTGTCATGTGGTGCCGATCTGCAAGCGCTCCGAGGTGTCGTTTCTTCACCACGTATCGCTTGGACGTGCGCGCAACCACGACATCGTGCTGCGCCATCGCAGCGTCTCCAAGTTTCACGCCTGGTTCGAGAGCACGCCGAATGGCCTTATCGTGAAAGACTGCGACAGTCGCAACCACACGTTCGTGAACGACGAACGCGTCGGCGACCGCGCTGAAGTTCGGCCCGGCGACACGGTCAAGTTCGGCTCGGTGGAGACGCGCGTGTGTACGTCGGAGGGGTTTTGGCGGCTGGCACGCGGCTGAGCCCCGCCTCGCCTGCTTGCTACTGGCTGGCGCCCATCGGGAAGCGGCCGAAGTACTGTTTGACCAGGGGCTCGAATTCTTCGAGCGGCAGCACGGGGTAGCTTGGGTCGAACGCGATCTGGTCCCACTCGTCCGTGAACTGTTCGGCCAGCGCGAACCACGGTTCACTGCGGTATTGCTCGCGTAGGCTCGGACTCATTCCGAAGTGACCGCCGTAGTGACGCAGCTGGAAGTCTTGGTGCGTGCGAAGCACGTGGTAGACGTCTTTCCCCACGTAGGGCTTCAGCATCTCCGCGGCGATGGGGCCGTGGTTCGGGATAGAGACCACCTTGCCCACGTCGTGACACAGCGCGGCGAGGACCACCTCATCGGCGGCATTCGCACGTTTCGCCAGGCTGGCCGTATGCAGGGAGTGGTGCAGCTGGTCTACGCCGAAGCCGGCGTGAAAGCCCTCCAGGCTGCGCAACATGCTCAACATCTGCAGCGGAACCTTGGCTTGGGCTTCGATGGTGGCGCGCCCAATCAGCATCCATTCTTCACGGCTGCTGTTGTCCATGCGGGTGAATGCTGCGTTCTGAGCCATCGTTGCACCTCCGTTTTGCACCATACCAGCCGCCCTCCGGGGCGGGCGAGCCGGGCGTACGGACAACGCTCCTCAGGCGGCGCGTGGCAGTCGCGCGCGTGAAACGCTCACACCAGGCAAGATCAGGGAAGCATCTCCGAATTCGTGCGCTCGATAGCCGCGCTGAAGGGCTAGCTCGACGGAGCGGGCCAAGGTGGCCGTGTCGACGAACGCCTGCAGCAGTCTGTAGTGGCTCTCACCGGGGATGTGGATGCCGGTCAAGAGGCCGGAAACCACGCGCCGTGGTGTATCGGGTTCGAGCACCAGCTCGGCCATGGCGCTGCCCGCGCGCACCTGGCCGTGGTGCTGTAGAGCCGAATCTTCCAGCGCGCGCACCACACTGGTACCCACGGCGACCACGCGTCCGCCTCGCTGTTGGGTTTCCGCGACCTCTCGGGCGGTGCCATCCGGAATCTCGTAGCGTTCGGGCAGCGGCAGCGCCGCATCGAGCAGTGCGTCTCCTGTTGCGCTCAAGCCCGCCGCGTGGGTGAGGTGGGCCACACGCACGCCGAGCGTGCGCAGCCTGAGCAGAATCTCGCTCGTGAGCGGGCGCGCCGCGGAGGGCATCTCCACGGCCCAGGGGCGAGCCGCGAACACCGTCTGCACGTCCCACAGCGCGAGCGGCTCTGGGATGTAGCTGTACTGGACCGGCCGGCCATGCGCATACAACGCCGCGAAGCGCTGCGCCGGCGGCAGCTGCCAGCGCACGATGACCAGGCGCGCACTGAGCGCGGAGACGTGCGCGATGGACAGCACCAAGTCGTCGCCCACGCGCAGCTCTTCGCCGACCCCGAGCTGGGGCGGCGGGGCGCGAAATTCGGTCGGCGTGTGGTAGTCGCCCGCACCGAACAGTACGGCCCGTGTAAAGCCGTGGTAGGGCCCTTCCAGCAGGCGGATCTCCAGCTCGTCGCCGCGCCTGCTGCGTGCGTGCAGCGAGGCGGGCAAGGTCGCCGCATCGTTGACGACGAGCAGGTCCTCTGGCGCGAGCAGATAGGGGAGCTGCGCGACCTCGGCCTCCTCGACCGCGCGCGTGTCGGGATCGACCAGCAGGAGGCGGGTGCGGGCCTTGCTGGCCCGAGCGGTTGCTTGGCTGTTCATGACGGCAGCTCCACTTCCGAGGCGACGCTGCGCGAGCCGCTGGGATAGAGCTCGGGCTGCGTGAGCATCCGGACGATGCGTCGGGCCACCGTGGCCGGGTGTTCGAGAGAGCTCGGATCGGCGTCGGGCATGGCTGCTCGATGCATGTCGGTGTCCATTTCACCGGGATCGACGCTGAGCACGCGCACGCCGGTGCCGGCGAGCTCGGCTGCAAAATGCCGAGCCAGATGGTCGAGCGCGGCCTTCGAGCTGCCGTAGGCGCCCCAAGTGGGATAGGCGTTTACGGCCGCATCCGAGCTGATGTGCACGATCAGCCCACTGCCGCGCACCACCATGGCCGGCGCGACGGCCTTGCTGAAGCGGAACGGTCCCACCACGTTCACTTCGAAGGTGCGCGAGAGGGTTTCGCAGTCCGTGTCGGAGAGCGGCGCGAGCGGCGCCGGCCCGAGGCTGCTGGCGTTGTGAATCAAGATGTCGATGGGTCCCAGGCTGGCCTGGATCCGCCCCAAGCTGGGGTAAACGGCGTGTTTGTCGCCGACGTCCGCGGCGATCCCGAGCGCGCCGATGCCTTCTGCGTGGAGCGCGCCGACGGCACGCGCCAGAGCCTCTTGGTTGCGAGCCATGAGGGCGAGCTTCGTCCCGGCGCGTCCGAGCTCGTACGCGAGCGCCAGGCCGAGACCCCTGCTGCCGCCGGTGATCAGAGCGACCTTGTTTGCGAGCTGCATGTGATGTTCTCCTCGTCCCAATCTGCGCCCGCTCGGACATCCCTTTGTCACGACGGACAACGAAATGGCAGAATGCCCGTTCGATGGAGCACGCCATATCCGAGTACCTGGGCGAGAACGTTCGCCAGCTGCGCGAGGGCCGCGGCCTGACGCAGCAGCAAATCGCCAAGATCGCAGGGGTGCCGCGCGCGACCTGGAGCAATCTGGAGTCCGGCACGGCCAATCCGACGCTGTCGGTGCTGACCAAGGTGGCCAACGCCTTGCAAATGCGGCTCGAGGAGCTGCTCGGCGCGCCGCGCACGGCGGCGCGGCACGTCAAGGCCGCGGAGCTGTTCGTACGCAAGCGGGGCAGCGTGGAGGTGCGCAGGCTGCTGCCGGAAGCGCTGCCCGGGCTCGAGATCGAGCGCATGACCTTGCCTCCTCACGCCAGCATGACGGGCGTTCCGCACACGCCGGGCACGCGTGAATACCTGACGGTGGAGCAGGGAGAGGTGGAGCTCAGCGTGGGCGGAGAGCTGTTTTTGTTGGCGACCGGCGACGTGGTGATGTTCCGCGGCGATCAGCGCCACGGCTATCGCAATCCGCGCACGCAGGTGTCGATCGCCTACAGCGTGATCGCGTTCGCGCCGAGCGGCTAGCGCTCGCTCGCTAGCGTCCAGTTACCCTGGCCTGCTCTGGAGGGCGTTTCGCCACCGAGTCGGTGCGAGAGGGTCGCGGTGCCGCCCGCGGCGAGAGGCAGTGCCCGCCCGGAGGCGTCTGGACACCGAGTCGGTGCGGGTGGGTCTGGATGACTGCAAAGGGTGAGCTCAAGTGAGCCCGGGCAAGCGCATACGAGCAACCGGTCGCAAGCAGTTCTCGTTCGAACGCTCGTCGCAAGGGTGTGTGATCTGACCCTAGCGGTCCAGCGCTGCGGGTGGGCGCGGTTGGTGCGGTTGTAGACCCGACGTCGCGCCTGCAAGACGGGGACGTCGCGTCCGGCGTGGCGGTCGTTCGGCGCTCCCTCTTCTCCGTAACGCTAGTAGTTCTGAGGTTGCCCGACCACAACCTCGCTGAATTGGAGAATCGGGGTCAAATCTGTGTAGTTCGGAATGTCCGCCCGTACCTCGTTTGCGTGCGGCCCATACCCTTCTTGAAACGACTCAATGGAATCGCAATAGAAATGGCACATGGCAATGTACGTTGCAGGCTCTCCGGGGCCTCGACCCGCCAGCCCTTTGTCCACTGTGTAGAACCGACATGACTCGCCCATACGCGCCTTCACCAGTGGCATGTGCTTGTCTCGGTAGTACGTATGGTCGAATCGCGCACCAGGCTTGTTTGGGTACATCACGCTCACTTTGATCATGTCTGGCTCCTCGTTTGCCATGTCGAGCTTGTTGGTCATCGCAGTCGCAACGAACGGTGCTTCGATAAAAGCGCTAGGCGACCGTGCGTTCTTGTACACGATAACGCCTAACCCTTCCATCGACCTGACATGCCCAGTGAGCGTCAAGATAGTTGACGTCCAAAAGTTACGCGGAGCGACGCTCCGACTTGGGCTTGAGTTCGAAGGCTTGCCTGTCTGGATGGAGGAGGACCTTGACGGGTCTGTGCCAGGATCTGACCTTACCGGTCCAGCCTTTTGGTCGCTTCCTTGAGCCAGCGCGAGAGGGTGCCGTGGTGCACGCCGACCTTCTCGGCGAGCTGGACGGCGTTGGGCCACGAGGTGAGCTGAGCTTCTGAATCCTCCGGAATCAGATCACTTGGAGCACCTGAGATGCCCGATTGGGCGACAACTCATCCTGACGCAGGGGGGGACCGCCTCGCAAGCTGTCCCGATTGGACCACTCGTCGCAAGGCGTGTGGCAGCGCTACGGCGCGAGCGCTCTGCCGCAGTCTGCGAGTTGCGTGCGGATGGACTTGCACTGCCTCCATGCCCGAAGACACCTGCATCGAGACGGTTCGCTTCGAGGCGGCTTTTTCTGGCTCGAGGCTGCCAGACATGACGACCCGAGGCGGTGGGGGTGGGTCGCGGCGCCGCATCGAGAGGCTGGGCCCGTAACGGTGAGAACATCCGGGTCTACGCCGCGGCCCAGCTTCAGCATGCGCGCTACTCCGCTCCGCTGAGCGTAGCGAAGCGTAGCGGAGCAGTGGAGCGTTCAGCGGAACGTTTTCGCGCCCCCGTTTGCAGACAGCACTGGCCCACCACACAGCCAGCGAAGCATCACGGGCCCTGCCTCTCGCAGCGGCGCCGCGACCCACCCCCACCGACTCGGTGCCGAGACGCCTCCCGAGCGTCTTGCATGCCGCAGCAGGCAAGCAAAGACATGTCCGCGTCAACGTCCACGATTTGGCCGGGAACTACCCGTCCTCTCCCACGCGGATTTTGCGCCGCGTCAGCGCGCGTACGAAGCCCATCGGACGGGCGTCTTCGGGCAAGGTGCGACGTGCATTGCGCGTGAGTGCGTCGATGGCGTACGGCCACAGGGTCGGACCCAGGTCGTGGCCCATGTTTTCGATCACCGAGAGCAGGGCACCGGGGATGCGCGCGGCGATCAGTCGGCCAGCCAGCGCCGGGATCAGCGGGTCCTTGTCGCCGTGGATCACGTGGGTAGGCGCGCGCACGCGGTGCAGCTTTCGCAGGCGCGGCGGGGAACCCATCACTGCCGCGAACTGGCGCGCGAAGCCGCGCGGGCGCACCCCGCGTTGGTAGTGGAGCGCGGCGATCTCGCGCAGGCGGGCCTCGGGCGTGCGATGGGGGGAGGCCGAGATGACGCGGAACAGATTGAGCTGATACTGGATGGCGCCCTCTTCTCCGTGCCCGCTGCGCCCCGTGAGCGCGCCCAGCGCGGCCAGCGTGGGGACACTGGCCAACAAGTTGCCCGGCGCCGACATGAGCACACCGAGGGACTGCACACGCTCGGGGTGTCTCAGTGCGAGGCACTGCGCGACCATGCCTCCCAGGGACATGCCGACGACGTGCGCGGCCCGGATCTCGAGCGCGTCCAAGAGGCCGGCGGTGTCGTCGGCCATGTCGTCCAAGCTGTAGGGCGGCTTCAATGGCATTCCCAAGGCGCGCCGCAGCAGCACCTCGCGCAGATCGGGAGTGCCGAGCCGGTCCAGGGCTTCCGACTCGCCTACGTCGCGATTGTCGAAGCGGATCACACGGAAGCCCTGCATCGCCAGGGCTCGGCAGAACTCTTCGTCCCACTGGATCATCTGTGCGCCGATTCCCATGATGAGGATCAGCGGCTCTCCGGCTCCGAAGCTTTCGTAGTGCAGCTCGATTCCGTTGGCGCGTGCTTTCGGCATGATGGTCAGGGTAGCTTATGGCATGCGCCTGCTCGCCCTGGTTCCAAGAGCCGAAGTCCAAGCCCTGCTGTCCGAGCTCTTGCCGCTCATGGTCCTACTGGGGGAGGACAGCGACGACCGCACGCTGCTCTTGCGCGATGCCAGCGATGTACGCTTCCTGGAGGGCCAGGGGCTACGCGTGGCCTGCAAGGCCGACGTGCGCTGGTCCGTGCTGGGCATCTCGGTGCCGGTTCACCTGCGCGCGCTCTCGGTGTTGCTGACGCCGCGCATCCTCGAACGCGAGGGGGGGGCCGCGCTGGTCTTCCAGCTTGCCATCGAATCTGCGGACTTGGCGGGGGTGCCAGCCATGGTCGACGCGCACCTGGTGGAGCGCGTCAATCAGGCGCTGAACGAGCGCCAAGTAGAGTTGGCCTGGAACTTCACACGCACGCTAACTCACGCTTTTGCCCTGCCGGCGATGCTGGCGAGCGTGCGCTCCTTCAACCTGGGCGTCGCGGGCAGCGCGGTCGAGGTGCGCTCCGACGCGCTGCAGCTCGAAGTCGAGCTGCGGGCGGGCGTCACGCGCGTATGACGCGCGCCGCCATGAACCGCTGCAGCGTACTGCTCAGTTGCTCGGCCGCGGCGTTTGGTGAAGACTCCCACTAGCCCAATGGGGGGACCAGGATGAGTCAGCGGGACGAAGTCCGGAGTTGTCCGCGCTGTGAGCGTTGGCTCTCCGCGCGCCAGCGCCATGGCGGCGACGGGCTGACGTTGGTATGGCAGTGCTCGTGCGGTTGGGCCGCGGCGCGCACGGTCTCGCGTGAGGCGGCCTTTCGGCACAGACGCGATCTCTTGGCTTGGGGCACGGCGCGCGTCGATGGCGGCAAGGCTGGAACGTCTCCAGCTAGCGAATGGAACAAGGTCGAGGAGAGAGGTAGATGAGCAACGTAGTCGAGCAAATCATCGCAAATTATGCGGGCGAAAGTCCTGGGGTCCTGGGCAATCTGCGCCGTCTGCTCAACTCGGGATCGCTTGCGGGCACGGGCAAGCTGGTGATCTTGCCCGTCGACCAGGGCTTCGAGCACGGTCCAGCGCGCAGCTTCGCGCCGAATCCGGCCGGCTACGATCCCGAGTACCACCCTGCGCTTGCGCTCGAGAGCGGCTGCAACGCCTACGCCGCGCCAGTGGGCTTTCTCGACGTCATCGCGGCCAAATACGCGGGCAAGCTGCCGCTGATTCTCAAGCTCAACAACTCCGACTCGCTGGGCGGTCCGGACCAGCCGTGTTCGGCCCTCACCGCGGGCGTGCAGGATGCGCTGCGGCTGGGTTGCGTGGCCATCGGGTACACCATCTATCCCGGTTCCGGGCTGCGCAACGAGCAGTACGAGGCCATCCGTGATCTGATCGCCGAGGCGCGCGATGTGGGTCTGCCCACCGTGATCTGGTCGTATCCGCGCGGCGCCGGCATCTCCAAAAACGGCGAGACGGCGCTCGACGTGGTCGCGTACGCGGCGCACATCGCTTGCCAACTCGGTGCGCACATCGTCAAGGTCAAGCCGCCCAGCGACTTCATCGAGCAGAAGGAGGCGCAGAAGGCCTACGAGAAAGTTCCCAAGGCCACCCTGGCGGAGCGCGTGCAGCACGTGGTGCAGGCGAGCTTCAACAACAAGCGCATCGTTATCTTCTCGGGGGGACCGGCCAAGGGCACCGAGGACGTGCTCGAGGAGCTGCGCCAGATCGCCAAGGGGGGCGGCTACGGCAGCATCATGGGGCGCAATGCGTTCCAGCGGTCACCGGCCGACGGCCAAAAGCTGCTGCGCGAGGCGATCGAAATTTTCCGCGCCAGCGCCAAGGGCTGAGCTGCCCGCGGGCGCTGGGAACGCGGAGCTTCGCTTTTGCGCGGTTACGTGTAAGGTAGCGGGCGCGTGAAGTGCCTTTGGTTTGTTAGGTGGACGGTCGTCGCGGCCAGCTTGCTCTCGGGTTGCGGGGGCAAAGGTGAGCCCGCGACCGATGCGGCGGCCAGCCGGCCCAAGAACTGTCCCGAGCGCGCTCAGGCGGCCGCCGATCTGCCCCGCACCAAGCCGGAGCTGAAGGCCCTGAGCTATTGGCTCGGCTTGCTGACACCCAGCCAGCTGGACGAGCCCCTGCTCGACGCCGATGCGCTGGCCGCACAGGACCTGGCTCTCAGAAATGGCGCCGACGGGCAGCCGCGACCCGTGGATTTGAGCCGTCCGCTGAGCAGCGAACAGATCGCGCACGAGCTGAAGGAGCGCCTGGTAGGGCTGGCGGCGCGCTTCGAGGCCGGAGACTTTCGCGTCGAGGGCAAAAACGCGCTCGAGCTGTTTCGAGCTGGAGCCAAGAGCAGCTTTCGCGAGGCCGTGGCGCTGCACGTGGCGCTCGAGCCGATAACCTTGCACTGCGCACCGCTGCTCGACGTGCTGCGGGCCACGCGCGCCGACGCGCGCTTCGATCGCAATCAGTGTAGCCAGGTGCGCGCCCAGGAGCCGGTGGAGCTGCTGGGCCGGATCGGCGAGCTGTGGTACGCGCGCAGCCGCTATGCGATGGGTTTCATCGCGGCCGACGCGCCGCTCTCGCCTCGGGTGCCGGCGCAGCTGGCGCCCATCTACCAGAAGGGGCGCGAGCTGCAGCTGTTGCGCGCGCTCGAGCTCGCAGGCCAGCGTCTGCCGGCCGGCAGCATGCTTGCGAGTGAGGATGGACGCACGGCCCTGGTGGCGAGCGAGCAAGACATCACGCACACACGCGCGCTCTCGGCTGGCGAAGCGCGCTCCGCCCGGCGAACCATCACGCGTCGCGATTTTCTGAGCGAAGCCTTCCGCTACATGGACAGCCCCTACGGCCTGGGCGACGAGGACGGCGGACGCGACTGCTCGCGCTTCATCCTGGACGTGCTGCGCAGCTTCGGCATCCACCTGCCGCGCTCGAGCGTCGAGCAGAGCCGCGCCGGTACCTACGTGATCGAGGTACCGCCCGAGGCCAGCCAGACGGAACGCCTCGCCCTGCTGGACGAGGCGGTGAAGCGCGGCATCGTGCTGTATCACTTCCCCGGTCACATCGCGATCTACCTGGGGCGCGACAAGGAGGGCACGCCGCGGCTTTTGCACTCGTTCGCGGAGTATCTGGCGCCCTGCGCGGGCGGCGGCGAGACGTTGTTCGAGGTGGGCCGAATCGGGGTCAGCGACCTGCTTCTGGGCAAAGATACGAGTCGCAAGTCGTTTTTGGAGCGGCTCACCCGGCTCACGATCTTTGGCAAGCCGCCCGGCTACGCCCTGCTGGCGCTTTCCCGCTTTCGCCCTGCCGCAGCGCCTGCGCTGCCGGCACCGGCAAACTGCAAGGACAGCGCGGAGCTCGCGCTGTTTCACACGCCGCGCGAGCCGCACGCAGATGCGCCGCTGCGCGTGATCGCGGTCAGTCGCGAGGACACGCGCCCCGCCGGTGTGTGGCTCGTCGATCCCGACGGCCAGCTGTTGGCGCCGGAGCTTCACGAGCTGGGGGTGGGGCCGTTCGCGCGCTTCGCGCAGCTGGAGCACCCCAAAGTGGGCGCATGGACCGCGCTCATCGCGGACGGGCCGCGCGTGCTCGCCTGTGAGCGGTTTCAGGTCGGCAAGAGCCCGGGCAAGCCCACGCCGGGGGACGCGCCGGGCATGCGGCCCGCCTGGCAGGTGCGTCGCAGCTGGGGGCCGAGCAGCGAGAACTTCTACGCGGCGTTCGTGGAGCAGCTATTTGCGCATCCCATCGAGGATCTGCGCAGCTGGTCGTCGCTGTCGGAGCTGCTGAACGATCCGGTGCGCAATCTGTTGTTCGACTATCTGGGCAAGCACGAAGAGACGCGTTTCAAGCTGGCGCCCGACTGCGCTGACTTGCCCTACTTTCTGCGTGCGTATTTCGCCTGGAAGCTGGGGTTGCCCTTCGGCTTTCGACGCTGCAGTCGCGGCCGCGCGGGGGTGCCGCCGCACTGCGACGAGCTGATCACCAATCAGATGGAGGTCTCGGCCGCAGACGAGGTGTCGGCGTTCCACACGTTCGTCCGCAAGCAGCTCGCCAACGGCGTGCACTCGGCCTCGGGGCGCACCCTGCCCGACGACGAAGCGAGCGACTTGTACCCGCTGCCGCTCACGCGCGAGGCGCTCAAGCCGGGCAGCGTGTTCATCGATCCTTACGGCCACATGATCGTGGTCGCGCAGTGGGTCGCCCAGGGCCTTGCCGGGCAAGGCATGCTGCTGGGCGCGGACGCGCAGCCCGACGCCACGGTGGGTCGACGCCGCTTTTGGCGCGGCAATTTC
>WUUC01127946.1_pt1 | contig 12042 bp, 2 predicted proteins | sample 6278441 | NCBI WGS metagenome assembly WUUC01 (sample SAMN13675441, study PRJNA597444) | soil metagenome | isolation source: soil | place: USA: Washington | collected 2017-10 | reverse complement strand
TTCTGGCCCTGCCGGCCGGGCCCGGTCCTGATCGGCCGCCCGGACCACGACCGCACCGCGTACGTGCTGGACGACCGGTTGCGCCCGGTGCCGCCCGGGGTCCCCGGCGAGCTGTACCTCGGCGGCGCCGGCGTGGCCCGCGGTTATCTCGCCCAGCCCGGCCTGACCGCGCAGCGGTTCGTCGCCGACCCGTTCGGCCCGCCCGGCGCGCGCCTCTACCGCACCGGCGACGTGGTCCGCTGGGTGGACGGCGAGCTCGAGTTCGTCGGCCGGGCCGACGACCAGGTGAAGATCCGCGGCTTCCGGATCGAGCTGGGTGAGGTGGAGAGCGCGGTCCGCACGGTGCCCGGGGTGGACCGGGCCGCGGTCGTGGTCCGCGACGGCCGCCTGGTCGCGTACGTGGTCGGCACCGCCGGCCCCGCGCAGCTGCGGGCCGGGGTCGCCGCGACGGTCCCGGACTACATGGTCCCGGCCGCGTTCGTCGCCCTCGACGAGTTGCCGCTGAACGCCGCCGGCAAGCTGGACGCCGCCCGGCTGCCGGCGCCCGACTTCACCCCGGCCGCCGGCACCGCCGCCGCGAACCCGGTCGAGCGGCGCATCTGCGACCTGTTCGCCGACGTCCTGGGCCTGCCCGAGGTTGGTGCCACGGACAGCTTCTTCGCGCTCGGCGGCGACTCGATCGTCTCCATCCAGCTCGTCGCCAAGGCCCGCGCGGCCGGGCTGCGGATCAGCCCGCGGCAGGTCTTCGAGGCCAAGACCCCGGCCGCGCTGGCCGCCCTGGCCGGCGGGGACGAGGTGGCGGCGGAGGCGCCGGACGCGGCACTCGGCGACGTGCCGGTGACGCCGATCGTGGCCTGGCTGCGCGATCGGGGCGCGCCGATCGGCCGGTTCCACCAGTCGATGCTGCTGCGGGTGCCCGCCGAGGTGACCGCCGACGGGCTGGCGACCGCGCTGCAGGCCGTGCTGGACCGGCACGACCTGCTGCGGGCCCGGTGGACCGGCACCGGACTGCACGTGCCCCCGGCCGGCACCATTGCCGCCGCCGGGCTGGTCCGGACGGCCGGAGCCGATGCCGACCTGCGGGCCGAGTACGCGGCCGCGGTGGACCGGCTCGACCCGGAGCGCGGGGTGATGCTGCAGGCGGTGCTGGCTCCGGGCCGGCTCCTGCTGGTCGCTCACCACCTGGTGGTGGACGGCGTCTCGTGGCGGATCATCGGCCCCGACCTGCGGGCCGCGTGGGAGGCAGTCGCCGTGGGCAAGCGTCCCGACCTGGCCCCCACCGGGACCTCCTTCCGGCAGTGGGCCACCGGTCTGCGGGCCGCTGCGGACGGGCGCGGCGGGGAGCTGGAGTTCTGGCGGCGTACCGTCGCCGGGGTCGCGCCGCGGAGCTGGCACGGCACGCCGCGCGAGATCGTCCGCACGCTGCCGCCGGAGCGCACCACGCCGCTGCTGACCACGGTGCCGGCGGCCGTGCACGGCACCGTGCCGGACGTGCTGCTGACCGCGCTGGCCCGGACGCTCAGCGACGGCCCGAGCGGCGGCGGCCCGAGCGGCGGCGGCTCGGACGGCGGCGGCGCGGGCGGTGAGATCGTCGTCGAGCTGGAGGGCCACGGCCGCGAGGAGCAGGTGGTGCCGGGCGCCGACCTGTCCCGGACGGTCGGCTGGTTCACCACCACCTACCCGGTGCGGCTCGGTGGCGACCTCCGGCAGGTCAAGGAGCAACTGCGCGCGGTGCCGGACAACGGCATCGGGCACGGCCTGCTGCGCGACCGGCTCGGCGCCGCCGGGCCACCGGTGCTGTTCAACTACCTCGGCCGGTTCACCGCGGACGAGGGCCCGTGGTCGCCCGACCCGCTGGACCTGGGCACCGTGCCCGACGGGCTGCCACCCGCGCACGGCCTCGACGTCACCGTCACCGTCCTGGACGGGATGGCCGGGCCGTCGCTGGAAGTGCGCTGGTCGTGGCCGTCCGACGCGCACGCCGAGGACACCGTCGCGGGCTGGGCGGACGCGTACTTCGCGGCGCTGGACGCGCTCGCGACCGGTGACACGACCGGCGGCTTCACGCCGTCGGACCTGCTGGTGGACCTGAGCCAGGACGAGATCGACGACTTCGCCGACGAGTGGGGAACGCTGTGAGCAAGCCGGCCGGACTGCAGGACATCCTGCCGTTGTCACCGCTGCAGGAGGGCTTCTATTTCCTGTCCTCCTACGCGGACACCGACACCGACGTCTACACCGTGCAGCAGGTGCTCGAGCTGGCCGGGCCGCTCGACGCCGGCCGGCTGCGGGCCGCCGCCGCCGCGCTGCTGGACCGCTACCCGAACCTGCGGGCCGGGTTCCGGCCGCGCAAGACCGGCGAGCCCGTGCAGCTGATCCCGGAGCGGGTGGAGCTGCCGTGGTCGGACGCCGACCTGTCGGACCTGGCCGAGCCCGCCCGGGAGGCGGCCCTGGCCCGGCTGCTGGACCAGGAACGGGCCCGGCGCTTCGAGCTCGGCCGGCCGCCGCTGCTGCGCTGGGTGCTGGTCCGGCTGGCCGCCGACCGGCACCGGCTGGTGCTCACCGCCCATCACATCCTCTTCGACGGCTGGTCCGGCCCGCTGCTCGTGCACGACCTGCTCGCCGGGTACGCCGGGACCCCGCTGCCACCGGCCCGCGCCTACCGGGAGTACCTGGCCTGGGTCACCCGGCAGGACTCCGCGGCGGCGCGGGCGGCCTGGGCGGCGTACCTGTCCGGGGTGGACGGTCCGACGCTGCTCGGCGCCCCCGGCCCGGCGCGCCGCGCGGTCGTGCCCGCGGAGGTCTCGGCCTCCGTGCCGGCGGCCCCGCTGACCGCGTTCGCCCGGGCCCGCGGGCTCACCCTGAACACCGTCGTGCAGACCCTCTGGGGCCTGGTGCTCGGCGAGCTGACCGGCCGCGACGACGTGGTCTTCGGGGCCACGGTGTCCGGCCGCCCCGCGTCGCTGCCCGGCGCCGGCGAGATGGTCGGCCTGTTCATCAACACCGTGCCGGTCCGGGTCCGGCTCACCCCGCAGGACACCTTCCTGTCCGTGCTGGACCGGGTCCAGGCCGGCCAGGCGGGGCTGCTCGACCACCAGCACCTGAGCCTGTCGCAGGTGCAGCGCGAGGCCGGCGCCGGCCCGCTCTTCGACACCCTGGTGGTCTTCGAGAGCTACCCGGTGGACGACGAAGCGCTCGCCGCCGGCCAGGACGCGGCCGGGCTGTGGGTCGCCTCGGTCACCGGCCGCGACGCCACCCACTATCCGGCGACGCTGACCGTCGTGCCGGACGCCGGGACGGTGACGTTCAGCCTCGACTACCGCCCCGGCGAGTTCTCCGAGCAGTGGGCGGCCGGGGTGCTGCACCGGCTGACCGAGCTGGCCCGGCTCCTGCTCGCCGACCCGGCGGCCCGCCCGGCTGCCCTGCCGGCGGGCCCGGCCGAGATCCTCACCGGGGAGACCGTCGCCGCGGAGCAGTCCGTTGTGGACATCTTCCGGCGTCAGGTGGCGGCCACTCCGGCCGCGACCGCGCTGGTCGCCGGTGACCGCTCGCTCACCTTCGCCGGGCTGGCGGATCGGGTGGACGCCCTGGCCGCCCGGCTCGTGGACGCCGGCGCCGGGCCGGAGCGGGTGGTCGCGGTGGCGGTGCCGCGGTCGGCTGACGCGGTGATCGCGTGGCTGGCCGTGCTCGCGGCCGGCGCGGTCTACCTGCCGGTGGACCCGGGCCTGCCGGCCGACCGGTTCGACTTCATGGTCGCCGACGCGGACGCGGTGCTGGTGCTGCGCGATGCCACCGCTCCCGCCGGGCCGGCGCCACGGGTCCCGGTCGACCCGCGGTCGGCGGCGTACGTCCTCTACACCTCCGGCTCCACCGGCCGGCCCAAGGGCGTCGTGGTCAGCCACGCCAATCTGGCCAACCTGTACGCGAGCCAGCGTGCGATCTTCCCCGCCGACCGCCGCATCCGGGCCGCCCTGACCGCCGCGTTGTGGGTGGACACCGCGTTCGAGGGGCTGCTCTGGCTCGTCGCCGGGCACGAGCTGCACCTGATCGACGACGAGACCCGGCACGACCCCGCCCTGCTGGCCGGTTATGTCGCCGCGTCCGGCATCGACTACGTGGACGTCACCCCGTCCTTCGCCGAGCTGCTGCTGCCCCAGCTCACCAGCGCCCCGCAGTACCTGGTGGTCGGCGGGGAGGCGACCGGACCGGCGCTGTGGACCGCGCTGCGGGGCTGCGGGAGCACCGTGGTCAACCTCTACGGTCCCACCGAGTGCACAGTGGACACTCTTGTCGCGGCCGTCGCCGACAGTGACACCCCGCTGGTCGGGCGGCCGGTCGCCAACAGCCGGGCCTACGTGCTCGACCACGCGCTGAGGCCGGTGCCGTCCGGGGGAGTCGGAGAGCTGTACCTGGCCGGCGCCCCGGTCAGCCGGGGTTACCTGGGCCGGGCCGGGCTGACCGCGGGCCGGTTCCTGGCCGATCCGTTCGGGCCGGCCGGGTCGCGGATGTACCGCACCGGGGACCTGGTGCGGCGTACCGGGGACGGGCGGGTGGAGTTCGTCGGCCGCACCGACGACCAGGTCAAGATCCGGGGTTTCCGGATCGAGCTGGGTGAGGTGCGGGCGGCGGTCGAGAGCGCCCCGGGTGTGCGGCAGGCCGTGGTGGTGGTCCGCGACGAGGGAGTGCGGCGGCTGGTCGCGTACGTGACCGGGGAGGTGTCGCTGGAGGCGGTCCGGGCGCATGTCGCTGCGGTGGTGCCGGAACACCTGGTCCCGGCCGCGTACGTGCCGCTGGTGGCGCTGCCGCTGACCGCTGCCGGCAAGGTGGACCGGCGGGCGCTGCCCGTACCGGAGATCGCGGTCGGCGCCGAGGCCCCCCGTACGCCGGAGCAGGAGCGGCTCGCCGCCCTGTTCGGCGAGGTCCTGGGGTTGCCGGCGGTCGGCGCGCAGGACAGTTTCTTCGCCCTCGGCGGGGACAGCATCCTCAGCCTGCAACTGGTCGCCCGGGCCCGCGCGGCCGGCCTGCGGATCACCCCGCGGCAGATCTTCGAGCACCGCACGGTGGCCGGGATCGCGGCCGTCGCCCAGCCCGCCGGCGCCGGTTCCCGCCCGGTCGTCGCGGCGGTCGGCCCGGTCCCGCTCACCCCGGCCGTCGCCACGCTGGCCGGTCAGGGCGTGCCGGACCGGTTCAGCCAGTCGATGCTGTGGCAGACCCCGGCCGCGCTGACCCGGCCGCGGCTGACCGCGCTGCTGCGGGCCCTGGCCGACACCCATGACCTGCTGCGCGCCCGGTGGACCGGCAGCCACCTCGACGTGCCGCCGCCCGGTGCCGCCCCGCGGCTGACCGTGCTGCCCGGCGACGCCGATGTGGACCGGGCCCGGGCCGACGCCGGGTCCCGGCTCGACCCGGCCGCCGGTGTCATGGCCGAGGCGGTCTGGTTCGACGCCGGCCGCGACGCCCCGGGCCGGCTCCTGCTCGTCGTGCACCACCTGGTCATCGACGGCGTCTCCTGGCGGATTCTGGGCGACGACCTGCGCGCCGCGTGGACAGCCGACGCCACCCTGCCGCCGGTCCCGACCTCGTTCCGTTCCTGGGCGACCGGGCTCGCGGTGGTCGACCGGACCGCCGAGGCCGGCTACTGGTCGGCGGTGCTCGACGGCCCCGAACCACTGCTGGGGGAGCGGGCGGTCGATCCCGCCCGGGACACCGTCGGCGACAGCCGGGCGATCACCGTGTCGCTGCCGCCGGAGGAGACGACGCCGCTGCTCACCACGGTCGCCGAGGCGTTCCGGGCCGGGGTGCGGGAGGTGCTGCTGGCCGGGCTGGCGGTGGCGCTGGCCCCGCGGACCGCCGGGCGGATCCGGGTGCAGCTGGAGGGGCACGGCCGGCACGAGGAGGCGGTGCCGGGGGCCGATCTGTCCCGTACCGTCGGCTGGTTCACCACGGAATACCCCGTCCTGCTGGACCCGGGCTCCGGCGGACCGGCGAGCGCGCTGAAACGGGTCAAGGACCAGCTCCGCGCCGTCCCCGGCGACGGCCTCGGCTACGGGCTCCTGCGCTTGCCCGCCACCGGGCCGCAGGTGCTCTTCAACTACCTGGGCCGGTTCGACGACGCGGCCGAGCGCGGGGACTGGGCGCCGATCGACGGGCTCGGCGGCGACGCCGACCCGGCCACCCCGATGACCCACGCCCTCGAGGTCAACGTCTCGGTCATCGGCGGACGGCTCACCGCGCACCTGGCCTTCCCGGCGGGCGTCCTCACCGAGCAGCGGGCCGGGACGATCGCGGCGGAGTGGTTCGCCGCGCTGCGCGCGCTGACGCGCGCCCCGGGCGGCCGCAGCCCCGCCGACCTGCCGCTGCTCGAGCTCACCCAGGACGACGTGGACGAGCTGGAGGGCCGCTACCCCGGCCTGGCCGACGCGTGGTCGCTCGCCCCGCTGCAGCGCGGGCTGTACTTCCTGTCGTCGTACGACGAGGCGGCCGGCGACGTCTACACCGTGCAGCAGGTGCTGGACCTGTCCGGCCCGCTCGACGCCGGCCGGCTGCGCTCGGCCGCGGCCGAGCTGTTCGAGCGGCACCCGAACCTGCGGGCCGGCTTCGTCACCACCGCCTCCGGCGTGCCCGTGCAGGTCATCCCGGCGCGGGTCGAGCTGCCGTGGCGCGAGGTGGACCTGTCCGCCGACGAGGACGTCGACGCGGCCACGGCCGAGCTGCGCGCCGCCGAACGGGTCCCCTTCGACCTGTCCCGGCCCCCGCTGCTGCGCTGGATCCTGGCCCGGCTCGGCCCGGACCGGCACCGGCTGATCAGCACCGAGCACCACATCCTGCTGGACGGCTGGTCGGGGCCGCTGGTCGTGCGGGACCTGCTGACCCGTTACGCCGGCGTCGCGGCCGCGCCGGTCCGGCCGTACCGGGAGCACCTGGAGTGGCTCGACACCCGGGACACCGCCGCGGCCGAGCAGGCCTGGCGCGCGGCCCTGGACGGGCTGACCGACGCGACCCGGGTGGTCCCGCCGGGCGCCGGGGAGCCCGCCGAGCCGGGCCATCTCGACGCCGTGCTGCCGGAGGCCCTGCGCCGCCGGCTCGCCGAGCTGGGCCGGGCGCACGAGGTCACCCTCAACACCGTGGTGCAGGCCGCCTGGGGCGTGCTGCTCGGCGGCCTGACCGGCCGCGACGACGTGGTGTTCGGCGCCACCGTCTCCGGCCGGGAGTCCGGCCTGGACGGGGTCGAGGACATGATCGGCCTGTTCATCACCACCGTGCCGGTGCGGGTGCGGCTGCGCCCGGACGAGCCGTGGCACGCGCTGCTCGGCCGGCTGCAGGCCGAGCAGTCCCGGCTGCTGGAGCACCACCACCTCGGCCTGGCCGAGATCCAGCGGGCGCACGGCCGGGGCGAGCTGTTCGACACCCTCACCGTCTTCGAGAGCTATCCGGTGGACGCCGCGGGGCTCGCCGCGGGCGAGGCGTCGGCCGGGCTCAAGATCGATCAGGTACGCCAGCACGACGCCACCCACTACCCGCTGACCCTGGTGGCCGGCGACGAGGACGGCCTGGCCCTCAACCTGGAGTACCGCCGCGACCTGTTCACCACGGCCGAGGCCATGACCCTGCTGGACCGGCTGACCGGCATCCTCGGCGCGCTCGCCGCCGACCCGGGCCGGCCGGTCGGCCGCACCGACGTCGTCGCGCCGGCCGAACGCGAGCGGCTGCTCGGCGAGTGGAACGCCGACCGTACCGCGGTCAGCCCGGCCACCCTGCCGGCGATGCTGAACCGCTGGGCCGCCGAGACGCCGGACGCCCCGGCCCTGACCGTCCGCGACGAGACGCTCGACTACGCCGCCCTCACCGCCCGGGTCAACCGGCTCGCCCGGCTGCTGATCGCCCGGGGCGCCGGGCCGGAGCGGCGGATCGCGCTGCTGCTGCCCCGCGGCACCGACATCGTGGTGGCGATCTGGGCCGTGCTCGCCGCCGGCGCGGCGTACGTGCCGATCGACCCGGACTACCCGCCGGACCGGATCGCGCTGGTGCTCGACGACGCGGACCCGCTGCTGGTGCTCACCGACGCCGGGCACGCCGGGCTGCTGCCGGCCGGCCGGGACCGGCTGTTGCTCGACGACGATCCGGCGGCCGGGTACGACGGCGGTCCGGTGACCACGGCGCTGACCCCGGACCACGCCGCGTACGTCATCTACACCTCGGGCAGCACCGGCCGGCCCAAGGGCGTGGTGGTGCCGCACCGCACGGTGGTTAACCTGTTCGCCAACCACGACCGGGACGTCCTCACCCCGGCCGGGGCGGGTCCGCTGCGGATCGGGCACAACTGGTCCTTCGCCTTCGACGCCTCCTGGCAGCCGATGCTCGGCCTGCTCGGCGGCCACCACCTCGACCTGGTGACCGAGGAGATCCGGCGTGACCCCGCCGCGCTGGTCTCCTTCATCGCCGGCCGGGGCATCGACTTCATCGAGCTGGCCCCGTCGCACCTGGAGCAGCTGCTCGCCGCCGGCCTGGCCGCGGGCGGCCGCACCGGGCTGCGGGTGCTGGGCGTCGGCGGCGAGGCGATCCCGCAGCCGCTGTGGGAGAAGATGCAGCACCTGCCCGGGACCGCCGCCTTCAACTTCTACGGCCCCACCGAGTGCACAGTGGACGCTGTGGTGGCGGACGTCCGGGAGTCGCCCCGCCCGCTGATCGGCCGCGGCGTCACCAACAGCCGCCTGTACGTGCTGGACCGCTGGCTGCGGCCGGTCCCGCCGGGGGTCGACGGTGAGCTGTACATCGCCGGGGCCCAGGTCGCCCGCGGCTACCACGGCCGGCCGGACCTGACCGCCGAGCGGTTCGTCGCCGACCCGTTCGGCCCGGCCGGCACCCGGATGTACCGCACCGGCGACGTGGTGCGGTGGACCGCCGACGGCCGGATCGACTTCGTCGGCCGGACCGACAACCAGGTCAAGATCCGTGGCTTCCGGATCGAGCTCGGCGAGATCGAGGCGGCCCTGGCGACTCATCCCGACGTACGCCAGGCCGCCCTCGACGTCCGCGACGACTCCGGGGTCCGCCGGCTCGTCGGTTACGTGGTGGCCCCGGCCGAGCTGACCTCCGGCGACCTGCGCACGTTCCTCGCCACCCGGCTGCCCGCGCACCTGGTGCCGGCCGCCTTCGTGGTCCTCGACCGGATGCCGGTCACCGTCAACGGCAAGATCGACCGGGCCGCGCTGCCGGCGCCGGTGATCGAGGGCACCGGCCGGGCACCGCGGACGCCGGCCGAGCGGGTCCTGTGCGAGACGGTCGCGGAGGTGCTCGGGGTGGCGCGCGTCGGCGCCGACGACGACCTCTTCGACCTGGGCGCGGACAGCATCTCGGCGATGCGGCTGGTCGCGGTGGCCCGATCGCGCGGGCTGGAGCTGCGCACCCGCGACCTGTTCGCGGGCCGCACAGTGGAGGCCGTGGCCCGGCTCGCCGAGCCTCAGGTTAGGCTGCCCTAATCATGACGACGCGCACCCCCGGGCAGCTCGGGACGCTGGGCTGGACGCTGCGCGACAGCGGCTCCCGCCTCGGCGTGGCCGTGGCGTTCGGCCTGCTCTACCAGGGCGGCCTGCTGCTGCTGCCGATCTGCCTGGGCCGGGCCGTCGACGTCGGCATCCGGGCCGGCGACTCGCAGGCCCTGTTGTTCTGGGCCGGCGGCCTGGTGGCGGTGTCCGTGGCGCTCACCGCGGGTGAGGCCGGCATGCGCTGGTTCGGCGTGCTGGGTGCCTCCCGGACCGGCAACCGGCTGGTCGCCCGCCTGGCCGGGCAGGTCCTGCGGCTGGACCGGCTGGCCGTGCAGCGGTACGGCTCCGGCGACCTGATCACCCGCGCCACCCGTGACGTCGAGGCCGTGCACACCTTCCTGGCCGGGTCGCCGTCGCTGCTCAGCGGGCTGATCGGCTGCGCCGCCGTGATCGTGTCGATCGCCCTGCTGGAACCGGTGCTGGCCATCGTCGGCCTGGCCACCCTGCCGCTGCTGGTGCTGGTCAACCTCTGGTATCCGCCCCGCTTCGAACGGTCCAACCAGGACGTCTCCGGCGCGCACGCCGACCGGGCCGACGCCGTGGAGGACCTGCTGACCGCGGGCACCGCGGCCCGCGGGCTGGGCGGCGAGCAGGTGCTGGTGGGCCGGCACCACGAGCGCAGCGCCGCGGTGACCGCACACACCCTGACCCTGGCCCGGGTCACCGCGAACTGGTCCGCGCACGCGCCCTTCGTGCCCGCGCTGGCCCTGGCCGTGGGCGTCCTGCTCGGCGGGCTGGCGGTGCTCGACGGCGAGCTGACCGTCGGCGGGCTGGTCACCTTCGCCGGCTGGATGAGCCTGCTGAGCCTGCAGGTCGAGCGGCTCACCGGGCGGTTCACCCAGGTCGGCCTCGGCTGGACCGCGGCCGGCCGGATCGCCGAGGTGCTGGCCACCGGCGTCGCGGTGACCGACCCGCCGGACCCCGTGCCCCTGCCCGCGCGCGGCGACCTGGTCGCCACCGGCCTCCGCGCCGACCTGCCCGGCCGCACCTTGACCTGGCCCGAGCTGCGGTTCACGGCCGGCGAGTTCGTCGCGGTCACCGGCCCGGTCGGCAGCGGCAAGACCACGCTGCTGCGCCTGCTGGCCCGGCTCGAGGATCCGGCCGCCGGAACGGTCAGCTACGGCGGGGTGCCGCTGACCGCCGTGACGCTCACCGAACTGCGGGCCCGGATCGCCGGTGTGCCCCAGCGGCCGGTGCTGCTGTCCGGGACGATCGCCGACAACCTGCGCCTGGGCCGCCCGGACCTGACCGACGCCGAGCTGCGGGAAGCGTGCCACGCCGCCGCGTTCGACGTGGACGCCCTCCCGGACGGCTACGCCACCGAGGCCGGCGAGCGCGGCGACGCCCTCTCCGGCGGGCAGGTGCAGCGGCTGGCCCTGGCCCGCGCCCTGCTCCGGCGGCCCGCAGTGCTGCTGCTCGACGACGTCACGTCCGCGGTGGACGGACCCACCGAGACCGCCCTGCTGGACCGGCTGCGGGAGTGGGCGCCGGACGCGACCATCATCGCCGCCACCTCCCGTCCGGCGGTGCTGGCCCGGGCCGACCGGGTCATCGACCTCGCTGCCCCGGTCACCCGCCGGCCGGAGGTGGCCCGTGGCTGACCTCCGGCTGCTCAGCGAGGAACCCGACCAGCGTCGCGTGCTGCGGCGGGTCTGGCCGTACCTGCGTCCGCACCGGCCACTGCTGGTCGTGGCGGTCACCGTCAACCTCGTCTCCACCGCCGCCCTGAGCCTGGTGCCGGCCGTCATCGGCCGGGCCGCCGATGCCCTCACGGTGCTCGACGCCGACCGGCTGCTGCGCCTCTGCGCGGTGCTGTTCGTGCTGGTCACGCTGCGGATGGTGCTGCTGCGCCAGGCCGAGCTGCTGCTCGTGCGCCTGGGCGAGCGGGTGGTCCGGGACCTGCGCGACCGGGCCGTCGAGCGGATCGCCGCCGCGCCGCTGCGCTTCCTGGAGACGCACCGCGGGGGAGACCTGCTCCAACGCGTCACCGTCGAGGTCGCCGAGCTGGCCGCGTTCGTCCGCCAGCAGGTGCCCGACCTGATCTCGCTGACCGGGTACGTCGTCTTCACCGCCGTCGTGCTGTTCACCTCCTCCTGGCACCTCGCCCTGCTGCTCACCGTGCTCTTCGCGCCGATGATGTGGTTCGTCGGCCGGCGCTTCCGCACGGCGGCCGGGGACGCCTACGCCGGTGAGGCCGCCGCCGAGGCCCGGGTGGCGGCGACCGTCCGGGAGACCCTGGAGGCCCGCGAGCAGGTGCAGGCGGCCGACGCCACCACCGCCTGGGGCGACCGGCTCGGCGCCCACCTGGACCGCTGGTACGCCGCGGTACGCCGGACCCAGCGGGCCCTCACCTGGCTCGAGACGGCCTGGATCGTGCAGGGTGTGGTGACCGCGGCGCTGCTGGTGGCCGGCGGCGCGATGGTCGCGGCGCAGGCCGTCACCATCGGCGTCGTGGTGACCTTCGTGCTGGCCAGCCGCGAGCTGTTCAGCTCGGTGG
>WUUC01094011.1_pt1 | contig 12042 bp, 9 predicted proteins | sample 6278441 | NCBI WGS metagenome assembly WUUC01 (sample SAMN13675441, study PRJNA597444) | soil metagenome | isolation source: soil | place: USA: Washington | collected 2017-10 | reverse complement strand
ACGGATCCTGTTACGCCATCTATTCCCCAATCTGACACATATCCTTTTGTTGCCGAGTAGCCGATGAAGTACCTGGGGCTTTCGAGATCCTCAGCGATCGTTTTTATTGAGCTAAAGTCTTCCGCATCGATCACTTCAACTTTGCCCGAATTCTGTACAACAATGTAGCCTTTTCCTTCCCAGACAGTCATGGATTGTGCCTGGTCACCCAACGGGCGATTGTTCTTGGCAGTAAACACATCGTTGGTGACCTGGTTCGTTTCACGATCATAAAAGGAGACGGAAGCATTCGAGTTACCGAATGCACCTTCGTTCACAATAAAGAATCCGTCTGCACCTGCAGGTATAACACCTGGGTCGTTATCGCATCCCTGCAACGCGAACAATATTACAAGGAACATGTTTCTTAAGAATTTCAAACTGATGTTGAAGACGCTCATTGTTGGTTTGGTTTATTGAATTTGATAGTGATGCCGCATTTATAGTTCCTAACCGGCATTGGATAGCCCGGTCGAGACTCGTACTGAGTGCCGAGGATGTTATTGCTCTCCACAAAAACGTTTAAAGATGTTGGTGCCTTTTGCAGCTGATAGCTCAGCCACGCATTCAATATTGTGTAGGGCCGCATTGCCAGAAACTCCGCGTTGCTTCCATCTGTGTACTGTTTTCCTGTGAAATTTTCAGCGACCATTCCCGAGAAGCGACCATGCGTAATTGTTACTCGCGCACTTCCCTCATGTTGTGGAGTAAAAAACAACTGCTTGTTGAGCTCGTTGGCGTTCGTTGCTGAGTAGATGGCGCGATTTGTCGATTTCGTGAGGCTGTAAAGAATGTCAAAAGCATACTGCCAGCGTTTTTTGGTGACTGCGAACGTTGCGGAACTCTCCATACCCCGCGACCAGACTTTCCGGAGATTCACCGGGGTCCATGCTAACCCCACAGGAGACCATTGGATCCAGTCGTCGACGAAATTTGAAAATAGAGAGACCTGTGTGCTGACCAGAAACTCGGGCCGTTTGATGTGATAACGGATGCCTGTCTCTTCGCCCCAGGAGGTCTCTGTGAGGAGGTCGGGATTTCCGGTGGCACCTGCACCAATCCAGTGAAGGTCGTTGAATGTAGGAACACGATAGCTTCTTGAGAGGCTTGCAAACGTAGTGAACGCAGGCGTCCATGCGTATTCCGTCGCGAGCGACAATGCGGGCAGAATGGCGGCGCCATCAATCAATTCCTGACGCCCGGATAAAGTTCCTGATATTTTTTTATTGTCGAATTTGACTGCCGAATAAAATGCAATACGATGGCGCAATGGCGTTTGCGTTCCATATTCCTCGATACTCCCTTTTTCAAGTGTATGATTGATCCCGCCTGTGAGATGAATTAATGGCGACACATTGAAAGTGCTTTCAAAATAACTCACCACGTTTTCGAAGATACCGACCGAACTGATGGATGCGAACGGATCGTTGTAGTCGACCAGGTAATGGGCATACGCCGATTGAGCGGCGAGTGAGATGCGTTTGTCGTTGTAGTGCCAAGACAACGAAGGGCGAAAGAATTTATCGTGTTGATCGGCAAACGACGGCCGGATTACTGTTGCGGGATTTGGCACCTCAACATCATTATCCTGGAACCACAACCTGAGTGTGACAAGGTGATGATTGTTTCTCCACGAGTCCTGGTGAAGTATTCCCCATTGACGCACTGCCGAATGTTCGCGGATAGCTTTAACCTGTGGTGTTACATTCCGGTTTAGATAAGAAAAGTTATTCTTTCCAGTGCGGTAGAACACCCGCGTACTGGAGACAAATCGTTTGCGTGAAAACGTTGCACCGGCTGCGCCGAGGTAATTGTTGAATGAACCGGCACTTGTGGCAACTGAAAGCGTCGTGCCCTGGTCGAATCGTGTTATGTTGTTGAGGTGAATGACGCCGCCCACGGCGCCGCTTCCAAACAAACTGGCCGAACCTCCGGATTGCATTTCAGCATCGTCGATGAAAAACCCTGGAATTAGCGACAGGTCAAATTGTCCGTTAAGAGAACTCTGAATGTTTATTCCATTCCAAAGTACAGCGGTGTGACTTGCTCCGGTGCCGCGAAATGATGGTGTGCTCAATCCCGATTGTCCATACGATCGCATGTGACCATAGCCGAACTTCCGCAACACGTCGGCGAGACTTCCATAAACTGAAAGCTGCCGGATGTTGCTGTCGGGCTTGAGTGTAAAGTGACCGGTGCTAAATTCGATCTGGCGGCTTTCATTGATCACCACTTCATTGAGGTGAATAACAGAATCCCGCTCCGAATCGCTTTGCGCAAAAATTGGCGCAACACCAAGCATGGCCATCTTACTGAATACTATCGCATTCAGAATCTTCAACTAAAAAACCTTTTTAATTAAACGACTGTCTTCAACCTTTCTCCCGAAAGCAAAAGACATCAACTGTATCTGGCAGGTCTCCTGGCTTACATCCTGTTGCCTGGTCTTCCCGTGCGTCCCTATAACTACCGGGACGGACAGTGACTGAAGATTGGAGGCAACGCTTGGCCCTGAAGCGCAATTGCTTTGGGGCGATGCTCACAGTAGCGGGAACTGCTCCGGGTTCTAACCGGTATTCCCTTTTAATTCCTTCCGGACGATTCCGGTTGGAAACCAAATGCTGACGCAAAGTAGAGTTTTAAATTTGAAATTTGAAAATTCCGGATCTATTGATTGCTGCGTTTAAAATCTAACCGGAATAGATTGCCACAGGGCACCATCCTTGCCGCGAACTTCAAATATGACGGTCGGCAGCTTTTCATCCCAGGTAATGCGGATCACGCCGAAATTCTTTTTCACGATCAACCGGCCAACGCGGTAATCATTTTTTTCTTCGCGTTCGGTATCCCAAGTGTGCGTGAGACCGCTTGCGGTAAAATCATATACCGGGTAGGGAAGTCCTTCCAGCGTCATCTTCGATATCTCAGCGATATGACGGTCGCCACTGATAAAGAATGTGTTATCGGGTTTGACGCGAACAAGCAGGTCTATCATCTGTTGCCGTGATTTCGGAAAGTTGCCCCACGTTTCCCATCCATGTTCAGCGGACACAAACTGGATGCTGGAAACAATGATGTTGATTTGGGCATCCGATTTTTTAAGTTCTTTTTCAAGCCATTTCCATTGGGCTTCGCCTAACAAATCGCCTTCCGGATTTGGCTGGTATCGTTTGCCAGGAACGGTGCTGAAAATCACTGTGTCGCGGAACGAGCGCGTGTCGAGCAGGATAACTTTTACTTTTTTTCCCGCCGATCCAAACGAGTAACTGTCGTAGATCCCTTCGCGCTTTCTCACTTTTGCTTTTGCGGGAACATCCAGGAAATCGAGCGCCAGCTTTTTGCTTTCTTCTTTCTGACGGAAGTATTTCCCACCGTCGTTAATACCGTAGTCATGATCGTCCCATGTGCCAACAATTGGACATGTTTTGATCAATTGCTGATAACCAGGTTCCGCTTTCTGTCGCTCGTACTTCGCTTTCATGATCTCCATATCCGGTGTGTCGCCATAGATATTGTCGCCCATCCATATCCAGAGATCCGGTTTTTGTGCGATCACATCACTCCACATTTGGTCAGGATCGTCTTCATCGCTGCATGAGCCGAAGGCAATCGTTTTGATAGTCTGTTGTTGCGCAAGAACGTTGCACAAGGTGATGACTGTCAGTAGGATGGCTATCGCCAGGCGGGTTGTTTTCATGGTGCTGGAAAATTAGCTAAATCGACAGCAATCTATAACCGCCCGATGAATGAATGGTTGTAGTTAATGTGTTTTAGTTGTTATTTTTCCGCCTTGCCTGCATGGCCTTCCCTCCGCGGTATTCGGTAGCTCACGGTTGTAGCAGGCGCTAACCCAATCTTTTCCATGAAGACATTCACAGCCATTGTATTTGCCGTATTGATCAGCGGTCTTACCTATGCCCAAAACATCGACTCAGTTTACGGTGCGCAACATTACGACAAAACTGAAGTGCAGATCGTTATGCGCGACGGTGTAAAACTCTTCACGGCCATCTACACGCCAAAGGATAAGTCGAAAACCTATCCGATCCTTATGCAGCGCACTTGTTACAGCGTGGCGCCGTATGGGGCCGGTAAGTACAAGCGACTGCTTGGACCCTCCAGGTATGCATTGCGCGACGGCTACATCTTCGTTTACCAGGACGTGCGCGGCCGGTGGATGTCTGAAGGTGAATTCGATAATATGCGCCCCAATATTCCTGGTAATGACAAAAAGAACAAAACGGCAGTCGATGAATCCTCCGACACCTGGGACACGATTGATTGGCTGATCAGAAATGTGAAAGGAAACAATGGGAAGGTTGGTCAATGGGGAATTTCTTATCCAGGCTTCTATGCCGCAGCTGCATTACCGGATGCACACCCTGCTCTGAAAGCTTCTTCACCGCAGGCGCCGATCGCAGATTTTTTCTTTGATGACTTTCACCACAACGGGGCCTTCCTGCAAAGCTATCTTGCCGCGTTCGGTGTGTTTGGATATCAACACGACCAGCCCACCGACAAAGCATGGTACACCGATAAGATGGAGCGTTTCCGCGACACGAAAGTGGCCGACGGTTACGACTTTCATATGCGTCTCGGTCCGCTCAAGAACGCCGACAAATATCATGGAGATAATTTCTTCTGGCAGCAGACTGTGGAACACCCTAATTATGATGAGTTCTGGCAAAAGAGAAGTTTGCTTCCTCATTTGAAGAACGTGAACCATGCCGTGTTAACTGTAGGTGGTTGGTTCGACGCAGAAGACCTTTTTGGCCCGCTTAACATTTATAAGGCAATTGAGAAGTCAAGTCCCGCCGCGCAGAATTCCATTGTGATGGGGCCGTGGGCGCATGGGCAATGGTCACGCGCCGACGATGGAACCTCTACTCACAACCATATTTTCTTTGGCGATAGCATTAATACCTTTTACCAGCGGGATGTTGAACGTCGATTCTTTGCTTTCCATCTGAAAGGAGAAGGAACATTCGTTGCGACCGAAGCGCTTATGTTCGACACCGGAGCAAAACAGTGGCAAAAGTTCGATGCCTGGCCACCAAAGGGAGTGACGCCTGTGAAACTATACTTCGGAGAGAATGGCAAGTTGTCGGTAAACAAACCGCTAAACCAGCAAGCTGTGTTTGAGTATATCAGCGACCCGGCGAAGCCGGTACCTTACACGTCGCAAATCGAAGGGCTAACGTTCACACCGCGAAAATTCATGAGCGACGACCAACGCGATGCTGGCCGGAGACCCGACGTGCTTACGTTCGAAACAGAACCGTTGGAAGCCGATATTCTGACCGCAGGTGAGATCATGGCCAAACTTAAAATTTCGATGACCGGAACTGATGCAGACTTCATTGTAAAACTGATTGATGTTTATCCCCAGGATCACGAAGGATATGAACACAACGCCGACAACATCGTCATAGGAGGATATCAGCAACTGGTTCGCAGCGAAGTTTTTCGTGGCAGGTTTAGAAATAGTTTCGAGAAGCCCGAGGCATTCAAACCAAACGAGCCAACTGATGTCAGCTTCAGATTACAAGATGTACTACATACGTTCAAAAAAGGACACCGCCTGATGATTCAAATACATAGCACCTGGTTTCCTTACATCGATCGTAATCCTCAGAAATACGTCGACAATATTTATAAAGCGAATGAGGAGGATTTTGTGAAATCGACTATCCGTGTGTATGGCTCGTCGGTCGTAGAGATCGGCGGGGATAAAATGGATACGAAGATTGAGACTCTTAAAAAATAGCTGGATACTTACTCAATTGATCGTGAATTCGCGTTTGTTTTGAAAGTTGACAAACACTTGTCAGCTTTGGCCACACTTTGATGTTATGAGACTTTCGATTTTGTTGATTGCGATTTGTTGCGCTGCCGCTTACGGTCAGTTCGAACCGTCAGTGGTTGTTGAGCAAGACCGGAGTTATGGTATTGCAATGGCGGTGAATCCAAAGGACAGTAAGAATATTGTTCTCTCGGCAGCAATGAAAGTTTATTATACAACGGATGGGGGCAAAACGTGGGCGGCATCAACATTCGCTCCCAGCGGATTCGGACTCCCGTCGCTGGTGGCTGACGTGAAGGGAAACTTCTTTTTTGCGGATGTCACAGATAACCCTACGGACAAAGTCGGTGTCAACGCGGTGTCCGTTTATCACTCCGACGACGGTGGTAAGACATGGAGTGCGCCGTCCGTGATAGCAACAAGTGATAACACTTTGTTATATGTGACACTCGGCGTTCATCCAAAGAAAGAGCAGGTTGCTGTCACGTGGACAGAGGCCGCGTCCCCTGGCGAAAAATGTCCAAGCTCGCTTTACTTTTCCACCTCGTCGAATGGCGGAAAGAAATTCAGTGATCCTACGTTGCTCGGTCAATCAGAAGGCGATTGTACCGATCATGCGAGTGCGCTGAGAAGTGCTGCTCCGGAAATGCTTTTTGATGGTAAACTCTTTGTCACCTGGGTTCAAGGCAATAAGCTTATGCTCGACAGGTCATATGATCACAATACCTGGCTGCGAAATGATATCACTGTAAAGGACACCTATGGCAGTTGGATGACAGCCGTAAAAGGATTAGGCACAGTAAGTAACCTGCCGTCGCTGGCTGTCGACAATAGCGCAGCGAAAACAAAGGGTTTGATCTCGATCGTCTATGCAGCAAAACAAACTGGCAGTGAGGATACCGATATTTTCATGTTGAGGACCGGGAACCGTGGTGACAACTGGACAACGCCTTCCCGTGTCGATAAAGACTCCACAAAACGAGACCAGTTATTACCGCGGTTTACGATCGATCAGCAGGAATCCGTGATGTATATAATTTATTACGACCGTCGTGGAGCTGATGATAATAGTACGGACGTGTACCTCGCCTGGTCCGCGGATGGTGGAGCTACATTTAAGGAAAAGAAGATCTCTGCACGTGCGTCACTTCCATCGCTTCCTGAAAACACCGTATCGCTGCAACAGTATTCAGCGATCAGTGCAATAAAGGGGCTGGTCGTTGTTTCCTGGGTACACTGGGATGGCGACAAGAGCAGCGTTCTGTGCGTCAGCATACCACGAGCTGATCTCGAAAAATAATTCAGCAATTCTTTTGATCAACATCGCACGATTCGCCTTCCGGTGCGGTTTCTTGCCCGATTTCGATCAGTGCCTTTCGAAATGTTTCCGACGCCTGCGCTCCTGAAACACCGTATTTATCGTTGATAATGTAAAATGGCACACCAGTGATGCCGCGTTGGGAGTTTACTTCTTCCATGTTCCTGACCTCAGCGATGCCCTGCTCACTGTCGAGCATAGCATTCACCGCTTTTTCCTGCAGGCCCGCAGCTACTGCCACTTTAACCAGGTTGCTGCGTTTGGACAGGTCGATGCCTTGCTCAAAGTACGCACTCATTAAAGCTTCTTTTACTGCAGATTGTACACCAGGTTCCCCGGCCAGCCAGATAACCCGGTGGGCATCGAACGTGTTTGGCGAAATTTCCTGCTTACCGAAATCGAATTGCAGTCCTTCGTCACCGGCCACCTTTGTAACATGTTCGGAAAGTTGCCTGTAGCGTTCCGGGCTTCCAAACTTTGCTGTGAGATATTCTTTTTGGTTACGGCCCGCAGTCGGCATTTGAGGGTTCAGCTCAAAGGGCTGAAATGAAATATGAATATCGAACTGATCGCCGAGTGAATGGATGGCTTTGTCGAGCCGTCTTTTACCGATATAACACCATGGACATACGACGTCGGACACGACAACGACTTTTATTTTGGTCTTGTTCATTCGTTTGAAATATTATTCTCAACAACGTGGGTTTGGCCAAAAGTTCACCGGCTCACGCTATGAGTACATGCTATCTTAGTAATTCTTAACCCTTTATCTTATTTTTGTGGTCGAAATCAAATAAAAAATCAAAAAATGCTTACCGACACGTTGAAATTCAAAGTAAAGGACATTTCACAGGCAGAATGGGGTCGCAAGGAAATAAAGCTTGCTGAAACCGAAATGCCAGGCTTGATGGCCATTCGCGAAGAATTTGGAAAGCAAAAACCACTTAAAGGCGCGCGTATCGCAGGATGTCTTCACATGACCATCCAGACTGCAGTATTGATCGAAACGTTGATCGAGCTTGGCGCGGAAGTTTCGTGGTCTTCATGTAATATCTTTTCCACCCAGGATCACGCAGCCGCGGCTATCGCTGCCGCCGGTATCCCGGTTTATGCATGGAAGGGGATGAATGAAAAAGAATTTGACTGGTGTATCGAACAAACACTGTTTGCCTTTAAAGATGGTAAGCCATTGAATATGATCCTCGACGATGGTGGCGATCTCACTAATATGGTGCTCGATCGTTTCCCTGAACTCGTTGCAGGTATCAAAGGTATCTCTGAAGAAACAACGACAGGCGTTCACCGCCTCATTGAGCGGATGAACAACGGTAAACTTCCGTTGCCTGCGATCAACATCAACGACTCTGTTACCAAGTCGAAATTCGACAACAAATACGGCTGTAAAGAATCGCTGGTTGATGCGATCCGTCGCGCAACCGATGTGATGATGGCTGGTAAGGTAGCTGTAGTTTGCGGCTATGGCGATGTTGGCAAAGGTTCTGCCGCGTCTCTTCGTGGCGCAGGCGCACGTGTGATCGTTACCGAGATTGATCCGATCTGCGCGCTTCAGGCCGCCATGGATGGTTTCGCAGTAAAGAAGCTCGATGATATCGCTGGTGAAGTGGACATCGTGGTAACAGCAACGGGTAACTGTGACATCATTACAGAAGCCCATTTCAAAAAAATGAAAGACAAGGCAATTGTATGTAACATCGGGCACTTTGATAATGAAATTGACGTTGCCTGGTTGCGTGACAATGGCTCATGGGATACTGTGAAACCCCAGGTTGACCTCGTCACATTAAAAAGTGGTAACCAGATCATTCTTTTGGCAGAAGGCCGCCTGGTGAACCTCGGTTGTGCAACTGGCCACCCTTCGTTTGTAATGTCTAACTCGTTCAGCAATCAGACATTGGCGCAGATGGAACTTTGGAGCAATTCGAAGAAATACGACAACAAAGTTTATACACTTCCTAAAGATCTCGATGAGAAAGTAGCTCGTCTGCACCTTAAGAAGATCGGAGTAGATCTCGAAGTATTGAGCGACAAACAAGCGAAGTACATTGGTGTTTCTGCCAGTGGACCGTATAAGCCGGATTACTATCGTTATTGATTGGTTCTGCTATTAAAAAAACCCGGATGGTGAGTCCGGGTTTTTTTATTGCCGATCGGCATCGGCAATGGTCACTTTTCAAAGCCTGCACATTCAGCTTGTTACTCCGATGCTTGCACCAGCAACTCCGGGTGTTTTTCAAAATACCTGTTTCGAAGATAAATGCCGATGATGGATACTGCGCGCACCATGTCAAGAGGTTTGGAACTCTGTTCGTTGATTTTATATTCAGGATTCCGGAAAATGAAATCCTTGATTTGTACCCAGGCATCGTCCCTGTTTCTTTCCCACAACAATACCATGCAGTAATCCTGAACATCCAATGCCGACCTGAAGTTCTTTTGTTCTATCTCAAATAGCAGATCATTCAGGTTGTCGTCTACATAAACCTTTCCACCCATTTCAATGAGTACCTGTGTGCCGGTGTCTGTAAGTTGAAGTGGGCTCCGCGCCTGGTGATATTCCGGATTAATGATCTTTGCCGCGGTAAGAACCGCAATAAGGGCATCGAATTTCCTGTCAAACTTTGCTTCCAGCATGTCGACTTTCCTTTCAAGACTGGTCATTCGTTGTTCCAGACTGAACATGCGATCTTCAAGACGACGGATGTCCAGTTTCACAAGCCCCATGTCTGTCTTGAGGACTTTCACATCGGATTCCAGGTTTTCAAACCTGTAGTGATAATCTTTTATGATGCCCCGGATCCACCACGTAAACCACATCAGAGCGATGAACGTAGCAACAATGGGCGCATTGGTAAAAATCCAATTGAAGAGAAGATCTTCGGAAAAAAATTGTACACAAAGAGAAAGGGTCATAGCGCGGATTTTTTTGCTGCAATCTTAAATTGATCCCTTTCCCGATCAATCTCTATCGCACCTCAAAAATAAACGATGCACCTCAGGTTTTGTTCTTGTTATTTAAAATTTAAGAAAAATAATTTTTAATAACATGACCCAGTAGATCATTTACCTACTGGGTCACTGAAGAAAGTTGTCTTGACCGATTGAGTCAATTATCTAACCTGTACTCCCATGATCTTCCATTTTTGTTCGTGATCGTTACTTTGTTATCACAGGTTCCATCGCCATAGTCAACTTTGATTTCGCGGTCGCCATGCTTAATGAGTTTCACTCCTTTTACTGGAATGATAACTTTTTCTCCACACTGACGATCATAAACCAGGGGTTCAGCAATTTCGATCTGGAATCCGCGACCATTGCGATGATTGCCTTCTTCAGTTCCATAAATGATCAGGCGATCTAGAATGTTGTTGTTGCGATGAGCTTCGCGATGACGATGAAGACGGCGTCTTGCTATGCTACCGTCGGGAAATCTTGCTTCAGCGTCGGTTACAACAATGTCGGTGGAAACCACGTCGCCGTCAACCCCGGTAACTGTAACCGTGCGGGTGCCTGTCAGGTTAACATCATTAACGAAGTAGTTGACGAATGTGTGTTTCCAGAGCGATCCTTTAACTGCAGGTCTTCCACTGTATTCAATAAGGATAGCGCCCCTGCGGTTTCTGCCGTTGTTGTCATTGCAGCCCGCACCGAAGTCAATTTGGATCGTTCCTTTATTGTCGTCGCCTGTGCGTGTTACGGTGGCACACGCAAACCTTCCGTCGCCAGCTGCCTTGCCTGAGTTATTGAACTCCTCATCGATAGCTGTGCTTGCAAGATCGTCTGCATCTTCAAAATAGTAGTCGTCAAGCACATCCATCGAAACGATTTCAGTGTCTTCCTGGTCTTCCGCAGATGAGTCAGGCGAAACATCTTTTGTGAGGTCGCATGACGCAACACTAAAAACTGCGATTGCTCCTGCAAGGCTTGTTTTTAACATGGCAAAGCAATTCCGTGTGAACAATTCACTGGTCTTCATAATTGTAGTTTGTTTAGATGATTAAGACGGAATGGCCTGACCTGCGCTGATCATAGGTTCCATCCGTTTGTTGTTACTTTGACTGGCCGGGAGGCAGAAGGTTTAATCAGGTATCGGAAAAAATGGATGACGCCTGTCCAACCTGGCTACTTACTACCTGCTACTGACTATTTACAGACAGCGATTCCTGCTACCCGCCCGCCTGAGATGGCATTAGTATATGCAGCGCCGATATTGCCAGCTGCGAGAATAACATCACGGCCCGGTCCCGATTCGGAAAGATGTATTTTGATGCACGCGCTTAGTTGAATAAGTTCTTCGTAATGGATGGGGGTATCGTCGGCAAGTTCGCGGAGAAGGGTGACGCTCAATCCTGAAGATGCGACAACATGATTGAGCATGGCGGCGATTTCTGCGTCCGGTGTCGAGATGTTTCCAAGATGAAGGTGAACGGGATGCATGGCTTCGCCTGAAGTTCCATTGAGATTGATTTGCACCTGCGTGAAACCATCGATCCTTTCTTTTAATGTTGCGGTCCCGTTCACAGCGTAGTCGGGAGATCCCTGGATAAGTTCGTAGGTGATCTCATTTCCCGTAAACAGCTGGACGGGCGCGGGTTCCTGACAGCCCAAAATAACCAACGCCGAAAAAAATAGTACCCGTTTCATTCACAAATTTCCAATAAATGTAAGGCAATAAATAGTTATTATATTAAATGGCCAAACTGCCTTCAGGAACGCCGTTTGTTTGTAATAAATTTAACATTCCCGATTGGCATGAAAGTGGCATATTTACAACTCAAATGTTGATATATTTAATCTGTGAAGAAGCTCCTGTTTCTCCTGCTTATCGCTGGTGCGTGCAGCCCTGCGGTAGTGAACCCCGGCT
>WUUC01050457.1_pt1 | contig 12042 bp, 12 predicted proteins | sample 6278441 | NCBI WGS metagenome assembly WUUC01 (sample SAMN13675441, study PRJNA597444) | soil metagenome | isolation source: soil | place: USA: Washington | collected 2017-10 | reverse complement strand
CTGCCATCAGCGATCCAAACATCGTCAGGACGTTCGGGAAAATATTGGTGACCGTAGCCCATGACGAACCAGACGCAGTGTTTCGGTCAGGATGCGTACGATACCCATAGATTGGCTTACCACCATACACAGTCGTATTGCCGTTAAATAGCAGGTCTTCAAGCTTCTCGCCGACCACACGGCCAGCTTCCACAGCTTGAAGAGTATCAATAGGAGTTCCAAGCAAACGAGCGCGGCGAACAAAACGAAGGTCAAGTTGAAATTCCTTAAAGATGCAAGGAATCGGTACCTCTTGCAGATCAAACATCATGCGGTCTTGTTCCGCATCAATGCTTGCCCACATTGAGATTTCAGCACCATTCATTGACCCAGCCCGGGCGTATTCAGTAAGAATGACGCCCATTCCACCAAGGTTCTCTACCAGCCCGAGATTGCGCAAGTCTGCAACACCAACCAGCGCTTGCTCAAATGCAGGCATCGTTGCAGCATCAAGACGACCCCATTCACCATCGTTCAGTACCGCATTGGCGTGGATGCCAACACACGGCCGTAGAATATCAGCATCAAAGTCGCTCTCTAAAAGACGCTGCTGAAGGCTTGGCGCCGCATTCCCAAACAACTGCCCAACCCCAGAAATTTGAACTTGGTCCATTAGGCAGCCCTCACTCGGATACGCATTGAAGAATTCGGGCCAGTGCCGCCGCCCGTGTTATTAACCGCCTCGTCAGCATAAGCGACTGTCTGACCTGTTGTTCGAGCCTGCAATTCACCAATACCATTTGCTTCTAGCTCTGCCCATTTGGCCACGTTACCCGCGTTCTCTAAGAACGCGGCCCATCGAGCGCCACGCTGTGGAATTGCAAAATAGCAGGTTTCACCTGCCACATATGGCGTATCCAGATCACGCCCAATCAGATCGTTTTCTATGGCGAATGCAACCATGATAGCCGCATCGGCGGCTGTAGCATGTAAGATTACAGATCCAGATGTAAAGCTAATGAGCTGTCCCGGATAAATTGTGTTTGCTGCCGCGACAACGCCTTCCGAGACCAAATATTGATCCCTGGTGTCTAGCATCACCGTGTTAAATACCATAGTGGCCACCTCGTAAAAGATTGCTGAACAGACTATTGATAATATAGCAAAATCAATACCAAATAACTAGACAATTCAACGTATTAAGCCGTTTTATCTAGCATAGGTTTGCGACGTTCCAGCTTTTTCACTTGCGTGCCAGTCGGCTGGCTGACAGGGAGCCCTTGGAGTGCATACATAGGCGCATTGACAACTTGGCCACTATTCGCAGTGTATGCCGTTGCCATCGTTTCGATAATGGTATCGCTGACATTCTGCAAGTCAGCATCTGTAAGTGCCGAATTAGCCTTAATAACAGCCGTTAGCTCCTGGCGCCGATTGGCACGTGATTGCAGGTGCGTTACCAATTCTTCCTGCGTAATACTGTGCTGATCCAGGAATTCTTGTAGTGTATCCACAGTGACCTCACTTTCTTCGGGTTCAGGTTCTTCATCTGGTTCTTCAGGATTTGGCTGAGGATTTGGATCTGGGACCGGTTCAGGGACCGGAGTCGGCTCTGGCACTGGCTCTGGCACTGGTTGGCCTTCTTCAGCATGGGCTTTTACGCCACCACACGAGCATCCTTGAATCTCGTGTTTCACGACAAGCGTATTATCAGGATTGGTATCCTCTTGCCCAAATTTACTACGTAGAAAATTAAGGATGGTACTACCCATCGTCTTATCATCTATCACGGCTGTATCCATAGTTTTAGCCTCCATGACTCTCGGAATGCCGCACCCTGTCGCCCAACTACAAGCCCCAAGATCGTTTGGCAACATCGCTAAATGATCAGGGATAATAATATCTGTCACCACAGAGTAAGGTATATTATTGTGACTACCTTGTTTATTATTCATAACAGCAAGGTAACCAGTAGATACCTCAACAGGCTCATGATTACGTATCTTATTGAGCACAATTAAAGCATCACCGCCTAGACGTTCAATTTTCTCTATATCAAGCCATACATTTACGTTTAGCCTATTATTAGTAAGCGAGGCATCCCACGTAGACCCTATACCAGTATTAATAAGTACATCTCTTTGATTGGCTATGACAGGTAGACCAGACGAATCGTATGGATGCCCTAGTACCACTGGCTTGTTTGACCATGCCTGTACAGTCATAGCAACAGTGTTTAAAGGTACTAATTCTCCATTAAGGACCCCAGGTACTAGTGCGACACACGGTGCTACAAGGTATTCTTTGCCTTCATACACTTGTGACTGTAGAATGTCTGTTTGCAAATTGGCTCTGAATACCCTAGTATCATGCAGCATCTTTTACCTCATCTGTGGCTACTTTCCAATCACATCTGCAATTTACGTGTACAGGAATTACGCCCTTTGCCTCATCTATCGTGAATCTCTTTCCATCTAATTTCTTGCATATCTTGCAAGCTTTAGAGTCTTGAATGGAAAACTCTACATCTGTAGATACAAGAGGAATCTTATTATCTTCAAAAACACGCAGTTTAGCTTCATTATAGGTGCGTATGACTTCAGTCCTCGAAAGTGCCATTGCTTGTATTTTACTAACCTTAGAAATCTGTGCGACGAGTCGTGACACAATGGCAGCAATACTAACGCCTTCAATGAGAGACTGACTGAATATCTGGCTCATCTGTGAGCTGAGTGTCTCTGTGATACCTCTCAAGCCCTCATATGCCCTTGCGTACATAAGTCCCAACATTTCAGCGTGTACGCCTGTCTGTATTGCGATATCAATATCATCTATGGAAAACAACAATTTGTCAAGTCGCTTTAGGTCAGATTCCGCACTCATGATGCCACGAATATAGGCAGCTCTCAAGAATCTATTCTGCCAGTGCCTATCTATTCGCCTACGAAGGTTGTTTAGCTCTGATACCTCTAGGATGATTGCGAGCATCTGAGCATGCAGCCAAGCTTCAAAGGCATGGACTCTCTGTGTGATGGTGGGGTTATCGAACTGACCGGGCCGGGCTGCTTCATTGATGTGCATGGCACTATTCTTGAGTAGGGACGTACGTACGTCCCTGGATAGAGCCAGGAACCGCCTATTCATTGCCTTGGCATACCTAATCCGTAGCGTTGATGTTTTAGTCGGGTCCAGGCTTGGCATTACTACCCTTTAACTTGGCTTCTTGTCATTGGCAGGAGAAAAGACATCAGGTATGAGCAGCATTTGCCGATTCTCCTCTCTTGGCTTTATTAAATCCCAGGCAGTTTCAAACGCTTCTTTTTGCCAAAACTGCTTCATGATCGTTGTACACAAATCAATGATTTGGTCTAGCTTGGATGACAAGTCACCTTTGAAAAACTGGAAGTGTTTATTTTGACGTTTCCAGTTGTCTGAAATAACAGGGTTTCTGTTCCTCAACTCTTCTCTTATTTCTTGAGGGAATCTGGAATAGATAAGCTTATCAGTTAAGCTAGCAGCATACATACCCCCAGGGGCGCCTTTCTTTGGATCATAATTTAGATGGTATAGTCTTGCTAATTCATGGTAGAAATCATTAGGGTACTTTTTTTCCCAGGGTGTTGCTGTCGGATAAAGAAGCATCCGAATGATTTGCCTCGAATTCAGGTCGAGACCGATATCACCCCTGATCCAGGCTTCTAGCCATTCATCGACCTGCGCAGCGAATTCAGGAGAACACCATTGGGCGACACGAAGTGCGATCCTGGGATGTGCCCATGTACCACGCTTTGCGTTCGGACCTTTAGTTATAGATTGGATTAATAGGTCTATGGGAATTCCCATAGACCTATTAACTGCTTGTAAATATTGCTCTACCCAATCAAGTCTTCTCCAATCAGCCAATAGCTTCCCTGATGCCTGACAAATTTGCGTAACGTTTATGTACCCATCAGACGGACGTTGCCAAACAGTGACGTCCCCATGAGGAGTTTGCAGACTGTGGATAACCAATGCTTTACCTACAGGCATATTCATTTCCTCGCTCACCACGGGTTTTTTGCGCCTTTGACCGTGGCGAGCGAACTACAAAGGCGCATTGGCAATTAGCCAAACCAGGGTAGCTACCCCTGGCATTCAAAGTATACCACATCATCATGCCTATGCCGCAGTCTCCATATCTTCGTCATCTATATCCTCATCTTCGTCTATCGTCTCATCTATAGGCATTTCTGAGGCTTCTGCATCTTCTACCTCCGGCATATCGTAGGCTGATTCAGGATCAATACCCATCTCATCCTCACGGTATTCCTGCACTGGCATCAGGATCTCAGGCACAACGCTATTCGCATAAGCAACCATAGCCTGCGTGCGCTTAACCAAACGATCTGCCTTTTCATTCTCGTCTTCAGTTAGGAGTGGTTGCCATTCGATGGTATATCCGTCTTCACTAGACATTGGCATTGGTAGCACACTGACATCAATAAGTCTGTCTATAAAGGTCCTTAACCAAGTCTCGTTCTGATTTATCTGCCGTGTGCCGCATGATTCTGCCCACTTAGTGGCATCCTGAGCACTAGCCTGATTACCACGTTCCGAGCCTAGGAGTATCCGCTGTGGTATTTGGAAATACGAACAGATCGACTCAATGATAATATCGAAATGATCACGTGGTGAGGCGATTTCAGCAGGCAGCGTCTTTGCAGTAGCGCCACTAAGCCCCAAGAATCGGTTAAGCCCATGAACATAATTCTCAACGTCATCCTCTAAAGCCTCAGTATCACCTATAATAGCATCAGGATGGGCCTCGATAATGAGGTCTTTTCGAGCTGACCGCCAAAACATCTCTGATCCACCACCCAAGACCTTTACAAGATCATGCAGGTAGTTGAAGACTGCTTCTAGCTTTGGCGTGCCGTATAGATCATCTTCTAGAAGTCCATCGGCAATATGAATTACACGCTCCCAGTAAACTAGGCGCTTACCTAAACGTACCTTTGGGCCTACACCCCCATGAGCCAAATTACCACGGTCGATATCTATCTCGTAGAGAAGAGGTTTGCCAAAGCGTTCTGAGCTGAGGTCTTCATCAAATGACGCTACCTTAATATGAGGCTCACCGTATACCGACAGATAATTGACGCCAAGCTGTGCACGCCTGCGTACAGGCTGCGACAGCGTGCTTAAATTTGCGTCATTAAACCCAATGTATAAGAGCGAGAACCTGTTCCTGCATGCCAAAATATCGGCACGGTGCAAGTAATGGAATACCCTAAGTCGTCTCTCTAAATCCTGCCACTCCGTTTCGAATGGTGTGTCGTTCTCCGTGTCATCTTCATATACCTTAGGCGGAAGCCTCCACGTTTCGTCAGGATATGCCTTCACAAGACGGGCAGCTATGCCCTCACGCTTAAATGCCTCGTTGTAGTGATTGGCATCTAATGTAGGTTCGTAGCCCAGGACCTCGTAGTAGTTTCGCTTGCCGCCAAATGCCTGACCAAAGTAAGAGGCAAGTTGCCGTCTGGACGCAACCACACCCTGAAAAATTCCTTGCAGGGCCTTCATGACACTTACATTTTGTTCAGCCACTGCGTGCCCTTCCAAAAGAAAAAGCCTGCTTTGATTTTATTCCGTATGGCGTGTGCGACAACAACTCAGTGGCGGCCCACACGTAGGCATCAAGCCTATTAGGAGACTTTGGCTCGTCTGGGGTCCAGGAGCAAATCTCGTCCTCTAACTCAGCGAATGACCCTACATGGTGCATCTTACCCTGCTCTGTATAGGCAGATATCGGCTGTGCACGTATCTGTTTGCCTCGACTAGCATGCACAGGCCGTAAGGGCACCAGAGGATCAATGGCGCGTATGGTCGACATCACCATATCACCGCCGAAATTCGTCTCTGGTACAACCACATCCGCTGCCCAATTGTGATAAGCCTTGACTACTTGCAAGCCCCACTCTTCAGGAGAACCCGACATGCTCATATCGTCAAGAACATAGAGCTCATTCGCATACAGACCTATGACTACAATGCCGCACTGCCCTTTTGTGCTGCCAGGAGGGTCCACTCCCACTGCAATACGTGTAAGTGATGGCGTCCCAGTGACCCTTAAGGAATCAATCCGAGATAGGTTCCACAGCGCCCCTTCGACGTCTTCAAGTATCTCGGCATTAAGTTCCTGACGGCCGTAGCGCGTGCCCTCATACGGCACAATCCGATTCTGGATAAACCGTTCTGACAGGTTAGCGATGTTTCTATATGTGGACCACCGCCTCATAACGACGCCTTGTCTATCCTCCCTCGCTTGTTTCGCTAGTTCTTTAATCAGAGGGATCGGCCTTGGCGTCGTAGAAACAATACATTTTGGGGCCAATCCAACACGGAGAACCATCATCAGGTTATCCCATACTTCCTGTGGGTACCTGAATTTAGCCAACTCATCTAGCCATGCACCTTGACTATTCGGGCCTCTTAACTGGTCAGGTGAATCGCCGCTGTATGTAGTCGCCCACGTACCTGTTTTAGGCCATTCCAGGCGCCGCTTACTCGGCATGTACTCCACTGGATTCCAAGGCTTAGCCGTCTTCACGAGGCCACTAGGGCCTTCTACCATGACGTCACGGACCTCAGCTACGGTCTCGCCAACAAGGGAGATATGCCAGTTCTTATTCTCAGCCCACCTGTGTACAGCCTCGGCACACATTCTCGTTTTGCCACTGCCGCGGCCTGCTAAAATAAGGAGCGTATCCCATTCACTATCTGGTAGTTGCTGCTCTGGTCTACCCCAAAACTCCCAGCTTTTCAGGAAGCTATCGATTCTGTTCGTGTCATAGAGGCCCTCTAAAAACGCAATCTGCTCTGCGTCTGAGAGAACAGAGAACTGCTCAGCAAGCGATAATTCTTCAGGCTTCAGTCTCAGCTTCATCCCAAATGCCTTGCATTCTATGTCCCCAAAGTCGATCTGCCAAATCGTAGCTAAAAATCATTGCCTGCGCCCCCGTCTCGGGCCATTCTAAGCGTCTTTTACTTACAACGTACACAACTGGATTCTCTGGCTTTGCTGTCTGTAAAATGCCATTAGGACCTGTCACCATGGTCTCAATGACTTCAGAGATTGTCTCTCCTACAATTGCAATACGGCAATCTTTATTCTGTGCAAATTCATGTACGTCTTCAGCGCACCTAAGGGTTTTACTACCATGTCGGCTTGCAACGCTATAATTAAAGTCCCAATTCTCTCTCATCTTCCTGATCCTTAGGAGGCATTTCCGGCGTTTCTTCGTGACGAATGATCCCTTCATGGCGAATAACGCTATCACGCCCAGTATGAAGTGCATCTGTTCTGGCCTCAGCAGCCTTCCTGCCTTCCTGCACCCCTGCACTATGACCTCTCTCTGTAGCAAGGGCCTCTATATTGTCCTTGAATTCGTCTAATTTACTATTGACTAATTTATGCGTATCTTCGGTTAGAGCACGTGTTATTTGTGCCTCTTCTTTGGCCTTCCTAGCCTCTTCTTTGGCCTCTCTTGCATCTTCCCTTGCTTCCATCCTCGCCGCTCTTGCCTCATTAGCCATCTCCTCTCTTTGCGCCCTTGCCTCGTTAGCTACTTCCTTGGTAATCCGTGTCTGCTGCTCAGTCCTAACCAATGCCAATAACCCAACCATAAGTGGCCCGACGAGAGCACTGACGAACCCAATGAACGCAACATGGCTTGTATCTGGAGTTAAAATAGCATAAGTAGCGATCCCAAATATAGAGAGTCCTACCATAGACACAATAGCAATAAGATAGGGAACACTGAGCGAATGTCCACTGATTGAAAACATTGGCCCTTACTCCCAGGTGTTATTCTTCATCCTGACTCCCCAGGAGTCGTTCACGTGTCCGTTTAAGTAGCTCATGGGCTTCAGAAATAACTGTTTCTCGCTCATCTTTGACATTCAGATCGATCTCGACAGGTCGGTATAGGCCAAGGTGCTTAGCCAGCTGCTCAAGAGCGGCAATCTTAGAGTGCATCTTCATCTTAAGGCGGAGCTTCGTGATGGTTCCATCTTCTCCCTCAATTACATCCTGCCATATCTCTACCTGCTCAATGGCCCTTCTAGCATCCGCACTCAGCGTATCAGACGATTTCCACGAAATCCCATTAGGCCCCCATGACAGGTAATTCGTAATGTCAGACGTCGCTAAACGATACTGCTCTCTCAATACGTCATCGTCTTCGATAGAAACCCGAGTCTTCTTTTCTTCGGTAAGCTCTTGAATATACTGCTTAACAAATGGATTTGCCATGAGTTTTGATGCCGCAGATGCAGCAGATGGTCTTGACTTTGTGGTGAACATTCCGCAGTTTAGGTACGCATCTGTAGCATTCATCTTGTCATGGTTGACTAATTGATTCGCAAATATTCTAAGTTTTGCTTCTTCAGCTTTGCTCGGAGGCTTTCTATCTATCACAATTTACCCGCCATCATTCTTCTGGCCTTGACGCTAATTTCCCTCACGATGTAGTGCAATCACCGGCAGTCGTAAAGATAAATGAAGCCCAACACCAGCAGTCGCCTCGACTTTGGCAATCAAGTGCTGACTCTCTTCTACAACAAGGTCGTATTCTAAGGTAAGATGATAATCACCATTTGAATCTTCGACATATAACATAGTCTCAGGCCATATCTGACCCGCTACTTCAGTATCTGTCTCAGCATCAACGAGTGTTAGTGTTACCGCCGCATCATTCAGAAAAAGACCTTGGACAGCATCCCTCATGCCTGTTAATTCGATCAGGTTGTCATTTCCAATATAATATATATCAACCATTAGACCACTCTATCAAGCGGCTGCAAGTAGTTGCAAGATACCCTCGGCATTCCACGTGATTGTTAGAGTTGCCCCATTAGCTGTATAAGGAAACCCGCCCGAATCAACATACTGGATCAGAGGCGAATCGGCGTCATTAGTCACATGCCGATAAATAACAGCACCTGCTACTGGACGTGCACCCGCTCCCAAGTTCGTGAAGACGACATTTCCGCCACTAAACTCTGCCCTATTGTTAGCCAAATCCTGAGTAACCGTCTCACTTGAAATTGCCTGTCTGGCATAGTTGGCCCCGTCCATCTCATCTAGCGTCGTGATGCTGGCTACAAATTGGACGTCTACCTCCGTATCCGCCGTAGTGTTGGTCATGACTAGCATAACCCGGACATCCCAGCTAGACATCACGCCAAGTAGCAGGGTGGAAAATGGGGTATACGTATGACTCATCTTTAGAACTCCTGTAGGATATTGGCCGAATCAATAAGAACAGCTGGGCGGATTCTAATTGTATTATACAATACACCACCTCCTTTGAGTAGTCCTCGGAGTAATGTTGGAGGTGGTGTTATAAGAGATATCGATAATGGACTAGGAGATAGTGTCATGCCACTGATAGATAACACAGGTGCTGATGTGGCGACTAAAATCTGAACCGGATCAGGAAGCATCGTGATCGTGTACGATAGTGACGGCGATACTGTGACCAGCGGAATTTGTACTGGCGATGGATTAATGATAGACCCACTTGTCAGCACTTCTGCTGGAACCAAAAGTGCCATTGCTACCGGATCAGGTTCAATAAACGCTGTTTGACTGTATGTTGGAATAGTGACCAAAAAAGACATCTGAACCGAATCAGGCTCGACGATAAGCAAGGCAGATAGATCACTTTCTGGCATTTCAAGCGTTAACGCTACCGGACCAGGAGATAGGGTAATACCTCCAATAGATAGAGATGGCGCTGCAAATGATAACGATAGTACGACAGGATCAGGGTCAATTATACTTCCACTTACAAGCACTGGGGAAGGCGTCACTAATTGGATGGGGCCCGTATCAGGTGAGAGTGAGACTCCACCTATCGTAAATGCCGGGCTTTCTACAGATAGAAATAGTGAAGCAGGGCCTGGTTCGGCGTTATAGACACCTGTGAGTAAAGCCTGCGGACTCGCAAGCTCCATAGAAATGGCGTTTGGTGTCACAGAAAAAGCACTTGAGAGCGATATTCCGGGACTCGCCAGGCCCATCGTAACCGTATCCGGTGCAATGGTAAGAGCCCCTTCGAGCGCTACTCCCGCGCTCGCCAATTCCATAGTAACCATATCTGGGGTGATTGTTGCCACTGCTAGCAGAGTCGGTTCCGGTACTGAGATTTCAGTACTAACGCTCGACGGTACGATATTGAAAGACGCTGATAATGTTGCTGTCGGGACCCCTAGCGTCAGTGATACGGTGTCGACCGATATCGTACGCCCACTATACAGGTTCGCGCCATATTGGCCTGAGCCGTATATATCCACACCTTCCACAATTACAGCTGGTCGAGGGACTGACAGCAAAGCATCTGCTGGATCAGGCGAGACAGTGGCTGCCGCTGACAACGTAAGACTTGGCACAGAAAGAGTAGACCCTGCAGAACCAGGGAAAACGGTGGATGCAGCCAACGCTACAGGAACTGACAAAGAGGCATCTACAGGGTCTGGCGAAATGGTAATGCCACCAATAGATAGCGTAGGGGTCGGCACAGATAGAGCAGATGCTGATGAGTTAGGCGAAATAGTAGCTGCCGCCGATAGTGTAGCGGCTGGTACAGATAGAGCAGAGGCTACTGATCCAGGCGAAATAGTAGCTGTCGCCGACAATATAGGAGTCGGTAGAGATAAAGAAAATCCAACTGGGCTAGTGGGAAGGACTGACGACACTAACGGAGCAGGAATAACTAGGGCAGAGCCTGCTAGGCCTGGCGTAATAGTAGCTACTGCCGAAAGTAAAGGTACCGGCACAGATAGAGGGAGCGCGACGGGACCAGGTGATACTGCGGGCGGAGAATCAAAGCCGATAGACCATGCGGCGACTACCGTCTGCATATCTACGTCATCGTCATATACTGCCGACATATTATGACCATGACCCAGGGCACCTGCATCGGTACTCGCTAAGTGGAAATCATTTCCGGCATCGTTAACGAATGTAAATATTTTATCAATCCGGCTGTTTGCTCCAGGTGCAGTTGCGTCAGATGATGCATTATTTTTACTGCCAGCTGTATATGTCCTTCCTAAGAATTGCCCTGTTGTATTACCAGTTGCGAGAACGTTTATTGAAGTGGCAAGGGGCGTTATTATATTATTTTGAACCCCAGAAGCTCCATTATTTACAGATGTACAGTTATAAATAAGTGGGCTTGGTGCATCACTGGCAATAAGTATTCCGTCGCCTTCGTTGCCTTTTGATAGACAGTTAATGAGTCTCTCATCAGCGGCTGATAGCTGAAAACCATGAGCAATCCCGCTTCCCGAGTTTGATGAGTTATAAGCATGGCACCCAATAGCAGCCGTAAATGGGGTATCTTGTCTTACACAATAACGGACAGTGGTACTATTACTTGTAGTTTTTATTGAAATATTGTGAATTTCGGTATATTCATCACCGCTGGTTATGCCAATAGTAAATACGTTGTTATTAGTAGTTGAATCGAATAAAACCCCGTTACCTGGTATCCCATTATAACCTTGACCTGAAGCTGATCGTATTTGCCGCTTATACGAGGAATTTGTCGTTGCTCCAGCAAAAACAACTACCATGTTAAAAGAAGCTGCATCCGCATAGCATTCCAAGCTCTGACTTTGCGTCAATGACACTAAGTTATTGCCGGTATCCCCTTCCCACGCAGACAGGCTGGTATAAGTTCTGCCAAACCCAGCAGCCCCAAAGGTAGTAATATTGTCATTAACTGGGGGGACGCGAGAGCTAGGCATACAGGTATCTCTGAGTAAATTTGTCGAATATAAGTCCGTCAAGATGGACTGGCGGATACGTTATTAAGAACAAGCCAGCGTCTATAGCTGCATCTGCAAAATTAGGGTCGACCATCGTTCGAGGTAGTGTAAGTATTGTATCTTCATCCACTTGGGATACCATCACTTCAAGTAAATTGACGTCATCAACTATTTTAGGAAGCCAAATGAGCGGATTAACCTTAACCTCTAAACTAGCAGATGGAAAGTCAACGATATTGCCGTGAT
>WUUC01215440.1_pt1 | contig 12046 bp, 9 predicted proteins | sample 6278441 | NCBI WGS metagenome assembly WUUC01 (sample SAMN13675441, study PRJNA597444) | soil metagenome | isolation source: soil | place: USA: Washington | collected 2017-10 | reverse complement strand
GCGATACCCAGCCGATGACGCTTCTGTGATAAAGAAAGTTCGCCAGCTCGTTCACGATCGCTTCGGACTGCCCGGGTACCAGCCACTCCAGATAGCGGTCAAGGGTCTCCAGCAACTCCGCCTGATCGATCACATGGGACAGTGCGATGACAATCAGGATGAGCAACGGCACGATGGACAGCAGTGCATAGTAGGCGACGGCACCAGCCAGCAGCAATCCCTGATTGGCCCTGAAAGCCTTCAGGACTCGCATGACGAAGGCGCCTGGATGCTTCAACACCTGCCGGGCATGACGGCCGAGAATATCCATTGTGATCAAACGGCGACTTGCGCAAACCGTGGAGAACTCATTTCATAAATAAGGTGAGCTTACTCCACGGCTGGCAAGAGGCGCTTGCGCAATGCCATAACGCCGTCAGATGCCGAGAACCACCTGTGTCTGCGTCACCACCGCGCACAATTTTCCATCCTCGGATTTGATCACGGTCTGCCATACCATTGTCGTTTTTCCCCGGTGAAAGGCAGTACACTCGCCGACGACAGTCGAACCCGCACGGGCGGCACCGATGAACTTGGTGCTCGATTCGACCGTCGTCGTACGTTTTCCTTCAGGAAGGTTGATGAAGGTGCCGACCGCCCCCAGCGTATCGGCAAAAGCCATGAGCGCGCCGCCATGGACCGTATTGCCAACGGTGCACAGATCGGGACGCACCGTGAGTGTGCCGACGACGCGTTCAAGATCCACTTCCGTAAGCTGCATTCCCATCAGTCCCGGAAACAACGGACTGAGCAATTCCTGAATCGACGCAAGACTATGCATAGATCGCTCCTTTCGTGACCAGAGTGATTTGCCATTGCCTGTACGGGTCCAATCCCGGGCTGCGATGCTGACCGCACCTCAGATAGGGAGGTAGGGTTGCGCTTCCCGCCCCGGCCTTGTTCCTGTCCAAACAATGACAAACTGCTCTAAGGGTATCCGTAGAAAAACTCACTTGCCGGCACGCCTGGAATGCCCTGCCTTGGCAGGCCGGGGCGTTTTTCGCAATGCATCGGCCACGGTAATCTGCAATTCATGAGGCAAGGCCTTGACCGCATCGGAGAAAAAACGCCGTTCCGCCTGACGCATGCCGCGCATCAGTACGGCCAAGCGCTCGGCAGCCGCAAACGCCTCGGCTGCAAGTCCATGCTCGAAGGTCTGAAACCACGTCGCTTCCAGCAATAGATTCGCCAATTGTAGCGGGCCGTAATGCACCCTGCCGGTGTCGTGCTCTTCCAAGGCGAAAGCAATCGCTCCCGACCAGCTGTGATATCCCTTGGCGGGAGAAAACGGCGCATGAAAAGGACGTACTGCGTTGACGACATCCTTGACGTTCAGCGGCGCTTGCGCACGGAAGCGGGTCACATCCGTGCCTTTGACGTCAGGACAGCTGCCGCGGGCAATCCGCACCAAAAATACGATGTTCCATGCGGAACCGCCACCGACGCCAAACCTGTCGCAAATCCATTCCGACAAGCCAAGCCAGCGCAATGCCTGCATTTGCAACTCACTCTCCTGCCGCTTCCGTTCGCGGTCGATCAGGCGATTCTTCCAGAACAGCCATAACAAGAGACCGATATTGGCGGCAACGTGTTGCGCAGCGTCGATGGAATCCGCCTCATAGGCGGCCTGCAATGCTTCTGATAGCGCCTTGATCGCGGCATCCGCGGCGCGCGCGCAGGCATCGGATTCCTGCTTGCCGCGCATGGCGTTGGTCTTGTGAATCAAGGCCTGGAGGTTCAAGTACTCGAAGCGGACGCGCGGGTTGTAGCGAATCACCGGCTGCAGCTCGGGCTTGGTCAGAAGACGATTCAATTCGGACTGCGCCCCCCCGATGTCGTCCTGCGCATAAAAATCCCATCCTCTCGCAATGAAGGACATCGCCGAAAATGTCGGCATTGCGCTGTTTGTCGCGGAACCGGCCAACAGCAAGTCGAGCCGTTTGAGCGCATCCAGGCTGCGATCGAGATGCCCGTATCGGCGCCATGCAAGCCCCTCCTTGAGCACGGCAAGAGCGCTCTGAAAATTGTCTTGCGCGCAGTTCTGCGCAGCACGAAAAACTTCCGTCACACGGGTATCGGATCCGCCGGGAAGACCGTCCTGCGATACCCGCATCGCTTGTGTCAGGTGGTTCCAGTACGCGACATCCTGCATCACATAATCGACTGCGCTGCCTTGCTTGCCGACCTGCGCATCCAGTCCGAGAAAATCGGCCAGCATGCGCTTGTCCGCCTTGCGGCCATCCAGCGTAAACCGCAAACGCGCCGCACTTTGTTCGGTAAGCCAAAAAGGGCCGTGGCTACGGCGTGACGGATTCAGGAGCGCTGGCTCGCGCTGATCCGCTCCCCAGCCGGCGGCAATGCCCCACTGTGAAAAATCGGAAAAAGCGCGCGAGATCAGCATCCGCAAATTGGCCTTGCCTGGGAACCGCGCCTGCACTACGGCAATCGGCAGGCTGCTCCGCTCATAGGTCTGCGAGTAATAGATCCGCACCAATAGCCACAACGACTGGAATCGCACCGGCCGGTCACTCAGCCGGAAGGGCAGTCTGAGTTCAACGGGAAAAATCGCGGAGGCTTTCGGCATGTTCAACCTGTTGTGTATATGCCCGGACATGTTACAGCAGTTACGTTAATCACGGTTGGCAGCGCCGGCGACGCATTCTATGCTCCCCTCCGTTCAGGCCTGGAATCCAACATTCTTTCAACTCTTCTTACGGAGTCTTCAATGAGTATTCATGTTTCGCGGTTACTGGCGAGGCTGGCTGTCGGCGTCTGCATGATTGCGGTCTCGCATGTTGCAGCCGCAAGCACGTTGGCGGAACGCGCCGATTTCAAACCGCTGTTCGATGCCGCCGGCACGGATGGCACCTTACTGATCTATGACCTGAACCGGGACGCGATGACGGTTTATAACCCGGCCCGGGCCCAGACCCTCTATTCGCCGGCATCGACCTTCAAGATCTTCAATTCGCTTATCGGACTGGAAACCGGCGTAGTCAAAGATGTTGACCAGGACAAGCTGCCTTGGGACGGTAAAGTTTTCCTAATCAACGGAAAGCCTATGCTGCCCGAGGTGTGCAACGCGGATCTCCCGTTGCGAGTGGCGTTTCCGAAGTCGTGCATACCGGCATACCAGGCATTGGCACGGCGCGTAGGGACGACGAAATACAAGCATTACCTGACGGCCGCACATTATGGCAACCAGAATCTGGACGGTCCGGTGGACTGGTTCTGGCTGAACAACGGGAAGCTGCGCATTTCGGCATACCAGCAAATCGATTTCCTGAAGCAACTGGTAAAGGAAACTTTGCCGTTCTCGCCGCAAACCTATGCGCAAACCAAGGACATCATGATCGTCGAGAAAACGCCTGACTATACGCTGCGGGCCAAAACCGGCTATGCCGACGCGCACAAACCCGTTGTCGGCTGGTGGATCGGCTGGGTTGAACGCGGCGACAACGCCTACCTGTTCGCCCTGAATCTTGATCTGCTGCGGCCGGAGCACTCGAAAGCGCGGTTGGACATTACCAAATCCGCATTGAAGCAGCTTGGCGTACTATGACATTTAAGGGATAGAGATGAACAGACGAAGCTTCAACCTCTTGGTGGGAATGGCGCTGGCTGGTATTGGCAGAGCAATCAGCGCCAAGGGTTTCCAAGGTTTTCAGGAACGGTGTAAGGAACTGGAAACAAAGCTGGGCGGGCGTCTCGGCGTAAGCTGCCTGGATACCGGCAACGGCCATCTGGTCGGCTATAGGGCTGACGAGAGATTCCCGATGTGCAGCACCTTCAAATGGCTGGCGGCAGCGGCAGTGCTCAGCCGGGTCGATGCCGGGCATGAGCAGCTGGACCGACGCATCGTCTTCGGTCGAGACGAGCTCCTGGACTGGTCCCCGGTGACCAAGCACCACGCCGATGGAGATGGCATGACCCTGGGCGAGCTGTGCGAGGCGGCCATTGCGGAAAGCGACAACCCGGCGGCCAACCTGCTCCTGAAAGCAATCGGCGGAACCGAAGGATGGAATAGATATCTGCGCTCCATCGGCGATGACAAAAGCCGTCTTGATCGGATCGAGCCTATGTTGAACGAGGCGCGCCCAGGCGACGTACGCGATACGACGACACCGGCTGCAATGGTCGCCGACCTTCGCCGCCTGCTTCTCGGAAATGCGTTGTCTTGGGCATCGAAGGAACAACTGATTCAATGGATGTTGGCCACAAAAACTAGCGGTCGTCGTTTGCGCTCCGGCTTGCCGCAAGGATGGCGGCTCGCGGATAAAACGGGGACCTGCAATTCCGGCACAGCCAACGATGTCGGTGTGCTATGGCCTCCATCGGGCGCGCCAATCGTGCTGGCTGTGTACTTGACGCAGGCGCGTGTCTCTCGGGAGGAGCAGGAATTAGCCATCGCTACTGTTGGCCACTGGGCGCGGGAACGCGGGTAGTTCGAATCCTGAGTTGTCCGGGATGGGAATGACTGGGTCAAACCCATCCTGATATCGGCATGTCACGAAAACCTGGTGAAATCCGGTTTGCGTTTTTCGAAGAACGCCGTGAACGCCTCTTTTGCTTCCATCGAACCGAGCATTTCGCTGAAGTACTTGACTTCTTCCTGCATACGCATGTTGACCGCGTCGGCCTGCGCGCCTTTCATCAGACGCTTGGTGGTACGCAGCGATGACGCCGGCAGCGCCACCAGCTTGGCTGCCTGTGCGTGCGCAAATGCATTCAGGTCGGCAACCGGCACCACACGGGAGACCAGCCCCATCTCATGGGCTTCCTGCGCCGAAAACGATTCGCCGAGCATCAGCTTCTCCGCTGCGCGTTGATAACCGACCAGTTGCGGGAAGAGCAGGCTGGAAGAAAACTCCGGGCAAAGGCCAAGCTGGGTAAATGGCATCGAGAATTTTGCATTATCGGCTGCGTATACCAGGTCGCAATGCATCAGCATGGTGGTGCCGATCCCGATGGCAGCGCCGGCGACGGCTGCAACGACAGGTTTTGTGGCGCTGCTCAGGGCCCGCATGAATTGCGCAACCGGCCTGTCTCCGGTCATGTCCGGCACGTTCTTCAAAAAATCTTCGAGGTCATTGCCTGCGGTGAAGATTTCCGGTTTTCCGGCGATGACGATCGCACGTACGGCGGTGTCGCCCTCCGCATCTCGCAGCGCATCGGCCATCAACTGATACATCGCCGCCGTAATCGCATTCTTCTTGCCCAGCCGGTTGAATTCAATAGTAAGAATGCCGCTTTCTTTTTTGGTCAAAATGTCCATATGATCTCCTGGTCGTTTTTTTGCGTCCGCTTTGGTGCAGCGATATTCAAGCGGTCCGGTGCTGAATGGATCGCTCGGAATTGGTTGCCGCCGCCCGCTGCCCAAGCCAGTCCAGCGCCTGCTGCCAGAGCGTCGCCTTGAATTGCGGGCGGAAGAATCCGAAATGCCCGATTTGCACGGCGCCGACATCTTGGGGTTGGATGTAGCGGCGCTCCAGATCGGCATTGCGGTAATAGTCATGCAGGCTGTCGATGCTGCGCCTGCTCATCATCTCGTCATCGGTAAAGCTCATCGACAACATGGGCACCCGGATTTTTTCGAATCCTGCGCGGATCGGTTTGCCTTCGGCGTTCACCATGTAATGCGGACTCTTGCACCAGCGTGCCCATTGATAAATCACGCCCTTGGGCAAATCTCCGACCTTCCTCATCCTTCTGCCGGGAAAATAGCCGAATAAACGTGTGTAGACCGGCACCGCGAAGTACCACATGATCCAGACGAATCGTTTCAGTCGCGGCGAATTGTCGCGCCAGTAACCGCTGCCTGCCGCGATGGTGAGCATGCCGTCGATCAGATGATTGTCCGGCACCAGTCCCGGCAGTTGTCCGCCGAGTGAATGCCCGATTACCAGTAGCGGCGCCTCGGGCTGCCATGCCCTGGCGGCATGCAGTGCAGCATTGTAGTCCCGCTCACCCCAGTCGAACAGGTCGGCCTTGAAGCCTCGCAACGATTGCCGTCCTGGCGGCATCGAGCTGCCCATGCCGCGGTAATCGAAGGTCAGCACCGCCATCCCCTGCTCAGCAAGAAACTGCGCGAATGGAAAATAGAAATCCTGCTTCACGCCCATGGCCGCCGGCAGCACGATGACTGCTCTCGCCTTTTCTTTTGCTCCGCCTGTTGGCGAGAAGCGCCTGCCGGCAAGCGTGATGCCGTCGTCCGTTGTTATTTTTGTTGTCTCCATCACTTCCTCGCTTCTTCAATAAAAAAACCGTACAGCTTGCGGCCGTACGGTTTCTTTACGTGTTCCAGCCGCAGCCCGAATTACATGCGCTCGAAGATACCGGCCGCGCCCATGCCGGTGCCGACGCACATCGTCACCATGCCGTACTTGAGGTTCCTGCGGCGCAGCGCATGCACCACGGTTGCGGAACGGATGGCGCCGGTCGCGCCCAGCGGGTGACCCAGTGCGATCGCGCCGCCCATCGGATTGACTTTCGCCGGATCGAGGCCGAGATCCTGGATCACCGCCAGCGATTGCGCGGCAAATGCCTCGTTCAGCTCGAACCAGTCTATCTGGTCTTGCGTGATGCCTGCGGCGCGCAAGGCGGCGGGAATCGCTTCTTTCGGGCCGATGCCCATGATTTCCGGCGGTACGCCGCGTACCGCGAACGATGCAAAGCGCGCGAGCGGTTTCAGATCGAATTGCTTCAGGATTTTTTCGCTGACGAGAATCAGCGCCCCGGCGCCGTCCGAAGTCTGCGAGCTGTTGCCTGCAGTAACTGAACCTTTGGCGGCAAACACCGGCTTCAGCTTGGCCAGCGCATCCAGGTTGGTATCGGCACGCGCGCCTTCATCCAGGTTGACTGTGCGGGTCTTCACATCGATCTGGCCGGTTGCCAGATTAGGGAAGCGTTCGATGATCTCTACCGACGTCATTTCATCATTGAACTCGCCGGCCTGCTGGGCGGCGATCGCCCTGCGGTGTGATTCGAGCGAGAACTGGTCCTGCGCTTCGCGCGATACTTTCCACTGTGCCGCGACCTTCTCCGCAGTCAGGCCCATGCCGTAAGCCATGCCGATGTTCTCGTCCTTGAACACGCCCATGTTGATCGACGGATGATGCCCCATCATCGGCACCATCGACATCGACTCCGCACCGGCGGCGATCATCACATCGGCCTGTCCGACCCGGATACGGTCGGCTGCCATCGCCACGGCGGTAATGCCCGATGCGCAATAGCGGTTGACGGTCACGCCGCCGACGGTATTGGGCAAGCCGGCCAGCAGCACGGCGTTACGCGCCATGTTCAGGCCCTGCTCCGCTTCCGGGAAGGAGCAGCCGACGATTGCGTCCTCGATCAGTTTCGGATCGAGGTTCGGCACCTGTGCCACTGCCGACTGGATGGCGCGTACCAGCAGGTCGTCCGGACGGACGTTCTTGAACATGCCGCGCGGCGCCTTGCCGATCGGAGTGCGGGTGGCGGCGACAATGTATGCGTCTTGAAGTTGTTTAGTCATTTAAATTCTCCTGATTCATTCGACCGAAGGTCCGGCGGAAAGCCGTGCAATCGTGCCTTGCGCAATCGCGCATAAAGTCTCTTTACCGTCATTGATAACGAAAACGTCGCAGCGACACGCCGCCTGCGATTTGCCGGCATGCACCGCCACCGCGCGCGCAATCACTTCCTGCCCGATCGCGGGACGCACGTAGTTGAGCTTGTACTCCGAAGTCACCACACCCGTGCCGAGAGCTGCGCCGCCGGCGAAAGTAAGGGCATTGTCGGCGACGTAGCTCAATACGCCGCCGTGTACGAAACCATGCTGCTGTTTCAGCTCCTCTCTGATCGGCACGCGCAGTTCGGTGCCTTCCTGATCGAATTTCGTCAGGACGGCGCCGACCAGCTTGCTGAACGGCTGTGTATCCAGCACCTGTTTTCCGAGCTGCAGCATGTCCACAATTGTCTCCCGGGGCTTAGATCATTTGCCCATCAGTTGCGAACAGGTTTGCCGGTTTGCATCATGCCCATGATGCGCTCTTGTGTTTTCGGATGGTTCAGCAGTTCCATGAACGCCTTGCGTTCCAGATCGAGCAGCCATTGTTCGTCAACCATGCTACCTTGCTCGATCTCGCCGCCACTGACGATCTCGGCGATCATCGAACCGAGCTTGTAATCATGCGCGGAAATGAAGCCGCCATCGCGCATATTGACCAGCTGCGCCATGATGGTCGCCATGCCGTAACGACCGACTACCGGCACCTTGGCCTTCAGCGCCGGACGATAACCGGCGTCGAACATGGCGCGCGCCTCGACCTTGGCGACATACAGCAGCTCATACGGATTGAAGACGATCACATCATCGGCCTTCAGGTAACCCATGTTCTTTGCTTCCAGCGCGGACTTCGACACGTTGGCGGTTGCGGCATTCATGTAGTAGGTCTTCAGGAACTGCAGGATGTCGTTGCCCTTTGCTTCCGCAGCGGCGCGTACCGCAATCTCCTTCAATCCGCCGCCCGCGGGAATCAGGCCGACACCCACTTCCACCAGGCCGACGTACGACTCGATCGATGCAACGCGCTTTGCCGCATGCATCATCAACTCGCAACCGCCGCCCAGAGCAAGGCCTGCAACTGCGGCGACGACCGGCACGTTTGCGTACTTCAGTGCCTGATGCGCCTGCTGCAGCTTCGCCACCTCCGGCTCGATTGCCTTGACGCCGCCGGACATGAACACCGGCAGCATCGATTGCAGATCGGCGCCGGCGGAGAATGCGCCGCCTTCCGCGGCATCTGCATTCCAGAGCACCAGGCCCTTGTAATTTTTTTCGGCTTCGTCGATCGCTTTTGCCAGGCCGTTGATCACGCCTTGGCCGATCACACCCATCTTGGTCTTGAGCGACAGAATCAGCACGTCGTCGTTCTGATGCCAGATGCGGACCGATTCATCCTCGAACACGGTAGTGCCCCCGGTCTTGCCGTCGGCAGCACCTGCACCCAGCACCGATGCGCGGAAAGCCTGGCGCTGATACACCGGCAGGTTCGAACGCGGCACATAAGCATTCTTCGCAGGCGACCAGGAGCCTTCAGCCGTGTGCACACCGGCGCGGCCATCGAACACCCATGCCGGCAGCGGCACATTGCACAGCGCCTTGCCTGCGTCGATGTCTTCCTGCACCCAGGTTGCAACCTGTTGCCAGCCTGCCGCTTGCCAGTTCTCGAACGGGCCTGTCTTCCAGCCGAAGCCCCAGCGCATCGCGAAATCGACATCGCGCGCATTGTCGGCGATGGATTCCAGATGCACGGCGATGTAATGGAAGGCGTCGCGGAAAATCGACCACAGGAACTGCGCTTGCGGATTGGTCGATTCACGCAGCGTTTTCATGCGCTTGACCGGGTCTTTCTCTTTCAGGATGCGGGCAACCAGATCGTCCGCTTTTTTGCCGCCTGCCACATAATCGTTCTTGGCTGCATCGAAGCGCAGGATATCCTTGCCCACTTTCTTGTAAAAACCGGCACCGCTCTTCTGGCCAAGCGCGCCTGCGCCAACCAGTTTGCCGAGCACCTCGGGCGTCTTGAAAATCGCGGCGAACGGATCGTTCGGCAGATTGTCCTGCATGGTCTTGATCACATGACCCATCGTGTCCAGGCCAACCACGTCCGCCGTGCGGAAGGTGCCGGATTTGGCGCGGCCCAGCTTGGAGCCGGTCAGGTCGTCGACCACATCGTACGACAGGCCGAATTTTTCCGCTTCATGAATGGTCGCGAGCATGCCGAAGATGCCGACGCGGTTGGCGATGAAGTTCGGCGTGTCTTTCGCACGCACCACACCCTTGCCCAGCCTCGTTGTCAAGAAGCCTTCGAGCTGGTCGAGAATTTCCGGCCTGGTGGAAGCAGTCGGGATCAACTCGACCAGGTGCATGTAGCGCGGCGGATTGAAGAAGTGCACGCCGCAGAAGCGCGACTTCAGTTCAGAATCGAACCCTTCCGACAATGCGGTGATCGACAGGCCGGAAGTGTTGGAGGCGAAAATCGCGTTCGGTCCGATATGCGGTGCGACCTTCTTGTACAAGTCATGCTTCCAGTCCATGCGCTCGGCGATCGCTTCGATGATCAGATCGCAGCTTGTCAGCACATCGAGGTTGTCTTCGTAGTTGGCGACTTCGATCAGCGCCGCGTCGTCCTTGTTGCCGAGCGGAGCCGGATTGAGTTTTTTCAGATTCTCGATGGCGCGCAGCACGATGCCGTTTTTCGGTCCTTCCTTGGCCGGCAGGTCGAACAAAACGACCGGCACCTTGGCATTCACGCAGTGAGCGGCAATCTGCGCACCCATCACGCCTGCGCCGAGCACGGCGACTTTTTTGACGATGAAATTGGACATGGAGTTATTCCTTTAAATTCGACTCGTATTAAACTCCCCCTTCAAGGGGATTGCGGCGGGGACGGGCTAATACAATGACGCTCCCATCCTCCACCCAACCTTCCCCCTTGAAGGGAGGAGTACGATTTAGAACAGGTCGGCTTCCAGCGCCGTCAGATTCGCCGCACCGGAACGGGCCTGGCGAATCAGCATCGCCGTTTCCGGCAGCAGGCGGGCGAAGTAGAAGCGCGCGGTCGCCAGCTTGGCCTTGTAGAAGTTGTCGCCGGAATCCTGCTTGGCCAGCGCAATCTTCGCCATTTGCGCAAAGAAATAAGCAAACACGAGATGGCCTGCCACGCGCAGATACGGCACGGCGGCGGCGCCCACCTCGTCCTGGTTCTGGAAGGCTTTCATGCCGATTTCCATCGTCAGCTTGGTCACCTTCTCGCCGATGTCGGCCAGCGGCGTGATGAACTCGGACATTGCTTCGTCGGTGCCGTTCTCTTCCACAAACGCCTGCACCTTTGCGCCGAACTTGCGCAGCTTGGCGCCGTTGTCCATCAGGATCTTGCGGCCGAGCAGGTCGAGCGATTGGATGGTGTTGGTGCCTTCGTAAATCATGTTGATGCGGGCATCGCGCACATACTGCTCCATGCCCCACTCGGCGATATAGCCGTGGCCGCCGAATACCTGCATCGCCTCCGATGTGGCGATCCAGCCGTTGTCGGTCAGGAAGGCCTTGATGATCGGCGTCAGCAGCGCGACTTCATCGGCGGCATCCTTGCGCACTGCTTCATCCGGATGGTTGAGTTCCCTGTCGATCTGCAGCGCGATATAGGAGCTGAATGCGCGGCCGCCTTCGGCGTAAGCGCGTGCAGTCAACAGCATGCGGCGCACGTCCGGGTGCACGATGATAGGGTCGGCCGGCTTGTCCGGTGCCTTCACGCCGGACAAGCTGCGCATCTGCAGGCGGTCTTTCGCATAGGCGACGGCATTCTGGTAAGCGACCTCGGTCAGGCCGAGCGATTGCATGCCGACGCCGAGACGGGCTGCATTCATCATCACGAACATGGCGTTCAAACCCTTGTTCGGCTCACCGATCAGCCAGCCGGTGGCACCATCCATGTTCATCTGGCAGGTCGAGTTGCCATGGATGCCCATCTTTTCTTCGATCGCCCCGCAGAAAATCTTGTTGCGCTCGCCCGGCGTGCCGTCGGCCTTCGGAATGTATTTCGGCACGAGGAACAGCGAGATGCCCTTGGTGCCCGACGGCGCATCCGGCAAGCGTGCCAGCACGAGATGGATGATGTTGGCCGACATTTCATGTTCGCCGGCCGAGATGAAGATCTTGCCGCCGGTGATTTTGTAGGAGCCGTCGCTTTGCGGTTCTGCTTTCGAGCGCAGCATGCCGAGGTCGGTGCCGCAATGCGGTTCGGTCAGGCACATGGTACCGGTCCATTCGCCGGACACCAGTTTCGGCAGATACAGCGCCTTCTGTTCCGGCGTACCGTGCTCGTGCAGGCACTCATAGGCGCCATGCGACAGGCCGGGATACATGGTCCAGGCCTGGTTAGCCGAGTTCAGCATTTCATAGAACGAATTGTTCAGCACAATCGGCAAACCCTGGCCGCCGTATTCCGGATCGGCTGACAAGGAG
>WUUC01168652.1_pt1 | contig 12046 bp, 13 predicted proteins | sample 6278441 | NCBI WGS metagenome assembly WUUC01 (sample SAMN13675441, study PRJNA597444) | soil metagenome | isolation source: soil | place: USA: Washington | collected 2017-10 | reverse complement strand
GGTCGGTCATCCCTCGAGCAGCGGCCGCACCTCGACCGCCCCGTCCATGATCGGCACCAGCTTGCCGATGGCGATCGCCTGGTCGCGGTCCTTCGCTTCGACCACGAAGAACCCGGCCAGGACTTCCTTGCTCTCGATGAACGGACCGTCGGTGACGGCTCCGCCCTTGCGGATCGTGGAGGCCGTGCCCGGCGGCTGCGTGGCGTGGGCGTTGAGGATCTTCGCGCCCATCGCCTCGACCTCCTCCGGCACCTGCCCGTGGGCTTCCATGACCTCCGGCGGGATGTCGGCCACGCCGTTGGGGGTCTCCTTCTCGAACAGCAGAATCACGTATTGAGGCATGCGTTCCGTCCTTTGTCGTTCGGCTCCTACACCAGATACGACGAACGGGTTCGGGCGGAATCGACAGACGATCGCCCGCCACCGCCGGAGGTGCGGGACCGGCGATGGCGGGCGGAGGGTGGCGCGGAGCCGTGGTCGCCGGACGGGGCTCCGCGCCCGCAACCCCTTGGCTAGGGGTTGGTCAGGCCGAGCGTGTACTGGCCGGAGCCGCTGTACGCATGGACTACGTAGCGGTAGAAGCCCGCGGTTCCGTTGTAGCTGACGCGCTCGTCGGGGTTGGGGCTGGTGCCGGACGACACGGTGGCCCAGGCGGACCCGTTCCACTTCTGCAGGTACAGGTCGAAGTCGGCGCCGGACGGGCCGTCGAGGCAGCCGGTGTGGGCGCCGGAGACGGTTGACTGGTAGTAGGTGCCGTTGGGCTGCACGCCGGTGGCGCCGGAGGTCAGGTTGCCGGTGCCGGTGAACTCGGCGCCCTGCGAGCAGTCGCCGCCGGGTGGGGGATCGCCGCCGCCGCTGGTCACCAGGGTGAGGCCGAATGCTTGGAGGATCTCGTTGACCGGCTGGAAGAACGTGGTCCCGCCGGAGGTGCAGTTGCCGGAGCCGCCGGAGGTCACGCCCTGGGCCTGGCTGCCGGCGAGCAGTGAGCCGCCGGAGTCACCGGGTTCGGCGCAGACGTTGGTGCGGATCAGGCCGGTCACGGTCCCTTGTGGATAGGTGACCGAGGCGTTGCGCGCCTGGATCGTGCCGCAGTGCCAGCCGGTGGTCGAGCCGGAGCGGCAGACGGTGGCACCGACGGCGGCATCTTGGGAGCCGGCCACGGCCACCCGGCCGCCGGAGTAGTTGTTCACCGCGCCGACCGGTGTGTTGCCGGCGTTGACCTGCACGTAGGCGTAGTCATTGCCGGGGAAGCTCGAGCCGCCGAACCGGCCACTCGGCTGGGTCGTGGTGGCGCCGGTGGTGCCGCAGTGGCCGGCGGTGACGAAGCCGCCGCCCACCGAGAAGCCGACCGAGCAGCGGGTGCCGCTGCCGATGAAGTAGGCGTTACCGCCGACCACGTCGATCAGCGGGCGCGGCGAGTCGAGCGAGGTCACCACGCGCACGGCGGCGGGATCCGCGCCGCTTGCCATGACGAAGTCCCGGGACGCGGCAAGAGCTTCGGGCTGAGCGGTCACCACCACGGTGTTCGTGGCGACGTCGACGTACCAGCCGGAGATCCCCTTCGGCACCCGGGAGCTGGAACCGTCCAGCCGGGCCTTGATCGCGTCGAGTTGGCGTTCGCTGCGGGCGACCAGCCGAGGGGTCGCGCCGGCTGCCAGGACCGAGGCCGAAGTGGCCGGGTTGGTGATCGCGACGGTCAGTGCACCGGCACCATCCACCCAGCCGCCGCCGTAGTGGCCGCCGAGGGTTTTGCGCAGGGTGCGGTCCGCGACGCTGGCCCGCTGCTGGGTGATCAGCTGGGTGCGTGCGGCGGCTTCGGACAGGTTGAGATCACGCTGTACGGCAGCGAGCATCTCCTGGGACACGACCGGGTCCGCGGTCGGGTCGGCGCTCGCGGCTGACGGCGCGGCGAGTGCGGTTAGCACCGTCGCAGCGGCCACCACGGCTGAAAAGGGCAGTCGACGATCCATTAACCGTGTCTCCTTTGACATCGGGCGCAGGGTGGATCTCTGTGTAAAGAAGTTAGGCAGGTACCTAGGCCGAACGGGACATGTCAGTTAGGCCATATCACCGGGGTACCGAAACGAGGGTGCTCGGCGAGCCAGGCGGCGTAGCGCGGGCTGTGGGAGAGCGAGTCGAGGTAGGCGCCGATGGCGTGGCGGTAGACGCGGTCGGCGAGGTTGGCCGCGGGCGCCTCGGGGTGCCAGCCGAGCAGGTGCCGCCAGCGAAGCGGCGCGCCGGCCAATGGCATCGTCCGCACGCCGGGGAACTCCCGGACCGTGAGGCGGCACAGCACGACCGCCTGCCCGGCCTCGACCAGGTCGAAGCAGTCGCGGACATCGGTCTCGTACATGGGTTTCGGCGTGAACCCGGCTCGCGCGCACGCGGCGGCGAAGCAGTCGCCGAAGCAGCCGTCGCCCGGGGTGGCGGCCCAGCGGGCGTCGGCGAGATCGGCGAGGTTCACCTCGCGGCCGCCGGCCAACGGGTGCGACGCCGGCAGCAGCACGCCGACCACATCGGTCGCGACCAGGCGCCACTCAAGGCCGTGCGCGCTGGGCGGTGGCGCGTCGCCGCACACGCCGACCAGCGCGAAGTCCACCCGGCCCGCGGCCACCATGCCGGCGAGTTCCTCGGCGGACCAGGACGTGTAGGTGGTGACGTTGGCGTCCGGCTGCTCCTCGGAGATGCGGCTGACCAGCCCGCCGGCCATGGAGTTGCCGACCGAGCCGATCCGGTAGCTGGTGGTCGCCTCCGACGCCCCGGCAAGGCGCGCCACCTCGTCACGCAGACCCTCGACCGCCGGCAGCACGACGCGCGCCCTGGCCAGCACCAGGTCACCGAGCGGGGTCGGCCGGGCGCCACGCCGGTCGCGTTCGAAGAGCGGCCCGCCGAGCGCTCGCTCGATGCGGTTGAGCTGGGCGGTCAACGCGGGCTGGGCAAGTCCGAGACGGGCCGCCGCTTTGGTGACGCTGCCTGTCTCGGCGACCGCGCACACCACCCTCAGGTGCCGCAGCTCCAGGTCCACAACGCTGAAGGTAGGTGCAATCTGGTAGGGAAACCAGCACCAGCTTTCCAGCTCGGTGGGTCACATTTTCGACTAGTAGGCGAAAACTCGTGGGAGGATGCCTCCATGGCGCAATTACGTATTGCGTTGGCCCAGGTCAACACCACTGTTGGCGACCTGGACGGCAACGCGACGCTGATCGTGGAGTGGACGCGCAAGGCCGCTGAGGCAGGCGCCCACATCGTGGTCTTCCCGGAAATGGTGCTCACCGGTTACCCCGTCGAGGACCTGGCGCTGCGTGAGTCGTTCGCGTTGGCCTCCAAGAACACCCTGGACGAGCTGGCCGGCCGGCTGGCCGACGCGGGCTGCGGGCAGCTGGCCGCCTATGTGAGCTATCTGGACCGCGATGACGTCGGACCCCGGGACGCGGCCGCGGTGCTGCACGGCGGCGAGGTGGTGGCCACCCAGTTCAAGCACCACCTGCCCAACTACGGGGTGTTCGACGAGCGGCGCTACTTCAAGCCGGGGCAGAGCCTGGACATCCTGCGCATCAACGGGCTCGAGGTCGGCATGGTGATCTGCGAGGACATCTGGCAGGACGGCGGGCCGATCGCCGCGCTCGGCCAGGTCGGCGTCGACCTCGTGGTGGCCCCGAACGCCTCCCCCTACGAGCGCGACAAGGACGACGTGCGGCTGCCCCTGGTGGCCAGGCGGGCCCGGGAGGCCGGCGCGCCACTGGCCTACGTGAACATGATCGGCGGGCAGGACGAGCTGGTCTTCGACGGGGACTCGCTGGTGGTCGGCAGGGACGGCGCGCTGATCGCCAGGGCGCCGCAGTTCGTCGAACATCTGATGGTGCTCGACCTCGACCTGCCGGGTGGTGCGACGCGCGCCGACGGCGAGGTTGGCGAGTTCACGGTGCGCCGGCGGGTGCTTTCCGGCGAGCCGCTGCCGGCCTACCCAGCGGTGTACGCGGCCAGCGTGGCCGAGCCGCTGTCCGACGAGGCCGAGGTGTGGTCGGCGCTGGTCACGTGCCTTCGGGACTACGTGCACAAGAACGGCTTCCGCTCGGTGGTGCTGGGCCTGTCGGGTGGGATCGACTCGGCGGTGGTCGCCGCGCTGGCGGTGGACGCGCTCGGCCCGGACGCGGTCTACGGGGTGTCGATGCCGTCGGTGTACTCCTCCGAGCACTCCCGTTCCGACGCCGAGGAGCTGGCCACCCGGACCGGATTGCACTACTCCGTGCAGCCGATCGCGGGGATGGTCGACGCTTTTGTCGGACCCCTCGGGTTGACTGGCATCGCCGAGGAGAACGTGCAGGCGCGCTGCCGAGGCGTGACGTTGATGGGGCTGTCCAACCAGCACGGGCACCTGGTGCTGGCGACGGGCAACAAGACCGAATTGGCGGTGGGCTATTCGACGATTTACGGCGACGCCGTCGGTGGGTTCGCTCCGATCAAGGACGTGTCGAAGACGCTGGTCTGGGAGCTGGCGAAGTGGCGCAACGCCGCGGCGGACAAGCGCGGTGAGACGCCTCCGATCCCGGAGGCGTCGATCAGCAAGCCACCGTCGGCCGAGCTCCGGCCGGGCCAGCTCGACACCGACTCGCTGCCGGACTACCTGCTGCTCGACGACATCGTGGACGACTACGTCGAGGGCGACCGCGGCTACCACGACCTGCTGGCGGCGGGGTTCGACGCCGAACTGGTGGAGAACGTGCTGCGGATGGTGGACAAGGCGGAGTACAAGCGCCGCCAGTACCCGCCCGGCACCAAGATCAGCTGGAAGGCGTTCGGGCGGGACCGGCGGCTGCCGATCACCAACCTGTGGCGCGAGGGCCGCTAGAACACCACGCCCTGGGAACTCGGCTGCAGCGTGCCCACCTCGACAGATTTCAGGGCCAGCTCGTGATATCCGCCCGATTTGCCGTCAATGCCGATCAGATGCACGTTGACGGCGGTGGTGTGACTCGGCGGGGTAAGCGACACCGAGGTCGCGACAAAGGTGCTCGCGTCGGCCTTGTCTCCAGACACCCATTTGACCCCGGCGAACGCCGTTCGTCCCGGCGCCAACGTGATCGACGGGCCGGGTCCCGGCTGTTCGACCTTCCGCTCCGGTACGGCGAGCGGGGCGTTGTCCGCACCCAGGAACTTCAGCGTGGGCCAGCCGTGGATGGTGACGCTCTGTGCGCCGTGGTTGGTCAACGCCAGCAGAGCCGATCCCTCACGTTGAATGGTCAGGTCCGCCTTGAACGACGCGGCAGCCGTCGACTTTGGATGGCTGGCGGAAGTGGAGTGGGTCGTCGCGGTGGTGGCGGATGCGGACTGGGCGGACGTCGGCGTGGTGGCCGAAGTGCTGGTCGCGGTCGTCGAGGTGGAACCGCCGCAGCCGGCCAGAGCGGCGGCCACGGTCACGGCGGCGATGGCGGTCAGCGTGCTCGCTCGCATGAACAGATCTCCGATCGTCGTCGAGCCATTGGTTCGGATGCTCGCACCGGGCCGGAACTCCCGCCAGCCGGACGGTTACGCATCGTGACAAGAACGACGACGGCGCTCTGTCTATGCCTCCCACCGCTCCCAGAACAGCACCTCGTCGACCGGGCGCCGACGTGCCGGTTGGAAGGTCTCGCCGGTGTAGTACGCGGTCGGCAGCAGCGAGGCGAGCCGCGCGTCGTCCGGTGCGCCGACGATCTCCGAGACGGCGCGCTCGTTCTCCACCCAGACCGGGGTGGTGCCGAGGCCGCGGGCGCGCAGGGCGAGCTGGAAGCTCCATACCGCGGGGAAGATCGAGCCGTGCAGCACCATCGGCGGGAGCGCCCCGTCGTCGAGCACGTACGCCAACACGAGGGCGGGGACCTCGTGCAGGTGTTCGATCAGGTACAGCGCCGAGTCCAGCCGGCGTCGTGCCGCTCCGTCGGAGTCGGCGCGCAGACCGCGGATGAACTCCTCGGTGTCGGCGCGGTGAACGTCACCGATCGCTTTGCGCAGCCGCTCGTCGGTGACCACGACGAAACGCCAGTTCTGGGTGTCGGCGGCGGTCGGGGCCTGGGTGGCCAGGCGCATGCAGTCGATGATCACGTCGCGGGGTACCGGCCTGGTCAGGTCCAGCCGCTTGCGTACCGCCCGGGTGGTGCTGAGCAGGCGGTCCACGGTATCGATGTCGAGATCCACCGGTTCAGCGTAGGCGCAGGCCGCCGTCGATGATCAGGTCGACGGCGTTCACCGCCGGGTTCTCCAGCAGGAAGACCACGGCATGCGTGACGTCGGCGGTGGTGACCAGCCGGCCGGTCGGCGTGCGGGCCTTGATCGGCTCGGTGAGCTCGGGGTGGGCCTGCCAGTAGGCGCTGTCGGCGACCGCGGCCGGGTGGACGGCGTTGACCCGGATGGGAGCCAGCTCGAAGGCCAGCGTGTTGGTGAGGCCGGAGACCGCGGCGTTGACCGTGGAGACTGTGGTGGAGCCCGGGTAAGGGCGATCCTTGGCGAGACCGCCGAAGAGCACGATCGCGCCGCGCTCGGTCATCCGGGGGGCGAGCACGTGAGCGACCTCGGTGTAGCCGACGAGCTTGATGGTGACCAGTTCGAGCGCGGTGGCCGGCCGGTAGTCGCGAGCGCTGTTGTGGTCGCGTCCGGTCGCGGTGATCACCAAGTGGTCGATGTTGGCCACGCCGGCCAGGGAGTCGGCGATGGTCTCCGGTTGGGTGAGGTCGACGGATACCCCTTGGGTGGTGCCGCCGAGCTCGCCGGCGATGGCCTTAGCCCTGGTCGCGTCGCGCCCGGCGATGGTGATGTCGTGTCCTCTCGCGGCGTATTCGCGGGCGATGTCGAGGCCTAGTCCGGCCGTTCCGCCGACGACGACAACGTGTGGCATGCACCGAAGGTAACCGGTGACGCGTACCTCATCGCCCGGTGGTGTGAGGCTCGTCGCAAGGAGGAGCCAGGTTCTACCGGGTGGTGCGAGGCTCAGTGGGTAAACCCTCCGCTAGAGACCCGGGGACCCGCGCGGTTGCGGGCTTCGAGGGAAGGAAGGTCGACAAAGATGTCAGCCGAGGTAACCGCTCCGTACGGCACCGGCCCGACGGCCGCCGATCCGGCCAGGCCCGTGAAGCGCGTTCGCATTCACCACCTGCAGGAGCTCAAGGAACGCGGCGAGCCATGGCCCATGCTCACCGCCTACGACATGTACACCGCCGAACTCTTCGACGAGGCCGGGATACCGGTGCTCCTGGTTGGCGACTCCGCCTCCAACAACGTCTACGGCTACGACACCTCGCTGCCCGTGACCGTGGACGAGCTCGTTCCGCTGGTTCGCGCGGTGACCCGTTCGGTGAAGCGTGCGCTGGTCGTCGCCGATCTTCCGTTCGGCTCCTACCAGCTCTCCCCCGAGCAGGCGCTGGCAACCTCCGTGCGGTTCATGAAGGAAGGCCGGGCGCACGCGGTGAAGCTGGAGGGCGGCCGTGCCTTCGCGCCGCACGTCAAGGCGATCACCACCGCCGGTGTCCCCGTGATGGGTCACATCGGCTTCACCCCGCAGAGTGAGCACAACCTCGGCGGCTACCGCGTGCAGGGCCGGGGCGACGCCGGCGGCGAGAGCATGGTGGCCGACGCCTTGGCGCTGCAGGAGGCCGGCGCGTTCGCCGTGGTGATGGAGATGGTGCCGGCCGAGGTGGCCAAGATGGTCACCCATGAACTGCACATCCCCACGATCGGCATCGGCGCCGGGCCGGACTGCGACGCGCAGGTGCTGGTGTGGCAGGACATGGCCGGGCTGCGGCGCGGCAAGGCGCCACGGTTCGTCAAGCGCTACGCGGATGTGGCCGGGGTGCTGATGGGTGCGGCACAGCAGTTCGCCATGGACGTGCGAGATCGCGAGTTCCCCGCGCCGGAGCACGTTTTCCACTAATCACGGTTGTGCGGGGTATTCCAGAGTGACAGGTCAGGCCCGGCCGGCACGATGCCGGTCGGGTTGATCTGATGGTGCGTGACGTAGTAGTGGCGCTTGATGTGGTCGAAGTCGACCGTGTCGCCGAAACCCGGTGTCTGGTAGAGGTCGCGGGCGTAGGCCCACAGTGACGGCATTTCGGTGAGCTTGTTGCGGTTGCACTTGAAGTGGCCGTGGTAGACGGCGTCGAAGCGGACCAGTGTGGTGAACAGGCGGATGTCGGCCTCGGTGATGGCATCGCCGACCAGGTAACGCTGGGTGGACAGGCGGTTTTCGAGGCTGTCGAGCTCGGCGAAGAGGTCGTGGAAGGCGTTCTCGTAGGCCGCCTGGGTGGTGGCGAACCCGCAGCGGTACACGCCGTTGTTGACGCTGCGGAAGATCGGCGCGACGACCTCGTCGATCTCGGCGCGGAGGTGTTCCGGGTAGAGTTCGGGGGCGTCAGGCTTGTGGAACTCACGCCATTCGGTGGAGAGATCGAGGGTGATCCGCGGGTAGTCGTTGGTCACCACGCGGCCGGTCTCGATGTCCACAATGGACGGAACGGTGACCCGGCCGGTGTACTCCTGGTCGGCCGCTTTGTAGGCCTGGGAGAGGAACTCGGTGCCCAGCACCGGATCGCGGCCACCCTCGTCGAGAGTGAAGCGCCAGCCGCGCTCGTCGCGGATCGGGTCGACGACGGCCACCGAGATCACGTCCTCAAGGCCGAGTAGCCCCCGCACGATCATCGCCCGGTGTGCCCACGGGCAGGCCTTGCTCACCACCAGCCGGTAGCGTCCCGGCTCGACCTTGTGGCCGGACGAGCCGTCCGCGGTGATCCGGTCGGTGAACCGGTTGGCCTGCCGCACGAACTCGCCTCGGACTGAGGTTTCGCTACCGAACTGGGCGGTCGTCATGTCTTGAGCCTAGGCAATCGGGCAGCATGTCCCCCATGTTCGTCTTGTACCCGCCGATCGACGCGCACGACTCCGGCATGCTCGACGTCGGCGACGGTCACAGCATCTACTGGGAGGTGAGCGGCAACCCCGCCGGCAAGCCCGCCGTCTTCCTGCACGGTGGTCCGGGCAGCGCCACACATCCCTTGCAGCGCAGGCTTTTCGACCCCGCCGTCTACCGCATCGTGCTGTTCGACCAGCGCGGCTGCGGTAAGAGCACGCCGCAGGTGGCACGCGATGACGCCGCCCTGGAGAGCAACACCACCTGGCACCTGGTCGCGGATCTCGAGCGGCTGCGCTCACATCTTGGGATCGACCGGTGGCAGCTCTTCGGTGGCTCCTGGGGCGCCACCCTCGCCATCGCCTACGCCGAAACCCATCCGGAACGGGTCAGCGAGATCGTCCTGCGCGGTGTCTTCCTGCTGCGCCAGACCGAGCTCGACTGGATGTACGGCGGCGGCGCCGGCGCCGTATTCCCTGAGGCGTGGCACGAGTTCGCCAGTGCGGCTCCAGTGGGTGAACGCGACGACCTGCTGGCCGCCTACCACCGCATGATCAACTCTCCCGACCCCGGCGAGCGCGAAAAGGCCGCCTTCGCCTGGAGCGTCTGGGAAGGCGCCGCTGTCTCGCTGGAACCCAACCCCCAACTCACCGCCCAGTACGCCGCCCCCGGCTTCGCGGTTCCGTTCGCCAAGATCGCCCTGCACTATTTCGTGAACGCCGGCTGGCTCGACCCCGATCAGCTCATCCGCGACGCGGGCAAGCTCGCCGGCATCCCCGGCCGCATCGTCCAGGGCCGCTACGACTCCGTCACCCCGCCCATGACCGCCTGGGCACTCCACCAAGCCTGGCCCGACTCCGAACTGATCATCCTGCCTCGCGCCGGCCACGCCGTCACCGACGAAGGCATCATGAAGGAGTTGTTGAGGGCTACCAACGACTTCCGCTACAGGTAGACGAGTGCGCAGGGCCCAAAAAGAAGGGCGGGCTTGCCGACACGCCCCGCCGGCAAGCCCCGCCCGTTTGGGCGCATCAGCCGGAGATCGACGTCCGCGCGCGGTCCGTTAGGTGTTCGCAGGGTCCTCGACGGCGGCTGGACGTCGAGGAACACTCATGAACCGCGCGGGTCCGGCTGGGCCCGGAGTCTTGGTGACCCGTAGTCGATTGTCGCTCACCGCGGCGCAATGGTCTAGACCTAAAGGTGAGTGAATTGGTTCAGTCCAATACCCCTAGGTGGCGAGCGAGCTCGGAACGGGCCGGAACAAGGGAAGGGCCGCACCAGGTCAGGTAACGGCCGTTGACCAGCGCGTACCGCGCATCGGGGAACGCTTCCGGGCCGTCTGTCGCGGTGAACTCGTACGGCTCGTCCGGCAGAACCAGCAGGTTTGCCACACCATTACGCAGCAATCCCCGCAACTCATCAAGCGGTGGGCGCGGGTACCGGTCGGCGTGGTCGGCGTAGGCATTGTCGACCCCGAGCCGGTGCAGCACGTCGCCGGCGAAGGTGTCGCGGCCGACCACCACCCAGGGTTTGCGCCACACCGGGATGATCGCCGTCGCCCACACCGGCTCAGCGGCCCGCCACAGCTCCTCGGCGGCGACCAGCCAGTCAGGCTCGGCGAGGTCGAGGCCCTGGGTGAGCAGCCGGCGAACCGAGCCGAGCCCAGTCGGCACGGCCGCGGCGGCCGCGGTCACCCAGACCGGGATCCCGTCCGCCCGCAGGCGCTCGACATCCTCCGGCCGGTTCTCCTCGGCGTTGGCCACGACCAGGTCCGGGCGTAGCTCCAATACCGCGTCGACGCGTGGGTACTTGGAGCCGCCCACCCTGGGCAGCGACACCGGCGGGTGGGTGCAGTAGTCGGTCACGCCGACCAGCAGGCCCGGCGCCGACGTCTCGATCGCGTCGGTCAGCGACGGCACCAGGCTGACGACCCGCGACGGCGAGCCACGCAACGGGACCGGCTCACCCAGATCGTCGTTGAGCACGGTTCACCTCGTCGGCCAGCACATCGGCGTGGCACGGGAGCGGTGCGCACCAGCAACCGATGGCACGTCCGGTCAGCTCGCCGTCGCGCAGTCGCCGCAACAACTCGGGCTGCTCGGAGAGGTACTCGCGGTAGCGGCGAACCATGCCCGGCCGGTCCGTCGTGGCCTGCCGCAGGAACGGGTTGGCGAAGTCGGACTCCGGCCAGGAGTGGCGGGGGCCGGCGTGCCCGACATAGGTGAGCAGCCCGGTCTCCACGAGCCACGGCACCAGGTTCCTGTGCGGGCCGCTCTTGCGGACGTTGACCACCACCGTCCAACCGTCCCCCAACGCGGCGGCCAGCGCACGCTCGGCCCGGCTCCAGCCAGCAGCCGACGGTGGCAACTCGGTCATGACATCACCTCGCAAGCTCGGTGATGCTGACCCCCGCCGCCTCGCAAGCTCGGCGCCGGGGCAGTGCTCGATTGTTCGCTCGCAAGCTCGCTCACTAGGTCACGTCGGTGATCCGAACGCCGGCGTGCGCCTTGTAGCGCCGGTTCACCGCGATCAGGTTGGCGGTGAGCGCCTCCACCTGATGGGCATTGCGCAGCCGCCCGCCGTAGATCCCGCGCACTCCGGGAATCACGCCGGCCAGCGACACCACCAGATCCGTCGCCTCCCGGTCATCGCCGAGCACCAGCACGTCAGTGTCCACTTCGGACACCGATAGGTCCGCCAGAAGCACCGCGGACACATGATGGAAGGCGGCGGTGACCCGGGAGTCCGGCAGCAGTTGCTCGGCCTGCTGCGCGGCGCTGCCCTCGGGGACCCGCAACGGGTAGGCACCCTGGTTGTCGAACCCCAACGGGTTGACGCAGTCGATGACGATCTTGCCGACCAACGCGTCGCGGAGGGACTCGAGCAGCTCGCCGTGGCCTTCCCAGGGCACCGCGATCAGCACGACGTCGGCCTCGGCAGCGCAACCGGCGTTGTCCCGGCCGGTGATGTGCTCGACGCCGGCGAGGCCGCGCAGCTCGTCGGCCGTCGCCTCGGCGCGCTCAGCTTTGCGCGAGCCGATGATGACCGGGATGCCGGCCTTCGCCCAGCGCAGCGCCAAGCCCTTGCCCTGCGGACCGGTCCCGCCGAGCACGCCAACCGTCTGATCCACCCGTCACACCCTCTCGAACGTCACCTTGCGCTTCTCGGCGT
>WUUC01141447.1_pt1 | contig 12046 bp, 10 predicted proteins | sample 6278441 | NCBI WGS metagenome assembly WUUC01 (sample SAMN13675441, study PRJNA597444) | soil metagenome | isolation source: soil | place: USA: Washington | collected 2017-10 | reverse complement strand
AGCCGGACGATCTCGTCGTAGCGCTTGGGGTAGAGGGTGGCGAACGCCAGGTCCTCCAGCTCCCACTTGACGGTGTTCATGCCGAGCCGGTGTGCCAGCGGGGCGAGCACCTCCAGCGTCTCGCGGGCCTTGCGCTCCTGCTTGGCCGGCGGCAGGAACCGCAGGGTGCGCATGTTGTGCAGCCGGTCTGCCAGTTTGATCACCAGCACCCGCGGGTCACGCGCCATCGCCACGATCATCTTGCGGATCGTCTCGGCCTCGGCTGCCTCGCCGTACTTGACCTTGTCGAGCTTGGTGACGCCCTCGACGAGGTGCGCGACCTCGGCGCCGAATTCGACGGTCAGCGCCGGGATCGTCATCCCGGTGTCCTCGACGGTGTCGTGCAGCAACGCCGCCACCAGGGTGATGGTGTCCATGCCCAGCTCGGCCAGGATGGTGGCCACCGCGAGCGGGTGAGTGATGTAGGGGTCCCCGGACTTGCGCAGCTGGCCGCGGTGGCATTCCTCAGCCAGGTCATACCCACGCTGCAGCAGCCGGGCGTCGACCTTGGGATGCGCGGCCCGGTGCACCGCCAGCAACGGCTCGAGCACCGGCCTGACCGCGCTCTGGCGTGGCGTGGTGACCAACCGGCGCGCGATCCGGTCGCGGACCCGACGGCGGTGGGCGCCATTGGCGACCTCGGTCGGCGACGCGGCGACCGGCTCGGTCACCACCGGATGCGCCACCGACGCGGTGCTGACCGGGGGTGGGCTGGCCGGGGGTGGGCTGGCCGGGGGTGGGCTGGCCGGGGGTGGGCTGGCAGCCGGTGCGGCGGTGACTGACGCCGAGGCCGAGGCCGATGCCGGCGGCGCTGACCGGGCCGACTCGTCCCTGCTGATGACGGCCGCGCCGACCCGGTGGGTGGTGCGGGTGGTCCCGTCGGCTGCTTTGGTCACCGTGGAACTAGCCGCTGAGGTTCCCGTCACCGTGGAGCCGGCCGCCGAAGAGCCCGTCACCGGGGCAGCGGACACGGCAGCAGTGGCCGCCGCGTCGCCGGTGGCCCGCGGGTCTGCCGCCTCGGTAGTCAGGGAAACCTCCATGGCTGAACCGAAATCGTTACCGGTTCAGTCTATGCCCGTCCTGGCTCGATTGCCGATCGGGTCGGGCCATCAAAGCGCACCAGGGCAGCCAACGGCACCCGGGGCAGAGCAGGTCAGTTCCCCGGTGGGCCGTCAGAGCCGGAGCAGGGCAGTCAACTCATGGCCGGGCAACTTGGCCCGGCCGCCCAGGAACTCCAGCTCGATCAGCACCCCGACGCCGGTGACGGTGGCGCCAGCTCGTGACAGCAGCTCCAACGAGGCCGCCAGAGTGCCGCCGGTGGCCAGCACGTCGTCCACCACGTACACCCGCTTGCCTTCCAACAGCCCTACCGGCACCTCGATCTCGGCGCTGCCGTACTCGAGCTCGTAACGGGCGCTGACCGTCGGCGGCGGCAGCTTGCCGGCCTTGCGGACCGGGACCACACCGGCATCGACCGCGCGGGCCAGCGCCGCGGCCACCACGAAGCCGCGGGCCTCGACACCGGCGATCAGGTCGGCCTCATAAGCCGCGGGCAGCTCAGCGAGCTCGTCGATGCACGCGCCGAACGCGGCCGCGTCGGCCAGCAACGGCATGATGTCCTTGAACAGCACCCCCGGCTGAGGAAAATCCTGCACATCCCGCAACCGGCTGGCGATGATCTCGCTGATCGCCGGTTGAGTGCCGGCCGACTGGGTCACGGACGCTTGCGAGCGGGTCGGTTAGCCGGCCGGACGCCGGGCTTGGGAGCCGGCGCGGGTGAGCCTCGCCGGATGACGGGGGTGGCGCCGACCACAGCCGGCTCAGCGGCCGCCCGGGCCGAGGTGCGCTTGGCCTGGATCCGCTTGGCCAGGGCCCGATGCTGGGGGTCGCGCTCCACGAGGTCAACCACCACCGGGGTGGCCAGGAACAGCGACGAGTACATCCCGACCGTCAGCCCGATGAACAGGATCAGCGCGAGGTCCTTGATCGTGCCGACCCCGAGCATGCCGGCGCCGACGAACAGCAGCCCGCCCACCGGCAGCAGCGAGATCACCGAAGTGTTGACCGAACGCATCAGGGTCTGGTTGACCGCACGGTTGGCCGCCGTGGCGTAGGTCTCGCGCGCGGTCGTCAGCAGGTCTCGGGTGTTCTCAGCGACCTTGTCGAAGACGACCACGGTGTCATACAGCGAGAACCCGAGGATGGTCAGCAATCCGACGATGGTGGACGGGGTCAGCTCGAAGCCGATGAGTGAGTAGATGCCGGCCGTCACCACCAGGTCGTGCAACAGGGCAACCATCGCCCCACTCGCCATCCTCACATCGAAGCGCAACGCGATGTAGGCGAACACCACCACCAGGAAGACCAACAGCCCCTGGATCGCCTTTTTGGTGATCTCACCACCCCAGCTGGAAGACACCGAGTCGTAGGAGATCTTGTTGGCATCGACCTTGAGGGTGGAGGCCAGTTCGCGCTGGGTTTCAGACTGCTCAGCCAGGCTCAGCTCAGCGGTCTTGATCACGATCTGCCGGGTCGCGCCGGAGCCCACTTGCTGCGCCGCGCTCTCGGACGGGTGGCCGGTCTCCTCCAGCGCCCGCTCGACCTGCTGGGTGGTGAGCGAGGTGTTGGCGGCCTGGATCTGGAACTGGGTGCCGCCCTTGAAGTCGATGCCGACGTTGAAACCGCGGACGACCATGCTCAGCACGCAGACGGCGAGCAGCACCAGCGAGGCGAGGTACCAGCGCTTGCGGGTGCCGATGAAGTCGAAGTTGGTCTCGCCCCGGTAGAGCCGAGTCAAGATGCTCATCAGCTGTCGTCCCGTCCGCTCTGGTCATCGGCTTGTCGTCGTAGGCCCCGGCGGGCCGCGGCGCGTTCGGCGGCGGTGGCGCCGGCGGCCGGCGTCGTGGCGCCCGAAGGCACCACCGGCCGGCTGCTGGCGGCCCGGGTGCCGGGGCTAGCCGGCGGCTGGTCCTCGGCCGGCATCGCGGTGGCGGTGTGCACCGGCTCGCTGACTCGCCGGCCGCCCTTGGCCGCGCCGCCCTTGGCCGCGCTTGCCTTGGCCGTGCCGCCCTTGGACAGGCTCACCCCGCCCGCGCCCACTCCGGCGGTGGCCAGTTCGGGCTCGGGAAGGGTGCGGGTCACAACGCCGCCAGAGCGCGCCTGGTCCAGCCCGGTGAACTTGGCCGAGCCGAACGCCTTGCTGCGGGAGAACAGCGACACCAGCGGGTGGGTGAACAGGAACACCACGATCAGGTCGATCACCGTAGACAGGCCGAGCGTGAAGGCGAAGCCCTTCACCTCACCGGCCGCGAAGTAGTAGAGCGTCGCGGCGGCCAGGAAGGACACCGTGTCGGCCGACAGGATGGTGCGCCGGGACCGTTCCCAGGCCCTCGGAATGGCGACCCGCATGGTGCGGCCTTCGTGCACCTCGTCCTTTATTCGTTCGAAGAAGACCACGAACGAGTCTGCGGTGATGCCGACCGCCACGATGAAGCCGGCGATTCCAGCCAGGGTGAGCGTGAACCCGATCTGCTCGCCCAGGATCACCAGCATCGCGTAGGTCAAGCCACCGGAGACCGCCAGCGAGACGACCGTCACCAGCCCCAGCGCCCGGTAGTAGAGCAGGGAGTAGATCACCACCAGGACCAGCCCGATGCCACCGGCCAGCAGGCCGGCCTTCATCTGCTCGATGCCCAGCGTCGGCGAGATCGAGGTGGCCGACTGCTGGACGAAGCTCAGCGGCAGCGCGCCGTACTTCAGCGAGTTGGCCAGGCTGGTCGCCGAAGCCTCGTCGAAGTTGCCGCTGATCTCGGTGGTGCCGGCGATGGTGGACTGGATGGTCGAAGCGACGATCACCTTGGTGTCGAGGGTGTCAGCGACCTGGTTGCCGATGTCGTTGGGGCTGACCGTCACATTGTGCTTGGCCGTGTAATCAGCCCAGGCGGCCTGGCCCTTGGGCTTGAGGTCCAGGCTGACCGTCCAGCTGAGCTGGCCCTGGGCAGTGCCCGGCGCCTGGGCGGCCGCGGTCTTGACCTCGGTGCCGGGCACGATCACCGGGCCGAGCAGGTACTTGGTCTGGTTGGCCTGGTCGCAGGTGATCAGCGGCTTGGTCGGCACGTCCAGCGGCTTGGTGGTCTCGTTGCAGGGCCAGGCCTCGATAGCGGCCCTGAGCTTGGCCTGCCGGTCGGCAGGCAGCGCGGCGAGGGCTGCGGGAGTGACGGGCGGGGTGAAGCCCAGTTGCTTCCACTGATCGACCGGGGCGCTGGGATCGACCGCGGCGGCTGAGCCGGACGGCGACGGCGCGGCCGACGGGCTCGCGGAGGCTGACGGGGTGGCCGACGGCGACGGCGCGGCCGGCGAGGTGGTGGCGGCGGCGAAAGGCACGATGCGCCCGCGCGGTGACGGCGAGGTGGAGGCCGAGCCGGACCCGGCCGGCTTGGCGGTGGTGCTCGGCTTGGCGGTGGTGCTGGGAGCGGCGCTGCCGGTCGGGGCGGCGCTGCCGGAGGTGCTGGCTGAGGCCGACGGGGTGGCCGAGCCGGAGCCCGACGGCGGGGCCGCGGGCGCGGCCGGCATCGGCTCCATCAGCAGCGGGCGCATCTGCAGCAGGGCGGTGCCGCCGACGTCCTTGATGTCGTCGGCGCCGGCGCCGGGCACCGAGACCACGATGCGGTCACTGCCCTGGGTGACCACCTCGGCCGAGGAGACCCCCAACCCGTTGACGCGGTTGGTGATGATCTGGCGCGCCTGCTCCATCGACTCCTTGGTCGGGGCTCGGCCGTTGGTCGTCTCCGCCTTCAGGATGACCTGCGCGCCGCCCTCGAGGTCAAGCCCGAGCTTGGGCGTGCGGGAATGGTTGGGCAGGAACACAATGCCGTACAGGACGACGAATAAACCCAGGAGCACTGCGAAATAACGCCCGACACGCAGCGTTCCGGCCGATGGTGCCACGGAAATTGTTCTCCTCATTCGTAACCACACGCCTGCAGAGCGCCCTCAGGGGCGCAGGCGCCTCAGCCGATCACCAGTATTCTCCCCGGTTTGCGGACTCGGCCGATAGTATGACCGATCGTCTTGCGGATTGCTCACCACGACCGGCATATCGGCCTAACTCGGGCTGGCGCCGTCCGTTCCGGGCAGCTGGCTGGAGTTCTTGTTCAGGGACGGCCGCTGGGCGGTCGCGGCGCCTTCCGACGTTCGAGACTGCTCACCGGCCCCGGCGATCGGCTCGCGGTACTGCTCGGGCAACTCGCTGACCTCGCGCAGCGCCGCGATCTGCCAGCGCACCTCGACCCCGGGCGCGACCGACAGCAGCACGGTGCCGTCCTCGTTGACCGACACCACGGTCGCGTACAGCCCGGAGGTGGTCATCACGTCGCTGCCGGCGGTGATCCGTTCCCGGCGCAGCGCGTCCGCCGCCGCGATCCGCTGCTTGTTGCGGCGGGAGAACAGCATCATGGCGACCAGCAGGGCAGCCAGCAGAAGCAGCGGAAACATCTCAATCACGGTGTGCAATCCCATCTAGGTGGGGCCAGCAAGGAGCCGGCATCGACTGCCTTGACGGTGAAATCAAGCAGCATTCGGACAGGTTCTGCCCACTCCAACGTCACAGGTCGTCGAAAAGTGTCGCGGAGCTGGAGCCGGCCGGCGGCCGCAGGCCCAGGTGCAGCCAGGCGGCCGCCGTCGCGACCCGGCCCCGGGGTGTGCGGGCGAGCAATCCGGCGCGGACCAGGAACGGCTCGGCGACCTCCTGAACGGTCTCGATCTCCTCACCCACCGCGACCGCGAGGGTGCTCACTCCGACTGGGCCACCGCCGAAGCGGCGCACCAGCGCGTTCAGCACAGCCTTGTCCAACCGGTCCAGGCCCATCTCGTCCACGTCATAGACCTGCAGCGCGGCGTGTGCCACCTCGGCGGTGATCAGCCCGTCGGCGCGTACCTCGGCGAAGTCTCGGACCCGGCGCAGCAGCCGGTTGGCGATCCGGGGCGTTCCCCGCGACCGGCTGGCGATCTCGGCCCCGCCCTCAGGGGTGAGCCGGACGTCCAGCAGCTGGGCCGACCTGCTCAGCACCTGCTCCAGCTCCGGCACCTCGTAGAAGTCCATGTGCCCGGTGAAGCCGAACCGGTCGCGCAGCGGGCCGGTCAGCAGGCCGGCCCGGGTGGTGGCGCCGACCAGCGTGAAGGGCGCCAGTTCCAGCGGAATGGCGGTCGCGCCGGGCCCCTTGCCGACCATCACGTCGACCCGGAAGTCCTCCATCGCCATGTAGAGCAGCTCCTCGGCGGGGCGGGCGATCCGGTGGATCTCGTCGATGAACAGCACCTCGCCCTCGCCCAGGCTGGTCAGCAGCGCGGCCAGGTCGCCGGCCCGCTCGATCGCCGGCCCCGAGGTCAGCCGGAACGGCGCGCCCAGCTCAGCGGCGATGATCATGGCCAGGCTGGTCTTGCCCAGGCCGGGCGGGCCGGACAGCAGCACGTGATCGGGCGGCCGGTTGCGGCGCATCGCGCCCTCCAGCACCACCTGCAGCTGCTCGCGGACCTTGGGCTGCCCGACGAACTCGGTCAGCCGCCTGGGACGCAGGCTGGCCTCGACCTCGGTCTCGTCGACCTCTGGAAACGGCGAGACGACGTCGCGGTCCTCGCTCATCGGCCCGCGCCGCTTCTCGGTCGCTGGCGCCTAGGGCACCGGGTCATCGGGTCCGGCCCAACAGCTGGATGGCACGGCGCAGGATGACGGCCACCTCGGGGTTGTCACCGGACTGCACGGCCACCTCCTCGATCGCCTCGGCGGCCTCCTTGCCGGTGAAGCCCAGGCCGGCCAGCGCGTGCAGCACCTGGTCCTTCCACGGCGCGATCGCGGTGACCCCGGCCAGGTCAGAGCTGCCGTCCGAGCCGCTGATCGAGCCGATCCGGTCCCGCAACTCGATGACGATCTTCTCCGCGCCCTTGCGCCCGATGCCGGGCACCTTGACCAGGGCGGCGAAGTCGCTGGTGGCGATCGCCCTGCGGACCTCGCGCGGCGGGTGGACCCCGAGAATGGTCTGCGCGAGCTTGGGCCCGACACCGTTCGCGGTCTGCAGCAGTTCGAACAGGCCCCGCTCGTCGTCGTCGGCGAAGCCGTACAGGGTCAGCGAGTCCTCGCGCACCACCAGGCTGGTGGCCAGCCTTGCGGTGTCGCCCACCCGCAGCCTGGCCAGCGTGCCCGGCGAGCACGAGACGGCCAGGCCGACCCCGCCCACCTCGATGACGGCCCCGTCCGGTCCCAGGGCGGCCACCCGGCCGTGCACGCTGGCGATCATCGACGTACTCCTATCGGTGCTCGGCCGGTGGGCGCCGGGCCGGGCCGCCGGCCGCGGACCGGCGCGCGGGCCCCGGCCTGGGCCTGCGTCAGAGCGGCGTCCAGGCGCGCTTGGGCGGAACCGCGCCAGATGTGACAGATCGCCAGGGCCAGGGCGTCAGCAGCGTCGGCCGGCGTCGGCGCGACGTCCAGTTTCAGGATCCGGGTGACCATCGCGGTGACCTGGGCCTTGCCCGCGACGCCGGAGCCGGTGATCGCGGCCTTCACCTCGGACGGGGTGTGCAGGTGCACGGGGATGCCGTGCCGGGCCGCGGCCACCATCGCCAGGCCGGCCGCCTGCGCCGTGCCGGTCACCGTCCGGACGTTCTGCTGGGCGAACACCCGCTCCACCACGACCACATCAGGACGGTAGGCGGTCACTGCGGCGGCCAGCGCGTCGGCCAGGCTCAGCAGCCGCAGCGCCAGCGGGTCCTCGGCCGGCGTCCGGTGCACCTCGACGTGCACCAGCGACAACGTCCGGCCCGTGCTGCCCTGCACCACGCCGATGCCGCACCTGGTCAGGCCAGGGTCCACGCCGAGCACCCGCATGACCGGCCTCACCCCAGAACTGTCTCGTGGCACATCAACTCAATCGAACGGGCGTTCGACACCTTACCGGCGGGCCCCGGGCTGCAGCCTCAGACACGCGGCGGGCCGGTCCTGCCCAGGCGGGCTGCCTAGACTCCCCCATCATGACCGTGCCGTTTCGCCCCTCGCCGAGAGCCGGTATCCGGCCGAGCCCGGTCTTTCTGGCGGTGCTGGCGCTGACCGCGGCCGGCGGCTACCTGGCCTGGCAGGCCACCTCCGCCACCCGGACGGCCCGGATCGGGGTGTTCCTCTTTCTCGTGGCCGGCTGGGTGGTCACCGTCTGCGTGCACGAGTTCGCCCACGCCTACCTGGCCTGGCGCTTCGGTGATCACGAGGTCGAAGCCCGCGGCTACCTGAGCCTGAACCCGCTGAAGTACAGCCATCCGGTGCTGTCGATCCTGCTGCCGGTGCTGTTCATCGCGATCGGCGGCATCGGCCTGCCCGGCGGCGCGGTCTACCTGCATCCGCACCGGTTCCGCAGCAACGTCCAGCGGGCGCTGGTGTCGCTGTCGGGTCCGGCGGTCAACGTGGTCATCGCGGTGGGTTTGCTGCTGCTGGTGCGGCACGTGGGCCTGCACAGCGAGCACGGTGTCTTCTGGTACGCGGTGGCCGGGTTGGGACTGCTGCAGGTGATGGCCTCGGTGCTGAACCTGCTGCCCATTCCGGGCTTGGACGGCTACGGCGCGATCGAGCCCTACCTGGACCCGAAGTTTCGGCAGGCCGCCGAGCAGTTCAAGCCGTTCGGCATGCTGGCGCTGTTCGCGCTGATCCAGATTCCGTCGTTGAACACTGCGTTCTTCCAAGCCATCTACTGGCTGTTCGAGCTTTCAGGATTGCCCAGCGTAGTCGGCCAGGTCGGTCTGCAACTGCTGAGGTTCTGGCAGAGCCCCTGAGCGCGGTAGGGTACTTTGTCCGTCGCGGCGGCTTTTAGCAGCGAGTTCCCGGTCGGGCCGTTCTGCAAACGTCTAGCGAGCCGACACGTCATTGTCACCTCCGCCCGGCATGCTGTCGGGCATCTGGTCTGAAGCACGTAGGAGACATCAATGCAAACACTCGCCCGGTTCTCGATTCGCCGGCGTTGGTTCGTGGTGGCGGGGTGGCTCCTGTTCATCGTCGGAACCCAAGCGCTGCTGGGCAGCCTCGGCGGCGCCGACTACCGCGATGACTTCAAGCTTCCGGGCACCGAGACCCAGATCGTGTCGCAGCTGCTCTCTGACGCCGGCCTGGACAGCCAGAACGGCGCCACCGGCACCATGGTGCTGCACGCCCGGTCCGGGACGATCGCCGATTATGCCGAGCGGATTCAGCCGGCGCTGCGCGCGCTGTGCGGCGATGACTTCGGCATCGCCACAGTGAACTCGCCCTACGGCGTCATCTCCTGTGCCCAGCCGACCAACCCGGGCGCAACCGACTCGGCCGCGGCAGCAGCCCAGGTCAGCAAGGACCGCAGCATCGGGCTGGTGGATCTCAACTGGGCCGAGCCGCAGCCCACGATCCCCCAGATCACCGCCGTGCACGATGCCCTGCAGCCGCTGAACTCCGCCGACCTGCAGGTCGAATTCACCGGCAACATCTTTTCGGTGCTCGCCCAGGAGACCACCGGCGTTCCGCCTGAGGTGCTCGGTTTCCTGGCCGCCCTGATCATCTTGCTGCTGGTGTTTCGCACCGTCGGGGCCACCGTGCTGCCGCTGGTCAGCGCGATCGCCGCGATGGGCAGCGGGCTAGCCCTGATCGGGCTGCTCTCGCATGCGATGGCGGTGGCCACCTTCGCCAATCAGTTGGCACTGCTGATGATTCTGGGTGTCGGCGTGGACTACGCGCTGTTCATCGTCACCCGGCACCGGCACAACCTGATGCGGGGCATGAGCGTCGAGGACTCGATCGTGGTCGCGCTCAACACCTCGGGGCGGGCCGTGCTGTTCGCCGGAACGACGGTGTGCATCGCCCTGATGGGGCTCTGGGCGCTGGGCGTCAGCTTCCTGTACGGGGTGTCGCTGGGCACCGCGATCGGCGTCGCGCTGACGATGATCGCCTCGCTGACCCTGCTGCCGGCGATGCTCAGCTTCCTCGGGCTCAAGGTGCTGCGTCGCAGCCAGCGCAAGGAAGTCCGCGCCGGAACCTTCGACCTGAGCGAGCACCGGGGCTTCTGGTACCGCTGGTCGCACCTGATCGAGCGCCGCAAGCTGGGTCTGGGCGCGGCGGCCATAGTGCTGCTGGCGGTGCTGGCGATTCCGTTCTTCTCGATCCGGCTGGGGTCCACCGACCAGGGCAACGACCCGAAGTCCTCCACCACCCGCGCGGGTTATGACCTGATCGCTGAGGGCTTCGGCCCCGGCTACAACTCCGGGCTGCAACTGGTGATCAGCGGTCCGGGAGCCTCCGACCAGGCATTCTTGGGCAAGGTCAGCCAGACTCTGACCGGCGTCGCCGATGTCGCGCCGCAGAGTGTGCGGGCGGTGCCGGTCGGAGGCGAGATCGCCCTGATCACGTTCAAGTCCACCACGTCCCCGCAGGACACCAGGACCACCGAGCTGGTGAAGGAGCTGCGCAGCACGGTCCTTCCGCCGCTGTACGCCGGCACCGACAATCGCATTTACGTCTACGGCATCACCGCGATCTTCGTCGACTTCGCCAAGGTGCTCTCGGCCAAGATGCCGCTGTTCTTCATCGCGGTGATCGGGCTGTCGTTCCTGTTGCTGATGGTCGCCTTCCGCAGCCTGCTGGTTCCGGTGACCGCCGCGGTGATGAACCTGCTGGCTGCCGGGGCGTCCTTCGGCGTCATCGTGGCGATCTTCCAGTGGGGCTGGCTCGCCGAGCCGCTGGGCATCGGCGGTGGTGGCCCGATCGAAGCCTTCATCCCGGTGATGTTCTTCGCGATCCTGTTCGGCCTGTCGATGGACTACCAGGTGTTCCTGGTCAGCCGAATGCACGAGGAATGGCTGCACACCCGCGACAACCGGCGCTCGATCACGGTCGGCCAGGGCGAGACCGGCGGCATCATCACCGCGGCCGCGATCATCATGATCGCGGTGTTCGGCGGGTTCATCCTCGGCGACGCCCGGGTGATCAAGCTGTTCGGCATCGGGCTGGCCACGGCGGTGTTCCTGGACGCCTTCGTGGTTCGCACCGTCCTGGTGCCCGCGCTGATGCACATGCTCGGCAACGCCAACTGGTACTACCCGAAGTGGCTGGACCGCCTCACCCCGCAGGTGTCGATCGAACCGCCCGAGGCGGCGGAGCAGGACCCGGCCGGCCCGGAGGGTAACCGGGAGCTGGCCGGCGTCTAACGCCTCGGGCAGCCGTTCACTGCGGCAGACCACCCACTGCGTGCTGGGATCCAGCCCGCGGTGGGTGGTCTGCCCGGCTGCGGTTGCTAGCCGACCGCCGCCAGCACGTCGTCGGAGACCTCGAAGTTGGCGTAGACGTTCTGGACGTCGTCGGAGTCCTCGAGGGCGTCGATCAACTTGAACACCTTGCGAGCGCCGTCCTCGTCCAGCGGCACCTGGACGCTGGGCAGGAACGAGGAGTCGGCCGAGTCGTAGTCGATGCCCGCCTCCTGCAGCGCGGTCCGCACCGCCACCAGGTCGGTCGCCTCGCTGATCACCTCGAACTCGTCGCCGAGGTCGTTGACCTCTTCCGCGCCTGCTTCGAGCACGGCGGCCAGCACGTCGTCCTCGGTGATGTCCTTCTTGGGCACGATCACCACGCCCTTGCGGGTGAACAGGTAGGCCACCGAGCCGGGGTCAGCCATGTTGCCGCCGTTGCGGGTCATCGCGATCCGCACCTCGCCGGCCGCGCGGTTGCGGTTGTCGGTCAGGCACTCGATGAGCACCGCCACGCCGGAGGGCCCGTAACCCTCGTACATGATGGTCTGCCAGTCGGCGCCGCCGGCTTCGGCTCCCGAACCCCGCTTGACGGCCCGTTCGATGTTGTCCAGGGGCACCGAGGTCTTGCGCGCCTTCTGGATGGCGTCATAGAGCGTCGGGTTGCCGTTGGGGTCACCGCCGCCAATCCTGGCGGCGACCTCGATGTTCTTGATCAGCTTGGCGAACATCTTGCCGCGCTTGGCGTCGACGACAGCCTTCTTGT
>WUUC01098808.1_pt1 | contig 12047 bp, 11 predicted proteins | sample 6278441 | NCBI WGS metagenome assembly WUUC01 (sample SAMN13675441, study PRJNA597444) | soil metagenome | isolation source: soil | place: USA: Washington | collected 2017-10 | reverse complement strand
GTCCTCCGCCTCGACCGAAATTCCTCACGCCAAACCGCTTGGACGGATTTTGCTGGCTGAAGACAGTCCCGTCAATCGGGTGGTCGCAGTGGGTATGTTGGAATTCCTCGGGTTCGAAGTCGAGGTGGCGGAGAATGGCCTACAAGCCCTAGCGGCGGCGGATGACGAGCACATCGACCTCGTTCTGATGGACTGCCAAATGCCGGAAATGGATGGGTTGACAGCAACCGGTAAGATTCGTCAGCGCGAAATTTCTCTGGGGAAACGCCGGCTTCCCATCATCGCCTTAACCGCACATGCCATGCAAGGAGATCGGGATCAATGCATCGCCGTCGGCATGGATGACTATCTGACCAAACCATATTCCCAGAACCAGCTGCGAGACACGGTTCTCAAATGGCTGCCCAGCAAAACCGCTGATGGTACTATTCCACAGCCTGGCTCAGGCCCTTGCGCATCAATGTCGGCGTCTGCCTCAGTCGGTACGACGACCGGCCAGCCCGTGAACCCTTCGCTGACGCCCCGCGGTATGGATTTGAAGGCCTTGGACGATATCCGGGCCCTCCAACGACCCAACCGGCCTGATGTGCTCGCATCCGTCCTTCGAAAATACCTCGACCATTCCCGCAATAGTGTAGATGCCCTTCGCGACGCCGTCCGAGGAAATAATCCTGCGGCACTGCAGGCCATTGCACATCGCCTGAAATCCAGCAGTGCCCAGCTCGGAGCGATTGCCGTGGCCGCGCGCTGCCGGGAACTGGAACACATGGGTGGCCGTAAAAATTTGATCGAGGCCGACCAGGTTCTCGCACAACTGGAGTCGGATTATCTCGACGCCTGCACCGTGTTTCGAAACGAGATCGCCAAAAGGACGCAACCATGAACCTTCTCATACCAGGACGGACGCCGATTGCTCTGGTGGCGGATGACGATCTCATTATCCGCATGTTTGCCCGCGAGGCGCTGGAACAGGCCGGATGGATCGTCGCAGAGGCCCACAACGGACGAGAAGCCTGGACGGCTTTTCAACAGCACTCCCCGGATGTGGTGCTTCTCGATGTCATGATGCCCGAGATGGATGGATTCGCAACCTGCGCGGCCTTGCGCCGGTTGCCCACCGGCGAACATACCCCCATTCTCATCATGACAGGGTTGGACGATTTTGACTCCATTACGAAAGCATACGACGCCGGCGCGACGGATTTTATCGTCAAACCGTTGAACGCGATGCTGCTAACCCATCGTATCCGCTACATGGTCCGAGCGAATCAGGTCTTACAGGAGCTTCGCGCGAGCCAAGCCACCTTGACTCAAGCCCGCGACGCGGCCATAGAGGGAACTCGATTGAAGTCTGAGTTCCTCGCTACCATGAGCCACGAAATTCGGACGCCTATGAACGGCGTATTGGGAATGACAGACTGGCTTTTGGATACCGAGCTGACAGCTGAACAACAGGACTGTGCCCAAACCATTCGTGCGTCCGGCGATGCCTTGATGGTGATCATCAACGACATCCTGGACTTCTCCAAGATCGAATCTGGAAAACTTTCCCTTGAGCTGCTGGACTTTAAATTACCAATTTTTCTCAATCGCGTCATGGCACTCTTTTCGGAACGAGCCCAGCGCAAAGGCTTGCTGCTACAGTCACGGATCGCAGAGGGCGTGCCCTCAGGCTTGCGAGGCGATCCTTCCAGGCTTCAACAAATTCTCAGTAACTTATTGGGCAATGCGATCAAGTTCAGCGACCAGGGAACCGTGTCGGTGCAGGTAGATCTGGATGTACACCGACCTGAACAGCGGCTGGAATTTCCAGCCACCAGGTACGGGGAGGTATCAGCCGATCACGGTCGGGTCATCCATGTCCGATTTTCGGTATCTGACAAAGGAATCGGGATCGCGCCCAACGCCTTCTCAAAATTGTTTCAGCCATTTGTACAAGCGGATGGATCTACAACCAGAAAATATGGCGGAACAGGACTGGGCCTTGCCATTTGTAAACAGTTGGTGGAATTGATGGGAGGACACATCGGGGCAGAAAGCGAACCAGGATGCGGTTCCGTATTTCGCTTCACAGTGCCTCTTCAGCAAGTGCTTCCGTGAATCGATGCAGATCGTCACGTTGCTTGAGAAGTTTCTTTCCGGCAGATCGCTCTTCCCCTCCGCTATGCCCAACAAAGTATCTTTATAGATACACAGCTGCTACTTTGTAAGATACTTCGCAGACTTTTTGAATATCTATCATCGCTATCACCTTGATAACACTATAAAACCATCCCGGTTCAAACTTTGCTTTACTTCGTTTCATGCCCATAGTATACAAAGCGCGTCGAAAGGGGCCTTTTTCGTGAACCCACCAGTCGGATTCTTCGACTCCTCCTTGAAAAATTTCGGCATGTATGCAATACCCTACAGTGGGCGAGGGGCACTTCTGTGCATTGCTTAACGTTCGACATTGAAGAGCACTTTCAGGTATCTCGATTCGACTCTCCGATCCGGCGCCGGCATTGGACAACCTTTGAAAGCCGCGTAACGCCGAATACTTGCAAGTTGCTTGAGCTCCTCTCTCGTTCTCAAACCAGGGCTACCTTCTTCGTCCTGGGGTGGGTGGCAGAACGTCACCCGGGCCTGATCAAGCAGATCATTGAATGCGGGCATGAGATCGCATCTCATGGATATGCGCACGAATTGGTGACGGCTCAAACGCCGGAGCTGTTTCGTGCAGATGTCAGAAAAGCCAAACAGCTTCTTGAAGACCTCACAGGCCAGTCCATCCAGGGCTATCGGGCACCGGGCTTTACCATTACGCGGGAGACCTTGTGGGCCTTACCGATCCTGGCAGAGGAAGGCTATACCTACGATTCCAGTGTCGTCCCAATCCGGCACGACCATTGCGGCATTCCCGGAGCAGATCCCTGGCCTCATTTGAGACAGACTGCATCCGGTCCCATCTGGGAGGTTCCACCTTCGACTTCGAATCTCGGAGGGATTCGACTTCCAATTGCCGGCGGCAGCTATTTTCGTCTCCTCCCCTTTCCTCTCGTGTGCCAATTATTAAAACGTATCGCACGGCAAGGCCGCCCCTTGGTGGTGTATTTTCATGCTTGGGAGCTTGATCCGCACCAACCGCACATGGAAGGCACATTTCTTTCTCGACTGTTCCATTACCGGAATTTAGACAAGATGGAACATCGGATCGCTTCCCTTATGAGCACTTTCCGGTTTGCCCCTATCGCTGAACAGATGAACTTCTCGTCGATCCCGCCTCTCGAGCCGGCTGTCTTTCCGGCCATTCCGCCGGCAGAAATTGCGCAAGACGTGGCTTGAAGCGCGCAAAGTCAATACCCGTATTCAGGTCACACCTCCAAACGTCTTTATTCCTCCTCTGCCTGAACGTAAGGATTGAACTGCTGCGGCGGTTTCAGTACCGTAAGGCCGCCAGTCATTCGCAGTATAAACATTTTATGGAGAACCAGATGCAAGAAGGAAAGAGGAGCCTCCACTCCGGCTCCCGTCTTATGCGACAGGGGATGCGTGTGCTCATGCTTATTATCCTTTCGCCTGTGGCCGCCCTCAGTCAAACTGTCGAAGACACCGTGCAATTCATCGGCGACATGGCCAATACTCACGGCTTTGTCCGCAGCCTGAGCTGCAGAAATCCGAAATCTGGAAAAGCCACCAAAATCACCGAGGTCTATAGTGTCCTCCCCACGGGAAATAAACTTGGGGCGGTCGAACTCAATCACGGCCATGATGACGTGAATACCGGCTTTACCCGTTTCGATCTGCACGACATTGATACGGTCGAATATCAAGGACAAAACAGCCGCGAGAATAACCTTGTACTGTACGGCGTCCATTTTACCTGCAAAAGCAAGAGCCCCTGTGTAATGAAAGCGAGCTTTTGTACCGGAGCGATCACCGAGCTTGAAGCCCAGTTTCCAGAAGATACTCTCTTGTTTCGATCGGCCTCCCATGCCGAACGGGTGAGCAAAGCCTTTGTCCACCTGTTGACGTTGGTCCGCGCACAACAAAGCACACAGCCCTTCTGACGGGATTGGTCCGGCACCGAACCACCCTTCAGGTTAGTCCGCCGGGACAGTAGGGATCTGTTGTTCTGGGAGACGGGAAGGAGGCTCCGTCCACCAGGGAACTGGTGAACGGAATCAGGAGGCAAGGTATCTGCACCGGCGACTGTCGGAGCCTTTGCCAGGCCGGTCCGAAACGGCCTACTCTACAATCGATACGGTCATTTCAACGCGGTCAATTGGATTGTCGCAAGGCCCCTTATCTGCGGGAGTCGGTGCTCCGGTTTGGCACATCACTCTTGGCAAGGCCACGATCTTGTCCGCAACGCCGATCCCCTTCACTACTTCGGCAAAGATTGTATATTTTCTGTCCAGAAATCGAGACTCTTCGACAACGATAAAGAACTGGGATCCGGCGCTGTCGGGATCTTGGGCTCGCGCCATCGACACCATGCCACGCTTATGGGCCAGGTCACTAAACTCGCCCTTCACATTGTGTCCGGGACCACCCTGACCGTAGGCATTTTTTTTTAGCGAATCTTTGGTGTTCGGATCACCCCCCTGGATCATGAAACCAGGAATCACACGATGAAAAATCGTGCCGTTGTAGAACCCGGACTTGGCCAGCTTGATAAAATTCTCGACATGGTGGGGAGCCACATCGGGAAGAAATTTGATCTCTATATCGCCGAATTTGGTTTTAATGATCGCTCGGGCGTTGTGGGCGTCCGTCGAGTCTGCTCCACCAGGAGCCGCGTCGGCCGCTAGGCAATACTCCGCAGCTCCGCCGATCACGAGCCAACTCATCACGCACAACGTCCGCACCGCTTGTTTCCATTGAGTGTATGCCATCGTGCCTCCTTGTAACTGATCCGCTAGCCCTCGCCTGTCCTAGTCAACTGTGTCAAAGCTTCCTTGGCCGCCTTTTGCTCAGCCTCTTTCTTGCTATGGCCAGACCCCACTCCACGCATGATACCCTGAATCGTAAGCTCCACTTCAAACACTTTCTCATGATCGGGCCCTGACTCTCTGACTGTTTCATAACGAGGCAGTGTTTCGAAGCGCTTCTGGCAGACTTCCTGGAGTTGTGTCTTAAAGTCATCCATTCCCGGACGAGCCTGTTCCGCTCGTGTCGCGGACAGTTCCTCTTCCAAAACCCGCAAGGTGAAGGTCCGGCTGGCCTCCAGCCCGCCATCCAAATAGACGGCCGCAATCAACGCTTCCAAAGCATCAGCCAGCAGAGAGTGTTTTTCCCTCCCCTTCGAGAGTTCTTCCCCTTTTCCAAGACGTAACAGCCGACCCAGCTTCATGCGCCGCGCAGCCCGCGCAAGCGACGCCTCACTCACGAGTTGCGCTTTGAGCTTGGAAAGTCCGCCTTCGCTGCTTTCTGGAAATACGGCGGCAAGATATTCGCTCATGACAAGCGAGAGCACGGCATCGCCCAGAAACTCCAACCGCTCATTTTGCGTTCGCTTTTTGCCGCGCCGCTCGTTGGAATATGATTTATGAGTCAGCGCCTCTTCTAGCAGGCGGGGCTGTTGAAAATGGTAGCCCAGGATGCGCTGGACCGTCTCAATTGACGTTGCCGGCGTCATAGGACCTGACTCGGGTTGGGAAGGAATTTAGGAATCACACCGACGAAAGAGCAGACAGGCGTTGACTCCCCCGAAGCCGAACGAATTGGAGAGGACCACCTGAGGCTTGGCTGGACGGGCGTGGTTGGGGACGTAATCGAGATCGCAGGCGGCATCAGGGTGATCCAGATTGATCGTCGGCGGCAGTATCCCATGGTGCAAGGCCAGAATACTGAACACGGCCTCAATCCCTCCGGCCGCCCCCAATAGATGGCCTGTCATGGACTTCGTCGAACTGACAGGTATGTGGTAGGCCTGCCCGCCGAATACCTGTTTGATCGCCTTGGTTTCAATGGCATCCGCCATGGTGGAGGTACCATGCGCGTTGATATAGCCGATGTCGGTTTTGGCGACGCCGGCATCTTTCAATACCATGTCCATGCAACGAACGGCGCCCTCCCCTTCCTCAGGCGGAGCCGTGATATGGTACGCGTCACTATTCATCGCGTATCCGATGACTTCGGCGTAGATGCGTGCGCCACGTTTGCGGGCATGCTCAAGCTCTTCGAGCACCACCACGCCGGCCCCTTCACCCAACACAAATCCATCCCGATCTTTATCGAACGGCCGGCTGGCTTTCGTCGGCTCATTGTTTCTAAATGACAAGGCCTTGGCCGAAGCAAACCCGGCTACCCCCAACGGCGTGATAGCCGCTTCCGCGCCTCCGGCCAGCATCACGTCTGCGTCATCCCGCTGAATGAGCCGAGTGGCATCGCCGATACAATGATTCCCGGTGGCGCAAGCCGTGACTGCGCAGGAATTCGGTCCTTTTGCGCCAAGACGAATGGCGACCTGGCCGGAAGCCAGATTGATGATCGTCATGGGAATGAAAAACGGCGACACTCGACCAGGGCCCTTTTCTTTGAGCACATCATGATAATGCTCGATCGATCCCAGGCCGCCGATACCGGAGCCGATATAGACCCCTACTCGCGTGGCTTCTTCTGGAGCCAGGGTAAGCTTCGCATCCTCCACAGCCAGCTGACTGGCGCCTACGGCATAGTGGATAAAGGTGTCCATCTTCTTGATTTCTTTTTTCTCAATGAACTGGGCCGGGTCGAAATCCTTGACCTCCCCGGCGATTTGTGCGTCATACCCGCTCGGATCAAATCGCGTGATGCGGCCGATACCCGACTCCCCGGCACAGAGAGCCTTCCAGGTCTTCTCCACCCCGGTTCCCAGGGGAGTGACCAGTCCGAGGCCGGTGACTACGACACGTCTGGTGGGTCGATCCTGCATCGTTACCGTCCAGCTACGCCTTCTCTTTGATATATTCGAGCGCCTTTCCAACGGTGAGAATCTTTTCGGCATCCTCATCGGGAATTTCGATTTCAAACTCTTCTTCAAGGGCCATCACCAATTCAACTGTATCGAGCGAATCGGCGCCCAAGTCCTCGACGAAATGCGCCTCCAGCGTCACTTCCTCTTCCTCCACTCCCAGCTGCTCGGCAATAATTTTCTTCACCCGTTCATCTACAGTTGCCATTGACTTGCCCACCTCCTTCCCCATCCTAGCCTCCTTACACCTCACAAGAATATACCGAATCGATCACCAACGATACGGTCACCCGACCTGACTCACTTATACCATGAGCATGCCACCGTTCACGTGCAACACTTGCCCTGTGATATACGATGCCGCATCCGACACCAGGAAACGAACCGCCGCGGCGATATCGGCCGGCAGCCCTAACCGTCCCAACGGAATTTGCTTCTGCAGCGTTTCTTTCACCTCTGGCGAGAGACCCTGTGTCATTGCCGTGTCGATAAATCCCGGCGCCACCGCATTGACCGTGACGGCCCGGCTCGCATACTCGCGCGCCGCGGTCTTGGTAAAGCCAATGACCGCCGCCTTCGACGCCGCATAATTGGCCTGCCCCACATTTCCCATTGCCCCGACTATCGAGGCAATATTGACGATCCGCCCATACCGCTGCTTGGTCATCGATAAGAGAACGGCTTTCGTGCAATGAAAGGTTCCGTTCAAATTGACCTGGAGCACCAGATTCCAATCCTCTTCTTTCATCCTGAGCAACAAGCCGTCACGGGTAATACCCGCGTTGTTCACCAGAATATCGATCTTTCCCCATTCTTGCATCACGTGATCGGCCATGGCTTTGGAATCGTTCCAATCGGCCACGTTGACCTTCACGCTGATTGCACGGCGCCCGAGTTTTTGAATCGCCGCCACCGCGTCTTGAGACCGTGCCGGATCCAGGTCGGCAACCGCAATGTCCGCTCCATCTTCAGCCAAGGCCTCCGCAATTGCGCGCCCAATACCCTGAGCCCCACCGGTGACAATTGCCACTTTCCCCTGTAATGACATCAGTCTGCTCCCCGCCCTCTCATCTCATCGACACTTATGCCTGGTTCCTCACGCCTAACGCAGTGAGCGTGGCTTCCAATGATTTCGGATCATGCACATTGAAGGTGGCGACACCCGGCACAATTCGCTTCACCAACCCCGTCAGGACTGTCCCGGGGCCGATCTCCACGAAGGTCGTGACGCCCATCCGGGTCATCATCTGCACCGACTCTTCCCATCGTACGGAAGACGGCAGCTGGCGAATGAGGGAGGTTCGAATATCTTCAGCTCGCTGAAGAGGCACGGCCTCCGCATTATTCACCAGAGGCACAGACAAATCATGCCACATCACCCCGCCAAACTCCGCCGCCAGCCGCTCCGCCGCACGTTGCATCAACGGTGTATGGACCGGCACACTCACCGGCAAAGGAATCGCTTTCTTACATCCCTTCGTCTTGGCAATCTCAATCGCCCGTTCCACCGCCGCCTTCTCCCCCGCAATCACCACCTGGCCCGGGGAATTGAAATTCGCCGCGGCGACAATACCGGCGGAAGCCGCCTCCTGACAAGCCGCCTTCACAACGTCAGCAGAGAGTCCCAACAGCGCGGCCACCAGCCCGGTTCCCGGCGGCACCGCTTCGGTCATATAGCGGCCGCGCTTCTGCACCAGGGCAACCGCATCGCGAAACGATACACCACCCGCCGCATACACCGCCGAATATTCACCCAGGCTGTGCCCTGCGACTGCTATCGAGGTCAGTCCTGCCGGTTCCAACGCTTTGAGCGCCGCCGCGCTAGTGACCAGCAAGGCCGGTTGGGTATGTTCCGTCAAATTCAGCCGTTCGGCCGGGCCTTCGAAACAGAGCTGCGCGATATCGTACCCAAGAATCGACGAGGCCTCCTCGTAGACTGTCTTCACCCTGGGGAAGGCATCGTACAGCCCCCGTCCCATTCCGACGGACTGCGATCCCTGCCCAGGAAACAGAAACCCAATGCCTGAAGTCGTCATAACCGCGTAAGATATCGTAGAAACCACGCTCAAAGTCAACGGGAAAAAGCTGGACGCGGCAGACCTCGGACCGTCTCACCAACGTGGTTACTTGCAGCTACCAGCGAATCAATGCAGAGGCCCAGGTCAAGCCAGCCCCGAACGCCCCCAACATCACCAATTGCCCGTCCCGTACCCGTCCGTCGCGCACTGCTTCGTCCAGGGCCAGGGGAATCGAGGCGGCAGACGTATTGCCGTACCGGTCCATGTTCAGCACCACCTTTTCGAGGGGAAGGCCGAGACGGTCCGCCACGGCCTTGATGATTCGCAAATTGGCCTGGTGAGGGATGTACAAATCCAGATCCTCGATCGCCAGGTGATGCGCCGCGAGCGTTTCCCGCGCCACGTCTTCAAGGGTCCGCACCGCCACCTTGAACGTTTCATTGCCCTTCATCTTGATGTATTGTGACCGCTCAGTCAGCATCTGTTCCGATGGAGGAATCCGCGTTCCTCCGCCGGGCACCACAATGAGATCCGAAAGACTCCCATCGGAATGCAGGTGGGTGGATAAGATGCCCTGTTCACCCTCGGATGCGCTCACGACCGCTGCACCGGCGCCGTCTCCGAATAAAATACAGGTGTTACGATCCGTCCAATCGGTAATCGCCGACATGACTTCCGATCCAACCACCAACACATGGCGCATGCCGGTTCTCACATAGGCATCAGCCACGCCAAGCGCATACACGAACCCGCAGCAGGCAGCAGAGATGTCACAGGCAGCGGCATGCGTGGCGCCCAGGGAATGCTGGAGCAGGCAAGCCGTGGAGGGGAGCGGCATGTCCCCCGTGCAGGTCGCCATGAGAATCATATCGAGTTCACCGGCCGAGACACCTGCCGCTTTCAAGGCCCGCTCTGCCGCGATCAGTCCCAGATCGGAGCAGGCTTGTCCCTCGGCCGCGATGCGACGTGCGCTGATACCGGTCCGTTCTCGAATCCATTCATCTGACGTCGCGACCAGTTGCTCCAATTCCGTATTGGGCATCACCCGTTCAGGCGCATACGACCCTGTCCCGGTGATTCGCGCCCGTATCATGCCTGCGTCCCTTCCGGTCGCTCATCCTGATGCCGTGCGAAACTTTCTTCAATATCGCGCTGGATCAATTCATCCAGCCTCGTCTCGGCCAGGCCCTTCGCCCTGCGAATGGCATTCTTGATCGCCTTTGCGGAGGAACGGCCATGACAGATGATGGTCGTTCCATTCACGCCGAGCAAAGGCGCGCCGCCGAACTCGGCATAATCGATTTTTCGTTTCAGATTCATCAGCGGCCCCGCAATCAAGGGATACGCTAGTCGCCCCAGCCATGAGCCCGAAATCTCTTTCATCAGCAGCTTCTTGATGACTTCAGCCACGCCCTCGGAAATTTTCAGCGCCACATTGCCGATAAATCCGTCGCAGACCACCACATCCGCGCTGCCGCTGTAGACTTCCCGTCCCTCGATGTTGCCGATGAAGTTGAGGGGGCTGGCCTTCAGCAGTTTGAAGGCTTCCTTGGTGACCTCGTTTCCTTTGGTATCCTCTTCCCCGATACTCAGGAGTCCTACCCGCGGATTGGGCTTGGCATAGAGGTGCTTGGCGAATTCGTTGCCCATCAACGCAAACTGCTCCAAATGCTGCGCCGAACAATCGACATTGGCGCCGACATCGAGCATCACGGCACTGCCCGTCAGCGTGGGCAACATGGTAGCGATGGCCGGGCGCTCCACGCCCTTGGTCAGTCCCAGCACGAAAAAAGAGGCGACCATGCTCGCGCCGGTATTGCCCGGGCTCACCACCGCCTCCGCTTCGCCGGATTTCACCAGTTCCGTCGCCACCCAAATCGAGGAGTCTCGCTTTTTCCGAGCTACCGAGGCCGGCGATTCGTGCATCTCCACGACCTGCGGCGCATGGTGAATCGTGATGCGCGCATCGGTGCAGCGGAGCTTCCGGCAGGCGGCAGTCAACTCGTCTTCCTTCCCGACCAAGATGACGCCGACACCCAGCTCCTGCGCGGCTTGCACCGCGCCTTCAATGACCGGAGCTGGTCCGTGGTCTCCGCCCATCGCATCGACGGCAATCTTCATGTGCGGTTAACGGTCCACGGATAGAGATGTGAAGAGTCGTGTAGAGACGCCTTGCCGGCTAAGACCTGAACGGCCTCACGCGTCACATGGCGTCGGATCGTGATCACGGTGGGGTATTGTATCCGAATCACGTCTGGAAATGAAAATGCGGTTAGGTTTCCTCGACGACGATGACGGCCTTTCCCTTGTAGGTCCCGCAATTCATGCAGGTATAGTGAGGCAGTTTCAATTCATGGCACTGCGGACAGAGTGAAAATCCTGGGGGAACCAGCCTTGTCTTGGCCGTCCGCCGCATGTCTCGCCGGGACCGTGAATGTTTGTGTTTTGGATTTGGCATGGCGACTCCTTCAACGGGCACGTGACTCGGTTAACAAACTATGCGTTTCCACTCTTCGACTGGCGCCCTCGCAATACCCGAAACGGGCTCGGCCCCGGCGCCGGCGGACAGGCACAGCGACGCTCGTTGAGATTCTGTCCGCATTGCGGACAGAGCCCTGGACAGTCTTCCCGACACAACGGCTGCATGGGAGCCGCTAAAATCACCTGTTCACGAATCATCGGAACCAGATCAAGGTGGTCACCCTGGTAGAGATACAACTCATCTTCCTCCTCCAGCTCCTCCACGGGCTCCACCGGCTGGGCAGCTCGTTTTTGACCTTTCCTGCCCTGTACGACAGAGGGCTTGGCAGGTTCATCCGGCTGCCGCACGAACTCTGCATACAATGAGACGGCCAGAGGATCGGGAAAGTCCGTGAGACAGCGCACACATTGTCGAATCGCTGTTCCTTCCAGGGTGCCGGTGACCGCAATCGGGCCTTCCCGCTGGATCAGTTCGAGATTGATCGTGAGTGGACCTTCGAACTTCTCGTCAGGCTCCGTCAAGCCGAGATCTGGCCCCGTGACCGCGCGCGAAAGAGAGAGTCCCTCCGGGACAATATCCACGATGGCTGGATTGAGCGTATCCATGGGCA
>WUUC01025175.1_pt1 | contig 12049 bp, 1 predicted proteins | sample 6278441 | NCBI WGS metagenome assembly WUUC01 (sample SAMN13675441, study PRJNA597444) | soil metagenome | isolation source: soil | place: USA: Washington | collected 2017-10 | reverse complement strand
GGGGATGCGAGCGCAAACGGCTACGTGCGGAGCGAGGGCGCGGGCGTGCTCGTCCTGAAGCCGCTGTCGCAGGCACTCGCCGACCGGGACCCGATTCACGCGGTCATTCGCGGCAGCTCGGTCAACAACAACGGAAGGAGCAGCGGCTTCCTGCCGCGGCCGGCCCAGCACGGGCACGAGCAGATGCTCCGCCAGGCGTACGAAAGCGCGGGCGTCCGACCGGCGGACGTGCAGTACGTGGAGGCCCACGGGACCGGCACCATCGCGGGCGATCCCGTCGAGCTCCAGGCCCTCGGGGCCGTGCTTGCCGAGGGACGCGCCGCGGATCAGCCCTGCCTCGTCGGATCAGTGAAGACCAACATCGGGCACACGGAAGCGGCCGCCGGTATTGCGGGCATCACGAAGGTCGCGCTCGCCCTCGAGCACGCCGTCATTCCTGCGAGCCTGCATTTCCACGAGCCCAGCGCGCGGATACCCTGGACCGACTTGCCGCTCAGGATCCCGACGACGTCCGAGCCCTGGCCCGATGGATTGAAGCGGGTCGCCGGTGTCAGTGCCTTCGGCATCTCGGGCACCAATGCGCACGTCGTGCTCGAGGCGGCGCCGCCGCCCAGCCCCCGCGCCGACGAACAGAGGGGCCCGCACCTGCTGGTGTTCTCGGCGCGCAGCCCCGAGAGCCTGCAGGCGCTGCTTGGCTCGTATCGCGCGCTGCTGGCCGACGGCGGCACCGGGATCCCTCTCGCCGACCTGTGCGGCTGGGCAGCCGGCCGCCGGGATCATCATCCGCACCGAATCGGCGTCGTCGCATCCGACCATGTCAGCCTCGCCGCGCACCTGGACGCGGCGGACAGGAGCGAGACGCACCCGCTGGTGGCGCGGAGCGCTGGACCTGCCTACGTGGAACCGGGCGTGGCATTCGTGTTTCCGGGTCAGGGGGGCCAGTGGCTGGGCATGGGCCGTGAGCTCATGTCCGGAGAACCCGTGTTCCGTGCGGCACTCGACGAGTGCGACGCCGCGATTCGCCGTCATGCCGGCTGGTCCGTGATCGATGAACTGCACGGCGACGTGCGGCTCGATCGGATCGACGTCATTCAGCCGACGATCTTCGCCGTGCAGGTATCAATCGCCGCGCTGTGGAGGTCCTGGGGCATCGAGCCGGCCGCCGTCATCGGGCACAGCATGGGCGAGGTGGCCGCGGCAGCGGTTGCCGGTGCGCTGAGTGTGGACGATGCCGCACGTGTGATTTGCGCGCGGAGCGCGCTGATGCGGCGGCTGAGCGGCGCGGGCGCGATGGGCGTCGTCGGGTTGTCCCATGCGGACACGTTCGAGGCGCTGCGCGGGTACGAGCGCGTGCTGTCGGTGGCGGCCAGCAACAGTGGGAGCTCGACCGTCGTCTCCGGGGATCCCCGCGCGCTCGACGAGCTGTTCGCCACGCTCCAGGCGCGCGAGGTGTTCTGCCGGCTGGTCAAGGTTGACGTCGCCTCTCACAGCCCGCAGATGGACGCCATCGCAGAGGAACTGCTCGCGTCGCTGCACGGCATCGAGCCGCGCCGCGCGGGCGTGGCGATGTACTCGACCGTGCTCGGCAGGATCATCGACGGGACCGAATGCGATGGCGCCTACTGGATGTCGAACCTCCGGCAGCCCGTGCTCTTCGCCTCGTCTGTCCAGCAGGCACTCGCCGACGGCGTCGGCGCGATGCTCGAGATCAGTCCGCACCCCGTGCTGGAGTCCGCGCTGACCGAAGCGGCCCGGGATCACGGGCGGGACGTCGCGGTTGTCGTGTCGACGCGCCGCGAGCAGGACGAGCGCGAGGCGATGCTCGGTGCGCTCGGCTCGCTGTACGTCGCCGGCTGCCGGCCCGAATGGGACCGGATCAGCCCTGTCGGTGGGCCGGTTGCGCTTCCCACGTATCCATGGCAGCGCGAACGTTTCCCATTCGAGGTCGAGGCGGAGGATAGTGCCGCTGCGGATCGCAGTCGCGGACCGGGAACGGCTGGCCGGATTGAATCCTCGCTCCATCCGGGCACGTCCCTCTGGCCGGTCGACCGCGTGACCATCGGTGACGACGGGCTCACGCTCGTGAGGTTGATGGTCGACACAGCCCGGGAACTCGCCGACGGCGCTGCCTTCGAGCTCTCGTCCGTCGAGATCGCAGCGCCGGGCTCGCTGGCGGCCGCGGAGCTGCAGCGCACTGCCGTCTGGTCGGACGAAGGCCGATGGGGGCTCCGGATTGCCGAACGGCTCGCGCACGGCTGGATCATCCGCTGCAGCGCGGAAGCGCGTCGCCTCGATGAGGTGCGGGCCGCCTCGCGGGACGCATCGGCGGACGCAGAACCGGTGGAGACGTCCGTCACTGCCGCGCAGGCTCCGCTCGACGCTGGCTTTGATCTGCTGATGTCGGAGGCTCGCCGCTGGCTTGGCGCCGAGTGCCGCGTCGCCCGGATCGGATCGCTGTCGGTGGGATCCGGCTCCGCGCTCGCCGGCGCACGCTGCTTTCCACGCCTCGTCAAGCGTGGTGTGGAAGCGGAGCTGGATCTCACGGACGAGGATGGTGCCCTCGTCGCCTCGTTCTCGGCCGTGTCGATGGAACCGATTGACCCGGTCGGAGCGGCCCGGGCGTCCTCGTACGAACTGGACTGGGAGCGCGTGCCGCTGGCGTCGGCCGTATCGCCGTCGCAGCGCCCGCAGGGCGCGACGCTCATCCTGAGCGCGGCGGACGACCGGGTGATCCCGCTCGTGCGCCAGCTTCGAGAGTCGCAGGCGATCGTGCACGTGACCGTCGGAGATCGGTTCGCCGCGTTGACCGAGGGTGAATACACCTCGGCAGTCGAGGCCTGGAACGATCTCGAGGATGTCGCCGCGCACTGGACGGCGCACGGTGGCGCGTCGATCGCACGCGTGGTGTACGTCGCGGGCAACACTCCGATCCGGGACGGCGACGAGACCGAGCGCCTCGTGACGGGCTCCAGCGATTCCACGCTGCGGCTCGGGTTTCTCGTGCAGTGGCTCACTCATACCGGCAGGTCCGGTGCGGTCCCTCTTTGTGTGGTCACGTCCGGGGTCTGGTCGGTTGACGGCGCCGTTGCCACAGAGAACGGAATCGCCCACGCCCCGGTATGGGGCATGACCCGGACCATCGTGCGCGCGCACCCGGAGCTCACCTGCGCCAGTGTCGACACGAGCTGTCAGGCGGACGAGGCCGAGATGGCATCGCTCGCGACGCTGCTCCGCGGAACGTGGCATCCGCTCGAGCTCGTGTTTCGATCCGCGGACGTGTTCGTTCCGCGCTTCCAGCCGCTCGGCAGCGGGCAGGCAGCGGGCCCGCTCGAGCTGCGCGGTGACGCGACTTACCTCCTGACCGGCGGCCTCGGCAACGTCGCCCTGGAGCTGGCCGGCCGGATGGTGGCGCGTGGCGCGCGGCACCTCGTCCTCGTGGGCAGGCGCGCATTGATGCCGGACGACGAGGCGCACGTCGCGGCGCTCGAAGCGGCCGGCGCGAAGGCGACAGTAATCCGGGCCGACGTCTCGCGCCTCGAGGATGTCAGGCGGGTCCTGTCCGTCATCGATTCGACCATGCCGCCGCTCGCAGGCATCGTCCATGCGGCCGGTGTGATCGACGATGCGCCCGGGCAGTGGAATCGGACACAGCTCAACTCGGTGCTGTCGGCCAAGGCGGATGGCGCATGGCACCTGCACCTGCTGACGCGCGATCGTCCGCTCGACTTCTTCGTGCTGTGCTCGTCGATCATCGCGTCGCTCGCCCAGCCCGGCGACGGCACGTATGCGGCCGCCAACGCCTTCCTCGATGCGCTCGCGGTTCACCGCCGCTCGCGTGGGCTGCCCGCGGCGAGCGTCGAGTGGGGGCTCTGGGCCGGCACCGGCGCCGCGATGCGTGCCGGAGCGCTGCGCGTGGCCCGCAATTGGCTGCGCGAGGGCGTGGGCATGCTCGCGCCCCCGGTCGCGCTCTCCGCGTTCGAGCTCCTGCTGCGGCGCGATGCCGCCTGCACGCTGGTCACGCCGATCGACCGCCGCCGCTTCCTGACGGCGCGGGACGGCGATGATGCGCGCGGGTTGTTCGCGCGGCTTCGTGAGGATCTCGCAGACCCGCAGGCCCCTCAGGGCGCGGCGCCACTCAACCTGGACGACGTCCCGCCTGCCGAGCGGAAGGCGCTCATCCGCCAGAGGCTGCGCGAACAGCTCGCCCTCGTGCTCAGGATGGATGTTGCGCGTGTGGATCCCGAACGGCCGCTCGGCACGGTCGGCCTCGACTCCCTGCTGGCAGTCGAGTTCGTGCGCCGCGTGTCGACCGCGCTCGGGGTGAAGCTGGCAGCGACCACATTGTTCAGCTATCCCTCCCTGGCCGCGCTCGAGGCCGAGATCCTGCGGCGGTTCGAGGCCCCATCGTCGGGAGCGACGAACGGTGCCGGGGAGGTCGCGAGCGTCGAGGCGGACCGGACTGTCGAGGCGGTTGCCGCCATGAGCGAAGAGGATGCGATCCTGGCGCTGATGGGAAACAGCGGAACCGCACCATGACGCCGAGACCCCTTCCCCTGTCAGGAGCCAAGCTCGCGCTGCTGGCAGCACAATCGCGTGCGGCCGCACCCGACGGCAGCATGGGCCTCGCCGAGCCGATTGCGATCATCGGCATCGGGTGCCGATTTCCGGGGAACGTGGCGTCTGCGCCCGATTTCTGGAACCTGGTCCGCTCGGGCACCGACGCGATCCGCGAGGTGCCGCCGGAGCGATGGGACGCGTCGGCCTACTACTCGACTGACCCGCACGAACCCGGCAGGATGAACAGCCGCTGGGGCGGGTTTCTGGACGCACCGGATCGATTCGACCCCGTCTTCTTCGGTCTGTCCCCGCGTGAAGCCGCGAGCATGGACCCCCAGCAGCGGCTGCTGCTGGAAGTGTCGTGGGAAGCGCTGTGGGACGCCGGTTGTGCGCCTGGCCGGCTCGCGGGCTCGTCCACGGGCGTCTTCGTCGCCGTGTCGAGCTCAGACTATGCGCGCCTGCTTCTCGACCCGGCGGCCGTCATCGGTCCGCACACCGCAGTCGGATCCGAGCAGTCGATTGCTCCCGGGCGGGTGTCGTTTCTGCTCGACCTGCGCGGGCCGTCGATTGCGCTCGATACCGCATGCTCGTCCTCGCTCGTTGCCGTGCACCTGGCCACGCAGAGCCTGCGAAGCGGCGAATGCCGGATGGCGCTCGCCGGCGGCGTGACGCTCAAGCTCACACCGGAGCACTATCTGAGCCTGTCGAAGCTCGGCATGCTCTCGCCCGACGGGCGCTGCAGGACGTTCGATGCACGCGCCAACGGGTTCGTGCCCGGCGAGGGCTGCGGCGTCATCGTCCTGAAGCGGCTCTCCGAGGCGCTGGCGGATGGCGACCGCATCTACGCGCTCATCCGTGGCACCGCTGCGAACCAGGACGGCCGGACGAGCGTGATCACGGCCCCGAACGGCCGGGCCCAGCAGGACGTCATTCGCGCCGCGCTGGCAAACGCCCGCGTGACCGGCGCGGACGTGGGCTATGTCGAGACGCACGGCACGGGCACGGTTCTCGGCGATCCGATCGAGGTCGATGCGATCGCGGAGGTTCTCGGTGCGGAGGGTGCCCCCCCATGCGCGCTCGGTGCGGTGAAGTCGAACATCGGCCACCTGGAGGTCACGGCCGGGGTCGCGGGCCTGATCAAGGCGGCGCTCGTCCTCGACCGCGAGGAGATTCCGCCCAACCTGCATTTCGAGTCGCTCAATCCGCACATCTCGCTCGACGGGACACGGCTCGTCGTGCCGACGGCGTCGATGCCCTGGAAGCGGGGCGGGGCCCTGCGTTTTGCCGGCGTCAGCTCGTTCGGGTTCAGCGGTACCAACGGACACGTCATCCTGGAGGAAGCGCCGCTGCTGCCCCGGCGCCCGTCGGCGGCGCCCTCGTCGAGCGCCTCGATTCTCGTGATCTCGGCGCGCACGCCTGAAGCGTTTCACCAGGTTATCGAGCGGCACCGCGACTTCCTCGCGGGCGATGGCGCCCGGCAGCTGGCCCTGGCGGACATCTGCGCGGCTGCCGCCGGGCGTCGCGATCACTATGAAGAGCGCCTGGCGATTGTGGGGGCGTCCCATGAGGAGATGTGCGAGCGCCTGACCGATGCGCTTGCCGAGCGTGGCGGCGCCGGCGTGTCGCGCGGCCGGGCGCCGGTCGAGCCCGAACCGTTCGCCTTCGTCTTCTCCGGCCAGGGATCGCAGTGGCCCACGATGGGCACTGCCCTCATCGCCGAAGAGCCCGTGTTCAAGGAGGCGATGGAGGAGTGCGACCGCCTCGTTCGCAGCCTTGCGGACTGGTCCCTGCTCGACGTCCTTGCCGCCGGGGACTCGGCGTCGACGCTGAGCGCCACCGAGCACGCGCAGGCGGCGATCTGTGCCATCGAGATTGCGCTGGCCAGGCTGCTGGCGTCATGGGGCGTCGTTCCCTCGGTGGTGATCGGCCACAGCGCGGGCGAGATCGCCGCGGCGCACGTGGCGGGAGCGCTCAGTCTCGGCGAGGCGATGCGGCTCATCGTCCATCGCGGCCGGATCATGCAGGCGGCTACCGGTGAGGGTCGCATGGCGCTCGTGTCGCTCGCGGCCCCTGACGTGATCCGCGACATCGCCGCGCAGCGGGATCGCGTGTCCGTCGCCGCGATGAACGGGCCGCAATCCACGGTCATTTCAGGGGCGCGCGACGCGATCGACGGCCTCGCGGCCGGCTGGCGGGCGCGCGGGGTGGACGTGCGCGACATGCCCGTGGACTACGCGTTCCACAGCCCTCAGATGGACCGCCTGCTGCCGGAACTGACCCGCGCCTTCGGGACGGTGCGCACGGAGGCCGGCACAGTGCCCCTGATTTCCACGCTGACCGGGCTCGAAACGTCGCCCGGCGAGTTGAACGCCGCCCACTGGGTGCGCGCCGTCAGGCAGCCGGTGCTGTTCCGGCATGCGGTCGAGTCTGCCCTCGCGCGCGGCGTCCGCGGGTTCGTCGAGATCGGCCCCCATCCGGTGCTCACGTGGGACATGACGCAGTGCGCGTCACGTGTCGACAAGTCGATACCGGTGCTGCCGACGCTCAGGCGGGGACGCCCGGAGCGAGCGGCGCTCCTGGCCACCGCCGGCGGGCTGTTCGCCGCCGGCCAGGCGCTCGCATGGGAGCGCATCTGCCGGGGTCGCGGCCCGGTGGTGCCGCTTCCGACCTATCCGTATCAACGCCAGCGCTACTGGCTCGAAGCGGCGCCGACGTCCACCGGGCAGGGCGCGACGCCCCGCGTCGCCCCGGCGTTCGTGCTCACTGCGCTCGATTCGCCGGCGCTGCGCGGCCGGGCATGGGAAACGGTGCTCGACTTCGAAACGGTTCCCTTCCTTGCCGACCACCGCATCGCCGGCGCCGTCGTCTTTCCGCTCACGGGGTTCATCGAGCTGGCGATGAGTGCTGCAGGACAGCTGGAGCTGCCCCGCCCGGTGGCGATCGAGAACCTGATCGTCAGCGAGCCGCTCGTCCTGACGGCCGACGCGCCATGCCGCGTACAGGTCGTTGTCGACGGCGATCGTCTCGACATGCATTCGCGCGCGGCTGACGGATGGCGCCATCACGTGACCGCGACACTCCGGGGCATGGCGACTTCCGGCGACGCTCCGGTCATCCCCGGGGCCGAAGGGTCATGGGCGAGCCACGACGGTCCGGCATTCTACGATGGACTGCGCGGCCGGGGGCTCGAATACGGACCGTCCTTTCGAGGCATCCGGACGCTGCGTACGAGTGGCTCGTGCGTGGTGGCCGACGTGAGGCTCCCGCCGGAGCCGGCCGGGGCGTCCCGGTCGTGGACGTTCCATCCGGCGTTGCTGGATGCCTGCCTCCAGACGATTCTCGCCACGGCTGCCGACGACTGGTCGGCCTGCATGCCGATCGCGCTCGATGCCCTGACGATCGTCCGGCCCGCCGGCGGGGAAGTCCGGTGCACGCTGCGCGAGCGGGCAGCGGCGCACGGAAACACCGAGACCCGATCGGCCGATTTCGTCATCACGACACCAGACGGCGAGCGGATCGCGGAAGGCCGCGGGTTCCATCTGAAGCGCGTCTCACCCGCCGCCCGCGCCGGCGGACTGACGTTCGAGCTCCAGTGGGTACAGGACGACGATCCCGGCCAGCAGGGTGCGCAGCGGGCGAGCCCGATTCTCCTCATCGCCGACGAGGGCGCGGAGATCTCGGCACAGCTCGCCTCACAGGGCGTCGCCTGCGAGCTCCGGGCGCCGGAGAGTGTGGACGATGCCGTCCTTGCGAGTCACGAGCGGCTGATCGTCGTTGCAGAGGCGGGGTCGTCCGACGCCGACCAGGATCCAGTCGCGGCGCAGGAAGCTGGATGCCGCCGCCTGCTGGATCTGGCTCAGCGAATCGTGCGGCAGGGACAGATGTCCGGCGATCGTGAAGTCTGGATTGTCACGCGCGATGCGCATCGCGTGGTAAGCGACGACCGGTGCGCAGGCTTCGCGCACGCGACCATGTGGGGGCTCACCAGGACGCTCGCTCTCGAGCACCCGATGCTTCGATGGATCCGGGTGGACATCGATGCATCCCCGGCGAGCGTGTCGACCCTTGCAGGCGCCATCCTGGCCGGCACGATCGCGGACGAGATTGCCTTCCGATCCGGCAGGAGGTTCGTGCCGCGGCTCGAGCCGGTGGCGGGCGAGCGGTCCCGGGAGCCCAGGCGGCTCATCGTGACTGAGCGCGGCTCGATCGACAACCTCGGGAGCCGGCAGGTCGACGCGCGCGCGGCAGGGCCGCACGAAGTGACCGTGGCGGTGGAGGCGAGCGCGCTCAACTTCCGGGACGTGATGAACGTGCTCGGCGCCTATCCGGGCGACCCGGGACCGCTCGGGGCCGAGTGCTGCGGAGTCGTGACGTCGATCGGCAGCGCCGTGACCGGCTTCCGGCCCGGCGATCTCGTGATGGGCATCGGCTGGGGCAGTTTGTCGGATCTCGTCGTCATGGACGAGCGCCTCCTGACGCCGGTACCGCCGGGTCTGACGGCCGAGGAAGCCGTCACGCTGCCCAACGTGTTCGCGACGGCGTACCACTGCCTCGTAGACGTGGCGCGGCTGCAGGCGGGGGAGCGGGTGCTGATTCACGCGGCGGCGGGCGGCGTCGGCCTGATGGCGGTCCAGATTGCACGGCATCTCGGCGCCGAGGTCTTCGGCACGGCGGGGTCGGACGAGAAGCGCCGTGTCCTTCGCAATGCCGGTGTGGCGCACGTGTTCGATTCCCGCTCGCTGTCGTTCGCCGAAGAGATCCACCGCGTCACCGACGGCGCCGGTGTGGACGTCGTGCTGAACTCGCTCGCCGGCGACTTCATCGGCGCCACGCTTCGCACGGTGCGGCACGGCGGCCGCTTCGTCGAGATCGGCAGGACGGGCATCTGGTCCGATGCCGACGTGTCGGCGCTCGGCCGCGGGATCCACTACACGGTCGTCGATCTCGGACGGCTCATCGACCACGAACCGTCGCGTATTGCAGAGCATTTCGAGCGGCTGCAGGAGTGGGTGCGCGCGTGCGTGATCCGTCCGCTGCCGCACCGCGTGTTCCAGTTCGAGGACGCGAGAGCGGCGTTCCGCTGCATGGAACGCGGACGTCACACGGGAAAGGTGGTCCTGCGCCATCGCGCCGGACGTCAGGTCCCGTCCCGCGGCACGTGGCTCCTGACCGGCGGCCACGGCGCCCTCGGACTCGAGATGGCGGACTGGCTGGCCGCTCAGGGCGCGGAGCGGCTGCTGCTCGTCGGAAGACATGCGCCGTCCGCGGAGGCGCTCGTCCGGATCGAGGCCCTTCGCAGCCGCGGCGTGCACGTGGATACACACCGCGTCGATCTGACGCACCCGGACGCGTTCGACATGCTCGATCGCCTCCTGGCCGGGACGGGTTCGCCTCCAGCCGGGATCGTGCACCTCGCGGGGATCGTCGACGACGGGGTGATGGAGCAGCAGAACTGGAGCCGCTTCCGCACCGTCTTCGGGCCCAAGGTCGACGGCGCGTGGCTCGTGCACCGGCTCGCGGCGAAGCATCGCGTATCGAACGTCGTGCTGTTCTCTTCGGTCTCTGCGCTGCTCGGATCGCCGGGACAGTCGGGCTACGGCGCGGCCAATGCGTTCCTGGACGGACTCGCGGCGTATCGCGCCGCGCGCGGCGAACGGACGGTGGCCATCGACTGGGGGGCATGGGCCGAAGGGGGCATGGCCGCCCGACTCGACGCAGCCGGAACGCGACGTGGCCTCGATGTGGTGCTCGACATGACTGCCGGCGAGTGCCTGGCCGCCCTGCCGGGGATTCTCGAGAGCGGCGCGCATCACGCGGTGGTGTGTGCGTTCGACAGGGGGGCCAGTGGCACGCCAGCGTCCGCCAGGCTGCGATCGCTCCTGGCCGCCTCCGCGGCGCCGGTCCCCTCCTCCGGCGGCGCGCCCGCGCCAGGGAAGCTGGCCGCGAATCTGGCCGGCCTGCCGAGAACCCGTGCGCGACGGATGGTGGTCGAACACCTCCGCGACGAGACGCGCGTGGTGCTCGGGCTGGCGTCGAGCCATTTCGTGGACGAACAGCAGCCGTTGATGAAGATGGGTCTCGACTCGCTGATGGCGCTCGAAATGCGGAATCGCCTTGCGTCGGCGTTCGGGCGACCGTTGACCGCGACGCTGCTGTTCGACTATCCGACCATCGGCGCGCTCGCGGACTTTCTCGTGCCGGCCGGGGAACAGGATACGGACGTACCACGCGATGCGATGTTCGACGACGTTGCCGCGTTGTCGGACGAGGAGGCGGAACGCCTGCTCGAAGAGGAGATCGATGCGCACCTGGGGGCTGAGTGATGTCGGATAGCCAGTCGGATCTGTCGCCCGCGAAACGTGCGCTGCTCGAGCTGCGGCGGACACGTTCGCGTGTCGACGAGCTCGAGACGGCCGCCCGGGAGCCGATCGCCATTGTCGGGCTCGGGGTGCGGTTCCCCGGAGGCGCGGTCGACCCGGAGTCCTTCTGGCGTCTGCTCAGGAACGGCGTCGACGCGATCACGGAGATTCCGCCGTCGCGGTGGAATCTCGACGACGTCTTCGACCAGGATCCGGACGCGCCCGGGCGCATGTATACGCGTCACGGCGGGTTCCTCGACGACGTCGACATGTTCGACGCGCCGTTCTTCGGGATCTCGCGCCGCGAGGCCGAGGCCATGGACCCGCAGCAGCGCCTGCTCATGGAGGTCGCGTGGGAGGCGCTCGAGCACGCCGGCCAGGATCCGCTCGCGCTCGCGGGCAGCGAGACCGGCGTGTTCGTGGCGATGAGCAACAGCGACTACGGGCGCATGGTGTTCAGCGACGCGGATGCCATCGACGTGTACTCCAGCACCGGGACGAACTACAGCGTGGCAAGCGGACGACTGTCGTTCTTCCTCGGGCTGTGCGGTCCCAGCCTTGTGGTGGATACCGCATGTTCCGGATCGCTCGTGGGCGTCCACCTGGCATGCCAGAGCCTTCGAGGGCGGGAGTGCCGGATGGCGCTGGCGGCGGGCGTGAACCTCATTCTGACGCCCGAGCTGAACATCAACTTCTCCAAGGCGCGCATGATGGCCGCCGACGGCAGGTGCAGGACCTTCGACGCGGAAGCCGATGGATACATCCGCGGCGAGGGCTGCGGCGTGCTGGTGCTGAAGCGCCTGTCGGAGGCCAGGGCGGACGGCGACCGCGTGCTGGCGGTCATCAGGGGATCCGCCGTCAATCAGGATGGGCGCAGCAGCGGGCTGACGGTGCCGAGCGGGCCGCAGCAGGAGCGCGTGATCCGGGCGGCGCTCGAACGGGCCGGTGTGAAGCCGTCGGACATCGACTACGTCGAAGCACATGGGACCGGCACGTCGCTCGGGGATCCCATCGAAGCCCACGCGCTCCGATCGGTGCTCGGCACGGATCGACGGCCGGCGACGCCGCTCGTCCTCGGATCGGTGAAGACGAACATCGGCCACCTCGAGGCCGCCGCCGGGGTCGCCGGCCTG
>WUUC01093882.1_pt1 | contig 12051 bp, 16 predicted proteins | sample 6278441 | NCBI WGS metagenome assembly WUUC01 (sample SAMN13675441, study PRJNA597444) | soil metagenome | isolation source: soil | place: USA: Washington | collected 2017-10 | reverse complement strand
TGGTAGACGCGCACGGTTCAGGTCCGTGTGGGCGAGAGCCCGTGAAGGTTCGACTCCTTTCAGCCGCATTTCCCGGTCCCATGCGAAACGCCGGGGGAAGGGCGCCACTCAACCCTCCCCCCGGCCGCTCGGCCGTTGACTCAATTTCGTCTCAATTCCTCAGGCGCGCGCTCGCCTACAGCCACGCCCACCACGGCGAGCTTGCGTCTGCGAGGTCGGAAATCGTCGCCCCAGGTCGGTTGCATCCGGGGCGGTACCTAAAGTCGCCGACCGTGAAGCTGGCCGCTACCCTCGCCGCTCTCGCCATCGTCGCCCTGCTCTGGATCGCTTCCGAGGAGCACTACCAGGGCTGCGTCAGCGCCGCTGAGGCGACCACGGCGGCGCCCCAGGTCGAAGCCGACTCAAACCCGTTCAGCACCCTGGACGAAAACAGCGGCGCCGAACGCGCGGCCGCCGTTGCCGGATGCTCTCGGCTTCCGTGATGAGCTAAGACGGCTCAGTCGATCCCGACGAACAGAGTCTCAGCCTGAGCGCGTCAGGAGAACGTCTGCTCGAACAAGCAGAAACGGTCATCTCAGATATCGAAAAGATCAACCACGAAGAACGCTGAGTAGGCAGACGACGGCTACGGCGGCGGCGATCAACCGAGTCGAGGATCGCCAGCACCGACGACGGTCGTCATCCCTTCGGCCTTCATCGTCTCGCGCCCCCATGCCGCCTGTGTGGGGGCCGCCCCCGGCCTTCGCAGAGGGAGGGGCGGCCCCGTGGCCGCCTACGCGCCCTTCTTGATCGAGCGCGTGCAGACGGAAGCGATCTTCGCGACCTTCATCGGCCTCACCCCCTTCCCGTGGGTCGGCCCCCGGCGTCTCATCGCCGGGGGAGTGGGCCGATGCTAAGGAAATTTTAAGGTTTTAACGCCCGCGTTAACAGTCTCCATTCCGTGAGGCTGAGCGATGCCTGGATGGGCATGAAATCTTTATGCTCGATCTCATCTGAGTAGAGGGAGAGAACGGCAACCAACAGGAGGAGAGACCAGTGGTCAAGGCGATTGCGAAGCGGGCCAAGGGGATCGTGGAGGTGGTCCAGTACGCGGTCGGCCACAAGATCCGCGTCCACGTCCTGATCGCCCTCAACGAGGGCATCTACACGGCGGCGGAACTCTCGGAGATAACCGGGGTCCAGCTCAACACCCTCCACAACCATCTCCGGCGGATGCTGGATGACGGCTCCATCGAGATTGCCCGCGAGGAGCGGAGGGGGAACATGACGCTGTACTGGTACCGGGCGGTCGAAGTGGAGACCTACACGGTCGAGGAGTTCGAGCGACTGCCCCACGCCTACCGGCAGAACATCGTCGGCGCCATCGTCCAGTCGGGCACGGCCGAGGTGATGGCGGGCCTGTACGCCGGGACGCTCGGGGACCCCCGGGCCACCGTCTATTGGGATTGGTACAACCTCGACGCCCGAGGGCGGGAGGACGCCGACGCGTTGGGCGAGCGCTACCTACGCGACCTGCGGGAGATCGAGTGCGAGTCCACCAACCGCGCCGCTGAGACCGGCGAGGGGGTGGCCTCGATGCTCCTCAACTTCGCGTTCTTTGAGCGGCCGCGGAGGGGCGCCAGGAGGCGGCACTGCGGGGTCACGAAATGAAGGACGGGATGCGCTTCGCGATTGACCGAAGGCCTTCGATGAGCAACATTCCACCACTCAACCGACACGGACTGCCCCGTTGACTGGGCGGGGAGCGCCACCGGCCGCTCACCGACCAGGGCGAATCGAGCGCTCCCAGCTTGTCGCCCTGGTGGCCGGGTCGGTTGCAACCAACATGACTTCCTCCAACGCCACCCAACAGACCGCCTCCCGCCTGGCCGAGACCGGGAGGTAGGACGATGGACGCGGGGGCCGAGCGATTCGATTGGAGTTCGCTTGTCCCCCGCACCATCCATCCTCTGAAAGTCGCGATCATCGAAGCGATGGAGTGGATCGGTCAGCCGCTTGCGGCATCCGAACTAGTCCTAATCATTGAGGAAATCGACAACGAGAAGTTCGGGGTATCGCACGTCGCGTACCACCTGACAAGACTGGCGAAGGCGGGCGCATTCAAGGTCGTGAAGAAAGAACAGGTCCGGGGCGCGATGAAGAAGTACTACTGGTTCGCTCAGTAGCGGCGCGCGGGCGTATCGTGGGGTTTCCTTACCCACGACCCTATGGTCGGTGTGATTCTTGCGCCCCACACTCTCACTATCCGGCTCTACTGGCGGAGTTGGAGTGTGTTCCTTGGACGGGGTGCAAGGAAGTAAGAGTGTGGGGTTCAGTAAGGAAACCCCGACTGTACTGTCTGCTAGTCTTATAGGTATGGAAGATCACTTGAGCAGCGACGAGGTTCGCCGTCTTCGCCGGGAGCGTGGACTTACCCAACACCAGACGGCTGCCGCCTGCGGGCTAGCGGCGCAGAGTACGGTTTCCGACATCGAGCGGGGTCTACCGTTTAGTGACGAAACTGACCGGCGGCTGCGTGAGGTACTGGAACCACACGATGAGTCCGTTCGGACTCCACTGCAAATGGTGGCTGCCGATGCCCGCTAACAATCTGACCGACACGCTATTCCGGCTCGGCATCGAGCCGCACGAGCTGGCTGCAAGTTGCAGGGTTGAGGTCGAGACCGTCGAGCAGTGGATGAAGGCGAAAAGTCTCGGCGGCGAAGCTGCGGTATTGCTGCGCCCGATCTTCGCCAGCGACGAGTCCGCGCTGGCGGCAGTCGAGAAGGTGCGCCGCACTTTCCACCGCAACTACGCGGACGGGGATCGCGGCGCGCTGAACATCTCCACCACCACGGTCGGGCCGCCCGTCCGGGACGGCGCGCACTACGGGAGCGCAGCGTGAGCAGCCTGCTCGACAAGCCCGATGGCCAGCCCATCCCTGGAACTGAGGGCACCCTCACGGCCGCACAGCAGGCCGACATGCTCGGGCTGAAGGAAACCGCCGTCAAGCCGCGCCCGCTGCCGCTCACGCCCGCGCAAGCGAGGCTCGCTCAGGAAGATCGCTGGCCGGATGAGTCACTTCGCCCGCCCGACTACGCGGCGGGGACGGTGTCCGGCGCTGAGGCGGTCGCGGCGGCGATGGGAGCGCGTCCAGAGGACTTCGACGCCACCCCGCTCGGATCAATGCCGGAGGGGATGCCGATCCCGCAGCCGGGGATTCGGCCGAAGCTCAAACCGCGTGACGAGGGAGCCACCACGACGAAGACTTCAACGCCGCTCGACGCGAGCGCAAAGGCCGAGCTAGCAGCCGACTTCCGGGCGCACGCGGCCAAGGTCGCGGAAGTGGCCGCCAGCGCAAAGCAGTCGGGCGATGCCGCCCGCGAAGCGAAGGCCGCCGCCGCCGTTCGCGCCAGCGCCGAAGTGGGCGAAGCGTTGAAGGCGCGGGGGGTGCTGTGATGACGCTCGACGCTGAGTTGCACAAGCTGGCCGGAACCCTCGACTTTGAGTTCGACAAAAAGGCTGTCGGCAGCGATGGCAGCATCATCATCGAAGGCATCGCGGCCACCCTGGTACCTGACCGCGAGGGCGACGTAATCGAACGGGGGGCGATGGAGCGCGCCGTAGCCGGTTACATGCGGAACCCAATTTTGCTCTGGTATCACCGTTTTGAGGATGTATTGGGACAGGTCGAAAAGGCGGAAGTAACCTCGCAAGGTCTGCTCGTACGGGCGCGGGTCGAAAAGCCAGCCGAGACAAGTCCCCTTTTCGATGTGTACGAAAAAATCCGCCGGGGTGTCATACGCGCTTTTAGTATCGGTGCCCGCTTCAAGAAAAAGCTTGGCACCGGAGGCGTCACCGTCATTACCGATATGGATTGGGCCGAGACCTCAATTGCGCCCATAGGCATTCAGCCAACGGCGACCTTCACCGTGACGAGCAGCAAGGCGCTCGGCTTGGATGAGGAACTGTCCCGGTTGACCGCCCTGACCAGTTCTTCGCTGGATGACGCGCTCGACACGCTGAGGGCGCTGTGAGCGCGGCAGCCGAAGCCGAGGCGCAATTGAAGGCGCTGACGCGGCTCGCGGGCGAACTGCGGGCGCAGGCTGCCGGGGATGAGGACGGCGGCGATGCTGGGTGAGTCCCGCGCCAGCGAAGACGCGCGCCAGCGCCGCGCCCTCTGGCGGCAGTTGCTCGACTTCGCCATACCGCCGCAACTGATCCGCTTCCGGCTCGACGTGGCGCAGCGTGAGCTCGACCGCCTGCTCGCGGGACCGCCGCCGGGGGTGAACCGCTGGAACCCGTACAACGGCCGCCAGCGGCTCGCGCACGGCATGTGGGGCGTCCTGCTGGCGCTCCAGGCGCAGCGGCGGCAGCTTGACGGATGCGCAACGCTGTAAGGAGAGTGCCGAAGGGCTTATGTGACGAAGAATCACACACGGCGTAAGGAAACTCTGATAACCTGCCTTGCGGCTAGCCGTGATATACTCCATACGTGGATTCAATTACGCGCAAACCGATCCGGGACCGCATCCGCGCTGCCCGCCTTCGCCGTGGCCTCTCGCAGGGCGCGGCAGCCGACGCTGTGGGCTGCACCCGCGAGACGCTGAATCGGTGGGAGGCTGGCGACCCGGCCTATCCCGGCCACGAACTCGCCTACAAACTCGCCCGCCTGCTCGGCGTGCGTATCAGCGTCGATGACATCTTCGCCGCGCCGCCGGGAGAGTCATGACGACCGCGACCGGCGCAACCACCGCTCCGGCAGATACCGATGCTCCGGCAGATACCGATGCTCCGGCAGCCGTCGAGACGCAGGCGCTCTCTGAGGTCGAGCGGAAGACTCGTGCCCGCATCGCAGCGGAGCAGTTTGACCTGCTCGGCGACGAAGACGCGGCAGTCCGCGCCGTCGCTGGGAAGTACGACGTACCGGAGGCGGAGGCGCGTGGGTATGTCGCCGCCGGAGTTGCCGAGGGCGAGCGCAAAGCGCTGTGTGCGCGTTGGGGCGTCTTCCAGTTGAACCCCGACACGAACCGGACTCGCTTCTACGCGACCAAGCTGGCCGCGCTGATCGAAGACGAGACGCCCATCGCGGCTGCCCCAGACGGGACGCTCTACTGGTATCGCGGCGGTGTTTACCTACCCGGCGCCGAGGGGAAGATTCGGCGCCGGATTCAGGCGGTGTTGGGCGACGAATGGACTAGCCGCGCCGAGGGCGAGGTTTTGTCATTCCTCTCCAGTGCCCGTGAACTGATCCCGTTCCCTTCCAGGGACAACATCAACACTCTCAACGGCGTCTTCAACCTGGAGTCGGGGAAGCTGGAGCCGCATTCGCCAGAGGATCGGACCCCCGTACAGATCGGCGCCGCCTACGATCCGGCCGCCACCTGTCCGAACGTCGAAAAGTTCCTCGCCGACGTGCTGCCCGACCCCGAGGACCGGCAACTGATTCTGGAGATTGCGGGCTACCTGCTGGTACCAGACAACCGCCTGCGCAAGGCGTTCATGCTGACCGGCGTCGGCCGCAACGGCAAGACGACCGTCCTCAAACTGCTGGAGCAGTTGATGGGTCCGGGGAACGTCTCCCACCTGTCGCTACACAAGCTGGTTGAGGATCGGTTCGCAGCCGCCGAGTTGTACGGGCGGCAGGCGAACATCTGCGGGGACATTGACCGGCGGGCGCTATCGAGTGCATCTGCCTTCAAGGAGATTGTCGGCGGCGACCCGATCCACGCGGAACGCAAGCACCGCGATCCATTTTCTTTCGAGCCATACGCCCGCCTGCTGTTCTCGGCGAATGAGTTGCCGCCGACGCCGGACGGCTCCCCCGCCTTCTATGACCGTTGGATCGTGCTGCCCTTCCCGCGCCGGTTCTCCGACGAGGAGGCCGACGAGACGCTGTTCGACCGGCTCACCACCCCGGAGGAGCTGTCCGGCCTACTAAACCTCGCCGTCAAGGCGCTGGGCGAGCTGCGCGAGCGTGGACACTTCCGCGAGACGACCAGCACCACGGACGCGGCCAGCCGCTTCAAGGTCGAGACGGATTCAGTCGCCGGGTTTCTGGAGGAGGACGCCGTCTTCGTCGCCGATGCGTGGGTATCGAAGGCGGACCTGTTCGCCAAGTACCAGCGCTGGTGCGAGCAGAACAACCGGGGAGCGCTCGGCAAGCAGAAGTTCAACGAGCGCCTAAAGGCCGACCACCCCAACATCGTTGAAAAGCAGCGCGAGGGGTTGCGGGGATGGGGCGGCGTGGGATTGTCGGGACGTGGGGTCGACTGCTGATGGCCGCCGGGGACCCCTCAAACAGCTTCAAGAGGGCCAAAGGCCGCCGGCCAGAAGCAGTTTTGCCCCCAGAAGCAGTTTCTACCTATTGCAGCGCATGTCTCAGGTGAAAAAGTGAGTGCAATAGGGCAAAACTGCTTCTGCGTCAAAACTGCTTCTGGCCGCCGGGGGAGGGCCGGCCGATGACTACCCAACCCACCGCCCCACAGACCCACGAATCAGCCCCGCCCACCCCCACCGACCCACTGCCCGCTGGCTTCGACGTGCTGGAAGTCTTCACGGCGCTCTACGCGGCTGCCGAGCAGGCCGAAGGCGCCACCCTGGATGAGGAAGGCACCGACCGGGTGACCACGGAGGGCGTCGCCCGCATCCTACGCGGCGGCAACCTCGCGCCTGCGCTTCTGCGCGAGCGCGACTTGCTCGCGGTGCTGACCGCCGAGCCGCAGCCAGTGCCGCCCCTGGCGGCGGCAATTTACGGCGACTCGCCCCGCGCTGCCGAGCGCGTCCGCCGCGCGCTCTTGCAGACGCCGTGGGTGGTGTACGCCTCGCAGCACGGCGGGAGCCGGGGCGCCATGACGTGGCTCGATGTTCCCACAGTCTCGCCCGCCGACGACGCCCCAATCCTGGCCGCCATCCCGCCTCGCCCAGAGACGGTTGCGGTGGACGACCTCGCCGCCGAGCTTGACCTAGACGCCGCCGCGTTGGCGCGTCACCTGTGTCTCTCGGATCGCGTCGTCGTATCCGCGCAGGATGATGGGCTGATCGTCGTCGGCCACGTTGCTTCCGAGGCGGAGGGCGAGGCCGCATGACTGTCTCCGTAGATGAGTTGTGGGCCGAGCTTGCCGGAGAGGATTGGGACGACGCTGACGATGACGACGCCCCGGAACCCATCGGTGACGAGGGTCGCGTGAGGGGTATCCTGTAGGCATGGCTGACAACCTTCTCGACAAGCTCGACCGCGACCCTGGCGGTGCTAGGAAGTACGTGGCCGCCCTCTATTCGTACGGCGCCTCGCATGAGCAGGTTGCCCAGAAACTCGCGGAGAAGTTCGGTATCCGGCAGCCGTCAAAGCGGATAACCGGCGAGTGGCGCCGCAACGATGCGAAGCTGATCGCGCTCTGCGATGAGTTGGAAGCCATCCGCGTCGACATGAACCCCGACGCCTCCCCTGCCGACGTGCTGGCGGCCATCCCGTCCCCGGTGGATCGCGGCGAAGCGGTCATCGACTTCTTCGTCCTGCTGGAGCAGTTCCCCGCCTTCAGCGCTCTGTCAGTTCGCTGCTCCAACGATCCAGACTTCCCAGACGACGTGTGGCTCAAAGTGCTGCGCGAAGATCACGCCGACGATGCCGCTTTTGAAACGGCGTGCGCGGCGGCGGCGGGCGACTACGATCCCATGACCGCCGCCGTCGAGGATCACTTCGCCAAGCACCACGAGCGTCACAGCTACGCCGACGCCTGACCCCGCTTCGCCATCGGCGCCTTCCGTTGTTCCAGGTGGAAGCATCCCCACAATCCTTACCAGCTTTGTCAACAATAGAGCCAAATCTAAGGCGATTTGAGGCGTTCTACGCGGCGTAGGCGGGTGGAAGCGCCCGGAAGGCGCGAGCGCCCTCCAGCGGCCCGCGCTGGGCGGCTCGCGGGCATGAAAAAGCCCGGCACTATGGCCGGGCTGGGACTGCGGGAATGTGGGGTCGCTGGAGCCTAGGCGCCCTGCATCGCGGCGACTACATCGGCAGCCGAGATGTGGTCAAGGTACTCGCTCGTGGTCGCCAAGTTGCGATGCCCGAGCGACCGTTGGATGACGCTGACCCGGATGCCTTCGCGCTCCAGCTCGGCAGCCCTGGAATGTCGCAGCGCGTGAGGGTGGATGCGACCGCCTAGCCCGGCCTCCCGAGCCAAGCGCGGGAGCAGGCGGCGTAGGTGCGACTCATGCAGCTTGCCGCCCGGCTCGCCGTCGCCGCGAGAGTAGATCGCGCCGAACAGATAGGCATCGTCCGGCCAGCCCAGCTCGGCTCGCCGCTCGCTCCACTTGCGCAGCGCCACGAGCGCGCCATTGTCGATCCCCACCACCCGATGTCCCGACTTGCCCTCGCTCGGCACGTCGAGCCGACCAGTCTCCAGGTCGATGTCGTCTGGTCGCAGCCAACAAGCCTCGCCAACTCGCAGGGCACCTCGCCACATCGTCAGGATCATCGCCCGGTCGCGCAGCGCGGTCGAGCTGTCGCCCTCAATCGCCTCCACCATCGCCCGGACTTCGGGTCCGGCGAGGATCGTCACCTTGCTCGCAGCCATCGTTTCCTTTCGTAGTATCGAAACTACAGAGAATCAATACTATAGGGACGTGGGGTTGTCAAGGTGTCTCGTTTTCCATGCCTGACGGCTCCCGGCAGCGGCCGCCGATCCGCTCGCTTGCAGGCTCGCCACCCTCCCACGAAAACGAGACACCTCGCTCCCGGCGGGGTCGGTTGACAGGCGCCTCACGTTGTGGTAATGCCAGAATCCCGAAAATGTGGGGCGCATCGAGATATGGGGCGTGGCCAGCACGTATGCCAATTCCACCCGGCAATCTCCGGCCGCTTGACGCCGGGCCTACGCTGATATTGGGACAGGCGGCCACGAATTCCACGAAGCCCCCATGCCAGGGTCGCCGCCCGTCCTCCCCAACGCTGCGAGGCGGCGCGGTAGAGGCCCCCTGACGACGCCGGGTTGCGGGGTTGAAGTCGGCTGAGGCGGGCCGAGCTTGACGCGCGGGATACGCTCGTTAGGGACGGCACTCAGTCCCCGAAATCAACCGCGATTGGAGGGCTGAATGACCGCAACTGCTGTTCCCGATTCACCGCCTGCGGGCACCTTGCTCACGTCCGACGACGTAGCCGAAATGCTCGGCGTTCCCCGCTCGACCGTGCAGGCGTTGAGCCGCACCGGCAAGCTGCCAACGGTTCACATCGGCCGCACGAACCGCTACCGTCGCGAAGCAGTGGAGCGCTGGATCGAGGAAAACGAGCGTTGAGCGCCAAGCGGCCCTACGGGACCGGCAGCCTCAAGGTCGAGGACGGCAAATGGCGCGCGCGCTGGTACGTCGAAGTCGGCGGGCGCCGCAAACAGGTCCGCGCCGTCGTCGGCCCGGCACGTAAGCCGGGGACGCGAATCGGCCTCACCCGCTCGCAGGCTGAGGACAAGCTACGGACGCTGATCGCGGAGCGGCGGGCCGAGCCTGTGCGCCCCGACGACAAGACGCTCGGCTGGGCGGCCGACCGGATGTACGCGAGCATGAAGGCGGTCGGGTCGGTTGAACCGCAGACCGTGGATGGCTACGTGCGGGACTTCGACAACCACGTCCGCGACGTGCTGGGCGACAGGGCGCTGACCGCGATCACTGCCGAGGACGTTGAGGCGTTGATGACGGCGCTGCTGGACGCGAAGCGCAAGCCCCGGCCGCTATCCCCGAAGTCGGTGCGCAACATCGCCAGCCAGATAGGGCAGGTCTTCAAATACGCCCGCAAGCAGCGCCCGGCGTGGGTCGAATCGAATCCCTGCGAATCCATCGACCTACCGAAGATCGAGCGGGACGCCGACGACGTGCCGCACCTGACGCAGCCGGAAGTCTCCCGCCTGCTCGCCGTCATCGACAGCGCGAGCGACTTCGCCGCCGTCGATTACGCGTGCTACCTGACGGCCGCCATGTGCGGGCTGCGCCAAGGCGAGTTGCTAGCGCTCCGCTGGGGTCACATCGACTGGCAGGCGCAGCGGATCAACGTCCGCTTGAACTACGCCCGCAAACACGGCGACCGCTCCCCGAAGTCGAAGGCGGGCCGCCGTTCGGTGCCGCTCCCGGATGTAGTCGGCGGCGAGCTTGACCGCCTCTCGAAATCCTCTGCGTTCACCGGCTCCGACGACCGCGTTTTCGGGCATCCGACGACCGGCGACACTCTCGACTACTCCGCCCTTGACCGGCGGCTTGCGGCGGCCGTGAAGGCGTCCAAGGTGCGGCGGATCACCTTCCACGGCCTGCGCCATACCTTCGCCGTGCAGTGCGCCCGCGCCGGGGTACCGATGCGGACGCTTCAGCACTGGATGGGGCATTCGGAAATCGCCGCCACCGAAATCTACGCGCGGTTCGCCCGCGACCAGAACGAGGTCGCGATGCTGGAGGGCGCGTTCGATTCGCTGTCTCAATCGCTGACTCAATCTGAGCAAATCTCGGGTCAACCCGACTCGCCTCAACCCGCATAGACAAGCCAAATCGAGGTCGGCTGTCCACCCGACACAGTGTTCAGGTCCGTGTGGGCGAGAGCCCGTGAAGGTTCGACTCCTTTCAGCCGCATCTGGGACGAGCGTCAGCGTTGCTGGCGCCGGGGATCGAGCTTGAGCACCAGCGGCAAGGGCGTCGCTTCCGGCGAACCGCCGGTCGCCGTGTAGGTGACGATCAGCCTGACCCGCAGCTTCCCCTTCTCCACCAAGATCTTGCGGGCGGCGGCGGTCGGCTTCAGTCGTAGCGTCACCGTTCCCTCCGCTGCGGCGCGGGCGCTTGCGGGCTTGGTCAGCGGGCGCGGCTTCCCTGCTTTGGCCGCGCTAGTACGGGCACCCTTGCCGGCGAGGCTCTCGCCCTTTGCCGTCAGCAGGCCCGCGGCCGGGAGCCGCACCGGCAGGGTCGCGGTCCCGTTCTGCCGGTCCAGCACGACCTTGCCGAGGCCGAACTTGGTCGAGCCGCGGGGTTTCAGGTCGGTGCCTTTCGGGCCGGTGCCTTTCGGCTCCTGTCCCGGCGGATTGCTGGCGATCGCGATCGCGTCGACCCCCGCCGCAAGTACTTCCTCGTGAGCGGCGACGGCAATCCGCAGGCGCACCGTCTGGCCGGCAAAGGCGCTGAGGTTGGCGGTAAGGCTGGTTGGGGACATCCGTTTGGGATCGCCCGGCGAGGTCCGGAAGACGGTGCGAAGGATGTCGGCTGGGGCAACCGAGTCGATCGCGGCGCCGGGGCTCATCACATCGATCCGGAACTGCTGGTTGGCCTGACCCGCGAGGACTTCGTTGTTGGCGGAAAGGGTGTCGGGCGTTGGGACCGCGATCGGCACGTAGGAGTCGTAGTAGGCGAGCAGGCTGAGCCGATGCTCAAGGCCAGCCCCGAGGGCGACGTCCTGGGAGAGGATCAGCGTCTCCGGGTTGAGCTCGTCAGCGATCGCGGCGTAGACGCCCTGCGGTGGCGGCTGGATCGGTTCGCCGCCCCGTTTATCGGCGATCGGCTCGCTGGTGCCTTTGTAGGCGAACCAGTTGCCGGCTTCGTTCGCTCGGTGGACGTTCCAGCCGTTCAGGGTCCCCGACTCGAAGTTGCCGTTGATCACGCTCGCCGCTCCGGCGCTCGCCGGCGACAACAAGGCCACGCACGCCACCGCCGCGACCGCAAAAAGGAACGGTCGCCTGCTTACCCCCCGCGCTCCCACCATTATACGCCCCCTCAGTAGCCCGAAACTTACCGAGCAAAGGCTAGCGCTAGCTCAGGCCGGCTGCTTAACCCCGCGGCCTGAACGCGCCGCAGTGCCGGCGATCTCCTCGGCGAAGACCGGCCAGAGCTGGCGGGGAAGGTCGTGGCCCATGCCGTCGATCATCTTCAGACGGGCGTTGGGGATGGCGCGCGCGGTGGCCCGGCCGCCGGCCGGGCGGACCAGCACGTCGCGGCTGCCGTGGATGACCGTGGCCGGGGCGCGGACGCCGCGCAGGGCCTGAGTGCGGTCGCCGGAGGCGGTGATCGCGTGCAGCTGGCGCAGCACCCCGGCGGCGCCGTGGCCGCGGTCGT
>WUUC01005034.1_pt1 | contig 12051 bp, 7 predicted proteins | sample 6278441 | NCBI WGS metagenome assembly WUUC01 (sample SAMN13675441, study PRJNA597444) | soil metagenome | isolation source: soil | place: USA: Washington | collected 2017-10 | reverse complement strand
CTGATGGGGAGGCGATCAGAAGGGCGTCCCACGTGAGCGCATCGTCACTCTCCAGACTTATCTCGAGCTCGCCGTCGAAGCGCTCGTGCGCCAGCTGATCGCACTCATCGATCAGCTGTTGCTCGGCTGGGGAAAATGTCGGCTGCATGGTTGTCCTTTCGGAGAGGCCGACCGGCCTCGAGCTTCGGGATAGATAGATCGATCGGATAGCGGCGCGCGCCCGGCAGCATGACCGCTCTCCAACAAGTCCTGCGTCCGCCTCGCTACGTAACACAACTTCTGGGCGCTGGCCGTGTGGGACGCGTCAACGGAAGGATCCGAAAGCTGGCGATGGCTTCACCCAGTTCAAAGAGCTTCGCCTGCGCCGGTCAGCTCAAGAACTACCTTCGATGGCGAGGCCGGATGGAATCAGGGCCGTCAAGCGTTGACGGTGGCCAGGCTCAGCTTCACAGCTCCAGCCGCACACCGATTTCAATGACTTGGTCCGGATCCAACCCGTAGTAGAGCGCAGCTGGCTGCGCGTTTCGGTTCATGAAAGCAAAGAGCCACTTGCGCCAACGCGCTATGCGCGCTTTGCCTGTAGGCAATACGCTGCTGTGGCCCACGATGACCGTCGCCACGTTGGCCACCACGGGAAGACCGCGCTGCTCGCACAGCTGCAATACGCGTGCGACCTCGGGTGTCTCCATGAAGCCAAAGCGAGCGATCACACGCATGAAGCCGCCTTCGAGGTACTCTACCTCAATGCGCTCATCCTGCGCCGCTCGCGGCCCGCGCGCCGTCTGGATGGTCAGCAAGACGACATGCTCGTGCAGCGCATGGCTATGCTGTACGAAGTGCACGAGTGTCGGCGGCGCCCCCTTGTCATCACGAGCGAGAAACACAGCTGTGCCGGGTACCCGCACGATCCTACGTAGCCTCAGCTCCGAAAGGAACTCCGTCAGGGGTCGAACCAGCCCGCCGTGATGCTGCCGTACCGCTTGCGAACCGACAAACCACGTGGTGCTCACGACCAACAGGCCGGCGCTTATAGCGATCGGGAACCAACCACCATGCGCAAGCTTCACGAGGTTAGCCGAGAAAAACGCAAGGTCGAACGCGAGAAACAACGCGACCAGTGCCGCAATCTGCAAGGTGCCCGCGCTGCGACGCATGGCGGCGAAGAAGAGGATGCTCGTCACGCCCATGGTGCCGGTCACGGCGATGCCGTACGCGGCCGCCAGTGCGGACGAATTGCGGAACCCCAGCACGAGACCGATACAAGCCAGCATGAGCAACACGTTGACCTGAGGGACGTAAATCCGCCCTTCCATCTCGCCGGACGTGTGGACGATGGTCATACGGGGCAGGTAACCCAGCTGGATGGCTTGCTGGGTGAGCGAGTACACGCCGCTGATCAAGGCTTGCGCTGCGACGACGGTTGCGACTGTGGCGACGCCGGCCATGGGGATGAGCAGCGGCTTCGGCACCATCTCGTAGAACACGTTGCCGATGGGCGACGAAAGATGAGTTAGCGCGTAGGCGCCCTGACCGAGGTAGCTCAGCAGGAGCGCTGGGAATACCACGACGTACCAGGCCCAGCGGATGGGCCGCCGGCCAAAGTGGCCAAGGTCCGCGTAGAGCGCTTCGCCGCCGGTGACGCAGAGGACAACACTGCCCAGTACAGTGAAGCCGTGATAGCCGCTCGCGAGCAGCGCGACGCCGTACCTGGGATCCAACGCTTCGAAGACCGCTGGCTGCTCCACGATCCAGGGGACCGCCACCGCGGAAATGCTCATGAACCAAACGAGCACGGCCGGTCCGAACAGTGAGCCGATGCGGCCGGTGCCGTGCTTCTGCACGGCGAACAGGACGAGCAAAACGCCGACAGCCAGCGGAATGACGAACGGACGAACGGCGGGTGCGGCCACCTCGAGCCCCTCCACGGCTGAAAGGACCGAGATAGCGGGCGTGATCATGCCGTCGGCGAACAGCAGGGCTGCTCCCGCGAGACCGAGCCACAGCAGGACGCCTTTGCGTGCCGACACGGAGCGCCCTTTGCGGCGCGCCAGCGTCAGTAACGCGAGCACGCCACCCTCGCCCTGGTGATCGGCACGTAGAATGAACGTGAGGTACTTCAGCACCACCACCAGGATGAGCGACCAGAATACGAGCGAAACGATGCCAAACACGTTCGCCCTCGTCGCGCCAACGTGCACGAGGCTCTCGCGAAACGCGTAGAGTGGCGAGGTGCCGATGTCGCCGTAAACGATTCCAAGCGCTCCGAGCGACAGCGCGGCGAGTGCCTTTGGCGAGCCGTCATGCACGGCTGCCGCGTGGTGCGCTGTGTCGCCCTCGACAGTCTGACTTCCGCTGACAGGGGCCTGAGAAAACGTCACCAACCAGCTCCCGAAGATTCCGCGCAGCGCTAAGCCGCCGCGGGTCCCCTAGAGTACCGCCGACCTGGCACAGGACCGGAGCGGCCCCCTCAATCTTGATGAAATCTTGATGCCCCCGAGTGAGAGGATCGGTCATGATTCGGCGGGCTAGCGCGTGGGCTGCCTGGCTCGCGCCACGAGCGCCTCGTGCAAGGCTCGCAGGTTCTCATTGCATGTCGCGGCGAGCGTGCGTTTCTGGCCCAACGTCAGCTCGTGAGAACGCACGTTGGTGTTGCGTCTCGACAGCGTGACGATCTCTGCGTTCGTCTTCATGAAGCGGTCGAGTGCTGCGCTGGCCGGTTCCAGCGCTGCCGCGCCAATGGCACTGGCCAGCTGCTCGAGGGCGGCGCGGGCGGACGCTTCAAGTTTCGACATCTGTTCCTCCATGCGCGCCATGGTCAGGTCGTCGGGCTCGGCAATGTGCGGCGGCTCGAGTGTCTGTAGCTCACGCACGGCGAGCTCGGCTTCGAGCACCAACGCGCGCACTTTCACGTCGGCGACCCCAAGCTGCGAAAGCGCGCCCTCGAAAGCGTCCGCGGCCTGACGCGCGGGACCGAACGCGAGCCTCGTGGCCTTGACGTTCGACTTCTCGAAGGCGAGGTCCAGAATCTTGGCGTCGAGCACCTCGTATGCCGCGAACTTTCCGTCAAATTCTTCGAGTATTTTGTGCTCCTTCGCGTACTGAAGATCCGTCAGCAATCCATCCAGCTTGCTCTTGGCGCTCTTCACGCGCTCGCGTGACGCCGCGGCTTCTCGCGCTGACGCGCTCGATGCAGGCTCGCTCTCGCTCATGACGGCGCGGTTCGACGCCTCGACCGCCTGCGCGAATTCTACTTGGAGCGTCGTAGCAAGTTGGCGGGCCTCGGCAGCTTGCTGAAGCGCTGCCGCGCCATTGCAGGCGCCCAGGAGAGGCACCAGCAGAATGGCCGCCGCACGTCTTGCGGTTGCGCGAGCTCGAAAAGAGAACGACTGCGCCTCGCTTGGTCTCGTCACGATGAGGTCCTCTCCCGCTACCTACGAACAGGTTGCCACCTGGCCGGCAGAAGACAGCACGTCTTGACGAATTCTTGATGGATCGACCCCACACCTTAACGCCGTCTTGATGCCCGGTCGCCTAGCTTGGGATCAGGCAGCTCTGCGCATCTCCGCAAGCGCCCGTCCTAGGAGGTTCCATGGATCTCGCGTATCTGGCGCTCACGGCCGCATTCTTCGCCTTGAGCTTCGCCTTCATCGAGCTCTGCAGGCGGATTTAGGAGGCCTTTGTGCTCGTGCTCACCTGGCTCGGAGGGGCCCTTTCCCTCGCACTGCTCGTTTATCTGTTCTTGGCTCTGCTCGTTCCGGAGAAGTTGTCATGACCGCACACACCACGGTCAGCATGGTGCTCTTCATCGTCGTGCTGCTGGCACTGGCGCTCCCGATCGGCCGTTACATGGCGCGCGTGTACCAAGGCGAGCCCGGAGTCTCGAAAAAGGTCCTCGGCCCGGTAGAGCGCCTCCTCTACCTCGCCGGCGGCATCAAGCCCGAAGAAGAGATGCCGTGGACCACGTACGCCGGGGCCGTGCTGGTCTTCAATGCGATCGGGCTCCTGCTGGTGTACGCACTGCAGCGCCTGCAGCACCTCCTGCCGCTGAACCCGACGGGCGTGGGCGCGGTGTCACCAGAGGTCTCGTTCAACACGGCCGTCAGCTTCGCCAGCAACACCAACTGGCAGGCCTACGGCGGCGAGACGACGATGAGCCACCTCACGCAGATGCTGGCGCTCACGGTCCAAAACTTCGTGTCTGCCGCCACCGGTATGGCTGTCATGGTCGCGCTCGTTCGCGGCTTCACACGGAAGGAAGCGCGCGGCGTCGGAAACTTCTGGGTCGACCTCACGCGCAGCGTGGTCTACGTGCTCCTGCCGCTCTCGGCAGTCCTTGCGCTGTTCCTCGTTTCGCAGGGCGTGGTGCAAACGTTCGCGGGCCACGCCATAGCCTCGCTCGTCGAGCCGTTGAAGAACGCCCACGGCAACTCGATCTTCGAGCAAGTCATTGCCAGGGGTCCGGTCGCATCGCAGCTGGCGATCAAGCAACTCGGAACCAACGGCGGCGGCTTCTTCAACGTCAACGCGGCCCATCCGTTCGAGAACCCCACACCGCTCACGAACTTCTCCGAGGTGCTGTCGATCCTGGTGCTCCCGGTCGCGCTTTGCTTCACGTTCGGCGCGCTGGTCAAAGACAAGCGCCAAGGTTGGGCGCTGTTCGCGGCGATGCTGGCGATCTTCGTGCCGTTGATGGTGGGCACGGCGATCGCAGAGCAAGTCGGAAACCCCGCACTGCCCGCGCTGGGCATCGATGCCAGCGCGAGCCACCTCGCCAGCGGCGGCAACATGGAGGGCAAAGAGGTGCGCTTCGGTATCACCGACTCTGCCATCTGGGCGACGGCCAGCACGGCGGCTTCCAACGGCTCCGTCAACGCCATGCACGACAGCTTCACGCCGCTGGGCGGGCTGTTCCCAATGTGGCTGATGCAGCTCGGCGAGATCGTCTTCGGCGGCGCTGGCTCGGGCCTCTACGGAATGATCGCTCATGCCATCGTCGCCGTCTTCATCGCTGGCCTGATGGTCGGTCGGACGCCGGAGTACCTGGGCAAGAAGATCGAGGCGTTCGAGATGAAGATGGCGAGCCTCGTCATCTTACTACCCGCAGCGGCGGTTCTGATCGGCACGGCCATCGCTAGCGTGCATCCCACGGGAATCGGCGCCGTCGCCAATCCAGGCGCGCATGGCTTCAGCGAGATCCTCTACGCGTTCTCGTCAGGGGCCAACAACAATGGCTCGGCCTTCGCAGGTCTCACCGCAAGCAGCCCGTTCTACGCCACCGCGATCGGCATGGTGATGCTGGTGGGTCGCTTCTGGGTGATCGTGCCCGTCTTGGCGATCGCGGGCGCGTTGGCCAAGAAGAAGGTGGTGCCGACCAGTGCGGGCACGCTGCCGACGCACACACCGCTGTTCGTCGCGCTCCTCGCCGGGACGGTGCTTCTCGTCGGCTCGCTGACGTTCGTGCCGGCTCTCGCCCTGGGTCCCATCGTTGAACACCTCCAGATGATCGCGCGGTGAATGCCATGCCACTCGATACGACCGAAGGGCAACTTGCCCCCATGACACAGTCCGAGGACGGGAGCGCGGAGCCCCTGTTCGCGACCAAGCACGCACGCCCGCTGTTCGATGCGCCGATCGTGCGCAAGGCCGCGCTCGATGCGGTGCGCAAGCTCGACCCGCGGCTGATGCTCAAGAACCCCGTCATGTTGGTGGTCGAGGTAGGCAGCGCATTCACCACGCTGCTGTTCCTCCACGCGCTGATCACAGGCCGCGGCGAGGCGTCGCCCGGCTTCATCCTGGGCGTCTCCGCCTGGCTCTGGATCACTGTCTTGTTCGCAAACTTCGCGGAAGCCATGGCGGAAGGCCGCGGCAAGGCGCAAGCCGATACCTTGCGCAAGGCTCGGCAGGATGTGCCCGCCAAGCGCCTGCGCGAGGCGCGCCGCGACGCGGCTGTAGAGGTCACCGACTCGGCCAAGCTGCGCGCGGGCGACGTCGTTCTGGTGGATGCGGGCACCTATATCCCAAGCGACGGTGAAGTGATCGAAGGCGTCGCGTCCGTCGACGAGAGCGCCATCACCGGCGAGAGCGCGCCCGTCATTCGCGAGAGCGGCGGCGATCGCAGCGCGGTCACGGGCGGCACGCGCGTGCTCTCGGACTGGCTCATGGTGCGCATCACGGCCAATCCGGGTGAGACCTTCCTCGATCGAATGATCCACATGGTCGAAGGCGCCAAGCGCAAGAAGACCCCCAACGAGATCGCGCTCGAGATCTTGCTGTCCGGTCTGTCGATCGTGCTCTTGCTCGCCACCGTCACCCTGTATCCCTATTCTACCTTCGCCTTGCACGCGACGGGTCAGGGCAGCACCGTGGCGATGACCATCCTGGTGGCGCTGCTCGTCTGCCTCATTCCCACGACCATCGGCGGGCTGCTCTCTGCCATCGGCATCGCCGGCATGGATCGCATGATCCAGGCGAACGTGATCGCGATGTCAGGGCGCGCCATCGAGGCCTCGGGCGACGTGGATGTCCTCTTGCTCGACAAGACCGGTACCATCACGCTGGGCAATCGCCAAGCCGCCACCTTCATCCCTGCACCGCACGTCAAGCGAGAGGAGCTCGCGGACGCCGCGCAACTGTCGTCGCTGGCCGATGAGACGCCGGAGGGCCGTAGCATCGTGGTGCTAGCCAAAGAGAAGTACGGCATTCGCGGGCGCGAGATCGAGCGCCTGGGCGCCGTATTCGTACCGTTCTCCGCGCAAACACGCATGAGCGGCGTCGACTTGGAGGGCCGACGCATCCGCAAGGGCGCTGTCGACGCGATCGCGAGGCTCGTCAGCGAAAGCGGCGGGGAGTTCCCCAAGGTCGTGCGCGAGGTTGTCGACGAGGTCTCGAAGAAGGGCTCGACTCCGCTCGTCGTCGCGGACGGCAAGCGGGTGCTCGGCGTGGTCGAGCTCAAGGACGTGGTGAAGGGCGGCATCAAGGAGAAGTTTTCCGAGCTGCGCCGCATGGGCATCAAGACCGTGATGATCACCGGCGACAATCCGCTCACAGCTGCGGCGATCGCGGCCGAAGCTGGCGTGGACGACTTCCTCGCTGAAGCGACGCCCGAAGACAAGCTGGCCAAGATTCGCGGCTACCAGGCCGAAGGCCGGCTCGTCGCGATGACCGGTGACGGAACCAACGACGCGCCGGCGCTCGCCCAAGCAGACGTGGCAGTGGCCATGAACTCCGGGACTCAGGCAGCCAAGGAGGCCGGCAACATGGTCGATCTGGACTCCAACCCGACCAAGCTCATTCAGATCGTGGAGATCGGCAAGCAGATGCTGATGACGCGCGGCGCACTGACTACGTTCAGCATCGCGAACGACCTGGCCAAGTACTTCGCGATCATCCCTGCGGCCTTCGCCGCAACCTACCCAGCGCTGGGCGCGCTCAACGTGATGGGGCTTCACTCGCCTCAGAGCGCCGTGATGTCCGCGGTCATCTTCAACGCACTGATCATCGTAGCGCTCATCCCGCTGGCGCTGCGAGGCATCGCCTATCGTCCGGCGCCTGCCCACCTCATCCTGCGCCACAACTTGCTCGTCTACGGGCTGGGTGGCCTGGTGCTGCCGTTCCCCTGCATCAAAGTCATCGATCTGGCGCTCATCGCGCTGGGTATTGCGTGAAAGGCGTTCGTCATGTTTCAGCTTCGACCTGCCTTCGTGCTCGTTGCACTATTCACCGCCCTCACCGGAATCGTGTATCCCGTGGTGATCACCGCTGCCGCACAAGTACTCTTCCCCTCTCAGGCCAATGGCTCCTTGCTCTTGCAGGCGGGCGACGTCCGTGGCTCTCAACTGATCGGACAGGCCTTCCAAGGTCCTGGTTACTTCTGGAGCCGTCCCTCGGCCACATCTCCCACGCCTTACAACGCTTCTGCCTCTTCCGGATCGAACCTCGGTCCCACCAATCCAACTCTGATCGCTGGCATCAAGGACCGGATCGCGGCGCTGAAGGCTGCTGATCCGACCAACCGGGCTCCGGTGCCCGTCGACCTCGTGACGGCATCTGCGAGCGGGCTCGACCCTCACATCTCGCCCGCGGCGGCAGCGTACCAGATCGGCCGCGTCGCGAGGCTGCGAGAACTACCGGTGGAGCGAGTTGCGAAACTGGTGGACGCACACACGGAGGGCCGGGCGCTGAGCGTGCTCGGCGAGCGCCGCGTGAACGTCCTTGCGCTAAACTTGGCGCTGAATGCCGTGAGTAAGCAGGCGTCCCACTGAATGGCTTCGCACGATGGCCGATGACGAACGACCCGATCCGGACGTCTTGCTGCGACGCGTGCAAGCAGAAGCCCAGCGTGACCAACGCGCGAAGCTAAAGCTGTTCTTCGGCTTCGCGCCGGGCGTGGGCAAGACCTTTCGCATGCTGCAAGTGGCGCGCGAGCTCGCCACACAGGGCACGGACGTCGTGGTCGGCGTCGTCGAGACGCATGGCCGCAAAGAGACGGCTGCGCTGATGGATGGGCTCGAGGTGCTCGACCGCCGCAAGCTCGACTACCGTGGGCGCAAGCTAGAAGAGTTCGATCTCGATGGCGCGCTCACCCGAGCTCCCGATCTGATCTTGATTGACGAGCTGGCCCACACGAACGCTGAAGGGTCGCGTCACGGCAAGCGCTGGCAGGACGTGCTCGACCTGCTCGATGCCGGCATCGCCGTATTCACCACGGTCAACGTCCAGCATGTGGAAAGCCTGAATGATGTGATCTCACAGATCACGCATGTACAGGTGCGGGAGACCGTGCCTGACTCGCTCTTCGAGCGGGCCAATGAGATTGAGCTCGTCGACATCAGCCCCGAACAGCTCTTGCAGCGCCTAAAGGAAGGCAAGGTCTATTTCGCGGACCAAGCCGCGCGGGCCGCCTCGCACTTCTTCAAGCGCGGCAACCTGCTCGCTCTGCGTGAGCTGGCTCTGCGTCAGACCGCCGAGCACGTCGAGTCGGACGTGCAGGAATACCGCGTGGAGCACGGCGTCGAGGCCACCTGGGCCACGAGTGAGCGCGTGCTTGTCAGCGTGGGTCCCTCGCCCGCATCGGGGCGGATCATACGGGCTGGCAGACGCATGGCCGCTGGGCTCAGGGCCTCGTGGGTCGCTGCCTACGTCGAAGCTCCCGGGCGAGCACCGCTGAGTGCAGCCGACAGGGGTCGGCTCGAAGCGAATCTACGCCTCGCAGAGTCGCTCGGCGCACAGGTCGTTCGCCTCAGCGGCAACACCGTGTCGGGACCGCTCCTCGCCTACGCCAGGAAGCACAACGTGACACGGCTCGTGATCGGCAAGCCAACCCACGCTCGCTTGCGCGATCGGCTGCGCGGCTCACTCCTGGACGACGTCGTACGCGCAAGCGGCGATATCGACGTGCACGTCATTTCGGGGGACGTGGCCGCCGACCCCGTGGAGAGACCGTCCCGGACTCTTGAACCAGCCCCGAACCTTCAGCCGCTGCCGTACGTGAAAGCAATGGGCACTGTGGCCTTCACGACGGCGCTGGCCATGTTGGTGCGGGCAGTGTACCCGGTACCCGACGTCGAGATGCTGTACTTGCTCGCGGTGATGGTGACTGCGACATTTCTTGGCAGCGGTCCTTCGATCTTCGCCGCCGCGCTCTCGGTCGCTGCCTATGACTTCTGTTTCGTACCGCCTTACTACACATTCTCGGTCGACGACGCTCCCTACGCACTCACGTTCGCAATGATGTTCGTAGTCGGCTACTCGCTCAGTGCGCTCACGACCCGACTCCGCCGACAGGAGCAAGATGCCGTTGCCCGTGAAGCGCGCTCCTCCGCGCTGTATGCGTTGAGCCGCAGTCTGGGTTCGTTGCTCGATCCCAGCGAGGCAGCGCCGATCGTGGCGCGCCAAGCGGCCGACGCATTCGAAGGGATGGGGGCTGCCGTAGTCATCCCGGACGAGACTGGCTCCCTCGGCGTGATCGGAGTCCATCCACCGGAAGTGTCGCTCGGTCCCACCGAGCTGGGCGTTGCAAAATGGGTGATCGACCATCGCAAGCTTGCCGGATTGGGCACGGACACGCTGCCAGGGTCGCGGGCGGTCTGCGTCCCACTGGCCGTCGGCGCAGAGCCGCTGGGCGCGCTGGCGCTCTTCCCCAAAGAGAGCCTGAACGCCGACCAGCGCAGCTTCTTCGAAGCGTTTGCGCGCCAGGCCTCGTTTGCTTTCGAGCGAGCCCGTTTGTCACGCCATGCGCGCGAGGCAGCGTTGCGCGCGCGGACCGAAGAGCTGCGCAACGCGCTGCTATCGGCCGTCTCCCACGACCTGCGCACACCACTCGCCGCAATCACTGGCGCGGCCACTTCGTTGCGTGACGACACCGCCTTGCCATCCGCAACCCGTGAAGACTTGCTCGAGAGCATCTGCGAAGAAGCCGAACGCCTCGAGCGGCTGGTCGCGAACCTGCTCGACATGACCCGGCTGGAAGCGGGAGGGGTGTCCCCCAAGCGCGAGTGGGTGCCGCTCGAAGAGATCGTCGGGGCGGCGCTCACGCGCCTCGAGGCCAAGCTGTCGGATCGCGCCGTGACCACCGCCATCGGCGAGCACGTCCCTTTGTTATCGGTGGACCCAGTGCTGATGCAGCAGCTCTTCGTCAATCTCTTGGAGAACGCCGCCAAGTACTCGCCGCCTGGCTCGCCCCTCGAGATCCACGCTAGCATCGGAGACACAGATGTTCTCATCGAGGTGTGCGACCATGGGCCGGGCCTGGGCGACAACACAGAGCGCGTCTTCGAGAAGTTCTTTCGGGGTGCACACGCTGGCATTGCGGGCGTGGGCCTGGGCTTGCCGATCTGCCGCGGGATCGTCGAGGCACACGGCGGTACTCTGACGGCAGACAACCGTACAGGCGGTGGCGCTGTATTCCGCATCCGATTGCCGCGCTCCGTGGAAGTACCCACCGCTGAGCCGGAGCAGAACCCGTGAACGCGCGCCAACCACTCCTCTTGCTGATCGAGGACGAGCCGCCGATGAGGCGCTTTCTGCGTGCATCGCTCGCCTCGCACGGCTTCCAGCTCATCGAGGCTGCCTCCGCACGCGAAGGCTTGGCCTTGGCCACTGCCCAGAGCCCCGAGCTGATCCTGCTCGACCTCGGCCTCCCCGATGGCGATGGCATTGAGCTGACGAAGCGTCTGCGCGAATTGACCGGCGTACCGATCATCGTCATCTCCGCTCGCGGCCGCGAGGATGACAAGGTCATGGCGCTCGACGCCGGCGCGGACGACTACGTGACCAAGCCTTTTGGCGTCAACGAGCTGCTCGCGCGAATACGGGTCGCCTTCCGCCATGCGCACGCTGGCCGCGGCGATGGCAACGTGATCGACATGGGTGGCCTACGCATCGATTTGGGAAGCCATGTCGTGGCCGTAGGAACGCGCGAGATTCACCTCACACCCATCGAGTACAAGCTGCTCGCCCTTCTGGCGCAGCACGCCGGAAAGGTCCTCACGCACCGACACATGCTCAAGGAGGTGTGGGGACCAGGGCACGCAGAGCACACGCACTATCTGCGCGTGCGTATGGCCGAGCTGCGCAAAAAGATCGAGACAAATCCCTCGCAACCGCGTTGGCTGCTGACGGAGCCGGGGGTCGGCTATCGACTGCGCGTGAGCGACCCGAACGCGGACGCTTCCTGACTCCTTGGCGCACGAGCAACTCGTCAAGGAGCCGGCATCGGGTCGCCGCGCGAGACACGCCGCCATTTTCGTCGCCTTGCGCCTCAACGCCTGAATGCCGCGACCCTTCGCGGTTCAAGCGGCCGAGCGTGCTACTGCTGCTCGACGGTGGCGAACCAGGCATCGACGTGGAGCGGCGGCTCGACGAGCTCCGAGCAGACCTCGGCCTGTACGTCGACGCTTCCCCCGCTGAGGGAATCGCCATCGGGCGCCTGAAGCGCGCCTCCGAAAGCGACCCATACGCGGCCCAACACGCGGTCGGAAGAATCGGTGAGTAAGATACCGAGGTCGCCGCGTCCCTTGATCTGCGTGGCATTCTCGACCGGGCCGCCGACCT
>WUUC01002007.1_pt1 | contig 12052 bp, 5 predicted proteins | sample 6278441 | NCBI WGS metagenome assembly WUUC01 (sample SAMN13675441, study PRJNA597444) | soil metagenome | isolation source: soil | place: USA: Washington | collected 2017-10 | reverse complement strand
TCGCCAACGGACAAGGAGGCCTCATGGACATCCAGGTCCATCCGAAGTACAACGACAACAAGTGGATCTACATTGCGTACTCAAAAGCAGTTGAAGGCGGAGCGACCACGGCCATCGCACGTTTCAAACTGGATGGGAACCAGGTGACCGACCTCACCGAACTGTTCACTGCGAAGCCATACATTCCTGCCACCCATCACTTCGGCAGCCGTATTGTTTTCGACAAGAATAACTACATGTTTATCGTAGCCGGTGAACGGGGCACACAGCCGAAAGTCCAGGAACTCAACAATGATCACGGCAAGATTCACCGCCTCCACGACGACGGACGCGTTCCTACTGACAATCCATTTGTCAACACCAAAGGCGCAAATGCATCTATCTGGAGTTACGGCCACCGCAATCCCCAGGGCATGGTCTACGATGCAGCTACCGATCGCATCTGGGCGGCTGAACATGGACCTAAAGGAGGCGATGAGCTCAACCTCATCGAAAAAGGAAAAAATTACGGTTGGCCCAAGACAACCTACGGCATCAACTACGACGGTACTATTCTCACCAAGGACAAAGAACTTCCCGGTGTGGAAAATCCCGCTCGTTATTGGGTCCCTTCTATCGGACCATGTGGTATCGCTCTCGTCACAAGCAAACGCTATCCCCAGTGGAAGGGCAACATTCTCGTAGGCGCTCTCGCCCATCGTCATGTTGCTCGTGTTCAACTTGACGGCAAGAAGTACGTTACTGAAGAAAAACTGTTACAGGATATGGGACGGGTGAGACATGTCGCTGAAAGTCCGGATGGGTTTATTTATGTGATCACGGAAGGACCGGGATTGTTGGTAAAGTTGGTTCCGAATAACTGATTCTAATACAAACCGCAGAATATCGAACACCGAATATCGAACCGCAGAAGGTTAGATTCTTGATTTAGCCTTACTTCGCAAATTTTTCGGCGTTTACCAGTTTAAGTTAACCGGATCAGTTCAACCATATGACTTTGCGACGTCAACTAATATCATTGGCCTGACCTTTTGCTGTTCGGTGTTCGATATTCGATATTCTGCGGTTTTTAATGGCTTTCTCAATCTCCACTCCCACTAACACCACCATCGACAACGCAACACAGATCCCCAACTCTCCCACCGTAAGTGGTTGCGTCTTAAATATCTCATTGGCCCCGGGAAGATAGATTACTCCCAATTGCAACAACAGGGTAAGAACCACCGCTCCAAGCAGTGATTTGTTACTGAAGAGACCAAGTTTGAAAATCGACTGGCGGTCGCTACGGATCGCCATCACGTGACCCAGTTGTGAAAGGGAAAGTACGGTGAAGACGATTGTCTGCCAGTGTTCGAGATTATTACCAACCGCCCACGCCTGTGCTCCAAGAGTGATGGCAGCCATTAGCATTCCCACCCAGATGATATGCACGCCTGTTCCACCGGAGAAAAGACTTTCATCCGTCTTTCGCGGCGGCCGTTGCATAATGTCGGGTTCCGCTTTTTCATTGCCCAGGGCGAGACCCGGTAGTCCGTCGGTGACAAGGTTGACCCAGAGAATGTGAATGGGTAACAACGGTATCGGGAGACCAACGATCGGTGCGATGAACATCGTCCATATCTCGGCGCCATTGCATGTCATGATGTACTTTACAAACTTCTTGATGTTGTCGTAGATGTGGCGGCCTTCCCTGACTGCCTTCACGATGGTGGTGAAGTTGTCGTCGAGAAGGACCATGTCCGAAGCTTCCTTGGTTACATCCGTACCCGTGATCCCCATTGCCACACCGATGTCAGCCGCTTTCAAAGAAGGTGAGTCATTCACACCATCGCCAGTCATCGAAACGAAATGTTTCTTCTTCTGAAGAGCTTTTACGATGCGCAACTTCTGCTCCGGTGAGACTCTTGCGTACACGCGGATATCCTCCACTTTCTGCTCGAAGTCGGCGTCATTCATTGCCTGGAGCTCTTTGCCGGTTATCGCTATCTCTTTGTCTGAAAGAATTCCCAACTCACGCGCGATCGACGACGCGGTCTCAGGATGATCGCCGGTGATCATTACGGTTCTGATACCCGCTGTCTTACATTCATCGATCGCACCCTTCACCTCTTCCCGCGGTGGATCGATCATACCGACCAACCCTGCAAACACAAGATCCTTTTCGGCAGTCTCGGCGTTGAACGGCTCCGGTAATTTCTCAACAATCCTGTAACCAAACGCAATCACACGCATCCCATCTTTCGACATCTCTGTTGACTTCGCCGGGATATCTACTCCTTTGTTGTCGGTGATCACATCCTGCATCGCCTCCGCTGCACCTTTGCATGTCACGAGGAACTTATCGTTGAACTTGTGTGCTGTAGTCATTCGCTTTCTTTCAGAGTCGAATGGTATCTCTGCTGTTCGTGGCAGTTGTGAACCCAGTTGACCGGCCTTCTCCTGGGTGTGTTTCTCATTGAAATGTTCTACCATCGCGATTTCAGTCGGATCGCCTTTGAATTTCTTGTCTTCCGATTGTTTCACATCGTGGTTTAAAGTCATAAAGACCTGAAGCGCATCCAGGTCTTCATGAAATTTTCCCGTGTCAGACGGCTCTACTTTCATAACCTTCATTTTGTTCTGCGTGAGTGTGCCGGTTTTATCGGAACAGATGAACGTAACGGAGCCCAATGTTTCCACTGCCGATAACTTACGGATAAGTGCATTTTGTTTCACGAGTCTCTTTGCACCGGAAGCAAGCGCCACGGTGATCAATGCCGGCAACGCTTCCGGTATTGCGGCAACTGCGAGCGAGATCGACGTCAGCAACATCGTAACAGGGTCTTCCTTCATCAGGTAGCCCACACCGAAGAACAGAACACAAATACCGATCACCATGAACGAAAGTTTCCTTCCGAAGTCGGCCATTCTCTTTTGAAGAGGTGTCGCTCCCTCCTCCTGCGAAAGCATCTTTGCAATAGATCCCACTTCGGTTTGCATGCCCGTTGCAACCACCACAGCTTTAGCACGTCCGTTTGTAACCAGGGTGCTCTTGAATGCCATGTTCAGCCGGTCGCCCGGAGGAACATCTTTGCCCTCGATCCGTTTGATTGACTTCTCCGCTGGAACCGATTCTCCCGTTAACGCCGATTCATCGATACGAACAGAGTGCGCTTCGATTAATCGTAAATCCGCCGGGACGATATTGCCTGCTTCAAGTGAGACAATATCACCCGGAACAAGATCTGCCACCGGTATCGTAACAGGCTTGTTGTTGCGTATCACATGGGCTTCCTGCGCCGACATCTTTCTCAACGCTTCCATCGCCTTCTCGGCTTTATTCTCCTGGATAAACCCAACAACGCCGTTGAGAATGACGATGACTATGATGATTATGGTGTCCGTCACGTCGCCCGCAACTCCCGAGATCACTGCCGCCGCCAGCAGCACCAGGATCATGAAATCCCTGAACTGCTCGAGAAAAATTCTCCACGCGGGCTTGCGCTTTTTTTGTTCGAGCTCATTGGGCCCTACCTGTTCCCTTTTCCGGCGCGCAGCGTCCTCCGACAGCCCTTCCGGTACTGTTTCCAGTTTCTTGAGGACCTCCTGGACCTCTGGTATCCACCATTCCATCAGTTAAAAGTTAAAAACTAAAAGTGAAAAGTTTGTCGGGACTTAAGCTATTAAGATGCCGAATAGTCACCAGTGTTGCAGTTAAAACAATTTAGTTGTTACATTGTGTCATTATTACACAATAACCGAACACAAGTATGATAAGTAAGATAGCATTTACGTTGCTGATCTGCGTAATTACATTTACAGCTATGGCTCAAACCGATTTCACATTCCCCGTCAGGGCCACAACTTCCAATGGGGTTATCGAGGGGCTGTACGACACCAAAGAAGGTATACAGATGTATCTCGGGGTGCCGTTCGCAAAACCGCCGGTTGGCGACCTGAGATGGAAAGCCCCACAACCTATAGACAACTGGAAGGATGTAAAACCGACAAAGTCTTTTTCCGCAAGGCCTGTTCAGGGTATTGTTTTCGGCGACATGCACTCCAGGTCGGCCGGAATGAGTGAAGATTGTCTTTATCTGAATGTGTGGGCTCCTGCAACACGTGGTCAGTCCGGTCTCCCGGTGCTGGTGTATTTCTTTGGAGGGGGTTTTGTCGCTGGCGACGCTTCCGAGCCCCGTTATGACGGTGCGAGCATGGCCAAAAAAGGAATTGTAACTGTAACGGTCAATTACCGTCTCAACATATTTGGCTTCTTCTCACATCCGGAACTCACAAAAGAATCTCCTAACAAGGCTTCGGGTAACTATGCGTTGCTCGATCAGAATGCTGCGCTGAAATGGGTTCAACAAAATATTCACGCTTTCGGCGGCGATCCCAGGAAAGTAACGATCGCGGGCGAGTCTGCCGGATCGATAGCGGTGAGCGCACAGTTGGCTTCTCCTCTTTCGAAAGGAATGATCGCGGGTGCCATCGGCGAAAGCGGTGCCGGTATCAGTCCAACTCTTCCTGCCGTTCCACTTGCCGAAGCTGAAAAGACCGGCGTCGAGTTCGCGACAAAGGCAGGTTATAAAACACTTGCCGAGTTACGTGCATTGAGCACCCGGGAGATATACGAGATCTACGCCGAGTCTAAACGCTTCGGGTTTCCGATGGTGATCGACAACTACTTCCTTTCTAAATCTATAGCTGATATCTATAAAGCAAAGCAACACGCTGATGTGCCCTTATTGCTTGGATGGAATTCATCGGAGATACCCGCTATCGCATTCATGCAAGGACCAATGACGGAAGAGCAGTATCTCAAAAAGGTTAAAGAAGCATATCCACAGGATCATGCCGAGGTACTGAAATTGTACCCTCACAAGGATGCAAAAGAAATCGAATGGTCGGCGACATCGCTCTCCTCCGATCGATTCATTTCCTACAGCACCTGGAAATGGTTCGACCTTCATCGCAAGAATGGAAGCAAACCAGTATATCGCTATCTTTACAGCAGGGTCCGCGCACCCTTGGCCGACCAAAGCCTGACACCAGGTCTTGCGGGAGGAACAGCGCGCCGCGGTGAACCCGCAATGACGATGCCTGAGCCCATTGGTGCTCCGCATGCTGCCGAAATAGAGTACTTCATGGGCAACCTGGATCTTGTAAAAGAATATAAATGGAGCCCGGATGACTATACCGTTTCTGAAACTATCCAGAACTACCTCGTGAATTTCATCAAGACCGGCAATCCGAACGGTGCTAATTTACCTGAGTGGCCGGCAGCGGAAGCACAGGATAGTACTCCGCCCGTAATGATCATTGATGTGAACTCAAAAGCTGTAGATGCAGCGAATGATGCGAGATATTTGTTTTTGGATAAATCGTATAAGAATAATTAACATTCACCGATGCTAACATTCAATATTTAATGGTAATATCCAATACCCAATGCTAATATCCAATAACCAATTCCAATGACCAATGACCAATTGCGGACCAGAGATGGTCATTGGATATTGGGTATTGAATTACTCCGAAGCAGCGGTAGAACTAATCGCTGCCATTGAGATCAACTGATCCCGTGATCGAATGTAGGTCACGGGTTTTTTATTGCCTGTCTGATAAATACCGAAATGTAAATGTGCGCGTGTGCGCCGGGCATTGCCTGTGTTGCCGACTGTGCCTAGCGTGTCTCCCTGCTTGATGATCCTTCCAGTTGTCACCATTTGTGAATCAAGGTGCGCAAAGTAATATGAATGCTTTCTTTTGGAGTCATTCATCCAGATCACCTTCCCGCCGAGCGAGTTATAACCAACACTGGTGATCACTCCATCCGAAGGTGCGACAACCAATGTTCCCTTCGGAGCGACAATGTCGATACCTTCATGTCGCCGCTTTCCGCCATCGCGCGCATCGCCGTATAAACTAATAATGGATTTCCGTGAAGCACCAAGCACAGGATTCGGCAGCAGTGGAGCATACTCTTTCGCTTTCGCGACACTCTTGCTCTTTAACTTTTTTGATTTGATCTTTTTAGGTTTCTCCGGCATGTAGAAACGTTCCGGCAACTCTGGCGCTTGAAAATAACGGGCGAGTTCACTTCGCTCCGGCCTGGTCACTTTAGCTGTGGGTTTTAACGAAGGAAGCGCAGCACAGCTGCCGATTAGAATGATCAGCAGCACGATCCATATCCCTCCTCCAGTCTTCAAAAACCTCATTTTCAACGTGATTTCGAGTACCGGGCCATCTTAGCCCGCGCGAAAGTGGCAAAAAATCATGCCAACCCGAAACCTTTAAGCCGGGTTAACCCTGGGAGCGGTTTCGGGTGATGCAACCTTCAACGCCTTGACCGATACGTCGAAACTGATGGGCTTGCTGATGTAGTCATTCATCCCCGCTTCGATGCATTCTTTCCTGTCACTCTGCCTTGTCGTCAGCGATGAGAATATTCATAGGATGTTTTGCCGCAAAGTCACCCATGAGCTTTTGTCCCGTTCCACCACAGCATTGAAAGAATGGTTGGCCATCAGCCCCTCTGCTTCACGTACCGAAAGAGCCAAAACAACTTTTGTATTTTCTGAATTATTTGATGAAAAACTTACTTGTTTAGTCCACCCTTAAAGCCTTCACGGGGTCGCCAAGAGCCGCTTTCAAGTACTGAAAACTGACGGTGAGAAGTCCCGTAATAAGGGCGATCAGCCCCGCCGACACAAACACCCAGATGCTTAAGTCCGTCCGGTAATTGAAGCTCAGCAGCCACGAATTCATGGCATACCAGGCAACTGGAGTGGCGAGGACGATCGATACCAGGATCAGGGCTACAAATTCCCAACTTAACATCCTTGTGATACTGAGCGGTGTTGCCCCGAGAACCTTCCGGATCCCGATCTCCCGGGTTCGCATCACGGCAGTGAACATGGCAAGACCGAAGACACCCATGCACGAAATGAAGATCGTAACCGCCATTGCAATCGTAGCGAGATTTGAGATCTTTTGCTCCTCACCATGCATCATGCCGATCTCATCCTCCACGAAAGTATATTCAAAAGCCTCATCGGGATAGATCTGTTTAAACTCAGATTCTATTCTTGAAATTATCCTTGCGTTCGCTTCGACGTCCGATCCATCGAGACGTACCGCGATGGAATGCAACTCCGGTGTAAAATGGCCGATCATGGTAGACCCGATAGCCTCACGGAACGAACGCTCATGAAAGTCTGCAACTACGCCAACGACCGGGCGCGACATTCCTCCGATAGCAACCCGCTCGCCAACTGCATCCTGCGGATCCCCGAACCCCAGCCGTCGGGACAAAGACGCATTGATAACTAATTCATTGAGCGTATCGCCCGGCATTATGTTCCGACCCGAAAGCAAACGCATCTTGTACAATGGTATGAAGTTGTGATCACCGGGTTTGACGGAGACGTCTTCCTTGACGCTTCCATTCTTGCCGTTGTATTGAACGGTCGATATCCATTGAGCGAAGCCCATAGGAGAATAACCTTGTAGGGCGACGTCTTCAATGCCCGATACCGCGCGGATCCTTTCAGCCAGTGTCTTCACCTTACTGACTTCCCCTTTCCAGTTGGTCCTGAACGTCATAACCGACGAAGTTGAAAATCCCCGGTCTTTCGTTTGTATAAAATTCATTTGACTTTTGATCACCAGCGTGGCAATTATAAAAAACAGTGAAGCAGAAAACTGGAAGACAATCAATAACTTCCGCAGCGACCACGATCCACGGTCATTCGGTTGCCCCTTTCCAGATAATGTGACGGCAGGCACATACGATGAAAGTACCAGCGCAGGATAGATACCAGCAAGTAAGGCAACTGTCAACATCAATGCTCCGAGGAAAAGCCAGTTGTTAAGGGTCAGCAGGTCGAAGCTCAGGTTGCCGGGCAGAAACGCTCCGAACAAACTCATCAATGGCTGAAGAAGAGCCACACTCAGAATAACAGAGATGAAGGCGAGCACAAGTGTCTCCGACAGGAACTGGAAGACAATTTGCAGTTTCATACTCCCCATCACCTTTCGTATACCGATTTCTTTCGCCCTCTTGATCGACTGCGCGGTCGACAGGTTGATGAAGTTGATGGCGGCAATGATCAATATGAAACCCGCAAGTCCCGTCAGCACATATAGCACGGTTAACAATGTACTTTGACCTTCGTCGTCGCTTTCGAAGTGTATCCGTTCAATATTCTCGAGAGACAATGTATATTTTTCGCTTGCATGCTTATCGATAACCTTCGTCATCTGCGATGCAACTTCAACCGGATCGTCACCATATTTTATCTTTACGAAGCTCTGCGACGAGTTCAACATCATACCCCAGTTTGTAAGGTTGATCTCATTGCGAAGAAAGCTGTTGTCGATCGTATTGAATGAAATGAATTCGGTAAAAGTGAAATCAGAATTCCCGGGCCAGTCTTTTACAACACCACCGACTACGGCATTCAAAGAATCGTTGTAGGTAATCGTCTTTCCCAAATAATCGCCAGCCGTGAGCGATCCAAAGTACACCTTCGCACGGCTCTCGGTTATGACAACACTGGAGGGCTTCGACAGGACCTCCGGCCCGCCCACCAGCCACCGATATTGAAATATCGTGAAGTACGCCGGATCGGTGAGGATCACGTGCGCTGAATTACGTTCGAAGTTCTTCTCCTCACCACTCTCCACGATCTTTACCTTTGCGTCGTATTGGTGATAACCCGTGATCGCTTCCAAACCCGTGTATTCATCACGTAGCGTTACGAAAGCTGGTGCGGGCACTGCGCTGGCCGTCCATCCCATCGCAGCCTCGCGGCTCTTCACCCTGAATATCCGATCGCCATCAGCATGAAAGCGGTCGAAACTCAATTCATGCGTCACCACGAGGTAAACCAGTAAACACGCACTGATCCCAAGCGACAGCCCCAATACATTTATTATAGTGTATGCCCTGTTCCTGGTCATTGTACGCCACGCTATAACGAAGTAATTTCTGAACATATGAAAGTTGATTGAGTTGTTAGAATGAGGATGAAAGGAAGACCATTGTCGCCGGCGCTTAATGGCGTATGAGAAGATGAGTGATACTACCTGCAGCCAGTATCGGGCCCTTGCCTTCCACCGAGGCATCTTCTGAATATTGTTTTCGTATATCTCGTCCATGTCGCCAACGAGATCATCGATCCGGGCATTGCCACAATACCACACGAAGAGCTTCTTGGCCAGCTTCGGAGGCATCATCCTGTCTTTCATGTCCATAAAGTTATAATATATCTTTCTATTTTTAAGAAGAAATGACTCCAAAAAAAGTGCCCCGGGGGCACTTTAGATTTTTATTCGTTCCTCAGAGAATCGACCGGGTTCGACATTCCCAAACGCAGCGAATGGAAACTCACTGTGGCCAGGGCGATCAGCAACGCAATCGCACCACCCATTGCAAACATCCACCAGGTAATGTCTATACGATACACGAATTCGCTCAACCATCGCTCCATCACTACATATGCAACCGGTGCGGCGACCACAAACCCTATGATCACCATCCAGACGAACTCACGCGAAAATTGTGAAACCACGTGCGCCAGCGAAGCGCCGAGAACTTTGCGGATGCCGATCTCTTTCGCACGACGAATGGCCATGAACGAAGAAAGCCCGAACAAACCAAGACAGCCGATAAATATTGCGAGACCAGAGAACACCGAGAACCCGCTGAACACCAGGTGCTCGAGCGCGTATTGACGGTCTAAAGCCTCGGTGAGGACGATGTGACTAAACACAGCTTGCGGCGCAAATTCCTTCCACGCTTTCTCGATAGCTGGAAAGGTTTCAGGTGTCTGATGAGTGAACTTGACATACGCGCGTGCCTGTATAAACTTCCAGTTGATCAGAATCACAGGCGACAGTTGTTCCTTCAGGGATTCATTCTGATAATCTTCAATGACACCGACAACCGTCCCCTCTCCTTCGTTGATCACGAGCTTGCGGCCAAGAGCTTCTTCGTTTGTCCAGCCCATCGCCTTGACGACTTTTTCATTCACCAGGAATTCGTCGAACGGATCGCGAAGTTCGCTGATGTCCCGTCCGGCGATCAGTTTGATGTCAAAGAAGTCGATGTACCTGGGGTTTACACAATTCATCATGGCAATCTTTCCGTCGACTACATCCTGCTGCGGGGAGCGGAAACTGGTACCATAGCTTCCGTCGACACCCCTGGGCGCCGTGGATCCAAATGTCACATCGACGAAATCTTTATCCTCCAGTAGCCTGTTTTTGAAGGCGTCCATCCTTTCCTCATCCGGTACAGGTACACTTACAACCGATTGAGTAACGAAACCGAGATCGGCGCTACTGAAGTGGTTGATCTGTGTAGCAACGACGATGGTTGCAATGATCAGTAGTTGTACCACGGTGAATTGAAATACGATCAGGAGTCTTCTAAGTGAAAAGCTGCCTTGGGGCGAATGATTAATCTTGTTCTTAATGACGTCGACAGGTCTGAACGAGGAGAGAACGATCGCTGGATAAATTGCCGCCAGCAGCACCACTGCACATCCGGTTATCAGAATGATACCTGCGTCATTCCATGTGAAGGTCAGTTTCAGGTTGATGGTCGTAAGGAAATGATTTAACTGATCGATGGCCAATTGACTGAGGCCAACAGAAATCGCCAATGTAATGAGGATCAAAAGGCTATGTTCATAAACAAACTGGGTGATCAGGCGAAGTCGTGAACTTCCCATAACTTTCCGGATACCGACTTCCTTCGAACGCGTGATAGCCCGTGCGGTCGTGAGATTGATAAAATTCACGGCTGCAATCACAAGAATAAAGATGCCCACCAGTGTTGCCGCATTCAATATCTTGTCGGGCATGGTGTAGGACATCGGCGCGTTGCCGTACATCGTTTCGTTATGAATGTCAGCAACGGGTTGTAAGAAGTAATTGATCCTTGCGTCATCTTCCGGTTTCATGTACTTCTTCTTCCAGCCGGCTATCTTTTGCTCGATCTCTTCCTTGCTATTGTTATCTTTTAAAACCACGAAGGTTGTTCCACGGTAGTTGCCCGACCAGTTGTTTGCGTTGTACGGATTGTTTTCCTTAAAGAATTCATAAGGCACGAGTATGGAGTAGCGAATCGATGTATTTCCAGGAGCCTCTTTAACGACGCCTGTCACTGTTAACGGATCTTTTCCATTGAGCATGATCGTTTTGCCGAGGATGGATGCGTAGTCCTTGTTTTGTATCGTTCCGAAAGATTTTTCCGCAGTGAGTTCCGTAAGGACCACAGAATTCTTCAGCGTCAGCGCTTCCCGCGGATTGCCGGCCAGCCACTCAAATTCAAAGACCCTCGCATAGGCTGTGTCGATATAGACGACAAATGGGTCTTCAAAACGCACAACGTCATTGTTGTCACGGTCGATTGAAAAGAACCTTTTGAATGGTCCCGCCACCTGTGTTACGTGCGCAAAGTCGCCGAAGTCATTCCTGAGAGCTTCCGCCAGCGGGTAACACGTGGTATTCCAGTGTTCCATGCCCTCGGGAAACCGGGAATGTTGTACGACCCTGAATGTACTCGCACTCTTTTGATGGTATTGATCGAAGGTCGACTCGTAGCGCACGAAGACTGTGATGACGATCGTACACGCTATCCCGATCGACAGTCCTGCGATGTTGATGGCGGAGTGTACTTTGTTCTTTAAAAGATTGCGGTAAGCCGTTTTCAGGTAGTTGCGAAGCATGCAGGTCGGGTAAACTGATCGCGTATTGGCGAACACCGTGCCATCACCGCGCAATGTCCAAAAACATCATAAATCAAAGTTTCCACTGTCCGGAATCGGTATAAGCTGACCTGAACCGGACGTCTTGCGATGAGTTTTATTAGTACGACCTTTCCTTCCTTACTTAAAAAATATGAAGATCACACTGGAACACCGGCTTCAGAAAGTTGCGTCCTGGCCGGACTTTCTCGCGCGCCTTGCCTGCTATACAACGTTCGCCCTCGGGTTGATAGCGGTGTCGCTAGGCATCGGAATACCTGGGTATCACTACTTCGCCAGCCTTACATGGATCG
>WUUC01191899.1_pt1 | contig 12053 bp, 10 predicted proteins | sample 6278441 | NCBI WGS metagenome assembly WUUC01 (sample SAMN13675441, study PRJNA597444) | soil metagenome | isolation source: soil | place: USA: Washington | collected 2017-10 | reverse complement strand
TGCTGGCGGCCGATCCGCCGAACCTGGATGGCGCGCGTGAGACCGCTCGCCGCACGATCCGCGACGGCAACCGCGCGTCCGATGTGATCTCGCGATTGCGCACGCTGTTCACGACGCGTCAGGTCTCCACCGAGTGGGTGGACCTAAACCAGGTCGTTCGGGACGTGATTGCGCTGTCGTGGTCCGAGCTCCAGAGAGGACGAGTGATCGTTCGGACGGAGCTCGCCGAGGACCTGCCTGCGGCCGCGGCCGATCGAGTGCAGCTGCAACAGGTGACCGTGAATCTTCTTCTGAACGCGGCGGACGCCATGAGCACGGTCGGCGACCGTCCGAGGGACGTGCTGATCAAGACCAGATTCGACGACGCCTGTGTACACGTGAGTGTGACCGATGCCGGCATCGGTCTCGGTCCACGAGGCGCGGACAGAATCTTCGACCCTTTCTACACCACTAAGCCGTCAGGGATGGGCATCGGCCTGTCCGTCAGCCGATCCATCATCGAGGGCCATCGCGGTCGGCTCTCGGCGACATCGAACGATGGCTGTGGCGCAAGGTTCGAGTTCTCGATTCCCCGCACGCTCGAGGCTGCGCGCGGCATAGCTACGTGGCGCGACGACGGGACCGGTTGATTCAGCGCGGCTTCGACGCGAGCGCCCAGACCGCGTCAGCGGCAGTCCGCGGTCGAGCCCAGCACACGAAATGAGCGCAACCGACACTAAGGTATAATGGTCGGGACCGGGCGCGCCGCGCAGCCTCGTGGAACGCCGACTCGTTCACCCGTGCCTCTTCCGATGCCAGTCGTCTTCATCGTCGACGACGACGTCTCGGTGCGCGAGTCCATCGAGCTTCTGGTCCGTTACGCCGGCTGGCGGCCGGAGCTGTTTGCCTCTGCAAGTGCGTTTCTCGCCCGGTCCGAGACATCGGTCCCGCACTGCCTGGTGCTCGACGTGGGGCTTCCGGATCTGAGCGGCCTCGAGCTGCAGGCGCTGCTCGTCGCCGATCAGACGACGATGCCGATCATCTTCATCACGGGCAGCGCGGATGTATCCATGACGGTGCAGGCCATGAAGGCGGGCGCCGTCGAGTTCCTGGTCAAGCCATTGGCTGACGAGGTCCTGCTGGAGGCGATAGGTCTGGCGCTGGAGCGCAGCCGCTCGGCGCTCAGTCTGGACACGGAGCTGCGATCGCTGCGTGGACGCTACGCCTCGCTGAGCCCCCGCGAGCGAGAGGTGATGGCCCTGGTCGTCACGGGCCGGTTGAACAAGCAGGTGGGCGGACAGCTCGGCATCAGCGAGATCACCGTGAAGGTGCACCGAGGCAACGTCATGCGCAAAATGTATGCGCAATCGCTCGCCGAGCTCGTGCAGATGGCGGCGCGCCTCGGCGCCGCGCCTTCGAGCCGCTGAGCACACGACGAGGCGGGCTGTCGGTGCCCGGCCCCTCGCGACTGGCGATACCATCGTCCAATGGCCGCGAACACAGCCAGACAGCATCTGTCTTTCGCCCGCCCTGGCCACTCGATTCTGCGCCTCGGCTGACAGAAAGACGTCCTCATGATCATCAAAGACACCGCTGCCCTCATCACAGGGGCCAACCGAGGCTTCGGTCTCGCTCTCGCCCGGGGCTTGCTCGAGCGCGGCGCGAGGAAGGTCTACGCTGCGGCTCGCGACCCCTCGTCCGTCACTCAGAGCGGCGTCATCGCGGTCCGACTCGACGTCACCGAGCCCGCCCAGGTCGCCGCGCTCGCGCGCGAGGCGCCCGACGTTTGCCTGCTGATCAACAACGCCGGCATCGACCGGCGCTTCGGGCTACTCGCCCCCGACAGCCCCGCCGTTCTGCGTGCCGAGCTCGAGACCAACGTGCTCGGCACCCTCGCGACGAGTCGAGCCTTCGCGGCGACGCTCGCGAAGAACGGCGGCGGGGCCATCCTCAACGTGCTGTCGGCCCTGAGCTGGATCGCGCTGGCGCCCTCCATGACGTACAGCATATCCAAGGCCGCTGCGTGGGCGTTGACCAACGGGCTGCGCTCCGAGCTTCGCGCGCAGGGCACGCAGGTGGTCGGACTGCATGTCGGCTACATGGACACGGACATGACCGAGGGGGTCCAGGCGTCCAAGGCAGAACCAGAAGAGATCGCGCGCGTCGCCCTCGACGCGCTCGAAGCCGGACAGGACGAAATCCTAGCCGACGAGACGAGTCGCAGCGTCAAGCGCGGCCTCTCGGCGCCGCGCGCGCTCTACCTCGGTCCGCCTGCGGCGCACGCCACGCGGATCGACACGAAGGTCTCGGCGATACCATCGTCCAATACGTAACGGGCCACATACGCGGCATTCATGCATCGCCTCCGAGCGGATCGGATGGCTGCAACTGCAGAACTTTGAAGAAGGATCCCAGTGAACCACAATCGACAACTGTCCCGTATCGAGCGCACGTCACGCCGGCCCGAGCCGTCATCATCGCAAAGGTGGGGGCGCGTGCTCGCCGTCACCGCCGCCGGTCTGCTCGGCCCGGCCGCCCTCACGAGCATCAGCCACGCGCAACGCTCGGCATCCGGCACGGAGGCCTCCGGTGCGCCAGCGAAGCGCACCACGACCAAACGGGATGCCATCCGCCCGTACAAGGTCAACGTCCCAGAAGCGGCGCTGGTCGACCTGCAACGCCGCCTGGCAGCCACGCGCTGGCCCGATCGCGAGACCGTCGCTGACCAGTCGCAGGGCGTGCGCCTGGAGAAGCTTCAGGCGCTCGTACGTTACTGGGAGAAAGGATACGACTGGAGAAAGGCGGAGGCGAAGCTCAACGGCGTGCCGCAGTTCGTCACCCAGATCGACGGGCTCGACATTCAGTTCGTGCATGTCCGGTCTCGGCACCCCAACGCCATGCCGCTGATCATCACGCACGGCTGGCCCGGATCGATCCTGGAGCTGATGAAAGTCATCGGTCCCCTCACCGACCCGACCGCTCACGGAGGACGCGCCGAGGACGCTTTTGACGTCGTTCTCCCGTCGATGCCCGGGTACGGCTTCTCCGGCAAGCCCCAGGGCACGGGTTGGGGTCCCGAGCGCATCGCGCTCGCCTGGGTCGAGCTCATGGACCGGCTGGGATACAAACGCTACGTGTCCCAGGGCGGCGACTGGGGCTCCGTCGTGGCTCACGCGATGGCCCGTCAAGCGCCGCCGGGTCTGCTGGGCATTCACGTCAACATGCCCGCCACCGTGCCGCCGAACGTCGCCAAGGCCCTCGGCGAGGGCTCGGCCGCGCCTGCAGGGCTCTCCGAGAAGGAGAAGGCCGCGTTCCACTCGCTGGACACCTTCTACCGGAAGCACACCGGCTACTCCGCCATGATGGTCACACGCCCCCAGACCGTCGGCTACGGGCTCGCGGACTCCCCCGCGGGCCAAGCCGCCTGGATCTACGACAAGTATGCCTCCTGGACCTTCAGTGGCGGCGAGCCCGAGCGAGCATTGAGCCGAGACGAGATGCTCGACAACATCACGCTCTACTGGCTGACCAACAGCGCGACGTCTGCTGCGCAGCTGTACTGGGAGAACGACGCCAACAACTTCAACGCCGTGGACATCTCGTTGCCCACGGGCGTGACGGTCTTCCCGGGTGAGATCTACCGCGCGCCGCGCAGCTGGGCAGAGCGCAGCTACCACAAGCTCATCTACTGGAACGAGGTTGAGAAGGGCGGACACTTCGCGGCGTGGGAGCAGCCGGAGCTGTTCAGCGCCGAGCTCCGCGCAGCCTTCAAGCCGCTGCGCTGATTCGAACGAGGCCCTTTTTTCCAGAGTGCGCCCGCCCAAACACATCAGGGCGGGCGCAACGATTGAGAGGAGATGTCACCAATGCCGGAAGAGCTCAAACCCGATCGCCGCCGCTTCGTCGGCACTGCGTTGCTGGCCACCGCCGCAGCATACCTGATACCCGCGTGCTCGAATCGACCGTCGAACGACGTCACTCCTTTGCCGGAGCCGCCCCCCGCGCTCGTTGCCGCGGCGTTCGGCGCGTTGAAGCAGGTCGATGCCGGCCTGCTCAGCGTGGGTTATGTCGAAGCGGGCCCAGAGGATGGCACCACCGTCTTGCTGCTTCACGGCTGGCCCTACGACATTCACAGCTTCGTGGAGGTCGTGCCGTTACTGGCGGCGGCCGGCTACCGCGTGATCGTGCCGCACCTGCGCGGACATGGCACGACGCGCTTTCTATCGAACGACGCCGTTCGAAACGGCCAGCAGTCGGCGGTCGCTCTCGACATCATCACGCTCATGGATGCGCTGCACATCGAGCGGGCAATCCTCGGCGGCTTTGACTGGGGGGCCAGGACCGCCGACATCATCGCGGCGCTGTGGCCCGAGCGCTGCCTGGGTCTGGTGTCGGTCAACGGCTACCTGATCAATGACCTGAAGCGGAACGAGCAACCGCTGACGCCTGAAGCGGAGCACGGCTGGTGGTATCAATTTTACTTTGCGACGGAGCGCGGCCGCCGGGGATATGAAGCTCACCCGCGCGATTTCGCGCGGCTGATGTGGCGCCTCAACTCGCCGAAGTGGAGTTTTGACGAGGCCACGTTCGAGCTCAGCGCCGCATCGCTGGACAACCCCGACCACACGAGGCTCGTGATTCACAACTACCGCTGGCGGCTGAGCGTGGCGGCCGGGGAGCCACGCTACGACGAGCTCGAAGCGCGGCTCGCGGCAGGCCCCGTCGTCAGCACGCCGACGATCACGCTGGACGGAGCCGCCGACGGTGTGGCGCCCGCCACGGATGGCTCTGCCTACGCCAGCAAATTTTCGGGCGCACGCCTGCACCGCATCGTCCCGGGCGCAGGCCACAATCTGCCGCGCGAGGCGCCGCGCGCGTTCGCTGATGCGATCATCGACGTCGACGGCCTTCAATGATGATTGAAGCACGACACCAGACGCAAAGCCGAGGAGAACCATGATGAAGATCGAAAAAGTCCTGTACACCGCCAAGACCCACACCATCGGAGGGCGGGACGGCACATCGCGCAGCTCCGACGGTCGCATCGACCTCCGACTTTCCACGCCGGGCGCCGCGGGTGACGGGACGAATCCCGAGCAGCTGTTTGCCGCGGGGTGGTCCGCCTGCTTCCTCGGAGCCATGGGTCTGGCGGCGAAAGAGCTGAGGGTCGCGTTGCCTGCCGGCACCGCGCTGGACGCGGAGGTAGATCTGGGAATGACGGGCGGCGGCTATGTCCTCCAGGCTCGCCTGGACGTCAGCTTGCCAGGGCTCGCTCCGGACATCGCTCAGGCCGTGCTGGCTGCCGCGCACCAGACGTGCCCCTATTCCAAGGCCACACGCGGCAACATCAACGTGACCATCAACCTGGTCTGAGAACCACCCAAGGAGATTGCCATGACACTACAGGCCAGTCTTTATGCCCTCGGGGTAGCGGTGCTGGCGTTCGCGCAGCCCGCTTGGGCGGACACCTCGCTCGCGCCATGTTTTTCCGGGTATCAGCCGGCTCGTGCCGCGCCCTACCACGTCAATCATTGGGCAGGTCAGGGCTCGCACTCGGTCCTGGCGGGGGCGCGCGTGTTCTTCCGGGCGGAGCCGGCGCTGACTGCAGAGTGGCTTCACCACCGGCTCGACCAAAGGCGCGCCGAGAAGCGCGCCACGAGCCACTGTCCGCTCGACGTCTCCGGGGCCAGGCTCCGCGTCACTTCTGCGGGCCCCGGATTCTGGGTGACGGTCAGCGCCAAGCCCGGCGTACACGCCAGGGAAGTCTGGCGCCGAGCCCAGGCGTTGATCGCCGATTGAGCCGGCAGTGATCGATCGTCGGGCGCCCGAGGGGGCGACCCGACGGCAACCTCAGCCGATGACGCTAGAGACTGTACCGCCGAGCCCGAAGAGCACCTGCTCGGGCTCGGCGTACTCGCTTCCATGGCTGTATGGGCCGGGCCTGCTCAGCGGAAATGTGCCGCCCCGCGCCGCGGACGGGCCGCAGCCACCACACCCTGGCCGCACTTCGCCTCAGTATCGCCCGCCCAGGCCGAGCAAGGCGGCCATCGCTCGCATTCGGTCGCGCAGAGGCATCGAATCCTGGGGAGTGGAGGGGTTCTGCTCCGCCCCCTGCTGACGGCGCGGCGTGCGTGCGGGCCGCGCCGTCGCGGGGAGCTCTGTGCGGGAACGTACTGCCTCGATGGCCGCGAGGAGCGCGGCGGCGTCGGCAAAGCGCCGCGCGGGCTGCTTGTGTATGGCCCGCATCACCAGCGCGGCGCAGCCTCGGCTGACGTCCCGCCCGAGCGGCCCCGGCACCACCGTCATCTGCGACCGGAAGATCTGAGCGAGGTCCTGCCCTTCGAAGGCGGGCCGTCCGCAGAGCAACTCGTACAGCGTCAGGCCCAAGGCGTACACGTCCGTGGCGGGGCTGACGGGGCTGTACGTGCACTGCTCCGGCGACATGTAGCGTGGCGTTCCCCATAGACGGCCGTCCAGGCTCAGGTCCAGCGTGTCCGCGCTCAGCCGGGCGCTGGCGATGCCAAAGTCACATAGCTTGACCCTGAGCTCAGCGGGACGGGTGACGCTGCCGACAATCAGCACATTCTGCGGCTTGATGTCGCGATGCACGATGCCGCGCCGATGCGGCTCGATCAGCGCTCGACAAACGTCGGCGATGATCTGCAGTGCCACGGCCTCACCGACGGGGTCCTCGAGCTCCTCGATCAAGCTGGCGAGGTCCTGGCCCTCGACGAGCTCGAGCGCAATGTAGCCGCGGCGCTGACTCATGTCTGCTTCGACCAGGTTGGCGACGTACGGGCCGTGCACCGCCTCGAGCACCCGCGCCTCTTTCCGGAAGCGGGACTTTGCCGCCTCGTCGCCGAGCAGCTCACGCCGCAGCACCTTCAGCGCGACGCGCTGACCCGAGGCGGCATCGACGGCTCGATACACGCTACCCATGCCACCTTGACCGAGCAGCTGCTCGAGTCGAAAGCGCCCAACGAGCGACCCTTCTCCGACCGCCGGCGAGGTGTTGGAGCCGACGCCGTCGAGGCTGGCCCCCGCGACAATCGCTCCACTGTCGTCCGCTCGCGACGCGCCTCCGGTCCCGAGTGCCACGTCCAACGCGGCAAGCAAGCGCATCTCATCAAATGGCTCGAGTAGGCACTTTATGGAGTGTTCGAGCCGAGTCGAGGAACCGATCTCGCTCAGTCCGCCCTGAATGAAGACAATGGGGATGCGTCGCTGGCGGCGCAGCAGCTCGTTTCGGAGCTCGGGGCATGTCATGCCGGGCATGTGGACATCCAGCAGCAGGCATCTGGTCTGGCGCAGCAACCCGGAGGCGAGAAACTCCTCCGTCGTTGAGAACGTGGCAACCTCGAACCCCAGCTCGAGCAGCAACACGCGCAACGACGCGCGCACCGACTGGTCGTCATCGACCACCGCGATGAGCTCGCGCTGCACCGTTCGGCCCAGCGTCTCCGGGCCGTGACCTCGCTCGCTCACGGTCACGCTGTTTCCAGGCTGGTCCACGCTGAGCGAGCATGCTCGGTTCGCGCCGCGCCTTCCATTGGACCAAGGTCTAGGGCGGGCTCTCGAGACCGTGACGCACGAGCGGGGCTACACTTTCGTAGCAGTCTCCAGGCGCAACCCAGCCGCCTTCTTGACCAGGTCCGCGAGCGAGTCGGCGTTCATCTTCCGCATCACGTTCCCCCGGTGTGCCTTCACCGTGATCTCGCTGATGCCGAGCTCGGCGCCGACCTCCTTGTTCAAACGCCCCGAAGCCACCAGCGTCATGACCTCGCGTTCGCGCCGGCTCAGGGATGCGTAGTCCTCGCGCAAGCTCCTCAGTGCTGCCTCGTGCTCGAGCTCGACACGGCTGCCCTCTAGGGCTTCGCCGATGGCGCGGAGCACCACCGCATCGCCGAAAGGCTTCTGCAGAAAGTCGACGGCCCCTGCCTTCATGGCCTGGACGGTCATGGGCACATCGCCAGAGCCGCTGATGAAGATGATGGGCATCGTCCGACGCTCGGCGGCGACGTGTTGCTGGAGCTGGAGCCCATTGAGATCGGGCAGGCCGACGTCGAGCACGAGGCAACGCGGCGCCAGGACCGGGGGACGCCCTAGAAAGTCGCGGCCGGATTCAAACAGCTCCGGCCGCCAGCCCGCGCAGCCGATGAGCAACTCCAGCGACTCACGAACGGAGACGTCGTCGTCGACCACGTACACGACGGGCATCGGTGCCCCCGACGGAGACGCGCTCGAAGCCAAGACACGGTCAAGATTCATGTCAAACCCCCAAGTTGCCAGGATGTGCAGCAGAAGTGCGCGGCTGCCACTCGACTACCCGAATCAGCCGCAGAGTGGCGAGAGGCGGCGCCGCCAGCCCGCGCATCGAGTGGCACAGCCGGTCCGGACTCGGTCGTGCTCGCTACTTCGCGAACGGGTCAGCGGCCGCACCGGTTCATGGCGTCGTCACCCATCAATCGGTCACCCCTCGATAATGGGGGAAGCAAATACCGATGCACAATGCCCTAATGTTGAAAGCGGCGCCTCGGAAGCGCTTTATGGCGACTGAACACAGCCCTGCCATGCTTCGTGCAAATTTTTCGCTCGTCGCGACGACACGCCCAACGCCTCCCTGACACCGCTGGCCCTTCGAGCTCGACATGCCCCGGATCTACTTTGGAGAATTCTCCGCCGAGCTCGATGCTTTGCACTGTCACCAGCTATTTCGGGGCTATGAACCCGTCGCGCTGAGCGACGCGCCGAGGCGCGTGCTGTTCATTCTTCTCCGCCACCGGCCCATGCCGGTGGTTGCCAAGGCATTGTTGCAGGAGCTCTGGCCGCCGGGGGCAAACGCCAGCAATCTGGCCAAGCAGGTGAAGGCGCTGCGCGTCGCTCTGCGGGACGAACGCTCGAGTTGCTACATCCGCACGCTAAAGAAGGAGGGATACGCCTTCGTGATGCCGGCGACCGCCTCGGCTCCCCCCGCCATGGCAGAAGTGATCGGCGCCGAAGCCCGGCGCCCCGCCGGAACGGAGGCCGCGTTCGGGTTCAGCGTTGTCGGCAACAGCGGGCAGCCGATCGAGGCGGAGTGGCGACTGGCTCAGGAGAAGCTGTTCAAGGACTTTCGAGGCTCGTGTATTCACGACCTGGAGCAGCTGACCGAGGCGATCGAGGAATGCGACCGCAGAATCCAGCTGGTGGCCGACATCAAAGGGCTGCCTCTCGACGAGCGGTTTCCTCGCGAGCGCTTTCTGCTGCCGCCGCGCAGATTCACCCGAGGCCCGGGGACGACGGCAAAGGGAGTGGACGGCGAGAGCGCGGCGAGGGCGGCCGCCTTGGTCGACTACAGTCAGTCCAGCCCGATCGTGATTAACGTCGGCGCCTACAGTCCTGCATGCATCGCCGTGTTGCAGAGCCTTCGCCGCCGCTACGGCCTCGTGCTCCGGACCGATTCCGAGGGCTTGAGCGGACGCCAGCAGATCTTGCGTCTGTTCCATGACGACGAAGCCGACTTCCTGTTCGCGCCGCACGTGCCATTGCTGCTGGTCGGAGACTATGGTGCGCTCGACTATCGGCGCGTCACGCCCGTTCACGCCTACTCGCAGGTGGTGCTGCGCGCGCCCGGACGCCCGAAGAGCGGAAAGCCGAGGCTGCTAGTCTACAAAGGGGGCTACCCCGAAGAGCAGCTGATGACCGAGGACGGCATTCCCGACGCTGCAGAGCCGGAGCTGGTGGGAAGCCTGGAGAGGTTGCTCGAGAAGGTGAACGAGCTCGCCGCTGGGGACATGGTCATCGCCTGGGAGCCGCTGGCGAGCGGGCTCCTGTCCCAGCATCCGCTCGAGCGCATCTCGGAATACCGGTGCTGGCTATCGCTCCATTGCCAGGCCCGCTGGCAAAGAGGTGCCCTGGCTCCGCTCAAGCTGCAGTTCACCCAGCTGTTCACGAGCGAGTGGATCCACTGCATGCAAAATCCCAGCTGGGCTCTCGAATGCCTGGGCACGGAGCTCAGGGCGCTCGAGCTGTTCACGGCAGGCAGCGGGCTCGTGCCGAGCGCATGATACCTCTCATCGAATCCCGAGCGCCAGGTTGAGCGCCTCGAGCAGGGCCGTGTCGCTGAAGGGTTTGAACAGGCAAGCCACGGCGCCCTGAGCGAGCACCTGGGGTCCTGTCGTGCCGTCTCGGTGGGCCGTTATGAAGACGATAGGCATACCTCGCCCGCGTTGCTTCAGCTTTTGCTGCAGCTCGGGGCCCGTGACGCCGGGCATGGCGATGTCCAGGACCAGGCACGCCGTCTGATTCAGGCAGGGCGAGGTCAGGAAGGCCTCAGCGGACGCAAATGCCTCGACCGAGAAACCGAGCTCGCGCAACAGGTCCGGCAGCGCCTCACGCACCGACTCATCGTCATCCACCACCGAGATCAATGGACCCAGTGTCTTCATGAGCGACTCTCGAACGGCTTCGCGGCGCTGGAGGCGTAGCCGGCGAGCACGCCGATGGCCTCCCCGGCGCAGGGCAGCGAAAAGGTAAACGAGGCGCCAGGACCGTCGTTGGAGGCCGCCCAGAGTCGGCCGTCGTGGCTCTCGATGATAGATCGACTGACCGAGAGCCCGATGCCCATGCCATCTTTCTTGGTGGTATAGAATGCCTCGAAGAGGCGGGGCAACGACTGCGGCTCTAGCCCCAGGCCGGCATCCTGCACGCTGACTCGCACGTAGTTGCCGCCCTCCCGCTCGGTGACAATTTTCACCTCCCGAGGGCGATCCTCGACGTCTCGCATCGCATCGGCGGCGTTCAGCAGCAGGTTCAAGATTACCTGCTGCAACTGGACTCTGTCGCCCGTGACGGGCGGCAGATCGGCCGCGAGCTGCAGGCGCAACACCACACCACTCTTGCGCAGCTCCGTGCCGGACAATGCGAGCACCTCGCGCGTCGCTTCGTTCATGTCCACCGCCTCTTTCGCTGCTCCCTTCCTCGCGAACAGGGCGCGCAGTCGCAGGATGACGTCGGAAGCGCGGTGCCCGTCGCGGATCATGCGGCGAGCGGTCTCGCACGCCCCATCGACGTTGGGGGGCTCGGCGGCCAGCATTCGCAGGCAGGTGCTGGCGTTGGTCACGATGCCGGCCAGCGGCTGATTGACCTCGTGCGCGATCGACGCCGTCAAGACGCCGAGGCTGGAGACGCGCGCCACATGGGCGAGCTCAGATCGGACCTTCCCGAGCGCCTCCTCCGATTGGCGGCGTTGCGTCACGTCCTGAATGGCGCCGATGTACTCCAGACCGCCGTCCTTGGTCCGTGTGGCGTGCGCGACCAGGTGCAGGAACTTGACCGTGTGGTTCGGCATCTGCAGGCGATACTGGTAGTCCAGGTCGCCGCCGCGGCGCGCGCTCCCGATCATCTCCTGCAACGACGGGCGGTCTTCGGGATGCGTGCGCGTCTCCATGAGCGCCAGCGACACGGGACGGCTCGGGTTGAGCTCGTAGGTCCGGCAGGTCTGCTCCGAGAGCTCGATGACGTCGAGATCCACACGCCAGTAGAAGCTGCCCGTCGAGCTGAGGTGCTGCGCTTCCTTCAGCAAGGCTTCGCTGCGCCTCAGCTCCGAGTAGAGTCGGGCGTTCTCCAGGGATATTGCCGCCTGCGACGCCAGAAAGTCCAGAACAGCGACCCGATCCGACGTGAACGCGCACGTTGTCAGGTTGTTCTCCAGATACAGCGCGCCGACGGCCTTCGTTTGCCTGAAAATTGGGATGCACAGAACCGAGCGCGGGCAGCTCTGCCGCGCGTACTCGTCATCCGGAGATAGACCCTGGACGGTGGCGTCGTCCAGCACCAGGCGTTCCTGTGTCCTGAGCACGTAATGAAGCGCCGACAGCGGCAAATCCCGAGGCGTGATCCGGGTGCTCTGCACCGTGACCTCGACGCCGCTGGGACCCAGCCTCGCCTCCGCATCGATGAACGCCGTATCGGCATGCAACAAGATGAGCAGACCTCGCTCGGCGCCCGCATGCTCGACTGCCAGTCGCATGAGCTTCTCTAGCAGGCTCGGCAGCACCATCTCGCTGGACAGCGTCTGAGATGCCTTGTCGACG
>WUUC01118526.1_pt1 | contig 12053 bp, 19 predicted proteins | sample 6278441 | NCBI WGS metagenome assembly WUUC01 (sample SAMN13675441, study PRJNA597444) | soil metagenome | isolation source: soil | place: USA: Washington | collected 2017-10 | reverse complement strand
GTCTGGGGCCTCGACGGGCGGGTGCGATGGCGGCCGGCCGTCACCGGCCGGTTCCCGTTCTGATCCTGCCGACCACGAGTTTGCACTCGCCTCATCGGCGAAGGCGGCCGCCGGCGCTCCGTGCGGAGCGCCTCCGAATACCTGGCAAGCCACCGGTCGCTTCGCCGTCGTTGGGAGTTCGAGTACGAAGATCCGTGTCAGCGGCTCAACGCCTTCGTGGCCATGACGCTCGAGAACCGGGCCGACCTGGCCCGGAGCGGCTGTCCCATGGGCAGTCTGTGCACGGAGTTGGCCAAGTCGGGCGGCCCGCTGGCGGAACAGGCGAGCCACCTGCTGGCGGAGTGGATCGATTGGGCGGAGCAGCAGTTCCGCAGCCTCGGCGCCGGTGAGACGTCGGCCGGTCTCGCCCGGCACCTCCTCGCCGCCTTGCAGGGGGCGGCCGTGCTCGCCCACAGCTTCAGCACGTCCGATCTCGTGGCGGGCGAAGGTCGGAGACTCATCGAATGGGTCGCGGCCCAGAAGGAGGCGTGTGATGCGACGGCGGAGAGAAACCGGGCGGATCGAGGTGGGAGACGTCGTCGCCAGGGAGGAGCTCGAAGCGATCTCCGGTGAGCCTGTCGGCGTGCCCGACCCGGATCGCCTCGTCCACCTCCAGTTCCGACGCTTCGCCGGCTGCCCGTTCTGCAATCTCCATCTGCAGTCGATCGCCCGACATTCCGACGACATCGTCGCGGCGGGGATCGCCGAGGTCGTGGTGTTCCACTCGACGTCGGCCGCGCTGCTCGCACACCAGGAGGTCGAGCTGCCCTTCCCCGTCATTGCCGATCCCGACAAGCGTCTGTACCGGCGCTTCGGCGTCGAGTCCTCACCGTTGGCCGTGCTCCACCCCCGGGCCTGGCCAGCCGAGATCCGGGGCCTATGGGCCAAGCGCCGCAAGTTCTCCCTCGACCTGCACGGCGGTCCGTTGGGCCTCCCCGCCGATTTTCTGATCGCACCGGACGGCACGGTGCTGGCCCGTCACTACGGCAGCCACGCCTACGACCAGTGGTCGGTGGACCAGCTCCTTGCGCTGGCGCGACGCGGTCCCGGTGAAGTTCAGAGCAATGTAAGCACTCTGTGAGGGATCGGCAGTCCCTCCCCGGTATCAAATGGGGCCTGACACACGCCCGGCAGGGAGGAGACCGCGATGATGCGCAACTTCGTCGTAGGAGGACTGGTGGCGGTGTTCCTGGTCCTCCCGTCCACCGGTGTTCAGGCAGCCCCGGGCGAGCAGGTGGTCGCTCAGGCACCGCTGAAATCCACCGGCAAATACCGAGTCTCGGGCGAGGCGCTGCTGGTGCGACGCGACGACGGGTCGATGCTCGTCCGCCTACAGAACCTCGACATGGACGACGGCCCCGCCCTGCGCGTCCATCTCGTTCCCGGACGCGACAAGACACATCCCCAAGGCGGAGCCGACCTGGGCGCCCTCAAGGGCACCCGCGGCACCCACGACTACCCGGTTCCCGCCGGGGCGCCGGTCGATCTCAAGGGCGGGACCACCGTGCTCATCTATTGCCACGCCTTCAACGTCGCCTTCGGCAACGCCACCCTGTCCTCGGCCTGAGCGAATCCCCGTGATCCGACACAGCGACGCTACCTCGACCTCCCAACCGATCAGCGGTCCGGAGCGAGGATCTGGAGTTGATCGTCGGCCGCTCCGGCGACGTAGACCGTTCCGGTGCGGGGGTCGACGGCGACGCTGTTGGGTTGGCGGACCGTCGGATACCGGGCTCGTCGGGTGAGCCGTCCACCGGCGACCTGGAACTCTACGAGTTCGTTCAGCTTTGTGAGGGTCACCCAGAGCCGGTTTCGCGCCGCGTCGAGCGCAAGGCCGTAAGGGGTGCCCTGCACCACGGCCCGGCCCACCCGGCTGGGATGGGCACCGAGGCGGTAGACGAGGATCGCATCCCCCTGCGTGTCGGCCATGTAGGCGAAGGATTGGTCGGCAACCACATGGGTTGGGCCGACCCCGCCGTCCAGCGTGGCCGACTCGCCCAGCGTCGAGGCGTCGAACACCTTCAGGTGACGGCCTCGGACGCCGACGACGACCACCGACCCCGAAGCTGCGGCCACACCGCCCGGCTGGACCGGCCCCGGCACCGTGGCGCGCACCACCGGCCCTTCGATCACCGAGACGGTGTCGGCCAGCTCGTCGCCGACGAAAACCCGTCCAGCGCCCGCGGTGGCATCGTGGGGCTGGCGCCCCACCTTGACCCGCTGGCGCACCTCGCCGGCCGGGAGTCCAACCACGACGAGCTCGTCGGAGCCCTCCAGCGGAACGAGCACCGCCCCGCCGCCCTCGGCGAGTTGGACGTGGCGTGGCCGGGCTCCGAGCCCGACGGCCTTCAGGGAGGCACCGTCCGGGCTCAGGACGGCCACGCCACCATCGACGCCGGCGACCACCGTGGCGGTGACCGGGTCGAAGGCCAGCCCCTCAGGATGCCCGGGGAGCGGGAGGACCCGCCCGGCGGGCTGCGATCGGGCCGCCGGGGCCTGTGCCGGTTCGGGGACGGGCGGTACCGGGCGGCGTGGGCTCGAGCGGCAGGCCGCCGATCCGGCGACCAGGACCACCGCGAGAATGACGGGCCAGGCCCGGGAAGCTGCCCCGACCCCACGGCTCAACGGAAGCCTCCTGAGGCGAAGCGGACCGACCGGTCCGCACCCGGTCACGCTCAGCGGATGCCGAGGCGACTGTCGTCGCCGGGCGGACGACCGGCCATGACCCGCTGGAACGCCGCCACCGGTGTTCGCAACGGGTCGGTGGTGCGGGTCAGGAGCAGGTCCGTGTCGAGACGCCCGTCGCGGACGGTTGGCCCGAACGGGCTCCAGAACGCGCCGTCGGCGGTGATCGTCAGTTCCGGGGGAAGGTCATCGATCCTAGCGACCACCCCCATCCCGACCGTGTCGGCGCGGCCCCGGCGGACCACGGGCCGGACGACGTGGTCCTCGTCGGCCACACCGAGGGAGCGGTGGAGAGCGCACAGCCGGGCCTGGTCCTCCTCGTCGACCGGGACGGCAGGATCGAGCGTCGTCGCCACCCGCACCCGGATGCCCAGTTCGACCAGGCGGGGAATGGCTTCCACCACCATGGCGTGGTTGTCGGGAGCCCGCAGGGCATCGTTGGGTGTCGGATCGGCCGAGTCCAGCGAGACCTGGACGGCCACGGGTGCTCCCACCAGGGGCCGGAGCCGTTCGACGCGGCTTCCCCGGAAGAGCGTGGCGTTGGTCAGCACGACCGTCGGAAGGAGCTCGGCCAGGCGGACCAGGGTCTCTGGCATGTCGGGGCGGAGAAAGGGCTCGCCGCCGGTGACGCCGAGGTCGGTGAAGCCGATCTCGGCCGCCTGATCCGCCGCCCGCACCATCCGCTCGGCCGGCAGCATCCGCCGCGCCGAATTGGGCGCCGATTCTGTAAGGCAATACCGGCAGGCCAGATTGCAGTGGTAGTTGGCGTAGAACCACAACCGGCCGAGAGGCGCCGGAGCGCTCGGCGAGGCCGAGGGGTCGGTCATCCCAGGCCCTCCGCCGCCAGCCGGGCCAGCACGGCGCTCGACGTCGGGAGCTCGAGGGCGGTGCAGAACCGGTTCAGGAGCAGCGTGCAGGCCGCCAGGAGAGTGAGCTCCACCACCTCGTGCTCGGCGAAGAAGCTGAGCAGTCGCACCCTGGCCACCGGGTCGACGGCGCCGGTGCCCACGATGGCGTCGCACCAGTCGAGAACGGCGCGATCGGTCTCCTCCGGAAAGGCTGACTCCACGTCCGCCTCGCCGCGCAGAGACCTCACCTCGGCGATCGACAAGCCCACATCCCGGGCCTCCACCGTGTGGCCCTCGACGCAGTACCGGCACGCCGCTCGAGCAGAGGTCCGCAGGATCACAAGCTCCTTGGTCCGGGCCGAGAGAGCCGAAGGGCCAAGGACGGCCCCGAGGAATGGCATCGTGACCGCCAACATCTCCGGCACCTGGGCCAGCGCGGCGACGATCGGGCCCGGGTCTCCATCGGCGTAGTACGGCCGCGCCAGCAGCGGTGCCTGGCGCGCTTCCACGAGAGTTATCGCGGCAGACTCCCTGAGCCCCACGGGTTCGAACCTACCCCTGGGCCCTCCAGACTGGCGCGGGTTGTCAGAGACTTCCGCAGATTGTTAGGGATTCAGGGTCTCGCCCCGGCCGGCCTTCCCGACGAGCGCAGGAGCGGTCAGCGGTCCTTGTAGTTGGGGGACGCCGTCGCCGGCCGCTCGGTGCCGGCCTGCGCCAGGGCGACCGGGTGGCCGGCTGTGAGCCGTTGGTGAAGGTCGGTGTCACCCCGAGAAGGTGATTGGGGCGAGGACGGGCGCGGGGCAGTTCACGGTGAACACCTCGCCTTTCGTGTCGGGGACGCCGGGAAACTCGGCGAGTTCGCCGCCGTCCCGGGCTGTGAAGAGCTCCTCCTGGGTGCGCAGCACCCGGGGCGTGGCGGTGTCCTTCCACTGGTAGGCGTAGTGGTCCCAGTAGGGGCTCCAGGCCGGATTCCCGGCGTCGAGGTCGAAGACGGAGGGCTGGAAGCCCATGGGCCCGGGGCCATCGATGCCGTTCATGAAGACGTTGGTGCGTCCGGTCGTCAGGGCCTTGGACGGGCCGGTGTGCAGCCGGGGGGCGAAAGTGGTGCTGGTCATCACGGCGGCCGGCTTGATGGAGTGCGAGGCAGCGAAGTAGCGGGTGCCCGGGTAGCACTGTCCCAGCTTGAAGGTCACTTTCATGGTGGAGGGGTCGGGCGCCTCGATGGCGGGCCCCCGCCCGAGGTAGCTCTTCAGTTCGCGATCCACGCTGACCTGGCCGGTGGACCACTTGACGATCTCGGCGTTGAGGATGATGTCGGTCTCCTCCACAGCCACCTCGCCTTTGCTCTCGGCGGCCTTCACTTCGGCCACCGAGCCGAGAAGACGGGGTTTAGCCTTCCACGTCACGTTGTGCACCCTCCACGCCGGGGTGTAGTCGTCCCGTCCGGGCTCGGAGGACAGCACGGTGCCCTGCCCGTCGACGCCGCCTTTCACCAGGTACGCCCCGCCGTGGAGGCCCTCGGCGGTGAGCGGCTTGAGCTTGGGGACGTAGAGCACCTTCTCGGCGGTGGCGAAGGCCTGGTCCGAGGCGTCGGTGCGGATGAAGTACACGGTCGCGCCCTCGAAGGCCCCCTTGTGGAGGCGCAGGGTCACCGATCCGAAGGCTCCTTCCCACTGGTCGGAGGTGAGCTTGAAGTCGATCACGTCACCGATGATGGCCTTCCCCTCGGCGGGAATGGCGGCCACCGTGGTGGCCGTCGTAGGTGACTCCTCGGGGGCGGCGGGGACCGTCGGGGTGTCGTCGTCACCGCAGGCGGCGAGCAGCGCGGGCAGCACACCGCCGGCCAGGACGACGCCGGCACCGCGACGGGATGCCCAGCCGATGAACTCCCGGCGCGGCAGCCGGGGCGAGATCAAGCGGTCGGGGTTCAACGTCCACCTCCTTGTGGTCGGTCCGCGTTGTCACGGACGGCCAAGGGGCCGCGATGGGAACCCAGTGGGCACCTGCCATATTCCGGCGGGAGCCGGCGCGGCCCGGAATCCGAACGGGGGGATCGGGGTTCCCTCAGTGCCATGCGTCGCCTTGCCCACCGCCGCTTTCGCCGTGCGATCAGCCGCTATGCCGACGGCGAACTCGACGCGCCCACGGCTCAGGCCCTGGCGATCCACCTCCTCGAATGCGATGGCTGCGGCCGCGAACTCGCCATGGTGCGGGCGGTCAAGGGATCACTGCAACGGCTGGCGGGCGCCGAAGCACCCACCGTGGCAGCCGCACGCCTGCGGCGGTGGGCCTCGAACCCGCGGGGGATCCGCGACTTGCGGTCACTCGAGCCGCGGGATCGGGTGCGGACCGCCATGGGGACCACCTCGGATCCACCCGGTGGTGAGCGGAGGCTGGTCGGACAGACAGGCCGGCACCGGTTCCGCACGCGGGCCGGGGCGCTGATCGGGGTTGTCGCTGCCGTTGCTGCCACCGGCACGTTGCTTCTGCATCGCCAGGCCTCCTCCCCTGACCTGAGTACCCTGACGGCCCTCGTGGAGCTCGCCCGGCTCGAGCCTCCCGCACCCCCAGCGGCCGAAAACAGGGCCCTCACAGGGCGGCCCGGAAGCATGGTCGAGCTCGGGAACCGCAGGGTCTCGCTTGTACGCCACCTCGTTGACGGGCGCGAGGTGCTGGTCGCCGCCTCGACCCGCGCCTTCCCGATGCCCGCTGACGCCCGCCCCCTGGGCAGGGAGCAGGGCGCGCCGTGGCTCGCGAGTCGGGGCGACCTGGGCCTCGCCTGCCTCAGCCGGCCCACCCACATGCTGCTCGTCGGCCCCCTCCCAGCGGAACGCCTCGTTGAGATCGGCCGGCAGCTCAGGCCGCTCTGATCTGTGGGCCGGCGTCCATCTGCGACCCTTCGGCGGTGGTCGCCCGCCCGCAGCCTCCTCGCGGTGTTGCTGGTGGCCATGGCCGCCGGGCAGCTGAGCGACGTGGGCCGCTTCGCCCGGATTCTCGCCGCCTACCGGCTGCTCCCCGGGGTCCCCACCCTCGCCGTCTGGATCCTCATCGCCACCGAGGCGCTGGCCGGGGTGGCGCTCCTGCGCGGCGCGAGGGGTGGCACACGAACACCCAGAGGTACCCGGGGTGCCGGTCGGCGGCGGTGTCAAGCAGAGGACCCTCTGCCGAGCAGTACGGTCAGGTGAACCAGCCGAACTCCATGACCACCGGCTGGCGCCGCCACAGCTCCGACAGGGTGACCTCCGCCCCGTCGTCGAGCCGCGTGGTCACGAAATCCGGGGCTCGGTCGCCGACGTGGAGGACGTTGCGGAAGGCGACGAACTCGTCGTCTCCGCCCCGCTCGATGTACTCGTCGAAGTGCTCGTAGTTGTAGTCACTCCCGCCCACGGCCAACCTCGCTCGCACGGGAGCTCCTCAGGTGAGCGCCTCCTGCCGGTAGGCCATGTTCTTCGCGTACTCGCTCTCCTCGTCGGCGTCCATCTGCATCGTGATGTTGAACTTGTTGCCCCAGTTGAAGATGGCGCAGGCAAAGACAAGCTCGACGATTTCCTCGTCGCTGAAGTGTTGCTGCAACCCGGCGAAGAAATCGTCGTCCACGGTGTGGGGATCGAGGGCGATGCGCTCGGCCAGCTGAACGGCGAGCGCCTCCCGGTCGTCGAGTAACTCCCCGGCCTTGGGCTGATGCTCGTGGATGGCGGCTTCCTTGGGACCCACGGCGCCGCGCACGGCGGCGGCCCGCACCGTCCTTCAGTAGGTGCAATCGTTGATCTGGCCGGTCTTGATCCGCATCATCTCGTGGATGTGCGCCGGCACCTGACCGTCGACGAAGAACGAGACGAAGGCGGGCACGATCGACTTCAGCAGCCCGGGCCTCCGCCCGATCACGCCGAACATCGCCGTGTCCTTCCACCACAAGTCGCGCCCCTGCTCGAGGATGGTGTTCACCTCCGGGTCGGGGCTTTCGCCAGGTCTGAGAGGGATGATCCGTGTCGCCATGCCCACCTCCTGGATCACCGAACGATGGGGGACGAGTTGCCCTGGACGAAAAACTACTCCCGGGCCCGACTCCCAACCACCGGCCCGCCAGCCCCACCACCGCGGGCGTCGCCGGGAGACGACCCTGCGAGAGGACACTCTCGCGAACCTCCGTGACTTCGCCACAAGGCTGGCCTCGGGTGAGGTTCCACCTCCGCCTGATCGGGTGATCGTGGACCGGAGAGGGACTGCCCGGCGCCCTCACGTTCCTTCTTCCCGGTCCCGGCAAGCGGAGAGGAACCCGATGCTGGAGACGAGGAACGGCACCAGGTAGTTCACGCCCACCCGAACCCAGGTCGCCGGCGTGGCGTCACCGTCGGTGATCACCGACCCCTGGTTCACCGCTGACAGGACGGTCCCCACCACGGCGGCCACCTTCCAGGCGGTACGCAGCGTGGCGCCGGCCAGAAACAGCCGCAGCGCCTCGCGGGGATGCGACCACGTGGGCCGGGCCCCGCCACGACCGTCTCCCGAAACGCCCATGGCCGTCCCCGACTCCCTGTCTCCTCCGGCCGGCTGGTCGTCACCCACGCCGTCATTCCAACACGGCGGCAGGGCGGTTCCGCCTGGCCACCTAGTGAAGCCGGGTGACCGGCCCGGCGAATGTCCGCGCCACCCCTGGGCTTTCCTCTCCCGTCGGGATAAAGATGCTCCAACCAGTCGTGAAGAGGAGGCCACACCATGGCCCGGATCCCCGTGCACACCCTCGACACCGCCCCTGAGGGCAGCCGTGACGGTCTGAAGGCGATCCACGACCGCTTCGGCAGGGCTATGAACATCCAGGCGGAGATGGCCCACAACCCGGTCGTCCTCAAGATCTACCTCGCCTTCAAGGACATCCTCCACAACGACGGGACGTTCGACGCCCGCATCGAGCAGGCCATCGCCTTGGCCGTGTCGGTGGTGAACGGCTGCGACTACTGCCAGGCGGCGCATACCCTGGGCGGCAAGGCTGCCGGTCTCACCGAGGAACAGACCATCGCCATCCGCAAGGGGGACTACGGCTTCGACCCCAAGCTGGGAGCGCTGCTCGCCGTGGCCCGAGAGGACGCCCAGGAGCGGGGCCGGGTCCGGGACGATACCTGGCAGGCAGCGCTGGCCGCCGGCTGGACCGACGCCGACCTCCTCGAAGCTCACGTCCACGTGGTCGCCAACGTGCTCACCAACTACTTCAACCAGCTCGTCCACACCGACCTCGACCTGCCCCCCGCCCCGCCGATCACCTGACCGGCTGTGGCCGAAATGCCCGGCCACTCGCGTCGCCTTCTCGAGAGGAGTCCACATCGATGAGGTGGATGCAGATCGGTGATCGCCTCCCCGAAATCGAGCTCCGCTCAGCCGACGGCGAGGTCGTGACTCTCTCGGACTTCATGCAGCGGGTCACGGTGGTGCAGCTGCTGCGCTACTACGGGTGAATGCCGTGCCTCGATCTCCTCTCGCAGTTGCGGGAGGCGTACCCCGAGATTCGCTTACTCGGCGCGGACGTCCTCGCGGTCGCCACTGGTGCCGACTATCAGGCCCGCCGATTGATGGCCGAAGGGCTCCCCTTCCCGGCGCTGGTCGATTCTGACAAGCAGCTGTACCGGGCGCTGGGCATCGAGCGGATCCACTGGGACCAGTGGTTCCGGCTCTCCACCTGGCGGCGGTACCTGCGGTCGGTGCGTCGCGCCCGTCAGGGCCGGCTCACCGGCGATCTCCTCCAGGCGCCGGGGATTGCCATTCTCCAGCCGCCGGGGACGCTCCGCTGGCTCCACCGGGGCCAGACGCTGGGGGACTACCCAACCTTGGCCGAGATCCTCGACGCCCTTCGGGCCGTGGTCGGGCAACTCGGTTCGCCATGACAACCGGGCGGGTGCATCACACCCCGGGCACCGGGCTCAGCTGGCTGCCAGATGGAGATCGCTCGGAATACTGTGCGGCGCCGGGAGGGTTCCCGACCCGTTCAAGTGGTGCGGCGCGCCCGGCGGACGCCGCTGTGCTCGCCGGATGACCGGAGAAAGTGGAGGGACATGACCACCACAGGCCCCCTGCGCCGCAAGGTCGACCGGGACGAGGTGTTCATCGAGTACACCAAGAGTATCTGCCCGGTGTGCAAGATCGTGGTCGACGGGCAGATCAACGTGCGGGACGACAGGGTCTTCCTGCGCAAACGCTGCCCTCGGCACGGGCCGTTCGAAGCGCTGCTCTACTCCGACGCCCAGCTCTACTTCGACTCGCTGCGGTTCAACAAGCCGGGCACCATCCCGCTGGAGACCCAGACGGAGGTCAAGGACGGCTGCCCCCTGGACTGCGGCCTGTGCCCCGAGCACAAGCAGCACGCCTGCCTGGGGATCATCGAGGTCAACACCGCCTGCAACCTCGACTGCCCGGTGTGCTTCGCCGACTCCGGGCATGCCCCGGACGGGTTCTCGCTCACCCGGGAGCAGGTGGAATCGGCCCTCGATGCCTTCATCCGGGCCGAAGGCGACCCCGAGGTGGTGATGTTCTCGGGCGGGGAACCGACCATCCATCCCCAGATCCTCGAGTTTCTCCGGCTGGCCACCGACAAGGGCATCGGGCTGGTGACCCTCAACACCAACGGCATCCGCCTGGCCCACGACCGCCGGTTCGTGGCCGCCCTGGCCGGCATCGACCCCAAGCCCCGGGTCTACCTGCAGTTCGACGGACTGGAGGAGCGCACCCACCGGGCGATCCGGGGCCGGGACCTGCGGGCCGCCAAACAGCAGGCCTTGGACCACTGTGCCGAGTTCCCTGGTGGTCATCCTGGTGGCGGCCATCGAACGCGGCCTCAACGAATCTGAGATCGGCGGCATCGTCCGGTTCGGGATGGCCCACCCGGCGGTGAGGGGGGTCGCCTTCCAACCCGTCACCCACTCCGGCCGCCACGTCACCTTCGACCCCACCAACCGGGTGACCAACGCCGACGTCATCCACGCCCTCGCCGACCAGCTCCCCGACTGGTTCCGGGTCTCCGACTTCGTCCCCGTCCCCTGCTGCTTCCCCACCTGCCGGTCCATCACCTACGCCCTCGTCGACGGCGACACCGTCGTCCCCCTGACCCGCCTCATCGAGGTGGAGGACCACCTCGACTACATCACCAACCGGGTGATGCCCGACCCCTCCGTCCGCCAGGCCCTGGAGAAGCTGTGGAGCGCCTCCGCCTTCGCCGGGAGCCCCGCCACCGACGCCCACCTCGACCAGCTGGGCTGCGTCGCCTGCGGCATCGACAGCCCCGCCGTCCTCGACTCGCTGGCCGAGAAGGTGTTCATGCTCGTCATCCAGGACTTCCAGGACCCATACACCCTCAACGTCAAGCAGCTCATGAAGTGCTGCGTGGAGGAGATCACCCCCGACGGGAGGATCATCCCCTTCTGCGCCTACAACTCGGTGGGATACCGGGAACAGGTGAGGGCGCAGCTGTCAGGGACAGCCGTCCCCACCATCGTGCCCAACAGCACCGAACTCCAGCCCCTGCTCATCACCACCCGCTACGGATCCAAGACCGTCGCCGGCGGGCACGGCCACGGCTCCGGCCACGGCGGCCGTGACGCCACCAACACCGGGAAGGGCCTGCGATGAACCGCCCGCAGGCGACCCGGCCGACCGACCCGGAGACCCTCAAGGCCTGCTGCGCCGCGGCCTACGAACAGGACCTCGTCGCCCTCCTCCTCGGCGAGAGTTACCACCCCGGCGGACTCGACCTCACCCGCCACCTGGCCCGGACCCTGGACCTGCGGCCCGGACAGCGGGTCCTCGACGTGGCCGCCGGGCGGGGGGCCACGGCCTGCCTGCTCGCCGCCGAGTTCGGCGTCGACGTCGACGGCATCGACCTCGGACCCACGTCGGTGGAGCGGGCCCGGCTGGCGGCGTCCGAGCGGGGCCTCGACAGGCGGGTCCGCTTCCATCAGGGCGACGCCGAGCGCCTCCCCTTCAACGACGGAACCTTCGACGCAGTGATCTGCGAATGCGCCTGGTGCACCTTCCCCGACAAGGCGACGGCTGCCACCGAGTTCGCCCGGGTGCTCCGGCCGGGGGCTCAGGTCGGGATCACCGACGTCACGCTCGACCGGGCCAGGATCGACCCCGAACTGGCCACCCTGGCGGGCTACCTGGCCTGCATCGCCGACGCCCGCCCCGCCGCCGAGTACGCCGCCCTGCTCGAAGGCGCCGGCCTGCGGGTGGTGGCCTCCGAAGCGCACGACGACGCCCTGACCCGGATGATCGACCAGATCGAGGCACGCCTCCGGGTGTGGGCGCTCCTCGATCCACCTGGCCTGACGCTGGCCCCTGAGACGATCCTGCGCTACACGGCCGCTGCCGCCGCGGCGGTGGCCGACAGGGTCGCCGGCTACCAACTCCTCGTCGCCCGCAAACCGGAGCGGAACCGGAGCTGAGCTCTACGGCACGATGGTGGTGTCCGGCCGGAACGCGGCCCAGGCGAACCAG
>WUUC01091618.1_pt1 | contig 12053 bp, 6 predicted proteins | sample 6278441 | NCBI WGS metagenome assembly WUUC01 (sample SAMN13675441, study PRJNA597444) | soil metagenome | isolation source: soil | place: USA: Washington | collected 2017-10 | reverse complement strand
TTTAATAGTTTAGAACACCACCCTCAAGTTCCCACCAAAGTTCCTTGTATTCGGAGCGCCGTTCTGGTCGATACCTTGTGTACCACCACCGTTGGCTGCACCCTGGGTGTTAACTTCAGGATCCGAAGGGCTTCCTGGAGCATAGAACCAAAGGTTACGTCCGCTGATACCAATGTTGATCGAAGTGATCGGTGTACCTGCGTACCATTTCTTCGGCAGGCCGTACGAGAGCGAAAGCTCACGGAACCTGTAGACGGTTGCATCGAAAATACCTGCTTCGCTACCGAGACCGCCGAGACCTTGCCAGTATGCCTGAGCGCTGATCTGGATGTTGTTGGGACGATAGGTACCATCACCGTTGTCGATCACGCCAGGAAGGATACGTGGCATCTCGCGTTGTACTGCGGTTTGCGCCAGTGAACCACCACTGCGAAGGTCGATGTTACCGAAAGAAAGGAACTGACCGCCCTGACGGGTATCTACAAGTGCCGACAAGACAATTCCCCTGTAGGCGAATGTGTTTGTCATACCGGCGAGGAAGTTAGGCTGGGGATTTGAGATGATCTTACCACCAACTGTTGTTGCATACGCACCTGTGGTGCCGTTAACGAGCAGGTCTCCGCCAAGAGTACGTGCCATAGCGCTACCGACGACCACACCGAAAGGCTGGCCTTCCCACAATGAGGGAATCATACCGCCAAAGTTGCTGTTACCAGGGATCGCGCTGTTTTCATCAACGATATCATCCGGTGTAAGCTCCTCAACAACGTTCCTGATGCGTGTATAGTTAGCTGAAATATCCCAGGAGAAATCTCCGATCTTGAGTACTTGCGCATTCAAAACAGCTTCGATACCCTTGTTGGTCATCAAGCCAATGTTGGTCGTTTGCGTTGCGAAACCCGAAGTATAAGACACCGCTACGTTGAAGATCTGGTTTTCAGACCTTGTGTAGAAATATCCGAGGTCGAGGTTGACCCGGTTCTTGAACAAACCGACCACGACGGCTCCGTCGTACGATTTCACAAATTCCGGTGTCAGGTTGGGGTTACCAATACGTGTACTGGGTGTGAAACCGATCTGGCTTCCACCGATAGCGATCGGGAAGGCGACAGAAGCAACGTTGTTACCGTAGCCAGCAGATACATACAAGCTGTTGAGCAGGTAAGTATTGGCATCCTTACCAACCTTTGCCGCCGATGCGCGCAGTTTAAGGCTTGAGAGGATATCGCTTTCTATTCCAAGGGCGTCTGAAAGCACAACGCTACCAGATATGGCAGGATAGAAATACAGGTTGTTCGCGGCAGGCAGCGTCGAAGACTGGTCACCGCGAGCTGTAAGTTCGAGGAACGCCCAGTTCTTATACGACACACTCACCTGTCCGTAATAACCGACGAGACGGCGAAGGGTCCTTGTTTCCCCCGATCCTGTAAACACGCTGGTGTTGCTAACGTTGGTGAAGAAAGGGATCGCCATTGTCTGGCCATCTACGTATGCATTCTGAGTCTGACGCTGATTCAGGTTATGACCAAGGAGCAGGTTTGCATTGAAGCCTTCCATGAACAGGTTGTCCTTCGATGCGTTTAGCATAAGGTCGCCGTTGAATTCAGAAGCGTAATACAGATCTTCTGTTACACGTCCTGTTGCGTTACGGTTTGAACCGATCTGGTAAACGATCTTCCGACGGTCATTGTAAACGTCGCCAGTTGCCCGATAGCTAACATTCAACCAGTCTGTGATGTTGTATCCTGCCTTAACGAAACCGAAGATACGGTCAACGTCTGAAGTCGATACTTCGTTCTCCGTGCTCCAAATAGGGTGGTTCTGAGTGACGCTTAAGTATTGGTTCTTGCCGTTGATGTCTTCATACTCCATACCCATTAAATCGTAGCTGCGGGGAATGCGGGTCATTTGACCCAACGCGCTGCCACCGTTACCCTGGGGGTTACTGACTTGCTTGGTATGAACGTAAGTCATCGAAGAGGACAACGAGAAGCCGTTTTTCATTTTGCTGCTTCCGCCAAACTGCACGCTATTACGATCGAAGCTTGAGTTACGGATAATACCGTCGGTCAGCGAGGAGTTTACAGACAGTGAAACGTTATTGTCTGCATTACCAGACATGATGCTAACACCATTGGTCAGAACTTTACCTGTCCTGTAGAAATCTCTTACGTTATTCGGATAAGCACGGTAAGGAACAGTGACACCCTGAAGGTTTTGAACTGATTCCGGCCCCCCTTCGAACGCAGGTCCCCATGAGTTGGTCGAGTTGTTGATAAAGTCGTTGTTGGTACCCTGTCCGTATTCGTTCTGGAACTTGGGCAGACCGTAGACATTCTGAGTATTGAAAGATGAGGTTACCGTAACTTCTGTTTTTCCATTCAGACGCCTACCCGACTTGGTAGTAATAACGATAGCACCCGCACCGGCACGTGATCCGTAGAGGGCTGCGGCAGCAGGGCCTTTCAGGATGTTGATACTTTCGATGCTTTCAGGAGCAATGTCATTCAGACGGTTAGTAGGCTGACTGGTGAATACACTGGCACCGCCGTCAACACTGTTGTTGAAGATGATACCGTCGACCACGATCAAAGGCTGGTTGCTGGTGTTACCGAATGAGGTTACACCGCGGATCATGATACTTGTACTTGCACCGGCAGCACCGGACGCACCGACAATGTTCACACCGGCTACTTTACCCTGAAGGGTATTCAAAACGTTGATTTCGGAGCGTTGTGCCAATTGGGCGCCCTGAACGTTTTGGTTGGCATAACCGATAGCTTTCTGGTCTTTCTCGATAGCCTGACCAGTAACCACGATTTCAGAAAGTTGAGTCACATCTGAAGCCATAGATACATCCACGACGCCACGTTCACCGACTGCGATCTCCTGGGTAAGCAGACCGATAAATGTGAATGTGAGAGTCGGGTTTGTCGTGTTTATCGACAATCTGTAGTTACCATCGGCATCGGTAACCGTTCCGTTGCTGGTCCCTTTGACCACAACATTCACGCCCGGCAAAGCACTTCCATCATCCGCTGAAGTGACCCTGCCTGAGACGGTGCGATCCTGTGCAAAGGCTAGTCCGGCCGTGAGGCCCAACAACACCGTAAGCACATTTCTCCACTGTAAAATTTTCCGCATAGGAATAGGGGTTATGTTTAAAAATGTGTTTGAAAGAACCGGTAAACTACTTAAGAAAAAGTAACCGTGCAAAACTAGGTAACACCCTTTGCAGGATCACACGGGCATAAAAACTCCCGTAAATAGGGTGATACGGGCGCAGACATTGGAAAATCCGGCTTATTTAAGGAATTCTGGCCTCTTTGGATGGGGTATATTCAACATAAAAGGGCCACCCGATGCGGGTGGCCCTTTATTAGAACTTACTGTATAAACCCTGAAGGGCTAATTAATTACGCTCACAAAGGAGGTTGGCATTCAATTCAGTGATAGGAATAGGCCATACCCACGCTGCGTTTGAGGGCACAACTTCACCCACGGAACCCTTTCCGGGGAATGGAGCCTGCAGACGCATGATGTCCTGGTTACGGAGACCTTCACCAAGGAACTCGATCCTTCTTTCGGTAAGCACGTTGTCAATCAACTCTGCCTGGGTTGCGGGAGCGCGGAGACCGGCAGCGCCTGTTGACCTGGTGCGTACTTCGTTGAGAAGTGCGATAGCCTTCGGCTGGTCTGTACCTGTGCGCGCCAAAGCCTCGGAGAGGTTCAGCAACACTTCAGACCACCGCATAACGGGAGCTTTGTCGAGGTAAGGAGTACCACTGGGGTATTTGCCCAGGTAGCTCTCTGTTCCCTGCAGATAAACGAAGTTTGTTCTCCGTGCGTCGGTAGGAAGGAAGTTGGCGTTGTCAGCTACAATGCTGCCAGCACCCTGGTTCAGTGAAAACTCACCACCACCTACGTTTGTTCCTGAAGTCGCACGATAGTAGAAGCCGAGCTGGCTCTGACCACCGGGTCCGTTCTGTGCACTGAAAGGCATTGAGAAAATGCTTTCAGGAGTTTCCTGCGGTGCTGCGAACACATCGGCGATGTTAGCCTGGAGCGCATGAGGAACGCGGGTCGACGCTGCGAAAGGAGCTGTTGCCGACACGATCTTGTTGGCTTCAGCGATCACATTTGCATAGTCGCCTTTTGTCAGGTACACACGCGTTTTGAACGCAATTGCTGTGTTCTTGTGAGCGCGAGTGATACGAGTCAACGCATCGGCATAGGTGTCAGGCAGGTTGGCTTCAGCGAAGTTCAGATCATCGATGATCTGATTGTAAACTTCAGCAACAGTGGCTCTTGCGAGGTCGTTGTTGGCTGAGCTCTTTTCGCCTTGTAAACGGAGCGGAAGACCAGGTCTGCCACCGGCATTGTCCGCGAACGGACGTGCGTAGAACTGAAGGAGGTAATGATAAGACACAGCCCTGAGGAACCTTGCTTCAGCGATGTACTGCGGTGCAGTAGTGCTCGCGAAAGTGGCAGGGAACAAAGGGGCAACGAACTTATCAGCATTTGCTTCCATGCCATCCAGGAATACGTTGATCTGGTTGATGGCCTGGTAAGCGAACGTCCACAGGTTGATCACATCGTTCTGAGATGCTTCATTGATCGTATGCTGCCAAACGAGGTATGCCGTAACACCGTTGGTGGTACGGTTGATGAAATCATTTGCGCGTACGTCACCATAGATGAAAGCACGACCTCCGAGGAAGTTACCGTTCTTCACTGCGGTGTAGTTGTTGTTCACCTGCAGTGCTATACGTTCAGGCGTATCGAACGCCACGACATCTGAAATCCTGTCTTTCGGGATCGGGTCAAGCAATTCTGTTTTGCAAGAGAATACTCCCATTGACAACACAGCTGCAAACACCAACACCGACGCTTTATTCTTGATTCTTATATTTTTCATATTCATTGTCATCTTTTAGAAGGCCAAACTCAGTCCAATAGTGTACGTTCTTGCCTGTCCAACAGAGTTCCTGTCTACACCAGCGCCAGTAGGGCTGTTACCGTTCGCCTGGTTTTCAGGATCGATACCGGTGTACTTCGTGAGGATAAATCCGTTCTGAACAGATCCATATACACGTACGCTGGTGATGTTCGCTTTGTCGAGCAGTGTCTTGGGCAGAGAGTAACCAAGTGATATGTTACGCAACCTCAGGAAGTCACCTTTCTCAAGGTTTTCAGAGATTACCATAGCAGAACCGTTGGAGACGTTATCGCCATACACTGCGCGGGGGAGTTTACCCTGGGGGTTTTCCGGAGTCCACCTGTCGAGGATATCGGTGTGGTTGTTCCAGAAACGCTGATCGCGAAGACCGGCCTTTGTACCGTTGTAGATATAGTTACCGCCAGAGAATTGGAAGAACACGCCGAAATCGAAAGCCTTGTAAGTGAACGTGTTGTCAAATCCGCCGAAGTAAGTGGGAAGTGCGGGACCATAGAACTGACCGTCTGCCAATTGGCTTGGAGCAGTTGCAGCAGCACCATCGAGAGTGCTCCATCCTGAACCCTGACCCTGGTGATCGTATTGTACGATCGTTCCGTCAACTTTTTCAAACATGCGACGACCGTTGGTTTCATTGATACCTACGGTAGGCACTGCAAGGAACGAACCGATCGACCTTCCAACTGTTGTGTAGTTAACAGTTTCGAGACCGAGAGTAGTATTCGCTATACGAGCCTGGTCAGTATTAAGAGTAAGCACTTCGTTCTTCAGCGTAGTAACGTTGAGACTTGTAGTCCAACGGAAGTTCGGAGTAGTGATCGCATTGAACTTCACGCTCACTTCGATACCGGTGTTCTGCATGCTTCCTACGTTAGCAGGAATTGAGTTGATCTGCGCAGGGTTCGGTACGTTAGGAATACCTTTAGAGGGGGCCTGGGGAACATCAAGGATAAGACCATCAACGAGGGTCTTGTACCATGTGAACTCACCCTGGATCCTGTCGTTGAGGATACCGTACATGAAACCGATGTCAGTCTTCTTCGAAGTTTCCCATGTGAGCAGACCGTTACCAGCCTGAGCGTAACCGAGCGTTGCAAGGTTACCATAGAAACCACCCGAATAAAGCTGCTTGGACGCAAAGTCATTTATACCCTGGCTGTTACCTACTTCACCGTAGCTGGCCTTCAACTTCATGAAGCTGATCTTGCTCAGGAATGAATCTTTCCAGAATGACTCTTCAGAGATCGTATAACCGAGAGCACCACCGTAGAAGTTACCCCACTTGTTGTTACCCCATGCCGAGTATCCGTCGCGACGAATGTTGAGCGATGCAAAGAACTTCTTGTTGAAGTCGTAGTTGATACGGCTGAAGTAAGACAACAGGTAGTTTTCCCCCTGGAAGTTGCTGTTTACAGCAATGTTGGTGAAGTTACCCTGGAATGATTCGTAGAAAATATCGCCGACGGCTGTTCTTGCGGCACCCCAGCGGTTTGTAACAGTGTACTGTTGCTCACCACCTACGAGTACCGAGAAGCTGTGCTTGTCGATGGACTTATCATACTGCAAAGTGTTCTGCCAGTTCCAACGTTTGTTGGTACGGAACACGTTTGTAGCCGAACCACCTGTAGCGAAACCGTCGCCACCAAGAGGTGTCTGGTAAGCAAGATCCTCAAATGTAACGTTGTTGATACCGAACATGGTACGGGCATTCAAGCCCTTGATGATTTCCCAGTTGGCATAAACAGCACCTTGTATCTGGTTGCTTTCCGATGTGAACATGTTCTTGGCAAGAACGAGATCGGGGTTGTAGTAACCTGTTACAAGAGGCGCAGGGTTTGATGGAGTTGAAGTAGGATTCAGGTTCGCACCTGCTCCGAGACCAGCTCCGTTGAGGTTGTAGTTACCATCGGGAAGGAATGCTCCTACGTTAGGAGGCAACACCAGCGGCAAACGTCCCAAACCAGCAGTTGCAAAAGCTGCTCCAGGGAGCGAACCAGTGCTAGGTGCTTCGTTGAATGTGTTTGAATAGCTGAAGTTAGTTCCAATCGAGATCTTCCTGGTAAGCTTCTGATCGAGATTCAACCTTGCAGAAGTACGATCGAAATCATTCCTCTTCAACATACCTGCCTGGCCAGTATAGCCTACAGATACATAATAGTTAGTCTTGTCAGTTGCTCCCGACAGGCTGAGGCTGTTCGAATGAGAGAAACCGGTTCTATAGATATGTTTGTACCAATCTGTATCGATCACGTTTCCGTCAGCATCAAATGAAGGCCTGAAAGCTCCTTCGATAGCAGTTCCAACTACAGGAGGTGTTCTTCTTCCTGCATTCTGGTTCAGGTTCGAGATACCTTCGTTCTTCATCATCATGTACTGCTCGGCGTTAAGTACGTCGAACATACGGAAGGCTTCGGTAGCACCTACCCACGAGTCGAGGGTAACTTTGGTTTTACCTTGAGTTCCTTTCTTGGTCGTGATGAGGATAACACCGTTCGCTGCACGTGAACCGTAGATAGCAGAAGCAGAAGCATCTTTCAGTACTTCCACGCTTTCGATATCGGAAGGGTTCAGGTTAGCAAGAGGGTTATTCGGGGCATTGTTCGCCGAGTTGTCCTGGGTATAAGTCGGTATACCGTCGATAACAATCAGGGGAAACGAGCTCAAGCTGATCGAGCTTACACCACGGATACGGATAACAGGGGGGTTGTTCATAACACCATTCGGAATGGAGATACTCACGCCCGCTGCACGTCCGCCGAGAGCCTGTTCGAAGCTTTGCACGGGCATGCTGGCAATTTCTTTGCCACTTACCGTTGCAATAGATCCGCTGAGGTCACGCTTGGACTGCGTACCATAACCAACAACCACAACTTCACTAAGTTGTGTGACATCCGCACGCATGTTAATGTCAACAATAGTGCGTTCGCCGATGGCAGTCTCTTCCGTGGTCAAGCCAATGAACGAGAAAACCAGGGTACCGCCGGAGGCGGGAACAGAAAGACGGTAGTTACCGTCGGCATCCGTGGTGGTTCCGTTTGTTGTGCCTTTGACAACAACGTTCACACCAGGTACCGAGGACCCGTCTTCTGCAGATGTGACTTTTCCAGTCACCACACGATCCTGTGCAAACGCTACTCCCGTCATTAGGGCGAGGAGCATCATCAGCACATTCTTTAATCGTAAAACTTTCCGCATAGGTTTAGGGATTAGTTAAAATTTAGGTTTGAAAGAGCGTCAAACTACTAAGAAAACTTAATGCTGCAAAAACATATAGTACACGTGGTATTAGATGTACGTAAAAAAAATACCTCGTTATGCGTTATTGCTAACCGGTGCTTATAAACAGTGGTAGATTTTACCCCTTCACTAGGGGGAAGAAATTAGGGGGAGATTAGAAAAGATTTAATAACGAGAAAAGATTAAATCGGAAGCAACTTTAAACAAGTGAATGACACGCAGTAAAGCGCTGCGTGCTATTCGATGATCCTGAATTCGATTCTGCGGTTGGCCTGGCGGCTCGCTTCTGAATCATTCGGGCGTAGGGGGCGTTTCGACCCGTATCCAACCTCTTTCAATCGTTTTAAATCGATCCCCTTGCTCACAAGGTAGTCCCGCACGGCCTTTGCTCGCTTCTGGGAAAGCTGTTGATTGTATGAATCCGCTCCCTGGTCATCGGTGTGTCCGCTGATCTCGACCCGAATATCAGGGCTCTCTTTTAAAAATCTACCGATTTTGTCGAGTTCTGTTATTGACTTTTCTCCCAGGTCGAATTTATCGGTGTCGAAGAATATATTATTAAGTACAACGGACGCCCCGCTACTCGCCTTGTCCAGATCAATATCGATGATGAGCGGTTCGAGGTTGGTTCCCACTTCGTAATTGAAGTTAAGACTCTTGAACAGGTACCCCGCCGAATTAACATACAGACCATAGTCTGCACCCTGTGTCAGAACGATCAGGTAGTTGCCTGTCATTGAATCCGAATTGACATACGACACAAGTTCATTCTTCTTCAGTTCATACAGTTCGACCTGCGCTTGCAGCGGCTGTCGTGTGACACGGTCTCTTACAATTCCTTTTACCGTATTGCTCGTATACTTTATGCGATACTCTTCCGGTACGGTGAACTCATAGATCTTCGAGTCATTCGGGCCCGTAAGCTCTTCGTGAGAATAGTATCCGCGTTCGCCATCGGCGGTGATCACAAGAGAATACTGCTCCTGGTGGTTGTTGATCGGGTAACCGAAGTTTGCAGGCTTCGACCATGTGCTGTCGGCGAGGTCGCTCCAGAATATATCATATCCCCCAAAGCCCGGGCGGCCGTTGGTGGCAAAGAAGAGAGTGCGGCCATTGGCATGAATGAAAGGCGAACGTTCGTCGTATGCCGTATTGATGCCGGGGCCGAGGTTGGCTGCCCTCGTCCATTCACCGGGAGAGTTCTGAACAGAAACATAAATATCGGCGCGGCCGATGCCTCCTTTACGGTCTGATACAAAATACAATACACGTCCGTCAGCCGATAGTGATGGCTGGGATTCCCATGCGGCAGAGTTCACCTGTTGCCCGAGGTTCTTCGGAGCAGACCATGTATCGCCGGTCTTGCGGCTTTCGAAAAGATCACAACGTCCGTTCATTCCCAAACAGGAAGTGAATATCAACTGCCGGCCATCGGCGGAAATAGTACAAGTGCCTTCGTTGTAACGGGTGTTGATCTTTGGTGAGATCGTTTGTGGAGCAGTCCAGTTTCCATTCTTGTCTTTGGTAGATATCACCATGTCTTCGTCATACTCGTCACTGGCGCCGAGCCTGCGTGTATAGATGAGTTGTTGTTCATCGGCTGTGAGGACGGGGAAATATTGCTGGGCGAACGCATTGACAGTGTCGGAAAGTTTTCGTGGATTGAACTTGATCTCGTTGCGCATGTTCTGCATACTGAATTCCGCACAAGCTTTCCACAACCTTACCTGCTCAATACGTTGTTTGGCAATCGATTCGTTTTGTAAATATTGTTCAGCGTAACCGTTGGCGGTTCTGTAATCGCCTCGTTGCAACGCATTTTCAGCCAGCTCCACCCAGAAGGCTTTCTGCCACCGCAGCTCCGGCGTAACACGAAGCCCATTCTCAAAGTACTCGTGGGCCTTTTCGAAATTGTTGATGGTCTTGTGAGTTACACCGGCGCGGAGATATGCCTCAAAGAAATTCTTGTCTTTTGCGATAGCCTGGTCGAAAAGATCGATGGCATCCTGAAACTGGAAATGAACGCGGAAGTTCTCCCCTTCTGTATACAGTTCGATAGCCTTCTTGTTCTTTGTACTGAGTACACCCTGTGCAAAGGACGGCACCACGGCGATGCAAGCGACAAAAAACAACAGGTTCTTAAAAAAATTCAAACCGTTCATCTTATAAAACTAACGAATATTTGATACTTCTGATTCAGGGGCATCTGCACCAAGCATGGCGTTGATCAGCTTAAAATGACTGAATGCAGCGAGGTCTTCAGGGGTTATACTTTGTTCCGTGATGCGTCCATTCGCCAGTAACGTCTGCCGCATGGTTCCATTGAGCAGATATGTGTCGGGTGTGACCCATTCGTTGCCCTTGAGGAAGATGATGTTTGCATACGAGGTGTCGGTTACGAAACCATTTTTCACGATGAGCACGTCGTCGCGATTGATACGTCGGGCAAACAGGCGTTCGAGTTCACTTCTGTCTTCAAACTTATGATCGTACACAATGTCGTTATTAAACACGAGTGTCAACGAACGGACGGGACGGATGTTATAAGGCTTAGTTGTTACGGATGCCACCTTCTGGTCGTACACGATTCGCACTTTATATATGCCTTCCGGAATGCCGATGGCAACCTCGGAAAGGAAATAATCTGTGTCCCAGTCGGGCTGACCACCCAATGCAGACTCAATGCGCCTTTTATGACGCTCTATGTTGTGTAGTCTTCCGCCGGAAAACCGTATGGTTTCAATAAATCGGGACATATATCTTATCCTGGGCCTCTTTGTATTCTGAATTCACGTCGCTTTGGGTGGTGATCCCTCCTCCACTCCTATAATATAGGTGTCGGTCGTCTTGCTCGATAAAACGGATCATAACGCCGGAATCGAGCGTCTGGCCATCGAAAAGGCCGCAAATGCCGGTATAATACCCTCTTTCCTCCCCTTCTACCTGCCTGATGATCTCCACTGTGCGGGTTTTCGGCGCTCCACTGACCGAACCTGCCGGCAATAGGGAAAGGAGGCAACCGGCGGGATCTACAGAAAATTCGGGGAGGAGTGTTCCCCGGATCTCAGAACTCACCTGTAACAGATCCTTTCCACGTGTTGTGATCCGGTCGATATACCGGAAGCGGCTCACCTGAACATCCCGTGCGACCATACTCAGATCGTTGCGTATAAGATCGACAATCGTAACGTGTTCACCCATCTCTTTTTTGTCGGACAGTATAATTGCTTCTGCACGCGGTGTCGACGCATCGATTGTTCCTTTCATTGGATAAGAAAAGATCATACCATCTTTGACCTTCACAAAGGTTTCGGGAGAGAAGACGAGGAAGGAGTCCTTCAACCAGAGTTTGTATTTGGCTTTACAGATATCGAACAACTGGCGCGGACCAAGAGCACTTACGATCCCTGTTTTGATCGTGAGATTAGTAAGAAATGAATCACCATACAGTAAGTGATTCATGACCATGTTGAACTTCATTTGATATTTTTCGAACGAGACAGGTAACGGAGTGATCGTGTAGTCCGGACTTTTTGCATGTGCTGCGTTTGTGATCCCGTTGAAATCAAAAAGAAATTCGTTCGCATCGATCTCCGAAAGCTTCCATATGAGTGGCTTCTTCATTTCAAAATCTATAATAAACACAAATGGCTCTTTCGAAGCCATCATATTATTCATCGTCGATTTGAAACCCGGGCTGCTCAAGGGATATTCATGTATTTATGTACCTGCAACGAGATCTGCCACCGTGGGTGATTCTTCACATACTCTATAATAAGAGGCAGTATTTCTTTCTCTTTCGACCATTCGGGCTGAAGGAACAACTTACACCCGCTGTTGACGGCGGCTGCATGTTGCT
>WUUC01103007.1_pt1 | contig 12054 bp, 2 predicted proteins | sample 6278441 | NCBI WGS metagenome assembly WUUC01 (sample SAMN13675441, study PRJNA597444) | soil metagenome | isolation source: soil | place: USA: Washington | collected 2017-10 | reverse complement strand
GGAGCACGTTCGGGCCGCCCAGCGTGCGATCGAGCGTGCCGGCGGCTCCGAGAATGACATCGCGAATCGCTTCGGCCTCGAGCCGCTGGCGAGGCATCCGCCAGAACAATCGGTTTTCCGGGTCCACCGCCACATTTGCGGCAATATCGCGGCTCGCCATCCGATAGGCCTCTGAATTGAGCATCAGCCGGTGCATGGCTTTGACGCTCCACTCCCGCTCCACGAATTCGAGCGCGAGCCAATCCAGCAGTTCGGGGTGCGACGGCCGTTCCCCCATTCTGCCGAAGTTGCTCGGTGTCCGCACGATGCCTTCGCCAAAATGGTGCTGCCAGAGCCTGTTGACCATGACCCGCGCGGTCAGCGGGTTCTCGGGCGACACCAGCCACTCCGCAAAGCCGCGGCGGCGCCAGCTCGTTTTCGCCTCGGGCGGGGGCGGCGCGAACTCCGGCTCGCTGACCGCCGCGACGGTCAGTACGCCAGGGGTCATCACCGAACCCTTGGCGTCGGCGCTCCCGCGATGGAGGAAGTACGAAGGCCGCGGTTCGCGGCCGCTTTCCGCGATGGCGCGCGCCGTCGGATAGCGCTTCGGCTTCTGCTGCTCGATAGCGGCGATCTGGTCCTTGATGTCCTGATGTTTCTTCCGTTCGGGCTGTGGCATCAGCGCGACGATGTCGGACTCGGTGATCTTGGCGCGCAGGGAATCGCTCTGTAGTGTCCGTTCGATTTGCGCCACGTTCAGCCGCTGCCCCTCGGTCCGTTCCTTCTCCGGAGTCTTCCAGGCGATCTGCAGGTACTCGGGGAGCAGCGCGACCTCGCGGTTGACGAGCTGCTCGAGAAAGGGCGCCTCGACGGCGCGCTTCTGATGCCGCAACGGCGCAAGGAGGGCGTCGATGCGCGCCGTCTCCGCCTTGTGCGCATTCACCTCGTGGGACGGTACGAGCGGGTACTCGGCGCCGCGCGTCGAGTAGAACACCGCCTGGATGCGGTAGTAGTCCTTCTGAGGGATCGGATCGAACTTGTGATTGTGGCAGCGGGCGCAGCCGACCGTGATGCCCATGAACGCCAGCGTCGTGGTCGTCACGACATCGTCGAGCGAGTCCTGACGCCCGCGCTCTCCACCACCCATCTCCGGCCCAAGGCGCAGAAAACCTGTGGCGATGGCCGCTTCGGCCGAATCCGGCGTGTATTCGTCACCCGCAATCTGCTCCCGAACGAACTGCGAGTACGGCTTGTCGTCGTTGAAGGCCTTGACGACGTAATCGCGGTACCTCCAGCCTTCGGGGCGATCGACGTCGAACTCGAACCCGCCGGAGTCCGCGTAGCGTGCGACGTCGAGCCAGTGACGCGCCCATCGTTCACCATAATGCGGCGACGCGAGCAGCCGCTCGACGAGCCTGGGCCAGGCATCCGCCGCGGTATCCCTGACGAAGGATTCGACCTCTTCCGGCGAGGGCGGAAGGCCGAGGACGTCGAGGTAGGCGCGTCGGATCAGTGTCCGCCGGTCCGCTCTCGGCGACGGCGAGAGCCCTTTGCGCTTCATCGCCGCGAAGAGGTACGCATCGATCGGGCTGCGGCTCCACGCGGAGCTCGCGACGGCCGGGATCGGCGCGCGCCGCGGCGGCTGAAACGCCCAGTACTGCCGCTCTTCCTGGGTGATGGGCCGTTCCTCGAGCTTCGCGAGCAGTTCCGCGCTCTTCTTCTCGTCGGGAGCGGCTTCTTCGACTGCCTCCAGGGAGGCTCCGTCGTCGATCCACAGGCGGATGGTTTCCACCTCGGCGTCCGAGAGCCTTGGCCCTTTCGGCGGCATGAACTCGTCGGGATCGGCGTGGGAAACGAGCAGGAACAGGCGGCTGCGCGATGGGTCGTGCGGCACGACGACGCGCCCGCTCGCGCCTCCCTTGATGAGGGTCGCGTGCGTGCGAAGGTCGAGGCTTCCCTTGCGGCTTTCACCGTGGCACTCGAAGCAGTGCGTCTTGATGATCTGATAGGCGTCAGCCGCGCGTTCATCCTGCTGCGCGTCTGCCGGCCGCGCAGCCATCCCGATGCAGATCGCCGCAGCCAGCAGGATTGCGCCGCGCCGGCGGATTGGCATGTCGTCTCCCCTGAGGCGGGTGCTCACAGCCGATGTCCCGCGTGCCGACAAGCCGGCGCCCGCGGCAGCGAACGGCCGGTCGCCGCCCGCTGCTGAGCGGCCGGTCGTCACCTTGCGGCCGTGTTCGTCGTCGGCTTCGCTTTCGCGGCGTCCTCGATCGTCTTCCACTCAGGCGGCTTCACCCCGAGCAGATGCCGCGCGAAGAAGTCGTAGCGCTTGTGGTCGCCGTAGGCGCCACCGGATCCGTGCCCCATCCCCGGCACGACCAGCAGGTCGAAATCCTTGTTGTGCTTGATGAGCTGATTGACGACCTGGTACGTCGACGCTGGATCGACGTTGCTGTCCATCTCGCCAACGACGAGCAGCACCTTGCCCTGGAGCCTGTGCGCGTTGTCCACGTTGGACGACTCGGCGTAATGCGGGCCGAGAGTGCCCATCCACTGTTCGTTCCACCAGATCTTGTCCATGCGATTGTCGTGGCACCCGGCCGACGTGACCGCGGCCTTATAGAACTCGGGGAAGAACAGCATGCCGCCGAGCGAGTTCTGGCCTCCGGCGGACGTGCCGTAGATACCCACCCGCGTGATGTCGTACTGCGGATACTTTGCGGCAACCGCCTTGTGCCACAGGATCCGGTCGGGGAAGCCGGCATCCTTCAGGTTCTTCCAGGCGACATCGTGAAATGCTTTCGACCGGTTGTTCGTGCCCATCCCGTCGATCTGGACCACGATGAAGCCGATCTCGGCGGTCGCCTGCATGGCGTTGAAGGCGCCGAACGACTTCGGTACGAAGGACCCCTGCGGCCCGGCGTAGATGTTCTCGATGACGGGGTATTTCTTCGCCGGATCGAAGTTCGACGGCCTGTAGATGACGCCCCAGATGTCGGTCGTCCCGTCGCGCCCCTTCGATACGAACACTTCCGGCGGTTTCCAGCCGGCCCTGGTCAACTCCGCGATGTCGGCCTTCTCGAGCTCCATCACCAGGCTGCCGTCGGCCGACTTGCGCAACTCCGTCACCGGCGCCATGTCCACCCGTGAGTACGTGTCGACGTAGTACTTCATGTCCGGGGAGAACGTCGCCGAATGGTGCGCGTCGGCCTTGGTCAGCGGCGTCAGCCCGGTGCCGTCGAAATTGATGCGGAAGTACTCGACGAAGTAGGGGTCCTTTCCGCCACGCGTGCCGCTCGCGCTGAACCAGATCTGCTTCGCCTCTTCATCCACTTTCACGACGCCGCGCACCGGCCAGTTCCCCTTCGTGATCTGATGCTTCACCCCGCCGGTTGCCCCGTCGAACATGTAGAGGTGATTCCAGCCGTCGCGCTCCGACATCCAGATGATCTCTTTCCCGTCCTGCACGTCGAAGCGGAACTTCTTGCCGGAGTAGCAGAAAAATGTTTTCGGCTGCTCGGTGACGACGGCCCGGGTCTTCGCGGTTGCCGCGTCGATCTCGATGATGCGATAGAGCTCGTGGCCGCGGGCGTTGTACTCGAAGGTCACCGCGGAACTGTCCTTGCGCCAGGCCGGCCGGGTGACGTCATAGGCGTTCTGGAACAGGCTGTTCTCGACGGCCAGCTGCTTCTTCGTATCGACGTGGAAGATCACCGGAACCTCCACGTCCAGGACATCCCCCGGCTTCGCGTACTGCATGGACGAGCTCTTCGGCTGCAACTGGTCTTCCGGAGACGACTGGATGAAGTGCACGTAACGCCTGAAGCCGGGCGTGACCTTGAAGACGACGAGCTTTTTCGAGTCGGGCGACCACGCGAGCGAATCGCCGTCGTAGTAGCCGCCGTCCGATCCGTCCGTGCTGAGGAGCGTCACCGTGCGCGACCCGGCTTCGCGGATGCCCACGTTGTAGTTATTGATGACCGCCTCGAACTTGCCGTCGGGCGACTTCTTCGGCTCGACGCCGTTGATTTCGAAGGGAGGCCGTACCGGGCCCGCCAGGCCGCCGCCACCACGTCCGCCGCGGCCTCCACGCCCGGCTGACTCCGGCCGCCGGCACACATAGGTGTCGAGAGAGCAGCGCCACATGTCCGCGTCCGCTCCCGGCCCGCCTCGCCCGCCGCCGCCACCGGCACCAACCGTGAACTGAATCGCCCGATCGTTCTCAGTGAAATTGAAGGTGGTGAATGGCAGTTCGACCGCCGTCACCTTGCGGTTCAACGACGTCGAGAGCGCCTCCGCGAGCTTCTGGTGATCGAACGGCGCCGTCTTTACCTGGGTGTCGGCATTGACGAGCACGAACTCATGCCCCCCTTTGACCGTCTTGCGGTAGATCAGCCGGTTCGTGTTCTCGAGCCACCGCACCTGGTCGGCGCTGTTGAGTACGAGCCCCTGGGTCTTGTCTCGGAGACCCATGGAGCGGACGTAATCGGCGACGGTGGCCTGCGCGAGCGCGATGGACGGAACGGCCAGGACTGCCACGAGCAACAGACCGGCGCGGCGGGTCAGAGCAGGATTCATGGATGCTCCTCGGTAACGGATCTCTCGGCGCATTGTAACGTCGGCCCCCCTGCTTTATCCCGTCATAAAAAGAATGAATGCCCGCACGCCCCGCGAGCCTAATAGGATGCGCGTCATGGCTGAACCTGTCTCACGCCGCGATCTCCTCAAGCAGCTCGGCACGGCCGGCGCCGCGGCCATGTTTTCCGGCACAATCCTGCGCGGCCAGTCGCAGCCCATCCTGGTCGCGGGCAACCCGGTCGAGATCCTCATCGCGTCTATCAGTCCATCGACCGTCCGGATCACCGTGGTGCCGGCTGGTGCGTCGGCGGCTGCGGTAGCTGACGATGGGGCGCTGGTGCGCGCGGCAGAGGGCCGGCCGCTCGGCCGGAGGCGCGTACCGGATTCGTTCGCGCCGGTGCGGGCCGGCAACCTGGTCGTTCGGTTTACAGCCGAGCCGCCGACCATTCACGTCGACACTTCTGATGGCACCGCGATCCAGCGGCTGACGCTGGACGCCCAGGGGCCCGGATTGTCGTTCCTCCCTGGCAAGGGGCCGCTTCTCGGGTTTGGCGAAGGAGGACCGCAGTTCGATCGCAAGGGACACACCTACCGTATGCGCAACGGGCAGGGCGGCTACCAGCTGCGGACACACGGCGGCCGCGTGCCGATCCAGTGGCTGGTCGGCACCGACGGCTGGGGACTCTTCATTCACCAGCCGTTCGGCACCTTCGATCTGACAGGCGCCGAAGGCAAGATGACGCCTTTCAACGAGCCGCTCCCCCTCGACGTGTTCGTGACCGCGTCGTCAGACCCCAAAGCCATCCTCGCGGAGTACGCGCGGATCACCGGATACGCGGAGCTGCCGGCGCTCTGGACCTTCGGGTACATGCAGTCGCACCGCACGTTGGCCGGTCCTGACGAGATCAAATGGGTCGCGCGCACGTTCCGGGAGAAGCAGCTGCCATGCGACGCGCTCATCTACCTCGGCACTGAGTTCACCCCCTCAGGGTGGAACACGCGCAACGGCGAGTTCGGTTGGCATACGGGCAACTTTCCGGACCCTAAACAGATGATCGACGAGCTGCACGCCCAGCACTTCAAGGTGGTGCTGCACATCGTCTTCGAAGGGCGGCGGATGGATGGCACGGTGAGCGATCCATGCACGCCGGACAAGGCCGTTCCGAGCGGGCGGAACGCGGACGGACGGTGGCCCGACGACCGCAACGTCGCCTGCTACTGGCCGTACCACAAGCCGCTCAACGATCTCGGTGTGGACGGGTGGTGGCCGGACCAGGGGGACGGGCTGGACGGCCCCTCGCGGCTACGCCGCATCCGCATGTACTGGGAGGGCCCGCAGCTCTGGCGGCCGAACGAACGTCCATTTGCGCTGCACCGGAATGGCTATGCGGGTATGCAGCGGTACGGAGCGTTCCTCTGGTCAGGCGACGTCTACTCGACCTGGGAGACGCTCAAGACGCACGTGCCGGTCGCGGTGAATACCGGCCTTTCAGGGATTCCGTTCTGGGGCACCGACATCGGCGGATTCGTGCCGACCGCGGAATACACGGGGGAGCTGCACGTCCGGTGGCTGCAGTTCGGCGCGTTCTGTCCCTCGTTCCGGGCGCACGGGCGCAACTGGCACCTCCGGCTGCCGTGGGGCTGGAACATGGGAAAGATCGGCCCGTCCGAGCTCCGCGGCTACACCGGGGGCGCGGCGGACCCGGACCCGGCCGAATTGCGCAACGCCGCCGTCGAGCCGATCGTCAAGAAGTACCTCGAGCTGCGCTACCGGATGTTGCCCTATATCTATACGGCCGCGCGCGAGTGCTGCGAGTCGGGGCTGCCGATGATGCGCGCCCTCTGGCTCCATCATCCGGACGACCCCGTGGCGGTCGCCCGCGGCGATCAGTTCCTGTGGGGCCGCGACGTGCTGGTCTCGCCGGTCGTCGAGAAGGGGGCCACGAACCGTCGTCTCTATCTTCCCCGCGGCGCATGGGTCGATTTCTGGAGCGAGGAGAAGCTGGCCGGTGGACGCGAGATCGACCGTCGGGTGGACCTCGAGACGATCCCGCTGCACGTCCGCGCTGGCGCGGTGCTGCCGTTCGCGCCCCTCAGGCAGTACACAGGCGAAGCTGTTGACGGCCCTGCCAGCTTCGTCGTCTACCCCGGCGCGGACGGCACGTCGTCGGTCTATGAGGACGACGGAAAGTCCTTCGCCTATCGGAAAGGGCAGTTCATGCGGATCGAGATGGCGTGGCGTGACGCGGATCGCCGCTTGACGCTTCGACTCGCGCGTGGATCGCGCATGCTGCCGCCGTTGAAGCGGCCCTTCGACGTGCGCGTGGCGGGGGAAAAACAGCAAAAATCTGTTGTTTTCGACGGCAGGCCGCTGACGCTGACGTTGTAGCGCTCGCCGTCGAGCGGAAGACACGCCGCGGACATAAAACTCCGCGTACTCGCCGTCCCGGCGAGCCATCGGTCCGGCCCTACGACCTTGGTCGTATGGCCCTGCTGGACCTTCGATTCATTCACAGGATCAGCCGCCGTCACTATCCTTCTGGCACACCACGAGAGTCATGGGCAGCGCACCCTTCCAGGGCTGTGCCGTGCACTGCTGTGTGGTTTGAAGGAGCGAGCAAATGCGGCGAATGGTTCAGAGCCTCGGTGCAATCAGCGGCCGGAAATACATCGGCGTCGGCATGGCAGTCGCCATCGCTTTGCTGCTGATGGGCCGCGGGTCCGGGGCTATCGCCGTGCTCGCCCAGGTGGTCAACTGCGCCAGTCCGGCGAACGCGATCGTCGCCGAAAACTGCCTGGCGGGTGACACCGACTGGGACATTACCGCGAACGACCCTGACATCCAGGGGTTCGCGACTGAAATGAGCGTCAACGTCGGCGAGACGGTCAACTTCAAGATCTCGACTGACTCGCTGACGTACCGGATGGACATTTACCGTCTGGGCTACTACGACGGCGCCGGCGCGCGGAAGGTCGCTACCCAGAACATTACAGGCCCGCAGGTCCAGGCGCCCTGCCTCACGGATCCGACGACAGGGCTCGTGGATTGCGGCAACTGGGAGCCGTCGGCATCGTGGTCGACGGCGGGCACGATGTCGGGCATCTATGTCGCCAAGCTGACGCGAACGGACGGCATGCCCACGACGAGCAGCGGCACCAGCCACATCGTCTTCGTCGTCCGCAATGACGCCTCCAACTCGGACCTCCTCTTCCAGACTTCAGACACCACCTGGCAGGCTTACAACACGTTCGGCGGCAACAGCCTGTACGTCGGCGGCCCCGGCGTCTCGCCCGGCCGCGCGTACAAGGTGAGCTACAACCGGCCGTTCAACACGCGCGACCTCGAGCCGCAAAGCTGGCTGTTCAACGCGGAATACCCGATGGTCCGGTGGCTCGAAGCGAATGGGTACGACGTCAGCTACTTCACCGGGATCGACAGCGACCGGCGCGGCTCGCTCCTCCTGAATCACAAGGTGTTCCTATCGGTCGGCCACGACGAGTACTGGTCCGGCGCACAGCGGGCCAACGTCGAAGCCGCGCGCGACGCCGGTGTGAATCTCGCGTTCCTGAGCGGCAACGAGATCTTCTGGAAGACGCGGTGGGAACAGAGCATCGACGGCACGGGCACGGCGTACCGGACGCTCGTCAGCTACAAGGAAACGGCCAACAACGCGAAGATCGATACCTCGACCACTGAATGGACCGGTACCTGGCGCGACTCGCGCTTCAGCGTGCCGTCCGACAACGTTCAGCCCGAAAACGCGCTGACGGGAACGCTCTTTACCGTGAACTGCTGCTCGTACGCGATTACCGTACCTGCCGAATTCGGTGCCCACCGCTTCTGGAGAAACACCGAAATCGCCACGCTCGAACCGGGGGACGTGTACACGCTGCCGGCCAATACGCTCGGATACGAATGGGACGAAGACATCGACAACGGCTTCCGTCCGGCGGGCCTCACGCGCCTGTCGTCGACGACCGTCGACGTCCTCGAGCGGCTGACAAACCTGGGAACCAGCTTCGCGCCCGGAACTGCCACCCACTCCCTCACGCTCTACCGCAGCAACACGGTGGATGCCCAGGGCAATCCCAGGACGGCCCTCGTCTTCGGCGCCGGGACGGTGCAGTGGTCGTGGGGCCTCGATGGCAACCACGATCGCGGCGGATCGACGCCCGACCTGAACATGCAGCAGGCGACGCTGAACCTGCTGGCCGACATGGGCGCAGAACCCGGTTCGATGCGGGAAGGCCTTGTCCTGACTACGCCGGCGACCGACGAAAATGCGCCGGTCTCGACGGTCGTCGCTCCGGCGGCCGGCGCCACCATTCCGATCGGCAACCGGATCACCATCCGCGGCTCCGCCGACGATGCCGGCGGCACCGTGTCCGCCGTGGAAGTTTCGGTTGACGACGGCGCGACGTGGCACCTGGCGAGCGGCACGACGACCTGGTCCTACGACTGGACGGCCGGACCCGCAACTGGCCCGGTGAGCATCCGCAGCCGCGCGACCGATGACAGCGGCAACGTCGGCGCCGCGTCGGCCGGCGTCGTGATTACGGTCGGCGAGACCGATTGCCCCTGCACCAGCCTGTGGAACCACGACGCGACGGTGCCGGGCACGGTGGACGGCGGTGATGCGGCCGCTGTCGAGCTCGGCGTGCGCTTCTCGAGCGACGTCGACGGCTTCATCACCGGTGTGCGCTTCTACAAAGCCGCGGCCAATACCGGCACGCACGTAGGTAACCTGTGGAGCGGCACCGGCACGCTGCTGGCAACCGCCACCTTCACGTCCGAGAGCGCCAGCGGGTGGCAGCGGGTGACCTTCGCGCAGCCGGTCGCCATTTCGGCCAACACGATTTACGTCGCGTCGTACCACACCAACGTCGGCCACTATTCGATCGATCGCGACTACTTCGCCACGATTGGCGTCGACTCCGATCCGCTCCACGCGCCCGTGGGCAACGGCGTGTTCAAGTACGGCGTCAGCGGGTTCCCCGAATCATCGTTCCGGGCGACCAACTATTGGGTCGACGTGGACTTCGCGGAGTCGATCATCGACGCCTCGGGTCCCGTGATTTCGCAGATCAATGCCGGTGCGCTCGACGGTACCAGTGCGTTCGTCTCCTGGAAGACCAATGAGGCCACCGACGCCCGGGTCGATTATTCGACCAACCCGAACCTGCCGGCCGCCGAGACGGTCAGCATCACGAACGGCGCGTTCACGACGCAGCACTACGTCACGCTGAACGGGCTGACGACCAACGCCACCTACTACTTCCGCATCACGTCGGTCGACCAGGGAGGCAATGCGGCCGTGACGCTGGCGCCCAGCGTGGCCGTGCCCGGACCCACGCTGCACGACACCGCCGCGATCGACTTCATGGCAGGCTCGCGTGGATCCACGTGCGACGTGAATGGCGAGAACTGCGTACCGAACACGTATGCCGCCGCAACCGGGAACGGCGAACTGATTCTGGCGCCCAAGGAAGGCACGGAGTTCTCTGGAACCGCTCTCGAAGCCGGCTGGGCCGCCTTCAACTGGGAACCAGACGGCAGTGCCGTGGTGGGTGAAGGTGTCCTGACGGTTGACGGTGCACGCGTCGGCACGTGCAAGGTGGTGGCACCTGGCGGCAACTGCGAACAGGGCATCTACGGAGCCGGCCACGCGCTCGAATTCGTGGCCACGTTCACCGGCGACCCGTGGCAGCATTCCGGCTTCGCAATCACGATGGAGAACTCGCCCTGGGCGGTGTTCACCACGTTCACGGGCGGCGGCCTCTACGCACGCACCGCGTCGGGCGCCACGGAGTTCACGACGCCGCTCGGGACCGAGCTGCTCGGCTCCCCGCACCGCTTCCGCGTCCAGTGGGCGGGGACGGCCGTCAACTTCTTCGTGGACGGCGGCCTGGTTGCGAGCCATCCGATCGTGGAAGGCACGCTGATGCGGCCGCTTGCCGCGAGCGATTTCAATCCGTTCGGCGGCAACATCGTCATCGACTGGATGCGCATGGCGCCGTATGCGAGCTCCGGGTCGTTCCTGTCGCGCGTGTTCAACGCGCAGACGCCGGTGGACTGGAACACGATTACCTGGTCGCAGAACACTCCCCCGGGCACGACGCTCACGATCAGCGTCCGAACCGGCAATTCGGCGACGCCGGACGACGGCAGCTGGACACCGTTCGAGGTGCGGTCGGCACCGGGCGCCTTCACCGCGAACGCGCAGTACGTGCAGTACCGCGCCGAACTCACGTCCACGAATCCAAACGTGACGCCCGAGCTGACCGACATCATCATCACGACCGACCACGCGCCCGTCGCCGTGAACGATGCTGCTTCGACGGGGCAGAACACGCCATACCTGTTCAGCGGCACCGGCCCGAACAGCCTGATCGCCAACGACACCGACGCCGACACCGCGGCGGCGCAGCTCCGGGTCATCGCCGTGTCGGCGCCGTCGCACGGCAGCGCGACACTGAACGCCAACGGGTCGGTTTCGTACGCGCCGGTGAACGGCTATGTCGGCAACGACAGCTTCACCTATACGCTCACTGACGGGCTGCTGACCGCGACCGGAACCGTTTCAATTACGGTCGGCGGCGGCAACAACCCCCCGGTCAGCAACGATGAAGGCTCGCCCGGGAATCCCGCGTACGTAGTGAATGAAGACGGCGTGCTTTCGGTGACCGGCACGAGCCGCGTGACCGCGAACGACAACGATCCGGAAGGAGATCCCCTGACGGCGGTGCTCGTCACGCCGCCGGCGCGCGGCCTGGTGACGCTCAACGCGGACGGCTCCTTCACGTATTACCCGTTTGCGAATGTCTTCGGACCCGACTCGTTCACTTATCGGTCTGAAGACGCATTCGGCGGCGTCAGCGGCACGGCCACGGTGTATCTCGGCGTGGCGGCGGTCAACGATGCGCCGAGCTTCGTCAAGGGCGCCGACCGGGTCGTGGCGGAAGATACCGGAGCGCACACGGTTGCGGCCTGGGCCACGGCCATCAGCGCCGGACCGGCGGAAGAGGGTCAGGCCCTCAACTTCATCATCAGCAACGACAACCCCGCGTTGTTCTCGGCGCAGCCGGCTCTCGCGGCTGACGGAACACTGACCTTCGCGGCAGTGGCCGAGGCCAGCGGAACCGCGCTCGTCACCGTGCAGCTGCACGACGATGGGGGCACGGCGGCCGGCGGTGTGGACACGAGCGCGGCGCAGACCTTCGCAATCACGGTCGAGTCCGTGAACGACGCCCCGGTGGCGACGGCTGATGCGATCACGGTGGCGGAGGACAGCGGCGCCTCGGCGGTCGATGTCCTGGCGAACGACAACATCGGTCCGGATGCGGGCGAGACCCTTTCGGTCACGTCGGTGACCCAGGGCTCGAACGGCACGGTCAGCTTCACGGCGTCGGGCGTGACCTATACCCCGGCGGCGAACTTCAACGGGTCGGACAGCTTCAGCTACACGATCGGTGACGGCAACGGCGGGAGCGCGACGG
>WUUC01214207.1_pt1 | contig 12055 bp, 15 predicted proteins | sample 6278441 | NCBI WGS metagenome assembly WUUC01 (sample SAMN13675441, study PRJNA597444) | soil metagenome | isolation source: soil | place: USA: Washington | collected 2017-10 | reverse complement strand
GGTTATCTCTACGTTTCCGATTCTCATGTGCCGGATTATACGCGAATTCTGGAAAATTGCAAGCGTCAATTTGACCGAGAGCCGGGGGGCAGTTAACCCCTCGGAACTACTTCGACTTTCCCCTTGTGGATTTCGATTAAACGATTCACAATTACCTCCGCGTCCATGCCGTGCCCGGAGTGAATTGAGTCTTTAAGATTCTCAGCCATCGCACGCATCATATCGCCTTCGGTGTCCCGAAGCGGGCTGTAAGTGGCGACGTAGGCGTACAGTTCGCGGGCGAGCGGCCCGGCCTCTGAAAGTACTTTGCGGAATCGTCGCAGCTTCTTTTTCAGGTCTTTTAAGTCGTGAGACTTGAGTTGATACGGAACGGTTTTCATTTCTTCTCGGCCTTTCTCAGTAGCGCCCTCACACGCTCCAACTCTTCGGCCGTGTGCGGAGTACCCCCGGCGTTGATGTTGAGATAGAGGCGAAGAACTTCCTCGCGCGACGCCAGCTTACAAACCCGGAAATCGAAATTCAGGTCGGGCAGGCGACGCGGCTCTTCAAACTCACTGAAATAATGGCCGAACGTCTTGAATTCGTCGTTCATCCAAGTGCGGGCCGCTTCGAGCCTCTGCTTGCCGTCCACGAGTTCAAACGGGCCGCGCCAGTCGCCCATCCAGCCGGGACAGTTAAACGTGATGGCACGCCCGACTTCGCCGCCTTGCAGCATGTATTCGACGTAGGCAATTTGCTGCTCGCGCGTCCAGACGTGCGCCCGCTGATAGTCGGGGTCGAGATTAAGCGGGGCGATGTTTTCGCGCGGGTTCATCCACCGTTCCAGTGAATGCTCCAAATGCGTCCACTCGAAATGAGCATTCCAGCTTGCCCTCGGTAGCTGTGGAATATCCCTAAACTTCATTGTTGTTGTCGTCCACTTCGCAAGCCTTGAAATACTCGCCTTCACAGCAATTATCACAACCACCGCAAACCGTACACTCGTTGCCCTCGGAAAGACGGGTTTGGTTATGACACAGTTCGCAACGCCGATAAGTCGGACTTTTTCTAGGTCTCGAATACATGCCCGGATTATACTGGAATCCTGAAATTAAGCAAGTGTCAAGTTGACCGACCGGGGCCGGGGGGCAGTGCGCCCCTTACTCGTTCCCGTGGGCGCAGTACCCGTCTACGCCGTCGCAGAAATTACCGTGATTCTGATTCGGCTGCGTGAGAGTGTCGCCCCTTTCCCGCCGCGTGTTGGCGCACCCGTCGCAGAGGAAAAGCAATTCACTAAGCGTGCGGCCGTAAACAAGTTCCGGCTCAGTCACAAGGTATTCAGGTATTTGCTTGTTCGGCATCATTCCCCCAAGCGGGCGCGAACCCGCTCATCCTGTTTGAAGAGAAGCGCCAGCATGATGCGGGCGACGTAGAGAGTTTTACGCATTCATGGTCTCCGCGAATTGTCTTTCCGTGGCTTCGATTGCCGTCCAGTCAAAGCACTCGCCGTGCCCGTCGGGACAGTTCCAGTTCTGCCGGCAGCGCGGGCAGTACCCGACAATGCGGGCACCCGTGGCCTCGGCCGTTTCCTGCATCGCAGAGTTCCCGTTGATGGACTTCATGGTTTTAACTTTTTTCCAGTTCAAAATAATCGCCTACAAGGTCAAGACGAATGGCCGTTTCATCTACGTGAGCAAGTTCAATCGTGTTATATTCTACGAGGTCGCCTCCCGCCTCAATCTCACGCTTTAATTCATTTTTGTAGGCAGTCATTGCCTTTGCCAGTATTTCATTTTCGTCTCGCGTCATTTTTATCAATTCCTTCCCGCCTCGGCCGCGCCGGGAAAATCTTCTCGCAAGCATTCGGCCGTAGCCTCTTCGATTAAATGAATGTTTTCCGAGATAAACCGCTCGTCCATGCCGGCGGCTGAAATCGTGACCGCGTTTGCGATGGTCAGCGCGGCCTGTAACGTGTCGCCGTCCGGGCTACGCTTGCCACGGTCGCACACGGCCATAATCTGTAATAAAAAATCTTCTTTCGTCATGTGGAGGATTATACAGTAATCTTTTAATAAATCAACAGTCAAGTTGACCGACCGGGGCCGGGGGGCAGCGCCTCATCAGAGGCCGCCCCGAATTTAGATGTTACCTCCAATCACCGGCAATCCCCTGTACTCTCGCGCCCCGTCGTCTTTAAGGCGCACGACAAACCCGCTCCGGTCACGTTTCGCCCGGCCCTTCGCACGCAGGCCGACGATGACGCCTTTTTCATCAAGGAAACGCAAGTCGTTTTCGTCGCCGTCAATGACTTTAAATCCGCGCCACATTTCGGGCAACGCTTCGCCGGGTTTCGTATCGAAAACCACGGCAACGTTGATGCCTAGTGCGAGCGCCCGGCGACAATCCGGCCAGTTATATTCAGAACGCGAAAACGTGACGTGGTAGTTCGGAAGTGACAAGCGCGGGTCATTTTCGGAAAAAGGAATTTTGCTATAGTCGTACATTTGCACCGTCGGAAATTCCTGCGCCATACGAAGCGCAAGCGCCGGCAAGTCTGAAGTACCATTAAGACGAAAAACGGGAATCATTTTATTCTTTTCCGCTTTTCGGATTGCCGCCTTGATTTCAACCCGCAACTGCGCGTAAAAGTTTTCACGCTCCGAATGATACATCACGGTGCGCCGTTGACGCGCCGCCTTGACGTTCCCATATCTACCATGCCCGGCCGTGTAAAGACAGGTCGCCCGGCAACCGGGCGACGAGAAAGGGCAAACGTTCATCACGCCCGACTCGTCGGCAGGAGCCAGATACAAAATACCCGTTTGAAAACCGAGTGCTTGCCCCTTGACGGTTTTGTAGTTTTTGTCGATGTTAAGTAAGCTACTCATGCGGGAGAGTTTACCAGATTTCTACGACTTTGCAAGTGTCAAGTTGACCGCACTGATTTGTTACTGCCCCCCGGCCCCGGCTACCTCGGAAACTTGTATTTTCCTGAAAATAACTATTGACAGCACAACTCACTTGTGAGAGAATACGCCCGCATCGGAATAACTTCTACGAGAGGCTAAAACTAGATGATTGTTGAGACTAGAGAGCGCGACATTCAACACGGCGGATTGACGGGCGAGGAAAACATGGGCATCGCTGAGGGCAGCGAGGCTTTCATTTTCAACGTCCTCCGCAACGACCTCTACAAAAATCCTATCGGCTCGTTCTTGCGTGAACTCTGCACGAACGCCCGCGACGAACACCGCACGTTTCGCATCAACGAAACTCCCATCGAATTGACTCTGCCGACCGAACTCCTGCCTGAGTTTCGCGTGCGCGACTTCGCGGGTGGCCTCCTGCCGGCCGTTTACGAATCTGCCTGCCCGAAGGGTTGCGGCGCGACCGTTACGCTCACGCCCGACTGGCGCGGCATCTGTTCGGAGTGCGGCGAGAAAGGCAAGCTCGTCGGCGGCGTGAAGTTCTATTTCGGAAAATACGGTGCGTCGTCCAAGCGCGACACGAACGACCTCGTTGGAATGTACGGCTTGGGTTGTAAGAGTCCGTTCGCTTACACGGATTCCTACCTCGTCAAGTCTTTCCACAACGGCGTCGTCTACCTTTTCAATCTCTACATTGACGAGTCGGAAGTCGGCCGCGTCGCTTTCGTTTCGCAGGAGCCTACGGACGAACCGAACGGCTTGCTCGTCACCGTGCCCATCAAGGTTTCGGACGTGAACAAGGTTCGCAACCGTGCGATTGAAACCGTCCGCCACTTCGCAACGAAACCCAATTTCCTCGGCGTCGCTGAGCAACCTACTTTCGATGACAAGCCGGCCGCCATTTCGGGCGAGGGCTGGCGATACTACGGTTCCGGCTCGCCGGTCTGCATCATGGGTGAAATCGCATACCCTATTGATTCGGAGCAGATTGAAGATTTACAGGCGTGGGAGGAAACGCTTCTGAACAGTCAGATTCACATTCTGGCTGAAATCGGAGAAGTTCAGGTTACGGCGTCACGCGAGGCGCTGAAGATGACTCCGAAAACCATCGCCGCGATTCGGAAGCGTCTCGTCGCCATCAAGGACGAAATGGTTCTGCAAACCTTAATCGCCTTTGAAGCGTGCGAATCTCTTTACGCGGCGAAAGTGCTTTACAATCGCGTAATGAAAGAGGGCGGCGGTTACGGCGAAATTCTGGAAGAGTCGGGCGAAGAAATTGAGTGGCGCGGTCAGAAAATTACGGACAACGCGATTAAGTTGCCCTTCGGCTCGCGCCTTCTGACGTACACGAAAAAGCGGCGCGGCATTTCGCACGGCTCGACGGACAAGATTCTTTGCACGTCTGGTCTCGAAATTTACTACGACGACACCGACCGCAAGATGGTCAACTACAAGCGCCGTGCGAAAACGATTTTCGACGGCGGCGGGGTGAAAGACGTTCTTATCCTGCAATCGGACAATCCGGCCGAACTCGAAAGTTTGCTCGGCCTGCCCGTGAGCACGTTCAGGTCTTACAATGAAATCGTGCCCACCGTCCCGCCTTCGATGCGAATGGGGGGACAGGGTACGGACTTGCGGAAGCGTGCGAAACACCAGACGAAGATTTTCCAACTCGACCTCGACCGTCTTGCCGGATGGTCTAAGGGCGCGGCGTCCGATTGCTGGAACATCACGACCGTTGACCTTAATTCGACGCCGGGGCTGTTCGTTTCGATTGACCGTTTTCATCCTGAGTTTCCCGGCGTGTCGGGTTTGCTCCAACTCGAAAGTCTGTTGAACGAACTGAAGTCGGCGGGCATCAAGGTTACGCTTCCGATTTTCGGAGTGAAGCGCGGGGGACAGACCGGGAATCTTCAGCCGATTCTCCCGTGGATTAAGAAGCAACTCAACGGGATGAAGAAAGCGAAATCCGAATACGCATTCGGCCTTGCCTTCAATCGGCATTCGCTCTTTGACTTCGGCAGTCTCAAGGCGTCGGATTTTCCCGTCGGCCCGCTGCGGACTTACATCGAAACGTATAACCGGGCGAAGTTGGCCGCCGCTAGTTCGGCGTTCAGCACGCGGGGGCGACTCTTCAACCGCTACGGCATCAACATCACGCCGTTTAAGGGGCTGGAAGAATTGTCCGATGAATTTGAAAAGACGTTCCCGCTTCTGAAATTCATCGCCATTTACAATTACACTCAACCGTCTGTCAAGGAGTACATTCAGGATACGCTTGCGAAATTGAGCGTTTAATCGGCGGGGGCGTTTCCGAAAGCGGAGGCGCTGCCCCCCGGCCCCAAAGATTTTCTGAGACGGTCAGAAAATAGTTGTTGACAAAAGGGCCGTGAGGGTGTAATATACGGCTCGACTGACAGGGAACTCAACACAGAGAGGTATTCAATGCAAACTGCACACCTTATCACTGACGAGAACGTGATGGTCGCTTTCGGCGGTCGGCAAGCCATCGTCTCGCGCTCATTCGCGGAAGGCGCGGGCGTCATCGCGGCCATCGTGGCAGGCGACTACGCGCGAGCCTTGCGCCTCTGCGACCGTAGCACGGCGATTGTGGAAGCGTCGGCCGGGGCGTTCTCCGTCCAGAGCGGCGTCGTTTACCGCAACGTCGGCGGCAATCTCGTCGCCGTTCACAACATCGTCACGCGCCGCATTATCGAAACTCAGGAAGCGGGATTGCCCTACACGGGCCTGCTCACGTTTCTCGACAACTTGGAAGCCAACCCGTCGAAGCGGGCCGTGGACGAACTCTACTCCTTCTTGGAGCACAAGTTCCTGCCGGTCACTCCCGACGGTCATTTCATCGCCTACAAGGGCGTTCGCTCCAACTACTTCTCCGTCATGTCGGGCAGTCTGACTCTGCTTTCGGGCAGGGGCGACGGGCCGAACAACACGGGCCACATCTACAACGGCGTCGGGGAACTCATCGAATGCCCGCGCAACGAAGTGGACGACAACAAGGACGCAACCTGTTCCGTCGGCCTGCACGTCGGCACGGCGAACTACGCAATCGGGTGGGGTGCCCGAACGGTCGTCGTCAAGGTCAACCCCCGCGACGCGGTTTCGGTTCCGTCCGACCACAACGCGGAAAAGTTGCGCGTTCACCGTTACGAAGTCGTAGCCGATTTCGTTTCCACCTACAAGCAACCTCTAGCGACGGTGGGGGCTTCGGCCCCTGCCGTTTCGGCGGCGACCGAAGAGGTTGAGTCGAGCGAATGCGAAGAGTGCGGTGTCGAAGTTTACGACGGCTCAACGCTCTGCGACATCTGCTCTTAAAACGGGGCAAGGTTGAAAGGCGAGGCCGGGCGACTCTCACCGCCCGGTACTGCCCCCCGGCCCGCTAGAAAGCGGCGGGCCTGACAGTGGCAGGGGGCAGCACTTTTTTCTATAAGCCCCTTGACAAATCCTCTCCCGTCCTGTATATTCTCAAACATAGACGGGGCGACGCCTCCGGGAGTCGTCTAAAAGATTAACGTCAACAGCGCCGGCTCAGGGCTTTGTACGGGGCACAAAACAGATTATGTCAAACAATCTCTACAAGGCATCGCATCAGTGGGCGACCCGCCCGAACGACCAACGCTTTCTCAACCTCGAAGACCTTCTCGCCTCCGTCTCGCAGCGCAAGCGCGAGAGTTGGACGGCCACGCCGAAGGTCAAGACGATTCGCCCGGTCATCGAAACCGTGGACAACGACGAGCGCCTGATGATTCAGGTCTTCGACCCGTCGGAGGGCGGCGACCGCCTGCTCGAACCCACGCATCACGGCTTCGGTCAGTTGGCTCAATACGCGGGTGCTCCCGCCTCTTACCTCCGCAAGCTGCCCGACGCTCTGGCGGCCATCAACCTCGCTTTCGGTTTGGAGAATCAGCCGATTCGTGAGGACGCGCTTTTGCTCGCGCAGTCCAACGGCGAGAATCACCTTCGCGCCATCACCTCCACCAGCTACGGCCGCATTTGGGATGAGGAAGTCGTCCGCGCCGTCATCAAGGTCAACGGCGACGGCCGGTGGCGCGTCCCGGCGTCTTCCTACACCGTCCAGAACCCCAAGCGGGCGACCACGCTCTACGCCTCCGACCGCGACGTGTTCATCTTCCTCGTGGATGACCAGAACCCCATCGAAGTCAACGGCGAGACGCTTTTCCGTGGTTTTATGACGTGGAACTCCGAAGTCGGTTCGGCGGTCTTCGGCCTGACCACGTTCCTCTACCGCTACGTGTGCGACAATCGCATCATTTGGGGTGCGACCGAAGTTCAGGAACTTCGCATTCGCCACACGGGCGGTGCGCCTGAGCGGTTCGCTTACGAAGGGGCGCAATACCTCAGCCGCTACGCCGAAGAGTCCACCTACAAGACCGTGCAAGCCATCAGCGCGGCGCAGCAGTTCGAGATTCCGAAGGCCGCAAAGAAGGACGGGGTTTTGGGCTGGCTCAAGGAGCGCGGTTTCACGGCCGCCGTCGCAAAGGCCGCCGTCCAGTCGGCCGAAGTCGAAGAGGGCGAAGCCAAGTCGTTGTGGCAAATCATCAACGGCCTCACGGCTCACGCCCGCACCATCCCTCACACGGACGCGCGTGTGGAATTGGAAACGTCCGCCGGAAAGTTGATGAAGTACGTCACCAACTAAATTCTCCGTGGGGGGTGTCGGACGGCCGGCACCTCCTTCCCCCAAACGGAGGGAAACGGGGAAAACTTGTGAGACGAACGAAAATTTTCATTCTCGCGGTGCTGAAAATCCTGCTTCTACTTCTCTTCATGTGTTAACCGGGCCGGCGGCGTCCTCCGAAAATGAGGGCGCTGCCCCCCGGCCCCGAAAATAATCCTTACAAAGCACTTGACAACCTTTTTAATTCACGTATAATCTCAGGCATGGAAGATTGGACTTGCATCAATTGCTATGGCGAAAATGAAGTCGAAGCCCCCAAGCCCGACACGTCAGTAGAGTGTGGAGACTGCTGCTCTCGATTCCGATGGTCTGAAATCCTTGAAATGGAAATGGACTTCTAAATGATTTGTACTGAATGTTTCGACGCGCCGATTATTTGCCTGCGCGATAAAAGGTGTGAGGGGTGTTGTCGATGTGGCGGGAATGAAACCGCGCTTTTCGATGACGAAATCGGCAAGTATTGTCATAACTGTCAGGAATTCAAGCCGGAACTCTGCGACGATTGTTCCGAGTGCCGCGACTGCTGTACGTGTGGGGTGGAGTAACTGCCCCCCGGCTCCGAAAATAGTTGTTGACAATCCGCCGGTTTCGCGTATAATCCCACACATGAAAACCGTAAACATCGTGCCCGACTACCAGCACCTCTTCGACATTTACAGTAAGGAAGCCGAGCGGGACGGCAAGCGGATTGCGGCGGAAGGGAAACGGCGCGACACGTCTCGCAGTGCCATTCACAGCTTCCTTTACAACGCGAACCTGATGCTCCAATGCACCACGACCGCCGAGAATATCGTCAAGGCGCGGGAACTCATGGAGCGGGTGACGCACGAATCGTTTCTCAACTTGCCGCAAAACAAGGGCTTGCGTGAGCGGGAGGCGCAGGAGAAGGCGGCGGCTGTGACGGCGCAGGCTTAGCTTATGTGTTGGAAAAATTATGCAATTCAAGTTCACGACGGAGAGAAACTTCTTCCCCGTCGGGTGATTCATCAGGAATTTCACCACGACGCGATGCGTGTTTACTGTGAACATTACGGCATCGAAGAACCACACAGAATTGGCCCCGGCCGTTGGCCGTTTGATGAAGACCCTTATATTGTTGAGCATTGCGAGACGGACGAAGACGCCGACCTCGAATAATAATGCTTGACAATCGGGCCGGGTTGTGAGATAATCCCCCTGCTTTCGAGTACCACTTTAACCACGGAGCATAACATGATTCGACTTCGGAACGAAGACCGGGGATTCTTGGAGAGGATGACGAACGCCCTCGCCCGCGCCCTGCGCGAGCGTCGCCAGCTTACGACGGGCCTCGTCCAGAACTCTCCCGACTCCTACACCTACAACTCGAAAACGAGCGAGCACAACGTCCGCGTCTTCTCGTCGGACGGCGAGCCGTTCATCCACTGCACTTGCGAGGCGGGTTTCCACAACACGCCCTGCTACGTCGCCGCGCACGTCGCCCTGCAACGCGGCATCATCCGGCGCGTGTCCAACGTCAGCGTCGGTCGCTTTGGCACCGAGGCTTACGGTATCGGCACCGACTTGTTCTCGACCATCGACCGCATTCTCAGCGGCGCGAGTGACGGGCCGAAACCCGCGCTCGAAATCAACATCGCGGCCGGACAGCCCGTGACCATCGGGGGAACTTCGTTCACGCTTCAGCAGGCTGGCGTGCTGAAACTGTTCGCGGCCGAGTAAGGGGCAAGCAGTACGGGCGAACCTCACCGCCCGTCACTGCCCCCCGGCCCCCGCGCCCGGTCAACTTGACACTTGCAATTTTCGCCCGCCTGCCTTACACTCCCCACATGACGGACTATTACAAGCTGGAACGCACCGGCAATCTGAGGCACGCCCGTTTTATCAAGCGGGGCGAGCGAGTTAACACTTATGGCAATCTTCACACCGGCAAAGTTTCTATTCGAGACGCCCGCTCGGTAATCGGACACGCCGACCGGGTTTTCCTCAACGATGTTTATTTCAAAGTCGGAGAGCGTGCGCGGGCGCGAGTCGTGCGTGAGCGAAGGCGTTACGTCCACGCCTTTGCGAACGGCGAAGCGTTATACTTTAATAATGAATTTCGCCTCTTGAATTTTGAAGAAGAGATTCGTTATTCGCCTTTCCGCGCCGGCCATTTCACGCGGCCCGACGGCTCGGCAATTTGGCAGACGAAGACGGCGCTCGTGGTGGCGGATAAGAAGGAAGACGGCAGCCCCTACATTTACATTCTGACTAATCCCGTGATTCAGGTTTTAATCTGATGGGCAAACGTAAAAAATTGTTGTGCGAGCAGATAAGGAAGCCGCTCCCGCCTCCGGTAAAGAAGCACGGCCCGCGCCGGCCGGCTGAGCGTATGCGTCCTGCCCGTCCGGGAAAACACAAAAAATCTGTTGACTCCGATTAAGAATCGTGATAGAATGCCCCTACGTTTAGCTAGGGGGAACTCAAATTGAGAGTAGTTGCCGCGCTTTTCTTGGTTCTGTTGATGAACGGATTCGGCACGTCACCGCGAACCGTTCCGCGTGCCGTTGCTTTCGAGGGCGCAACTGCAATCGCCGTTATCGTCATCCTCGGCTTTTTCGTTTACTTCGCCTTCTGGCGAAACGTGGCGAGAAATCCGAACGTGCCAGAGGCCCGCGAAGTCGTAGCCGAACTCACGCGGCGCAAACGGCAGGCCGAAGATGACGAAGACGAACCCGAAGACGAACCCGCGCCGCCTGCGGAGAAAGTCTTTTACCTGAAAATCGACACGTCCAGAGCTAACCCGATGACCGAGACGGAAGCGAAGGCCGCAAGGAAACAAGGCTATGAAGTAATCGAAGGATAAGAAACGAAACAACCGAATAGGAAAACAGCCCTGCGACGTGAAAAATCGCGGGGTGTTTTTCTGCGAGGTGCTTTTTCACGAGGTGAAAAGTCTGCGGGGTGCGAAAGTTTGCGGGGTGCTTCGATTCATGGCCGACCTTCCTGAGCGTCAAAGGTGCGGGGCCGGGGGGCAGTGCCCTCAGTTCAAATGCCTGCCCTTCGGATTTTCCCCCAACGCCTCAAGGCGTTGATAATCCTTGTATTGCCGAGAAAAGAAGTGGTAGCCGCGCCTGTCCCTGACTTCTTTGCCGTTACCGTGGTGTTTCATCCACAAGCGCGGGGCGACGAAGAATTGATGTACGAGGACGCCGGTTGAAACTACGCCGATGATTCCGAACAGGATTAGGTGCATTTTAGTCCTCCGAAAGTGTTACCGTCGAGGTTCATTATACGCATTCCGAAAAGTTTGTCAACAATTATTTTCAAATGTTACGGGGCCGGGGGGCAGTGAGAAAAAAGTGGACGACGCGGGGGATGAAGCCACGTCGTCCTTAATTCGGGGCAGGAGAGAAATTTTACTCGCTCGCGGCGGGCGTCTGCGTGTCGCCGCTGTCGTTGGCGTCGAGTTCCGCCTGAATGCGGGCGGTCTCGGCGTCGTCGTCGTTGGTCTCGGCCGGGACGGCGGCGGGCGTCTGCACGTCGGGCGTGGCCTGCGCGGTGGCGGCTACCGCCTTGCGCGTCTTGTAGGGGCCGCGCTTCCTGCCGGCCTGCCCGGCACCTCTGCCGCTGGCCTTGCCGGCGGTGGCCTTCGCGCGGGCGGGCGCGGGCGCGGGGCCGGCGGGCGCGGGCGCGACGATGCCAAGCACGGCGCTGACGATGGCGACGGCCTCCGGCGTGCCGCCCGTGACGGTGACGTTCGAGCCGACGATGGAAAGGGTAACGTTCTGGCTGCCGGCCGTCAGCGTGCGGTTGACGGTCTCGGACGTTTCGAGCGCGATGCGCGTTGCCTTACGGTTGCTCATTTTCGGTTTACCTCGATTTGATTTAGTGATGCTGTCTGACTGACAAGGGGATTATCTCACACCTTGTATAAGTTTGTCAAGCCCTTTTTATTCGCTAGGCTAATTTTATTTCACCTGTCGCGTGGTTGACTCGAAGAGGATTATACGTGAATCCGCCGAATTGTCAATTGTTATTTTCGATTATTTCGGGGCCGGGGGGCAGTGCCTCCCCGAAGAGAGGCCCGCCCCTTCCGATTATTCGCCGGTCGCCAAGTAATGAAGCGTTCGTTGGATGCCGATGTAGGCCGAATTGCGCCAGTAGTCACGCGGGCGTCGAGCGTTGTGCTTCAACTTATCGTAGCGCGTGTGGAACGGTTCCGGCCAGTTCGTGATTAAGAAAATCTTGTCCTGCTCGGCAATGGAGACGCCGAAGGTCTGAGCGATGTTGCACTGGAAAGCACTCGGCGGATTAGCCTTCTTTCCGGCGAGCGCGACGAGGCAACCCAAGCCGGTGTGCTGGTTGTACTTCACGCGCCCCGGCTTCGTCAGGAGGTCGAGGATGACGGAAAGAAGCGCCTGCTCGTAGGTGACGATTTCCTGCCCGTCGAGGATGACACGGAGCGCCTTGA
>WUUC01213842.1_pt1 | contig 12055 bp, 3 predicted proteins | sample 6278441 | NCBI WGS metagenome assembly WUUC01 (sample SAMN13675441, study PRJNA597444) | soil metagenome | isolation source: soil | place: USA: Washington | collected 2017-10 | reverse complement strand
CGACATTGCCCCGCCGAAAGAAGGGGAACCCCAACAAAATTACCAGCTTATGCCGATGGTTAAGTTGATGTGAGGGACACGGAAGGGACTCTGCTGAACTGCCTCCATGCCTCAGTTCTCGCCCTTGCTCGTAGGATTATTTACGTGCCTTTTAGCGGCCGGAGTGGTCATGCTGTTCTTGCGACACAGGCGTCGCCGCTACACCTCTGACCGTCGGGAATGGCGGGCCGGCTAGCTCAGCTTTTTCGTCCGCTCCTCGCTTCCTCCTCCTGGTCTTCTTCAAACTCAGCGTCGGCTAGTCGACCGCCTGTATGATCGCTGCCAAGTCCTTGCTTGTCATCTCGCATCGCATGGAGACCCATGTTTCACGCGCGAGCAAATTTGTGAGTCGCGAGTCGACACGGGGGACCTCTTCGCGGGTCCGACGCGGTGGCCCGCCGCGGCGAGTCACGGCCGCCTGTCAGCCAGAGGCTACACACTGTGTTGGGTGGGGAGGATAAGTGCTTGTGCTGAGGCAGAATCATCTCGGGTAGGGAGGCTCGTCAGGTGTCGAACACCGCTTCAATGGTGGCAGACGAAACGCTCACCTCACTTCTTTTATGCGACGTTTGATAGTTTTAGTGAGACCTTCGTGGCCATAAGGGTGGTGGAAATAGCCCACAGTCGTGGAACATCAGCAGGGTATTCTATTAGCCATCGAATGGAGATAAATCATTGATTCTTAGATGATGACCCCACTACCTCGCCAATTGTGGAGCCTTGACGAGCGCCTTCTCTTCATCCCACACGCCGGCCAAGCTGATATGTCCGTCAGCGACCTTGTTCAGCACCTCCCGCCATTGCGAAGTCTGATGGACACAGTAAGGGCAACTGGGGAGAAGTAGAGAAGCAGGTGACGGCGTCTCTCTTTCCGATACTTCAACTCGTCGGACATCTGCTCGGGGCGGTCACATATTTGTTGACGGGCGAATGATAGCCGGAGAAGCAATTCCTGCAACGCTGCCTCACTTCAGCACCTCACGACATAACCACGGTTACGGACGAAATACAATTCCTGAAACACGGCCGAACGGACCTCGGGTCGGCCGGAACTATCCCGCCGCGGAAGCGTTCATAGAGACTGACCCCACCACACAGCTATAGATGCAACGCGGGCGGTGATACCCGCAACAGAGTCGGAAATGCCCGTGCGTTATAGCGGCCAACATCCTGAAATACCCGTCAGCCTGCCGACCCGTAAAGGGCCGAGTTTGCCCGCCATGAGAAGACCACGCTACGACACCGCGGAAGGCGCGAGCGACTTCAAGGCGCGCCGCCTTTCGTTACGCGTCCTCTGCTTACTCGTCTTATTGCAATCGTCGGCGGCGGTGTCCCCCGCGGCGCCGCCCGAGCTTCGGGGGTCGCCGCCCGCCGCCCGGTCTCAAGACACGAGTACCCCGAGCTTGCTGCCGACGCAGGCGGTCGAACGGGACCTCAGGGGAGGTGAGAGCCACACCTACCGGATACAGCTCGGGCCGAGGCAGTACCTGAAGGTGGTGGTGGAGCAGAAGGGGATAGACGTGGTGTTGAAGCTGTTTGCCCCGGGCGGCCGTCGGCTCGTCGAACTGGATACGCCGCACGAGAAGCAGGGACCAGAGGTGCTTTCCGTCGTCGTCGAAGCCGCAGGCGAGTACCTGTTGGAGGTGGCGGCCCCGGACGGGAAGGCCGCGCCCGGGCGATACGAGGTACGTGTCGATGAGCGGAGGGGTGCCACGGCGGAAGATACGCACCGCGTAGCGGCGGCCGATGCCCTCGCCGAGGCGCGGGCGCTGCAAGCCCGTGGGACAAAAGAATCGAAGCAGAAGGCAATCGAGAAGCTGGACGAGGCGCTGCCGCTCTTACGCGCGCTCGCAGACCGCAAGGGGGAAGCCCGCGCGCTCAACGACGCGGGCATGTTGCATTGGGAGCTGGGCGAGAACCGGAAGGCGCTGGAGCGCAACGAACGGGCGTTGCAGTTAAGACGTGCGCTGGGCGACGCGCGCGACGAGGCGACGTCGCTGTACGCCGTCGGTCTGGTGTATTGGAAGATGGGTGAGAGTCTCAAGGCGCTGGACTACTACAACCAGGCGCTGCGTCTGATGCGGGCGGCGGGCGACCGCCGGGGAGAGGCGTTCACGCTCACGGCCGTCGGCACCGCGTTCGACAATCTGGGCAGGTTGCGGGACGCGCAGGAGACCTACACCGAGGCGCTGGCTTTAGAGCGTGCCGGGGGAGACCGGCGGCGCGTGGCCAACGCCCTCAGCAACATCGGCGTCGTTTACCGTAAGACGGGCGATTTGCAGAGGGCGCTCGACCATTACAACGAGGCCCTCTCCCTCTTCCGGGCGGCGGGGGACAGTCTCGGCGAAGCCGTCACGCTTAATAATATGGGCGTACTCTACTGGCAGGCGGGCGACGGCCAGAGGGCGCTCGAATACTACAACCGGGCGTTGCCGCTGAGGCGCGCGACGGGCGACCGGGGCGGGGAATTCAGCACGCTGCACAACATCGGCGCCGTCTTCGGCTCGGCGGGCGATTCGCGAAAGGCGCTTGAGTTTTACGGCCAGGCGCTCTCGCTCGTCCGCCTGCTGGGAGACCGCTGGGCCGAAGCGAGCACGCTCCAAAACATCGGCGCCGCTCACCGCGAGTTAGGCGACCCGCAGAAGGCGCGCGAGCACTACGAGCAGGCGTTGGCGCTGCGTCGCGCGGTAGGCGACCGCTGGGGCGAGGCGATTACGCTCTCCCTTCTCGGGGCGGTCTCTTCGTCGCTCGGGCGGCCCGACGAGGCGCTCAGCCTCTTACAGCAGGCGCTCTCGCTGCACCGCTCGGTGGGCGACTGGGGCGGCGAAGCGGGGACGCTGAAGAACCTCGCCTTCGTCGAGCGCGGGCGCGGCCGACCCGAGGAGGCGCGGGCGCTCATCGAAGCCGCGCTGACCATCGTCGAAGGCATGCGCTCCCGCCTGGCCAGCCACGGGCTGCGCACGTCCCTCTCGGCGTCGCGTCAGGATTACTATGAATTCTATATCGACCTGCTGATGCAGATGCACCGGGAGCGGCCGTCAGAGGGGTTCGACGCCCTCGCGCTCCACGTCAGCGAACGCGCCCGGGCCCGCAGCTTCGTGGAGATGTTGGCCGAGGCGCACGCCGGCATCCGGCAGGGGGTGGAGGCCGCCCTCCTGGAGCGCGAACGCTCGTTGCGGCAGCAGCTCAACGCCAAGGCGACACGCCAGATGCGCCTGGCCAGCGGCGGGCACACCGAAGAACAGGCGGCGGCGGCGAGGGAAGAGGTCGAGACCTTACTCGGGGAGTATCGGGAGGTCGAGGCGCAGATTAGAACCCGGAGCCCGCGCTATGCGGCGCTGACTCAGCCACAGCCTCAATCACTGGGCGAGATACAGCGGGAACTGGACGACGACACGCTGCTCCTGGCGTACGCGCTGGGCAAGGAGCGGAGCTACCTGTGGGCCGTGACGCCCGGTTCGGTCAAGAGCTTCGAACTGCCGAAACGCGCCGAGATCGAATCCGCGGCCCGGGACGCCTACCGCCAGCTCGTCACCAGGTCGGATGCCCTATACCCGGAAGCTCTGAACGGACTCAGCCGGACGCTGCTGGGCCCCGTGGCCGAACATCTGGGGCGGAAACGGCTCATCATCGTCGCCGACGCCGCCTTGCAATACGTGCCGTTCGGCGCGCTGCCCGTGCCGACTTCGAGCCCCGCACGCGCCACGACGCGGGCGAACAAATCCACCCCGCTGCTCGTCGAGCACGAGATCGTCAGTCTGCCCTCGGCGTCCGTGTTGACCGCGCTGCGGCTGGAATTGTCTGCGCGCAAAGCGGCTCCGCTGAAACTGATAGCATTCGCCGACCCGGTCTACGGCAAAGACGACCCGCGGGTGATGACGCGACTCAAACGTGCGGGCGCGCGCGTCGACACCCCGGGGGAAGTGGCGGGGCTCGGCCTCCGGGCCTCCAACGCCGAGCCTCCCGTCATCGGGGCGGGGCCCGCCGACTTCGACCGGCTACCTCTCAGCCGGCGCGAGGCCGAACTCATCACCGGACTGCTCCCGTCCCACCAATCGCTCAAGGTGCTCGACTTCGCCGCGAGCCGCGTGGCCGCCACGAACGCCGTCCTCGGCCGGTATCAGATAGTCCATTTCGCCACACACAGTCTGCTCAACAACCAGCACCCCGAACTTTCGGGCATCGTACTCTCGCTAGTCGACGAGAAAGGGCTACCGCAGGACGGGTTCCTGAGGCTGCACGACATTTACAACCTCGAACTCGGCGCCGACCTGGTGGTGCTGAGCGCCTGTCAGACGGCGCTCGGGAAAGAGATTAAGGGGGAAGGTCTGGTCGGGCTGACCCGCGGCTTTATGTACGCGGGAGCGCCGCGGGTCGTGGCGAGCTTGTGGGACGTGAGCGATAGCGCCACGGCCGAGTTGATGACGCGCTTTTATCAGAACATGTTGCGCGGGGGGCTGCGTCCGGCGGCGGCGTTGCGGGCGGCCCAACTGTCACTCTCGCGTGAGAAGCAATGGGCGGCCCCCTTTTACTGGGCCGGGTTCGTGATTCAGGGCGAGTGGCGTTGACTCGAACGCGGGCGTGCGGCGCGGAGGCGGTCGGTCCCTCGGCGCCCCTCAACGGTCGCGCAGGCTGAGCGTCACCTTCCCCACCGGGCGCCAGGGGCCTTTAGCGCGCCCCTCGGCCGCGAGGACGTAAGGCCCGGGGGCCTTTAGTCGCTGCGCGAAGAGGGCGAGTTCCAGCGTATGCGTGTAGCCGGTCAGACTAACCTTCGGCGCGCGGAGTGTCTGCCGCCAGAGCCGCGACTCTCCTGACGACAGGGTCACGCGGTAGCGGGTGTATGCCGTCCCCCGCTCGTCGTATAAGGGGAGACTTACTACGATTTTCGCATCTCCGCGCGAGGCGCCGACCACCCGCGACTCGCCGCGTGTAAGTTCCAGCGGAACGGCGAGCAACGCCGCCTCCCTGTCCGTGCGCCAGGCCGCGCGGGCCAATTCCGGGCTCGACCTTTTCGGCGCGGGCTGCGTCTCGGGCGTCGGCAGCGGCGTCGTCGTGATGACGGGCTCGTCACGGCGGCCGCCTTCGTCCCCCTTCGGCAGCGCCACCTGCTCCGCGGGTGCGACCTCGCGCGGCGGCGGGGGCGGCCCCGGCACCCGCCGGATAAGGAAGACCGCCGCCAGCATCAAAGCCGCCGCCACGCCGGCCGTTATGGCCCAGGCTCGCCTCCGCCCGTGAGCCTCCAGCCCCGCTTCTTCGCCCGCCCACCTGCCGGCCACCGCTGACCATGCCGTGCGCGCCAGCCGATGTGCTGACCGCATCAGCCCACGTTTCGCGAAGCTCACCTCAAGCCAGGAGGAATCCGTGGCCCCGCCGGCGTCACCGGCCGGCGTCAGCCGGATGGTTATCTTCTGGCCGCCCGGGTGAACGATGGTCCCGCCGCGCGGCGCGCGTTCGTCCTCGCCGTAATAGGCCGGCAGCGTCGCCAGAATCAACTCTCCCGCCTCGTCCCGGCCCCGCACTTCGACGACCCCCGCCCCGATCAGTTGTCGGATGCGCTTCGTCTGCTCCGGGTCGAAGGAGCGCGTGAGCACGTCGTCGACGTAGACGGATATCCGCTTCGGGGTAAAATTCCTCCTCCGGTGGGCGCGCGCCTCAAGCGTCCGCTCAAGCCGGATGTAATCCTCGCCCCCCAGACCCGGGGGCTGGAATCTGTCGCCCCGCGGCGTCTGACCCGGGGGCGGCGAAAAGCGTGGGATGCTGAGTCGTTCTTCCAAACGGTCGTAGTCGCAGCTCTTGTCCTGGTCCGTGTCAGGCAGGGTCTTGATGTACCCGGACAGCCCGCCGGCGAAGCGAGCGAAACACACGGGATCGAGGACGGTGTGCATCCGGTTCAGTTCGATTAACTCTTCCGCCTCGACGCCCTCTTCCGCGAGGTAGAGCCCCGGGATGTCGGTCACCTCGAACCGCGGCGCGATGACACAGGCCGTCCCCCAGGGGGTGAAGCGTTGCAGACTTCCGCGGACGAGTTCATTCAGCCGCGGCGACGTCTCCTGCATCTGGAACTGCTTCTCGTCACCCGCCCCCCTGACCGTCAGAATCATCTCCCCGAACCGGCGGGAGACTTTTTCCAACAGCATGAGCCTTTGCTTGCCGATGTAGCTGGTGTCCTTCATCCGCGCGGAGTCGCTCTGCGTGAGGACGTCGTAAAACAATCTCGCGGTGCGCCGGTTGAACTGATAGAGCAGCGAGCCCACGGCGAGGGTGACGTAGAAGGAGCCCGACCTGGTGGTGAGGAAGACCAGGTGCGCGAGGTAGCGCACGACCATGTCTTCCTCGGTCGGCAGGTAGAGCCCCTCCCCCTCTTCGGTCTTGCGCTCCCAGGTCTCGGAGTGTTTGTACACCAACCATTGCAGCATCTGCTGCTCGTCGAGTCCGGCCGTCTTCCGAACGGGACGGGACCTCTCACCCCACTTCAGGAAGCCCTGGAGGCGCGCGGAGGGCTTCCGGTTTTTTTTCTGATGGCACAGCGTCGAGGCGAGGCTGTCCAACGCATCCTCCGCGACGAAGAAGGCGATCTCCTTACTGGCGTGAATGAAATAGGCCAGCTCAAAGGCGGGGCCGAAATGGCGTCGTTCGAAGCTGTAGTCCGTTGTCATGAACCGCTCTCGGGGAGCCGGCCGTCCGCATCGTCCCCTGACGCGGCGGCCGCCACCATCCGACGTTTTCCGACCCCCTCAAGTTAAACGCGGGAGGGACAGGGCGCCGTTCCACTTGTCGCCCGCGCAGGCGGCGGAGAGTGGAACGGGGTAGTCGCCCGCCCGAAGTTAAACTCCGTCCAGTCGCGCGATGGAAGAGTCCGGCCCCGGCGCAAACTTCTGAGAGGCCGTCCAGCCGTTGCGTAATAGGTCTCCCCTCGGTACGAAATTCTGTCACAAAACTAACCGCGGTCTTCCCGGCCCGTCGCCGGACTGCAAGGGTGAGCGGTGCGTAACGACCCGCCCGCGCCCTGAGATTCTAACCTCCGATACCCCTGAGAGGAGACACCCGTGCGATACCTGTTGAGAAGTTTCACCGGTTCCCCGGCGGCGAAGTTGCCGGGCGCCGCACGTCTGTTGAGGTAAACGCGCGTAGCCACACACCGCCTGTCTTTATCGCCCGGCTCCGACGGCCGGAGCGAGGCGCGGTGCGGGGCCGGTTGTTTCCCCGCCGGCCCCGCGCCGCGCTCACCCGCTAACCAACTATTCACGCCGCGACATGCAAGTAACATTTATGAGCAAGGGACGGTGCTGCCGTCGAAGATTGCCGGCCGCACTCGTGTCCCGCTCGGGCGCGGCGTGAGGGCGCAGGATCGCCACGATGACTGAAGACATCTTTGAAGCTCCGCAATGGTTTAAGGCAATGAATGTGGGCGAGCGCGCACAGGGTTTAAGCCGCGACAACGTCCCGGAGGGGGGGAGTGATTCCGGCCGGGCTGAACGGCGTTTGCAGCGTTGGCGCGCGCAAACCCCTTTTACGGACGACAGCTATTTTGCGCGACGGTTGGAAGCCGACGGCCTGACCGAAAACGGGCTCCGGTACCTGCTGGGCGAGACGGCCGAGTCACTGGGCGAGAGAGTACAGACCAAACCGGAATGGCTGGCGGAGCTTGAGCAGGCGTTTGCCCACGCGGCGGCTGGTTCGGAAGGGGCACAAGGCACGCGAAGCGAGACGAGAGAGCCGTTACCGTCGGAAGGGTTCCTCGGGGGGATTGCCCCGCTCGTCAGACAGGGTCTTGAGCGCGTCCGGGAGGGCGTCGCCGCGCTGAAAGAGGCTCACCCGCGACTCCCTTTCGAGCCCGACACGGTCGCCCGGCTTTTTCTCCCCCCTCTGTTAGCGACCCTGTCGAACTACAGTTCGCGCGCGGTTGTGCTGGAGTTGAATGTGGCCCGCCTGCGCGGCGAACTCAAGGGAGACACCGCCGAAGAACGGTTCAAAGATTTCAGCAAGCTGATCGCACAGCCCGACCGCCTGCTGACCCTTCTGCTCGAATACCCGGTGCTGGCCCGCCAGCTCGTGACTACGGTCCGGCAGTGGGCCGTGAATTGTCTCGAAGTGTTGGGCCGCCTCTGCGCCGACTGGGAGGAGATAGTCGCGACCCTGTCGCCGGAGGCAAACCCCGGACTTCTGACACACGTCACCGGGGACGCCGGCGACACACACCGACGGGGGCGTTCGGTCAGCATCCTCAGCTTCGGCGACGGCCTCCGGGTGGTTTATAAGCCCCACTCGCTCGGCGTCGACACGCATTTCAACGAGCTGCTCGAATGGCTGAACCGGCGGGGCGCGCGTCCGGCCTTTCGGACGCTGAAAGTGATAGACCGGGAGGCGTACGGCTGGGTCGAATTCATCAAGGCCGGCGGGTGCGAGACGCCGGAGCAGGTGAAAGATTTCTACCGGCGACAGGGCGGGCTGCTGGCGCTGCTCTACGCGCTCGAAGCGACCGACTTTCACTTCGAGAACCTCATCGCCTCGGGCGAGCACCCGGTTCTGATAGACCTCGAATCCCTCTTCCAGCACCGGACTCTGGGGCCGGCGGGCGCGGAGGCCACGGCCCTGACGGCCGGCGACGCCTTCGCCAATTCGGTGATGCGCATCGGCATGCTGCCCCATCGCCTGTGGGCCGTTGACGAGTTGGCCGGGGTGGACGTGAGCGCCCTCAGCGGGGCCGGGGGCCAGATGACCCCTTTCCCGGTGCTCGCGATGGAGAACGAGGCGACGGACAGCCTGAGGTTCGTCCGCAAGCGGGTGCCCATGCCCGGCCATAGCAACCTGCCGTCGCTGGCCGGCGGCGCGGTCAGCCTACAGGACCACGAGCAGGATTTGGTCGCCGGCTTCACCTCCGTCTACAGGCTTCTGCTGCGGGAGCGCGAACAACTGCTGACCCCGGGCGGCCCCCTGCATCGCTTCGGCGAGGACGAGGTGCGGTTGATTCTGAGGGCGACGAACACCTACCTGAGCATCCTCATCGAAAGTTTCCACCCGGACGTGCTGCGCGACGCGCTCGACCGCGACCGCCTGTTCGACCGGCTCTGGGAGGCCACCAAATTCATCCCGGAGTTGTGCGCGGCGGTCCCCGCCGAGTTGCGAGATTTACGCAACGGCGACGTCCCGCTCTTCACCTCCCGGCCGACCTCCCGTGACCTCGTGGCGAGCGACGGCCAGCTCATCAGCGGGGTCTCCGCGGAGCCGAGTCTGGAGACGGTCGCGAGGCGCGTCAGGCAGCTCGGCGAGGACGACCTCGCGCGGCAGGTCTGGTTCATCACCGCCTCGATCTCGTCGCTCACGCTGGGCACGGGCCCGGCGCGCGTCTACGAGCCCACGCCGGAGGCGGAGGCGGGCGAGGCCGACCGCGCACGGCTGCTCGCCGCCGCCGGGTCGCTGGCCGACCGACTCGGGGAACTGGCGCTCCGCAGCGAGGGCAACGTCAACTGGCTCGGGCTCTCCTTCATCGGCCAGCGCCGGTGGACGCTCATGCCGCTGTCGGCCAACCTCTACGACGGCACGTTAGGCGTGGCCCTGTTTCTGGCTTACGCCGGCGAAGTCCTCGGCGAGCAGCGCCACACCTCGCTCGCACGCATGACGCTCGACGGCCTTCTGCCGCAGCTCGACATATACAAAAAAGACGCGGGCTCCACGCCGCCGGCGGTTGACCTCGGGGGTTACAGCGGCCTCGGCAGCGTGCTCCACACGCTGACTCACGCGGGCGTGTTGTGGGGCAGGCCGGACTACTTCGCGACGGGCGAATCCCTCCTGGCGTCCTTCCCGCGGCTCATCGAAATCGACGAGACCTTCGACATCCTCAGCGGCAGCGCCGGGGCCATCCTGAATCTGCTCGCCTTTCATCACGCCACGGGGTCCGAGGCCGCGCTCGGGGTCGCCCGCCGGAGCGCCGACCACATCCTTGCCCACGCGCGGACGATGGAGCGCGGCGTCGCGTGGGACTCGAAGCTCCCGGTCTCAAGACCTCTGACGGGTTTCTCCCACGGCGCCGCCGGCATCGGCCACGCGCTCCTCGAACTGGCGGCGACGACCGGGGAAGAAAAATACGAGCACTGCGCCCGGGGCGCGTTCGAGTACGAGCGGGGTCTGTTCTCGCCCGAGCGCGGGAATTGGCCCGACTTCAGGCTGAACGAAGGCGAGGCTCCTCAGGCCGCGGAGGACGTGCCGTACCCGACGTTCTGGTGTCACGGGGCCCCGGGCATCGGGCTCTCGCGCCTGGGCGCGCTGCGCCACCTGTGGGACGAGCGGCTCAGCCTGGAAGTCCGTGCAGCCGCGCAGGCGATTCTCGCGGAGGGGTTCGGCGGAAATCACTCGCTCTGCCACGGCGACGTGGGGAACCTGGAGTTCCTCTTCGAGGCGGGGAGGGAACTACGGGACGAGGGGCTGCTCGCGCGGGCCGGTCGCATCCTGGCGGCGGTTCTCCACGACGCCGACAGACGTGGCTGGTGCTGCGGGACGCCGCGTGGGACGGAGACGCCCGGGCTGATGACCGGGCTGGCGGGCATCGGCTACGGGCTGCTGCGGCTCGCGGAACCGGGCCGCGTCCCTTCGGTGCTGACGCTGGGGCGGCCCGTCATGCACGCGTCGGCAATTCCGGGGTGGCGGCCGGCGGTCGCCGTCGGCCGATGAGAGCGGTCGGCTTCCGGGGGGCCGGTTTCGCAGATGAATTCCACACCTAACCAAAGGTCACGGCAGGACAGAGCGGGCAGCCGTGGGCGCGTGCCGGTGCTTCGCCAGTTGAGCGCGGTCGAGTGCGGCGCGGCGTGTCTGGCGATGGTCCTCAGCTACCACGGCCGCGCGACCAGCGTCGCCGAGTGTCGCGCCAAGTGCGGCCCCGGCCGCGGCGGCCTGACCGCGAAGGCCATCGCCGAAGCGGCCCGCGAGTACGGGCTCCGGGTCAGGGCTTACTCGCTGGAGCCGGAGAACTTTCACCACCTGACGCTGCCCGTCATTGCCCACTGGAACTTCAACCATTTTATCGTCGTCGACGGCTGGTCCCGCGACGCGGTGGCAATCGTCGACCCGGCCTCCGGGCGGAGAACCCTGAGCCGCGCCGAGTTCGACGAGGGGTTCACGGGCGTGGTCCTGACCTTCGAGCCGGGCCCCCACTTCGAGCCGCGCGCCGGCGTGGCGGGCCGGCCTCTACTCACTTACCTGCGCTCGTCGCTGTCGCTGCCCGGGGCGAAGGGCGTGATGGCGCGACTGCTCGCCGCCTCCCTCGTCTTACAGCTTCTCGGCCTGGTCTTCCCGTTCTTCACCAAGCTGCTCGTCGATCACGTCCTGCCGTTCCAAGCGGCGAGCATGATGAACGTCGTCGGCGTCGGCCTCCTCATGCTGGTCGCGACCCAGTCGGCGCTCAGCTACCTGCGGAGCACGCTGCTCGTCCACCTCCGCGGGCGGCTCGACTCGCACCTCATGCTCAACTTCTTCGAGCACCTGTTGGCGCTCCCTTACAGCTTCTTCCAGCAGCGGTCGGGCGGCGATGTGCTGATGCGGCTCGGCAGCGTCGGGTTTATCCGCGAGGTGTTGACTAACAACATGCTCTCGATCCTGCTCGACGGCTTCTTCGCGCTCGTCTACCTGACGATTTTGCTCTGCGCCGCTCCGCTCTTCGGCCTGCTCGCCGCCGGCCTCGGCGCGGCCCAGATTCTGCTCACGCTCGGGACGCGCCGCCGGGTGACGCGCCTGATGGAGCGCGAGTTGGCGGCGAAGGCCACCGAGCAAGGCTACCTGGTCGAAGCCGTCTCCGGCATCTCGATGCTGAAGGCTTCGGGCACGGAGGACCGCGCGCTGGAGCGTTGGTCGGACCTCTTTTACAACCAGCTCAACGTCTCGCTTGAGCGCGAGCGGCTCTCGGCGCGGCTCGACGCGGCGATGGGCACGCTGCGCGTCTTCTCCCCGCTGTTCCTGCTGTGGGTCGGCGCGTGGCACGTCCTCGGCGGCGACCTGAGCCTCGGCTCGATGCTGGCGCTCAACG
>WUUC01010800.1_pt1 | contig 12055 bp, 10 predicted proteins | sample 6278441 | NCBI WGS metagenome assembly WUUC01 (sample SAMN13675441, study PRJNA597444) | soil metagenome | isolation source: soil | place: USA: Washington | collected 2017-10 | reverse complement strand
ATCACCGGCGGCTGCGTCGCGACGGTCCTCGTCGCGGGCTCCCCCGCCGCCGTCGCGACCTCGACGGTCAGTGCCAGGCCGCCGCACCTCGTGCCGCCCCCGGCGTCCTTCGCCGTGCCGCCGACCAACACGGGCGTGGTCCAGGGCGGCAGCCCGACGGTGCTGATCGGGGGCAAGCCGGCGGCCAGGGCCGGGGACCGGGTCATGACCTGCAACGACCCGGTCCCCGCACCGACGTCCACCGTCGTCGCCGTCTGCACCGTCCTGATCGGTCCCTAGACGGGTGATGCGTGAGCCGGTGGTGCCGGAACCGCCGCTTGCGCGCCGCACCGCCGCCGGCCACAGCAGGTGGTGCGCCGGGGGCTGACCGCGCACGACCAGCGGCCGGGTCAGGGATCACCCGTCCGGACGGCGGTGACCACGTGCGGGACGTGGGCGGGCTTGACGCGGGCGACGACGTCCTCCACGGCCGCCAGGATGTCCTCGGTGTCCGGGGCACCGCCGGTCCGCACCCGCACGGTCACCGGCGCGATCTCGTCGGCGGAGTCGTCGGCGGGGTCGTCGGTGGGGGTGGCCGACCAGCTCGTCCCGCCGCTGTCGACCACCTCCACCCCGCCCGGCAGCAGCAGCTCCAGGTGCTCGCGCAGCCCGGCCGCCGTGCCTCGGCCCCGGTGCAGGGCGATCGCGCCCGCCGTGGCCGAGCGGCGGCGTGCCAGTGGCCACCGGTCGTCGACCTCCAGGCCCAGCCACGCGCTCAGCAGGCCGAGGAAGTCCTCCGGGGCCAGCAGGGGGTCCAGGTAGGCGCCGAGGCAGTCCACCGCGGACAGCGCCGGTGCCATCACCTCGTCGAGTGCTCCCACCAGCTGCCCGGTCACCACGTCTTCCTGGAACACCGCAGGCAGCAGTGAGAGCACCGGATTCGGGCTGGTCGCGCCCGGTACCGCTCCCCTCCCTGCCGGGTCCCGGCCGTCATCCCGCACCGAAGAACTCCAGTTCGGTCAGCGCGACGTCGTCGGCGCCCGCTGTCTCGAAGACCTGCACGACCTGGACCCGCACGGTCGTCGCGGCGAAGCCGCTGCCGAGGCTGATCTCCTGGGGCTCCGGTGTGTCGCGCAGGGTCACCGTGTCGGACTTCTCGTTGGAGTAGGCGAACAGCAGGATCGACGGGCGGCTGTGGCCCGCGAAGTCCCCGGCCGCGCCGCTGGTCACGATCACCTTCCCCAGGGCGGTCGGCTTGCCCAGGTCGACGCTCACCGTCGGCTGCGGCGCGTCGTTGCCCCACGGCGCCGCCCAGTAGGTGTTCTTGAACTGGTCGAACGCCGCGGACGCCGGGTGGCCGGGGGACTCGGTGGTGGTCTTGGCGACCGACGTCGGCCGCACCGGGTTCAGCGTGGCCCCGCCGATCACCCGCGCGATGCCCGCGCGGGCCTCCCCGGCCTTGGTGGTCACGAACGTGCGCAGTGGCGGGTAGACGCTCGTCGCCAGTCCGAACAGGAGCACCACGACGAACGCGTACCGGCGGACGAACGTACCGACCGGACGACGCCCGCTCTTGCCGTTCTTCCCCTTCTTGTCGTTGCGCGGCCGGTCGGTGGCCTTCACCGAGCGGGGGCCCCGGCGGCGGAGCCTGCGCCACCACGGCGGGCGCACGGTCGTCGCCGCGGCCAGCGACTCACCGCACCGGCTGCAGAACTTCCTCGTCGGCGCGTTTCCCTCGCCGCACTCGCCGCAGATCCGGTCGCCGGGACGCAACGCCCGAGTGGGTGCCACCGTCCGCACGGCGGTCCGCACCGGATCGCTCTCCTGCGGCAGGACCTCGTCAGGGATGTCCGGCTTCTCGTCCACCGGGGCGACCAGGGCGGCACCCGTGGCGCTCGGGAGCGGCCCCGGCGGGGGCGGCGGACCACCCGCGCCGGGCGGCGGAGGCGGTGCGCCCGGTGGCGGAGGCGGTGCGCCCGAGCCCGGCGGGGGCGGTGGGCCACCCGCGCCGGGTGGCGGCGGTGGTGCGCCCGGTGGCGGCGGTGGTGCACCGGGTGGCGGCGGAGGCCCGGGTGGTGAGGGCGGTCCGCCCGTGCCCGGTGGCGGCGGCGGTCCGGGTGGCAGCGGTGGGCCAGGTGGGGCAGGCGCACCGGGCAGGGGTGGCACACCGGGCAAGGCGGGCGTTGCCGCACCCCCGGCAGGGGCCGCTGCCCCGGCCGGGACGGACCCGCCGTGGATGTCCGTCGGCTCACCCACCAGGACACCCACCACGCGCTGCATCAGGCTGCGCCGCGCGGGCTCGGGCTCCGGGGTGGCGGCCTGCGCCGCCGTGACCGGGACCGGCTGCTTCTCCCCCGTCCACTCCAGGAATTGGCCGCAGGCTCCGCAGAAGGTGTCCTTGTCCCCGTTGCGGCTCCCGCACTCTCGGCAGATGACCACGGCTCCAGCCCTCCAGTGTGCTCAGTTGGTCTCCACCCGGACCTGGTGGTCGAAGGAGAAGACCAGGCTGTTCGGGTCGAGGTCGATGCGGGCGTTCTCCGGTCCCCGTTCACCGGTGACCGGATTGGCGGTGAAGAGGCGGACGTCCTCCACGACGTCGACGCCGCGGACCTGTTGCAGCAGCGCGTGGATCTCGCCCGCGCGGACGCCGCGGCCGAACGGCCAGCCCTCGCCGTCCGGACCGCCGCCGGGAAGCGGGCTCAGGAAGCGGGCGAGCGCGGCCAGCGCGTCGTCCCGCACGGCCGCCGGACGCACCCGCGGCCGTGCTATCAGCCGGGCGACGACGGTCACGCCGCGGTAGCGGGGCGGTTCGACCATCAACCGGGTGCCGAGCGGGCGGACCCGGTCGAGGTGGTCGGCCAGCCGGGCCAGCAGCGGTTCCGGCGGGATGAGGTCCGACAGCGCCACCTTGCCGTCCGCGCCCGCCGACGCCGCGGGTACCACCAGCACCTTCACCGAGCCCGCCGTCACCCCGGCCACCCCTGCGGGGACGCACCGGACCCGGGCCGCCTCGGGCGCGATCCGCCGCGCCAGCACCTCGTAGTCCTCCGCGGTGACCGCACGGTCGCGCGAGCGCAGCGTCAGCCCGGCCCGGACCCGTGCCTGCTCCAGCGTCTCGCCGTCGATGCCGCCGCGCGCGGACCGGGTGTTCTCCACCGCCGCGACGAACGGGATGGACGACTTCAGCGTGCGGATGGTCCCCCGCGTGACGTTTCCCCCCGCGCCGCCCCCTGCCGCGTACCGGCGCATCCGGACCACCGCGCCGGCGGCCGGGATCGCGCCGTGCTGGCGGGAGTCGCCGTCGGGCAGCCGGACCACCGGGCCGAAGCCGACCTCGCCGGTGGTGCCGTCCAGCACGAAGTGCCGGTCGGCGGGCCCGCTCTCGGCGAAGGACTCCACCCGCGTCCAGGTCTGCCACCCGGACGTCGAGCTGACCTCCAGCACCGGTTCCTCGGCCGCGGTCACCACCGGGCCCGACGACAGCCGGAACACCTGCCCCGGCACACCCTCGCCCATGCCCAGCACCTCGTCCCTGACCACCCGCGCGTTGATCGCCTCGCCGCTGACCCCGAGCGTGCTGCCGGTCACCCGGGTGACCACCGGTGGCGCCGAGTACCGCGGCGCGCCGCCCGACGGGGTGATCACCCGCGCCCGCAACCACGCCCCGTGCTGCCCGTCGACCAGGCCGGTGCGGTGGTCGGCGGGCACGTCCAGCACGACGGAGCCCGCCGTGTTGAGCCCGCCGGTGCCGTCCCGGAACACCCGGCACGGCGACCACCCCTGGCCGTCGTGGGCCTCCCACACCAACGGGGGGTGCTCCGGGTCGATGCCCACGCCCTCGGTACCGCACTCGATGTCCAGCTCGACCGCGCACCGCGGCACGGGCCGGTCGAGCGCGATCAGCAGCAGGTCGCCGTCGGCGGGCGGGTCACCGAACGCGGGCACCGCGACCCCGGCGGACAGCTGCGCGGTGCGGTCGGTGGAGGTGGCGTCCTCGGCCCCGCGCACCCGCACGGCGGTGACCTCGCACGGCAGCGCGACCGCCTCGCCCAACGTGGTGAACACGATCGGGTCGGTCGCGTCGCTGCGCGCCGTCGCCACCTGCGTCCCGGCAGGCACGGTGGTCTCGGCGGTCGCCGGGGAGGACAGCCAGAAGGTGATGTCGGCCCTGGCCGGTGTCGGCGGGAACATCCGCACGCCGATCAGGTCCAGGAACTTCACGTGCAGCCGGTCCGGCACCTGGTTGAGCCGGAAGATCAGCTGGTCGACCAGGAACGCGAACGCCTCGATCAGCGTCACCCCGGGGTCGGACGGGTGCTCGTCGGTCCACCCCGGACAGCTCACCCGGACCAGCCGCACGGCGTCGTCGACCAGGTCGGCGTAGCCGCGGTCGTCCAGGTTCGGCGCGGGGAGGGCCACCTCACTCACCGCCCTCGTCCGGCCGGGCGTCGAAGCGCAGCACCAGCGCGTGCACCTCGTCCTCGTCGCGGACCCGGTAGGCGATGTCGATCAGCACGTGCGACGGCTGTTCGGGGCGCGGGTACGCCTCGACACCGACGATCTCCGCCCTCGGCTCCCAGCGCTCGAGCGCCGAGCGCACCACGCCCGCCAGCTCGGCCAGCACCGCGGGGGTGGTCGGCGCGAAGACGTAGTCGCGCAGCCGCGAGCCGAACTCCGGCCGCATCGCCCGCTCGCCCGGGTAGGTGGTGAGGATCAGCCGCATCGACTGCTCCAGCTTGCGCACCCCCGCGGCGACGTCCACGCCGCCGCTGGGGGTGATCGCGACGGGGAACTCCCAACCCGCACCGATGGTCGCGACGGACACGGCTGCCCTCCTAGTTCAGCTTGATGATCTTGCCGGTGATCTCGACCGCGGCCGTCCCGTCGATCTTGACCGTCTTCCCCTTGAGCGACACCGTCTCCCCGGACAGCTCCAGCACCCCGCCGGACTCCACCGTGACGGTCCCGCCCTTGCCCGCCACGACCCGCACCTCCCCGGCCCTGCCGCACTCGATGAGCACGGTGCCCTTCTTGGCGGGGGTCCGGCCGGTGGGCGCGGCGACCAGCCTGACCTCGCCGCTGACCTGGTCGACCGACAGCGCCATGTCCTCGCCGCCGGTGCCCAGCACCAGCCGCGCCGCGGTGACCGTGGGCTTCGCCCCGGAGGTGACCTCGTCGTGGAAGGACAGCCGGTTGCCCGACGGGGTGACGATCCCGCGCCGCACGACCTCGGCCGCCGCACCGTTGCGTTTCACCGGGTCCGCCCCCAGCCCGGCCGCGCCGTCCCGGTGGAAGAGGCCGCCGAGCACGAACGGCCTGCGCGGGTCGCCCAGCTGGAAGGCCACCAGCACCTGGTCGCGCACGGCGGGCTGGAACAGCGACCCGCCGCGTGTGCCCGCGCCCGGGTTCACCACCACCGCCCAGTCCGTCTCGAACCCGGGCGACAGCCACGGCAGCGCCACCTTGACCCGCCCGAGCTTGTCCGGGTCGCCGACGTTGGTGACCACCCCGCACACCACGCCCGGGATCGTCGGCCCGGGCGTGGGGCCGCAGGCGGCCAGGCCGAGCAGCGACCGCTCGTTGCGCCCGCTCACCTCGAACCGGGTGGAATACCAGCGCCGGTCGAACACGTGCACGGCCCGGCTGATCGTCCACCTGCCGTCGAACGGGTCGCCGACCCCGTCGACCTCGACCACGGTGCCCGCCTTGAGTCGGGGATCCCCGACGGCGTCGCCCTCGGCCTCGGCGGCGGTGCTGCCGACCCGTTCGGCGAGCCCGCCCGCCGCCTCGGCGAGCTCGGCGGCGTCACCGGCGCCCGCGGACAGCACGACCACCGCGTTCCCGTCGGGCGCCGGGCCGACGTCGCCGAGCTCCGATCGCTGCGCCTTCCCCGGCTTGGCGGGCGTCGTCGGGCCGAACGGGCGCGCGTTGCCCCCGGGCGCGCTGCCCGGCACGTCGACCGAGGCCGATGTCGGCGTCGTCACCGCGGCCACCACCCTGCGTGCCACGGGGTCCCACGCCCGCACCTCGGCGTTGGCCGCGAGGTTGCCCGCGGTGACCCGCGGCGCGAAGGCGCGCAAGGTGTCCGGGAACGTCAGCGCCACCACGCGGCGGGCGGTCTTCGCCGCGGCCGCCTTGGTGAAGAAGAACTCGCCGTCGCGCACGCCGACGTCGTAGCCGATCGTCGCGGCCCGCCAGCGCAGGAACTCCCAGTCGGTCTGGTTCACCTGCCCCAGGTGCGGGTAGGTCGCCCTGGTCCGGTCGACCCTGCCGACCTTCAGCCGGTGCTCGCCGGCGATCTGTTCGGCCACGTCGGAGTCGAGCACGTCCTGGAACGTGCGGCTGCGCCTGCGCCGCTGGAGCCGGTGGTCGGCCGCGTAGCCGCGGATCACGGTGTTGGACACCTGGCCGAAGTCGCCCTCGATCGCGGTGATCTCGCCCTTGACGAGGACGGTCACCTCGTCGTGCAGGATGCCCGCGGAGCTGATCGACACCGGTGTGCCGATGGCGAAGGGCGACAGGTCCAGCGGCTCGCCGGAGCGCTCGGCGGCGAAGGTGATCTCGAACATGTCCGGCCGGTGCGCGTGCTGGTCGACCACGACCCGCACGAGCCGGTCAGCCGTCGCCCCGGCCAGCGGCGCCGGCTTCGTGCCGACCTCGATGACCGGTTCGATCCGGACGAACCCCGGCATCGCCGTGACGTCGCCGGGCAGTGCGGTACTCATCGGTCCACCGTCCGCAGGTTCCGGTCCGAGCTCGCCTTCGACTGCGCGGGGCGCTGCGGCGGCGTCGCGCTCGCACGCTGCCTCGTGGACGGCTCGTCCTTGGCGGCGACGACCGAGATGGTCACGATGGCGCGGTTCGGCGTGCCGTCCGCGGTGAACCGCACGAGGTCGATGGTCACCGACTTGAGGTTCACCGTCGGGATGTCCGTCGCCGTCGTGGCGCCGAAACTGATCCTGAGGCAGGGCGCGGCGACGGCCGTCCCCTTCGTGGTGCCGGACAGGATCTGCTGGTCCATCCACGTGCGCAACTTCTCCCGCACCTGGCGGACCTTCGTGGCCCCCTCGACGTGCAGCTGGTTGATGGTGACGTTCCACTTGTTGAACTCGTTGACCGAGCCCAGATCACCGGTCTGCACGACCCTGGACTCGCCGCGGGTCTCGACGGCGTTCTCCAGCTTCACCTTCTCCGGGCTGTACTGGAACTCCACCTTGTCGGCCGGGTCGTTCGCGTTGAAAAGCGCGAAGACCCCGGCATCCTTCTTCTTGCCGGCGACCGGCTTGGCGCCGGTGGTCTTGGTCGAGTCCTTGAGCCAGCCCCGGTGCGCGAGCTTGAGGGTCTCGATGGCGACGTCACCGCCCTTGCTGCTGAGCGCGGGCCCGGTCCACTGCACCGGCACGGCGTTGGCGAGCACCCAGGAGCTGACGACGACCGGCCCGCTTCCCCTGCCCGCACCGGGCGCTCCCGGCGGCGCCTTCTCGCCGCCGTCGAGCGCGCAGTACAGGCTGATGGTCACGTCCGTGCCGGTGTAGCCGCCTGACGTGCTCGTCTCCACCAGGCCTGCGCCGCCCTCGGCGTGGTTGATCCATTTCCCGGCCACCTCGCGCAGCCAGTCCTGCACGCGCCTGGAACTGCCCGCTTCCATCGCGCGCTGGAGGGTGACCTGCTCGTAGGAGATCCGGTGCGGGACGAGATAAGGGGCGTCGAGGTTGTAGGCCGACCACACCTCCTGGACGTCGAGCTTCACCCCGAGCCCGGAGCAGCCCGACCAGTTGCCCAGGTTCTCCCTGCTGCCGTCGGGACCGTCCACCGCCACGTTGAACCACATGGTCAGTCCGTACTCGGGTGGTTTGGCCAGATCCGTGGCACTCCTGGCCTTCCCCGACGTGGTGAGCGCGGTGCCGATCGCGGCAGGACCGCTCAGGACCGCCGTCGTCGCACCGGGGAAGCTGACACCGCGGGTCATCGCCTGCCTCCGCTCTCGTCGTCGAGGAACCCGGTGTGGGCCAGTTCGAGCGTCTCGATCGCGGGCTTGGCCCCGGACGAGTCGAAGTCGCTGACCGCCCAGGAGATCGGGAAGAACTGCCGCAGGTTCCAGGTGATGACCGGGGCCCCGAGGTGGTCGAGTATCGAGATGCCCCCGCTGAGCAACTTCGCGTACCGCGAGGTCGTGGTCAGCCACTGCTGGACCGTGGCGGAGTCCGAGCACGCCGCCCGCGACAGCTTGATCGTGTCGTAGGAGACGTTCCCCGGGAAGACCAGCTCGTCGTTGTTGTTGCCGGGCCGGTGGACGTGCTTGCTCCAGGACACCCTGAGCCCGGACACCTTCGTCCACGAGCCCAGGTCGTACCTGCTCAGGTCGATGCGCACGACGAACCGGTGTGTCATCGCGACCTGGCCGAACGCGACTTCGGCCAGTCCGGTGGCGAACCCCTTGGCGCCGTTGAGGAACCCGTTGGCGGGCATGGTCCATCCCCTCTCAGAAGGAATCGGCGAGCGCGCCGGCGCGCTCCCGGTCCACGATCAGCTCGGCCCTCAACCTGGCCCGCAGGTGCGGGTAGACGCCGCGTGCCACCCGGTCCATCGCCAGTGTCGGCTGGTAGTTGTCGCGCCATTCCCGGAGTTCGGCCACCGCGGCGTCCAGTTCGCCCATCCGGGCGTGGACCGCGGACAGGTCGACCTCGGGCGCGGACGGTGGGTCCGGAACGGGCGGACGTGGCGCGCCCGGCTGTTCCGACACGCCGGGGGGCGCCACGGACTCGGCGAAGCCGCCGTCCGGCGTCCACGACAACATCTGCGTTGGCTCGGTCCGCTCCGGCGCGGACGGCTCGGCCGCCTCGACCGCGCGTTGCGCCGGTGCGTGCTCGGGCGGCCGGGAGCCGGGTGCGGCCTGTGCGGGCGCGGACCGGTGCCGCAGCACGGGCGGCTCGGGGAGGGCGCCGGTGAACCAGTGCTCGACGGCCCGCGCCTCGCGTTCCAGCTCGCGGCCCTCCGGGGAGTCCTCGGCGGGCAGCGCGTGGCCGAGTGCGCGCTGCTGGAGGGCGTGCGTCACCTCGTGCGCCAGCAGCCCGCGGGCCTTCGGCTCGGTCAGCTCGCCGTGGTCGGCGGGCAGGTGCACCCAGCCGCCCGCGGTGACGGCCCGCGCGCCGGCCGCGGTGGCCCGGTCGCGGGCCGCGGGGCCGCGCAGCACGGGCACGTCCCGCACCTCGACGCCGAACCCGTGGCGGAACACCGCCGCGATGTCCTCCGGAACACCGGTGACCCGGTCGGGTGGGCGGTGGACGGCCGTCGGACGGGCCGGGGCGGGCGCGGCGGGCACCGCGGGCGGTGGTGGTGGCACGGGCACCGGCTCCGGCGCGGCCGGGCCCGTCCGGTCGTCGGCGCCCGGCGCAGGGCCGGGCTCGCGCGGCTCCGGGGCGGCGTCCGGGGCGACCTCGGGGGCTTCCCCGGCAACCGGATCGGCAAGGTGCGGCGGGACTCGCGGAGACATCGCCGGCGGGAGGACGGTGCCGACGGGTTCACGCGGGTGCACGGGGAAGGGCTGGACCGGATCAGGCTCCGGCGGCACGATCGCGGCCACCGGCAGCCGCACGCGCGCGACCTCCGCGGTAGGCCGGACCGGAGTGGCCCTGGGCTGCTGCGCGCGACCGTGGGGCCGCTCCCCCCGCGGTGGCGGGTCCTCGGTCTGGTGTGGCTCGACCTGCGCGGGTGGCGCGAACGCTGTCACCCGCACAGTGGGTTCGACGGGCACCAGCCGTACCGGCGGTGGCCGCTCGCCCGTCCCGCGCTCCGCGGCGACCGGGGCGGAAGCCCCGGGCACGGACCACGATTGCGGCGGTTGCGGCGCGGCGGGCGCACCGCCGGAGCGGTCACTGCCGGAGTCGTCGCGATCGGAGTCGTCGGTGCCGGAATCGTCGCTGCCGGGGTTGTCGCTGCCGGAATCGTCGCTGCCGGATTCCTCGCCGTCGCCGTCCCGACTCTCCCCCGCCGACGGGGTGCTCGCCTGCTCACCGATCCCCCGGCGCCTGCTCTGGCCGAGGGTCGGCCTGTGCAGGCGCGGCTGCTGCCGAGGCGGCGGTTCCGGCGTGGCGGGCATGATCGACGGCGGTGCCGCGGACGAGGCGAAGTCGCCGCTGAGACCACCCAGCCCGAGCGCGGCGAACGCCTGCTCGATCCCCATCTCCTCGTACTCGGCGGCCAGGCGCTCGAACTCCGTCAGGTTCGCGAACGGCGTCTCCGGCTCGACGGCGTCGCCGACGTGGTCCGGTGTCGCGTTCACCAACGACGCCCGTTCCCGCACCCGCTCGACCACCCGCACCCGCCGCCTCGGCACCCGGACCGGCTCGGCGGTGGGCTCGGCCGTGAGGACCTCCACCACCTCCTCGACGTCCTCCGGCTCGTCTGCCACCTTCGGGACCGGGGTACTCGTCGCGACGGACGTCACCTGCCGCCGCCGCGGCTTCGGGTGCGGCAACGGCGGCGCGACATGCCCGGCCACCTCGTCCGGTTCGTCGTCCGGCCACGCCGCAGGCGGTGCCGGGGATGCCACGGCAAGCCCGTCGACGCGGCCGGCGGGCAACGCGACCGGCGGCAGGGGCCTGGTCACCGGTGCTCGTCCCGTGGCGGTCGTCGGTGACCGCAACACGGCCCCCGACGGGAAGCGCAGCACGGGCAGCAGCGCGGGTGGGCGCGTCGCGACCGTCAACGCAGGACGCGGCGCCAGTCGCCAGTCCCGCCGCGGGGCGGACGGCGGGTACTGCGTGACCGGGACCTGCGGCGCGGGGGCTGAGTCGCGACCGCGCTTGCCCCACCGGCCCAGACTCCACCGCATAGCGCACTCCTGGGGTCAGCGCGGGCCGTCGGATTCCAGCCGCTCGTGGATGCGGCCGACCTCGCTGATCACCGCGGCCCGCGCGCGGTGGTCGAGATCGATGAGTTCGGTGAACGGCCAGTGCAGGTAGTAGCCGAGGTACGCGACCTCCTCCCAGAGCCGGGGAAGGGCGTACCTCAGGCTTCCCCCGGGACATCACCGGCGATGTCGACCGCGAAGCGGTGCCCGCAGGAGGGGCAGTCGACGTCGGCCTCGGTGTGGCCCTCCTGGTTGATCCTGCGGTACAGGTCCTGCAGGAAGGCCAGATCGGACGCGAACAGGCTCTCGATCGTCATCGCGTCCACGATCGGCATCGCGCCCAGTCGCACCACGGTGCGCTCCAGCAGCAGAACCGTCAGGTAGGCCGGGTTCTGCCGCACCCGGGGATCGGTCTGCGTGGTCAGCTCGTCCCTGCCGGTCGCCAACCGCATCGAGCCCTCGCGGTGCACGATGCCGCGCTCGTCGACGAACCCGCGAGGGAGCGTGAACGGGTACTCGGTGCGCAGCGGCGCCCCCGGCGGGGCCTGCGCGTCGACGGAGAACACCGGCGTCAGCGGTTCGTCGCCGTGGACACGACGATGTTCTCGCAGGTGACCTTGCACTCGATCATCGCGACGGCCGAGTCACCGGCCTTCATGCCGCTGATGGTGATCTCCGACAGCCACGCGTTCTGTAGCGTGTAGACGATCGGCTCGCCACCCGCGGCGTTCATGACGGTCAGCGTCCCGTCGCCACGGGCGGCCGCCTTGCCCTCGCGCGCCATGCCGTGCCACAGCATCAGCTTGGCGTTGCCTGCCGCGTCGAGACCGCGTTTGAGCGTGACCGTCGGCGGCTCCGTCTTGCCGAACTGCTTGGTGTGGATGGTGTGTCCCTTGTCGTCGTTGTAGATGTACTCCTGTGCGGCGACCTTCGAGCTGATGCCGCCCAGCTCGGAGAAGGCGATCGTCCCCAGGTTGTGGAAGTTGAGGTAGAACCGCGCCGCGGAGACGACCTGTGCTTGCTGGGTGGCGGTCATGTGGGTTCCCTTTCTCGGGGCCGGTCAGGCCAGGACGATCGAGTCGCACTCGATGGTTGCTTTCATCATCACGACGTTGTTGGCGCCCGCCGACGCCGCGTCGAGCTCCAGCTTGGCGCACCAGGCGTTCTCCAGCAGGCACACGGCCACGGGCGCGCCTTCCGCGTCCATGATCACGAACTGGGCGG
>WUUC01058197.1_pt1 | contig 12056 bp, 7 predicted proteins | sample 6278441 | NCBI WGS metagenome assembly WUUC01 (sample SAMN13675441, study PRJNA597444) | soil metagenome | isolation source: soil | place: USA: Washington | collected 2017-10 | reverse complement strand
GGCGGGGTGACGCGCGGCGGGCGCGCGAAGCATGGGGTAAGGCGCTCTCGCTCTCAGGCGAAGCGAAAGCGATTGCCAGGTTGAAGGGGAAATTGGGGGCTGTGTTACAAGAATAGCCTTTCAGCCATGATATCTCTCTCGTGAGAGAGATATCATGGCTGAAAGGCTATTCTTGTAACACAGCCGTCGCTCGACCTATTGTTGCAGCGTCGCACGCGCCTTCCGCAAACTCTCTTGACAGGTCGGCCGCGACCCCGTATCGTTCCTGCGTCTTCCCTGCCCTTCACGGCAGTCTTCCCGTTAGCTCCCTTTCTCGCGCGAGTTTCCGACGGTGCTTCCGTCGCGAGCCCCACGCGACCACCCGGCCCGGATAATCCCGGAGGTTCTCATGCCGCTCGTCTCATCCCTTCGCTCCCGCAGGGCCTTTAAAGCCACAGCCACGCTCCTGATTATCGTCTCGACTTGTATGGCCGCCGTCGCGGCTAAGGTCTGGCTTTCGCCGCCGGGGTCGGTGTCGGCCCCTGAGCCCCCGCCGCCTTCTGCGTCGCGGAGCGCGGCCGGGCAGGAGGAGCCCGAGGCCGAGGTCATCAAGCTCCTCCCGACAGGGTTCGAGCCCGCGCAAATCACACGTCCGCGCGGGAAGTTTCTGCTCATGGTCAAGAACCGTGCGGGATTGGAGCAGGTCGAATGGCGGCTCGAACGCGAGGCGGGCGGCAGGCTGCGCGAGGTGCGTCTGTCCGAGGGCAGGCTCGGCTCCAAACAGTATGAAGACCTGCCGCCCGGCAATTATCTGCTGACGGAGGCGGCGCACCCGGACTGGGTCTGCCGCATCACGATTACCCCCAACTAAGAGGACGCCCGCCCCGGCTCTTCGTCTTATAGCTGGCTCGTTAAAGACGGCACCTTCGGATACAGACATGCGAACGACATCCTCAAATCGCCGCGCCCACAGCTTCTCAATCTTCGGCCGCCTCTTCGCCCTCGCCCTCGCGCTCGCGTTCATGGCGGGCACGTCCCGCGCGCAGACCGGCACCGACGGCACGACGCCTTCGGGGCTCGCGCCGGGCTCCCCGTCCGGCTCATACGCCCTGAGCGGCTTTGAGGACGTTAACCTCTTTAACGGGAATCTTAACTTCCATCTGCCGCTGCTGGGCGTGGGCGGCCGCGGCTCCGCCCGGCACACGATGACGCTGGCTGTCAATCAAAAGTGGACGGTCGAGCAGAGCGTCAACGACATGACGGGCGCGTATCACAACGTTCCGCTGGAGTTCTGGTGGAACGGCATCAACCCCGGCTACGGCCCAGGCGTGCTTCAGGGGCGTCACGGCGGCGACGGCTCGTTGAGGTGCGGCGTCTCGCCGGGCTTCTACTACGTGGTGACGAAAACCCTCACGCGGCTGACCTTCACCGCCTCCGACGGAACCGAGTACGAACTCCGCGACCAGCAGACCGGCGGGCAGCCGCAGCCCAAGACTTGCGCCAACAACACGACGCAGTACAACCGCGGGCGCGTCTTCGTCAGCGCCGACGGCACCTCCGCCACCTTCATCTCCGACACAGACATCACGGACCGGGCGCGTATGGCGGGCGGGGAGGATATCGTGTCGAGGCATTCCGGCTACCTCCTGCTGCGCGACGGCACGCGCTATCGCATGGACAACGGTACGGTGAGCTGGGCGCGCGACCGCAACGGCAACCTTATCTCGTACTCTTACGACGCCAACAAGCGTGTGACGGCGGTTACGGACTCTCTGGGGCGGCAGGCGACGGTCGCCTACGATCAGGCGGAAGGCGCACCCTACGGCACCTGCGACCGCATCACCTTCAGCGGGTTCGGCGGCGCGCAAAGGGTGATGCGCATCTGCAAGACGAACCTCGGGAGCGCGCTGCGCACGACGCGCCCGTACGACGCGACCGCGCCGCAGACGTACAAGCTGCTCTTCCCCGAACTGGGGGGGACGCCCTACACGCTCTACGACCCGGTCGTCGTCGGGTCTGTCTGGCTGCCCGACGGCCAGCGGCGTTACCAACTGTTCTATAACAAATATGCCGAGCTGGCGCGCGTCGTGTTGCCGACCGGCGGGGCCATCGAGTACGACCACATGGGCGGCTACGTCGGGGGGAACGACGACGGGGTGGTCGGGACGGGGACTTCGCGCAAGGCGCACATCCACCGCCGCGTGGTGGAGCGACGCGTCTATCCCGACGGCGCGAACCTTGAGAGCCGGATTACCTACAGCCGCCCCGAGAGCATCAGCCCCACTGCTTACCTCGGGAGCGTCGGCTACGTCACGGTCGAGCAGTTCGACGCGGCCGGCACGCGCCAGACCTTCGGGCGGCACTACTACACCGGGACGGTGCACAGCTCGTTTTCAGGCTCGCCCATACACTACTCCTCCTGGCTCGACGGGCGAGAGTATAAGACCGAAGAGTACGACGCCGCGGGGACGACGCCGCTCAGCAGGACGGAGTTGACGTGGCGGCAGCGCACCCCCGTCCCGTGGTGGAACTCGACCTACGGGCCCGAGCCGGCGAACGACCCGCGGCTCGTGACGACGACCACGACGGTCGAGCCCAACGGGGCCAACCTCGTGTCGAAGACCACCTCGCTCGACCCGGCCGACCCGACGGGGCAGACGGTGGCCTACGACCAGTACAACAATCAGACCGACCTGTGGGCTTACGACTACGGCGCGGGTGCGCCGGGCGCGCTGCTGCGCCGGACGCGCACCGAATACCTGTACACGTACGCCAGCCCTGCCCCGACGTTCGACAGCCCGCACCTGCGAGCCCTCGCCTGGAAGCAGTACGTCTACGACGCCGCGGGCGTCGCGCGCTCCTACACGGCGTTCGAGTACGACAACTACGCGCCCGACGCGAACCATGCCGCCCCGCTCGACCGGGCCAATATCACGTATCTGTGCACCTCGTACACCGCCGTCGGCGTGTGCTCCAACCCGAGCCCCTCCTTCTACACGACGCGCGGCAACGTCACGGCGACGACCCGTTTTCTGCTCTCCGACACCGGCGTGGTCACCGGCTCGGTCAGCGAGTACACGCAGTACGACGTGGCCGGCAACGTCGTCAGGAGCATCGACGCGCGGGGCAAGGTTTCGGACGTTTCCTACGGCGACTCCTTCTGTAACGGTGCGACGTGTGGCGGGGCTTATACGCCGAACGGCTACGCCTTCGCGACGAATAGCACCACACCCGTCCCTGACCCGACGGGGCAGTACGGGTCGAGCGCCGCGTTCGTCACCTCCACCGTCTACGACTTTTGGACGGGGCTCGTCTACTCGACCACGGACCCCAACAGCCTCGTCACGCGCGCCGAGTACAACCCTAACGACGCGCTCGACCGCCCGAAGGCGATAGTGCGCCCCGACGGCAGCCGCGTGGATTTCGAGTATTCGGACGCCGTCGGAAACCTCTACGTTCGCACGCTCAGCGACATCGACGCGACGCGGCGGACGGAATCGAAGCAGTTCTTCGACGGGATGAGCCGCGTCTACCGCAAGGCGCAGTATGAGAACGCCGACACGTCGAAGCCATGGGTTATCGTGGATATCGCCTATAACTCGCTTGGGGGCGTCGCTCGCAAGTCCCTGCCGTACCGCGCCGCCGAAGGGGCCTCGCCCTTTTCCACCGACAAGTGGATGGAGACGACGTATGACGCATTGGGCAGAGTGGTGATGACTACGACCCGGCCGGACAACGCCGTGGTGACGAACTCCTACAGCGGCAACCGGCTGACCGTGACGGATCAGGCGGGCAAAGACCGCGAGAACACGACCGACGCGCTGGGGCGCGTCACACGTGTGGTCGAAGACCCCGGGGCCGGTGGGCTGAACTTCCTCACGACTTACACTTACGACGTGGCGGGGCAACTGCGGAAGACGGAGCAGGGCGGGCAGTCGCGATTCTTCATGTACGACTCGCTCTCGCGGCTCGTCCGCGCCCGGAACCCGGAGCATGCGGTCAACGCGAACCTCACCGGCACAGACCCGTTCACCGGCAACTCGCAGTGGTCATCCTCTTTCGCCTACGACGCTGCGGGAAATCTCATCTCGCAGACTGACGCGCGCGGCGTGACCTCGACGTACACGTACGACAACCTCAACCGCAACACCTACGTCAGCTACTCGGACGCCACGCCACACGTCAAGCGCGCCTTCGACACGGCCACGAACGGGCGGGGGCGGCTGCGCGGCCACTGGACGGTCAGCGCCGCGGGCGTACACTACACTCACACCGCCGTTGACAGCTACGACGCGCTCGGCCGTCCGCTCACGCAACGCCAGCACTTCTACACGAACGGCGTCGCCGGTCCGGCCTTCAACGTCCAGCGCACGTACGACAAGGCCGGCGACCTGCTGACGCAGACCTACCCCTCGGGTCATACCGTCAGTTATCAGTATGACCAGGTGGGGAGGCTCGCCGACTACGCCGGGCAGCCGGCCTTCAACGGAACGCTCGGCGACGGCGTGCAGCGCACCTACGCCTCGCAGGTGCGTTACCACGAACTGGGCGGCATGGAGCAGGAGCGTTTCGGCACGGCCACGCCCGTCTACAACAAACACTTCTTCAACAGCCGCGGCCAACTCAACGAGGTTCGGGTCAGCACCTATTCGATTACCACCCCCGGGCAGGAGACGAACTGGAACCGCGGGGCCATCCTGAACGTCTACAGCGGCAACCCCTCGGACGGTTGGACGGCGAGCGGGGCGGACAACAACGGCAACCTGCGCAAGCAGATGCTCTACGTCCCGAATGACGACGCCATCACCGGCTGGTGGGACACCGCCTTCTTCTACGACTACGACGCGCTCAACCGTCTCTTCCAGTCCAGAGAAGCGCGGGGCGGGCAGAACTTCTGGGTGCAGTATTTCGACTACGACCGCTGGGGCAACCGCACCATCAACGCCGCCAACACCAACAACGCCCCCGAGCCGCAGTTCACGGCGAGTGCGGCGACGAATCGACTGTCGCCGCCGGCCGGCTACGCGATGGACTACGACCCCGCCGGCAACCTGACGAACGACACCTACACCGGAGGCGGCGCACGCACGTACGATGCCGAGAATCGCATGACCTCGGCGCAGTTCATCGCGGGGCAGTTGCAGACGGCCGCCTACACCTACGATGGCGACGGCCGCCGCGTGAAGCGGAATATGGGCGCGGGCGGTGAGGCCTGGCAGGTCTACGGGATGGGCGGCGAGCTGCTGGCGGAGTACGCCGCGGGCGCGCAGCCGGCCTCGCCGCTGAAGGAGTACGGGTATCGCGCCGGGGAGCTGCTCGTCACGGCCGCCGCGCCACAGTCAGGCGGCACGGGGCTGACCGCGCAATACTTCGACAACATCGACTTCACCGGCCCCGGACTGACGCGCGTTGACCCGGCGTTGAACTTCGACTGGAGCGGGGGCACGCCGCACCAGTCGATAGGAGTGGACGAGTTTTCCGTCAGGTGGACGGGCGCGGTGCAACCCGCCTATTCGGAGACCTACACCTTCTACACCGTCTCGGACGACGGCATACGGCTCTGGGTGAACGGCCAACTGGTCATCGACAAGTGGATAGACCAGGGCCCGACCGAGTGGTCGGGGCAGATAGCGCTTCAGGCGGGGCAGCGTTACGACATCCGCGTCGAGTTTTACGAGCGATTCGGCGGCGCGATGGCCAAGCTGCTGTGGAGTTCGCCGAGTCAGGCGAAGCAGGTCGTACCTCAAGGTCAGCTCTTTCCGGCGGGCGGGGACATCCAATGGCTCGTGGCCGACCACCTGGGTACGCCGCGTATGGTGATTGACCTGACCGGCTCGCTGTCCGGGGTGAAGAGACACGACTACTTCCCGTTCGGCGAAGATGTCCCAGGCGACTTGGTCGGGCGCACTCCGCAACGCGGCTATGTCGGCGACCAGATTCGACAACAGTTCACCGGGTACGAGCGCGACGACGAGACGGGGCTCGACTACGCCCGTGCGCGCTATTACGGGGCCGCCCTGGGTCGCTTTACCGGCCCCGACAATTTCCTCAACGACACGTACGCGTACGACCCGGCCAGTTGGAACCTCTACGCCTACGTTAAGAACAACCCGCTGCGTTACGTTGACCCGACCGGCGAAATAGTGACCGGCGACATGCTGACGGACGAGCAGAGGAAGGCGCTCATCGAAGACTGGCGCAGGAAGACCGGCTTCAAGAAGATATATTTCGACGAGAAGGACGGCTACAAGCTCAAGGTGGACAAATCGGCCGGGTTCGACGCCAAGGTCGAAGGCAGGAACACCTCGGGGACGGCGCGCACGGAGTTGCTGGCCGCCGCGGAGTCCACGACGCGGACTATCAGCATCGTCGCGGTGGACTCAACGGAGGTCAGGTTTGGCTCTCACCCGAACAAGTTCACGACCACGACGCAGAAAGACGGGACGGTCGTGGAAAGTCACACGGTCAATATAGACTTCAACGACTTCAAGAACTTGCAGGGGGATGCCGACGTGTTGGAATCTTTCAGCGTCGGGCTCGCGGCCCTTCACGAATTTGAGCACGCCCTTCATAATAAGGACGCGACCGGCAAGGACTCCCCCGCCAACGGCAACGCCGGGCCCGTTGAGAGCACTTACATCAATCCGATTCGGCGGGAGATGGGACTGCCGGAGCGGAATTCTTACGGCGGCCACAGGATTATCGCGGGCGCGGTCAACGACTATGACAGGGGGATTTTTTTCACCTCTGCTGACGGCAACACGAAGGCTTTACGCTGGCAGCATAAAGTGGTCGGCGGGAAGGAGAAGTGACGGGATGCTCAAGCTAGCCGGGAATCTGCTCGCCCTGTTTCTTATCTCTTACCTGGGCGCGTCTGCCCTCGCGCAGCCGACCCCCGCCGACACCCACGCGCTCCTGTCACAACTTGAGACGGAGCACGACCACAACGGCCATTTCGCCACCCTGTTCCGCACCGGAGACGAGCGGATAGAGGATTTGATTCGTGCTCTGGATGACCCGGACTCCAACGTTAAGCAGAACGCACAGACGATTATTCGGTACTTGGGCAATCGGGTGGGGATGGCCGCCCTGTTCAGGCATTACACGGAGTCTAACAGCGTGGAAGTCGTCGGCCCCGTCCCCTTGCCCCTCACCGACTGGGACTATGACTTCATCGAATCGACCTACCTGAATAGACCAGGCAACTTCGGCGGACTCTCCACCCAATACCTGTACGCTCTGTCGCTCGACGGCTCGCAGCGGGCCCAAAAATTGCTTCCGCAAATGCTTAAGGCGGCGCGAGCGGCGGGGATGGACTCCTTCACGCTTGAGGCGGTGCGTTCGCTGGGGACGGGTCACACCTTTAATGCCGGCGAGAAGGAGTTAGCCAAAGAGGTCTTAAAGGCTTCGCCATTCATCTCCGCCGCGGATAAGCGACACGGCTCCGCCAAATTACTCGCTTTGAATAAAGCGGAAGATAAAGCACTGTTGGAAATTTACATCGACCGCGGGACGTTGGCCGAAGAGACTTATCACGTCGTCGTTAATAGATACGGACAGAGCTGGAAATTCTTCTCCATCACCCTCATCTCCGTCTCTTAACCGTGGCGTGCGAACTGAAGTCGTAGCGGTTCCAGCCGAACAGCCGCGCCAACTCAGACGAGATTACGCTCGTGTGGCGCTCGCTCTTCCCACCGTGAGGGGAGATGACGGTCACAGCGGAACCGGCGTTCGTGACCGTCACGTCGTAGTCTCCGTAAGGGTTCAAGTACGTCTCCTTCGTGAACCCAAATTAATTTATGAAGGTGCAAAGCGATAGTATCGCTTCAGTCCCACATCGGGCCCGGCATTAAGATGAGTAGTTTACCCCGATGGCCTCTAATATTGCCCCTAACTGCGGAGCGATATGTCGTAGCTCCTCCTGGTGGACGGCTGTTAGTTGTTCGAGTAACTCTGCCCCACGTTCCGTCAAGGTGACGTAAACCTCGCGCCTGTCGCTGTCGCCCTGCTCCCTCATAATCAAGCCCTGCGCCTCAAGCCGATTGACCAGACCGACGACGCTATGATGCTTTATCTGAAGGCGCTCGGCCAGCTCTCCGTTCGTCACGTGTTCGCGTCCGGGAAACCCCTTGATCGCCAGGAGCGCCTGGTGTTGCCGCGGCGTGATTCCCACGCTCTCGGCCGCTTCCTCGCTGAACCTGAGGAAGCGCCTGAGCGCGTAGCGGAATGCCGACAGCGATTCATAATCGCTCTTACCGAGCCGCTTTCGGGATTGAGACTTTTTCACGCCCACCTCTGCTGACTCCTCTCGCGGCCAGCACCGAAGCTCGCCGCGCCCGTTGATTTACGTCGTATTACGACATATAATTCAATGTCCGATTATACATCCCGGTTTGGAGAATTTGATGAACTCTTCGAGGGCCGAAGACAGGCTGGCGGACTTTACGCGGGACAGGCGCGTGATCATCCTTTCGCTGATGGCGGTGGCGGTCGGGGCGGCGAGCGCGCTCGTCGCCAGTGCACTGGTGTGGCTCATCGCCGTCATCACCAACCTGGCCTTCTACCAGAACTTCTCATCCGTCTTCCACTCGCCGGAGCAGCATCGACTCGGGCTTCTGGTCATCGTCGTGCCAGTCGTCGGCGGGCTCGTCATCGGATTGATGGGGCGATACGGCTCGGAGAAGATACGCGGACACGGCATCCCCGAGGCGCTGGAGGCAATCCTCTTCGGCCGCAGTCGCATGTCGCCGAAGGTCGCCGTGCTCAAGCCTCTGTCGTCGGCAGTCTCAATCGGCACGGGCGGCCCGTTCGGGGCCGAGGGGCCGATCATCATGACGGGCGGCGCGGTCGGCTCACTCTTCGCGCAGCTCTTTCACCTCTCGTCGGCCGAGCGCAAGACGCTGCTGGTGGCGGGCGCGGCCGGCGGCATGTCGGCCATCTTCGCGTCGCCGGTGGCCGCCGTGCTGCTGGCCGTCGAGTTGCTGCTCTTCGAGTGGAGGCCACGCTCCTTCATACCCGTGGCCGTCGCGGCGGCGGTGGCAGGGGCCTTGCGCGTACCGCTGATGGGCGCAGGCCCTATCTTCCCCGTCATGCCCCACGCCGCGCTCGGGGGAGAAGGATTAATCGTAGCGTTCGCGGTCGGCATCGTCGCCGGACTCGCCTCCGGAGTGTTGACCAGCATGGTGTACGCCTTCGAAGACCTCTTCGAGCGCCTGCCCATGCACTGGATGTGGTGGCCCGCCATCGGCGGGCTTTTTGTCGGCGTCGGCGGTCTCATTGAGCCGCGTGTGCTCGGCGTAGGTTATGACACGATTCACGGTCTACTGCGCGGCGAAATCATCGGCGGCGCGCTTATCGGACTGTTGATAGGAAAGTCGCTCGTCTGGTCTATCGCTCTCGGGTCGGGGACGTCGGGCGGCGTGCTCGCGCCGTTGCTCATTATGGGCGGCGCGCTCGGCGCTTTCGAGGCACGTTTTATCCCCGTCGGCGACGTGGGGCTGTGGGCCATCATCAGCATGGCGGCGATGATGGGCGGCACGATGCGCTCGCCGCTGACGGCGATGGTCTTCACGCTGGAGTTGACGCACGACCTCAACCTGCTGCCCGGTCTGTTGGTCGGGAGCATCTCCGCGCACGCGCTGACGGTGCTGCTGCTGCGCCGTTCGATTCTGACGGAGAAGGTGGCGCGACGCGGCTACCACGTCACGCGCGAGTACAGCGTAGACCCTCTGACGGCGCTGCGGGTCGAGGAGGTGATGGACAGGGACGTGCCCGTGGTGCCGGCCTCGATGAAAGTGTCGGAACTGTCCGAACGCATCGCGCGACACGACACGCGGCTCACGAGACGCCAGGGCATTCCGATACTCGACGACGAGGAGAAACTCGTCGGCATCATCACGCGCGGCGACCTTCTGCGCGCCCTCGAACGGGGCGCGGACGACGACACGACGGTGTTGGACGCCGGCAGTGGTAGCCTGATAGTCACTTACCCGGACGAGGTTTTACAGGAGGCGGTGGTCAAGATGTTGCGTAGTGACATCGGCCGCTTGCCCGTGGTCGAACGAAAAGACCAACGGCGTCTCGTCGGCTACCTCGGCCGAGCGGGCGTGATGGCGGCGCGGGTCAGGCAGCACGAGGAGGAGCACGTGCGCGAGCAGGGGCTTTTCCCGTCCCCGCTTAAAGTTGAAACTCTTATTAAAAGTACACGGTGACTAAACTGGAAAAAGGAGGCACCATGACCAATTCATTCGAAAGCAACAAGGGCATTCTGGTGGGACTCAGACTTGCCGCGGCACTGATGGCCGCGATTCTCCTGCCTTTCGCGTCAGCAGCGCAGGAGGCTTCCACCACGAGCCAGGCCACAGGGGCGGCGACCGAGCCCCTTCTGCGTGAATACAAGGGTGTGACGCTCGGCATGAGCACGAAGGACGCGCGCGCCAAGCTCGGCAAGCCCGAAGAGAGGGGCGAGGCGATGGACTTTTTCGTCTTCTCGCAGAAGGAGCGCGCGCGGGTCTACTATCAGGACGGTAAGGTGAGCGCGATTATCGCCACCTACATCGGCAAGGACAGCAGCGCGCCGTCGCCCGCAGCGGTGTTAGGTACGGAAATCGAGGCCAAGCCGGATGGCTCTCTCTACAAGATGGTGATGTATTCGCAGGCCGGCTACTGGGTCGCCTACAGTCGCGTTCCGGGTGACTCGCCGATGGTAATCATCACGATGCAGAAGACGCCTTGAGGCGGTCGAGACATTGAGCCATCACGATAGTTGAATCGCGATTTCCATCTTGCTCGCCCTTTCGGTCGGGGTCGCGACCTGTGTCGCATGCGCGCTTTCCAGAGAACGCGCGCCCGTACAGGGACTAATACTCTGGCCGGCCGCCTGTCTTGAGGCTCAGGCTGGCCGCCCGCGCCCAAGTAGAGCGCCGACGACCTCCATATGTCTCCGTTATGTGCCCTATTTAGCCCGCCTCCGTCGTCAGGGATTTCTTCTCTAAGTCTTCGTTTGCGGGGCCTTGTATCACCTTGCCGTCATAGTTGAATCGTGAGCCGTGGCAGGGACAGTCCCAACTCTTCCCCGCGCCGTTCCAATGTACGATGCAGCCCATGTGCGTGCAGACGGCGGAGCAGGCGAAGACCCGGCCTTCGACATCTCTGTAGACCGCGACCCTCTCACCTTGCCATTTGACCACCTCGCCCGTGCCCGCCGGAAGACAGAGGTGGAGAACGAGAGGCGGCGGTGCTCTGCCCTCATCAGCTTCTTAAAGAATCGTTTTGCCGCAGAAACATCGCGCTTCGCGCTGAGCATGAACTCAATCGTGCTTCCTTCTTTGTCCGTCGCGCGGTACAGATATTTACATGACTTCCCGACCTTGATGTAGGTCTCATCCACCCGATAAGAAGTGCCGCTCATCCTTCAGGTGTTGGCGGATGCGCTTATTAATCTCTGGAGCATATCACTATACCTAGCGAAAGATGGTTGAGTAATCCACGTCGAGACCGCACTCATGCATCATCGGATTATTAAGAGCGTGTGGACGTTGCGAGATTTGCTGAAATGAGATAAAAGGACGCTGCGAAATGCGGTTGGATGAGCCTCGCCTGACAAACCTTTCACAAAGGAGTTACCTCAATGGATGAAAAGTTCACCCCTTCACAACCCATAGGAAGAAGTGACGGGCCGGACAGCCCTCTTCTTGATGAGCAGCCTTCCGATGAGACCAACACGGCGGCTGACGCGACTTGCACGTTCGAAGGGCAGACCTACAATAAGGGGGCTACTATCTGCATCAACAAAGAGCAGTTCCAGTGCGGCAACAGCGGGTGGTTCAAGAACGGCAAAAAGTGCTAAGACTCGTGCCGTTGATAATCTATGGGGCGCGGAAGGGGAATTCCTTCCGCGCCCCATATGCTGTCTTGTAATTCGGCAACGCAGATTTAGGCCACTATCCACAAGGTCTGACAGATATGTCCGACCTCTTGGGGGCATCAGTCACATCCGTCAGATGAAGGCGGTCAGCATCTGTCATCTGACAGACCCTCTCATCCGGCCTCGGCAATGTTGACGTGATGAAAGTCGC
>WUUC01017142.1_pt1 | contig 12056 bp, 9 predicted proteins | sample 6278441 | NCBI WGS metagenome assembly WUUC01 (sample SAMN13675441, study PRJNA597444) | soil metagenome | isolation source: soil | place: USA: Washington | collected 2017-10 | reverse complement strand
TCGGCTTGGCGAGATCTATTTCGACCAGGTCGACTACCGCACGAACACCTACTTCCAGGACAAGTGGCAGATTAGCCGGAATCTCACATTCAACCTGGGCGTGCGCTACGACTACCAGGACATGACGCCGCAGACCAAAAACGCCATCGCGCCGCGCCTCGGGTTTGCGTACGATCCCCTCGGTGACGGGAAAACCGTCATTCGTGGCGGCCTCGGCAAGTTCTACGAGAATCAGCTGCTCGGAGTCCTCAACGATCTGCAGCAGTTCGCGGTGCTGAGCCCGTCGTTCCTGTACGAGACGGACGAAGACGAGTCGGCGCTCGAGGGTGAAATCCCGTCAGACGTATGCCTGCAGCCGACCGGCAACAACGGCCTGGCGGTGATCAGCCCTGCGTGCCGGGCGTTCTTGAGCAGCCTGCGCGCCAATTTCGAAAACGGGCAGCCGATCATCAACACCGAACCCCGACTGGACGGTGAGCGTCGCCTGGGTTACCTGTGGTCGTTCAGCTTCGGCGTGCAGCGCGAGTTGATGCCGAACGTCGGCCTCACGGTTGACTACGTCGGCAACCGTGGTCGCGATCAGACCGCGCTCATCGACATCAACGAGCCGCGCCTGCTTGCGGATGGCCGCTTCGGCCGTCCCGGCCCGTCGGTGTTCGACCCGGATGGCACGTTGATCCCGGCAGTCGCACGCAGCGCGAATTTCGGGCGTGTGCTGCAGTACCAGACTCGTGACGACCTGAACTCCGATTACAACGCCCTGGAGATCGGCATCGACAAGCGATACTCACAGCGCTGGAGCGGCCGGTTTGCCTATACGCTGGCGCGCGCACGTGACGTCGGCAGCACGGGTGGCGGCACGCTGATCAGCAGCAAGCGGTTCTCCGACGACCTGAACCCGCGCAGCGACTACGGGCGCGCCAACTTCGACAACCGCCATGCCGTTGCATTCAGCCTGAATGGCAACCCGTGGCGCGGGCTCGGCGCCGGACTCGTGTTCCGCTACTACTCCGGCTATCCGATCAACGAAACGGTGGGCACCGATGTCAACGGCGACCGCGACTCGTTCGACCGGCCGGTGCAAGGCGTGAACGACGGCGGTCGCCCGATCATCTCCCCGCTCGACGAAAACGGCCGGGCGATCCGCAACGGCATCGACGGCGAGGACCAGGTGCTGCTCGACTTGCGCTTCCAGTACCTGTTCGGCCTGCCGCGCGAGGGCCAGTTCGGATTGTTCCTGGAGGTGTACAACGCGGCCGACACCGTGAACTTCGGGAACCCAACCGGCAACCGGCGGAGCACGAATTTCCTCGTGCCGGTCAGCGCCGGCAACCCGCGCACGGCGCAGGTTGGAGTGCGGTATACGTTCTGAGACCGTGTAGGACGAAGGCGTAATCGTAGGGGCGCAGGGAGGCAGGGCGTAGGACGCCCTCTTCCCTGCGCCCTCGGTGCGTACGCCCAACCAGACCGCGTTGGTATCATCACCACATGCACCGGCCTGTGGTCGTTCCTCCGCTCCGGACGACGCTTCCTGCGCGCTACTACACGGACGCGGATCATTTCCGGCGGGAGGTCGACCATTTCTTCTTCACGAAGTGGATTTGCGCGGGCCGCGCCGACCAGATCCCCGGGGCCGGGGACTACTTCCTGCGCGAGGTCCTCGGGGAAAGCCTCATCGTGGTCCGCAATGCCGCGGACAGCGTGAGTGCCATGTTCAACGTGTGCCGCCACCGCGGCACGCGCATCTGTGAAGCGAGCTGCGGCACGTTCCAGGGCTCGATTCAGTGTTCCTACCATGCGTGGACCTACGACCTGAACGGCAGGCTCATAGGCGCGCCTCACATGGACGACATCGCCGGGTTCGACAAACGCAACTTTCCGTTGAAGCCGGTCGGCTGCGAGGTGTGGGACGGCCACATCTTCATCAATGTCGCGTCGCCTGCCGCACCGCTGCACGCGCAGCTCGGTCCGGTAATGGATCGGTTCCGGCCGTGGCGCATGGAGGAACTCCGTCTCGTCCATCGCACCGTGTACGACGTGAAGGCGAATTGGAAGCTGATCGTTCAGAACTACAACGAATGCCTGCACTGCCCCGTACTGCATCCGCTCCTCAACCAGATGCACCACTACCTGGGCGCTTCGAACGCGCCCTCTGAACGCACCTACTGCGGGGGCACGATGGGCTTCAAGGAAGGCGTCGAGACGTTGAGCCGCGACGGCAAGTTGCGCCGCAAATACCTGCCGGGGCTTGGGCCAGAGGAGAAGGCACTCGTCTCGTATTTCTCGATCTATCCGAACCTGCTGCTCACGCTGCACCCCGACTACATGGTCACGGTGACCCTCTGGCCGAAAGCGCCGGACCGCACCGAGTTGATCTGCGAGTGGCACTTCCATCCCGAAGAGATCGCGCGTCCCGGCTTCGAGTTCCAGGACGCGATTGATTTCTGGGAAGTGACGAACCGCGAGGACTGGCACGTGTCGGAGCTGTCGCAGGCAGGCATCTCGTCGCGCGCCTACGAACCGGGCCCGTATTCGAGCCGGGAGCAACTGCTCTGGGATTTCGATCAGGTGGTGCGGCAAGAACTGGACGAGCGTACGTAGACCGGGTCGTTCAGTCGTCTTCACCCGATCCGAGTGCGTCCTCCTGCGGCTCGCGAGCTGAAGTCCTCGCCCTACGGTCACGCTATTCGTGGGTTCTCGCGAGGACTGAAGTCCTCGCGCTACGACGAGTCTCTGAGAACGCACCGTAGAGCGACGATTTCAGTCGTCGCGGCAAACGTGCGGCAAACGTACCGATCGTAGAGAACCGTAGAGCGACGACTTTAGTCGTCGCGGCCCCTTCCTGGCCGTAGCGCGACGACTTCAGTCGTCGCGCACTGCTGCTGCGAACTTCACGCCAGTGACTGTCCACGCGGCGACCTGGCGAGCGCGCCGCGGTCGACCTTGCCGAGGTGCGTTCGGGGCAACACGTCGAGAAAGAACACCTCGCGTGGATACTTGTACGGCTCGAGCTTCGATTTCGCGAACGCCTGGAGCTCGGCGGCCAGTTCGGGCGACGCCGTGTCGCTCACGACAAACGCGCACGGCTTCACCAGCCCCTCTGCATTCCTGACCCCCACGACCGCGACTTCCCGAACCGCAGGGTGAGACACGAGGCAATTCTCCAGCTCACCCGGCGCGAGCCACTTGCCGCTCACCTTCAGCATGTCGTCGGCACGGCCGCAATAAACGAACGTCCCGTCCGCGTTGCGCCGCAGCATGTCGCCCGAGACATACCATTCGCCGCGGAACGCGCGCATGGTGTCGTCCATTTGTCGCCAGTACCCGATCGCGCGTGACTGGCCCTTCACCCAGAGCGCGCCAACCTCACCCTGCTCCACCTCGCGTCCATCCGCGTCGCACAACTTGATCTCGAAGCCGGGCACCGGCCGCCCCAACGTCCCGGGGACGACGTCGCCGGGTCGGTTCGTCAGGAAGATGTGCCACATCTCGGCGGTGCCGAGTCCATCGAGCAACTCGACGCCGAACGCGCGCATCCAGCGATCGTGCAGTTCGGCGGGCAGCGCCTCGCCTGCAGACGTGGCAAGTCGCAGGCTCGCCATCTGCTCGCGGTCCGTGTGTTCCGTATCGCCGGTGCCGTTGTGCTCCAGCATCTGCTGGATCATCGTGGGAACGTTGATGAGCACGGTGGGACGGTAGCGGCCGATCCGGGCGAAGAGCGATGCCGGCGTACAGCGTTCCGGGAAGAGCACGCAGGAAGCGCCCACCGAAAACGGGAAGAACACGTTCGAACCGGTCGCGTAGCCGAAAAACAGCTTCGGCACCGAGATCGTCACGTCCTCGGGGGTGAGCCCGAGCACCCCTTTTCCGTAGAGCTCGGTGGTATTTGCAAACGAGCGGTGCGTCTGAATCACTCCTTTGGGCCGCCCCGTTGTGCCGCCGCTGAACAGCCAGATCGCGGCATCGTCGCGGTGCGAGTCGAACGGGACGAAGTCCGGATGCGCCAATGCCAGCCGGGATCCGAACTCCGCGCTGCCGACGGCATACAGGCGAACGTCGTGCGGTCCGGCCGCGGCCTTGAACACCTCGAACCGCCCCTCGGGGACGAAGGCGGCGGTTGCCCGCGTGTACTCGAAGAAGTACTGGAGCAGGTCGGCGGGCGCATCGGGGTTCACCATCACCACTACCGACCCGCGCCGCAGGATGCCGAAGAGCGCGGCGACGTAGTCTGGCGTGTCGGGCAGCGCGATGATGACGCGCTCCTCCGGCCGGATGTCGTCGGCCGCCAGGACGTGCGCGTAGCGCGAGGACAGCCGCGCGAGGTCGGCATACGTCAGGTCGCCCTCGTCAGTCCGGATGGCGACGCGGCCGCCCGCGCCCTCGGCGAGTCGCGCGTCGAGGAGATGGTTCGCCAGGTTCAGCCTCTCGGGCCATGAGACGGACATGCCGCGAATGCTACGTTCGACTACACTGCTACGCAAGCATGGCGGTGCACGAACTGGCGACGATGACGTGGACCGAGGTTCGCGCGCTGCCGGCGGGCAGGACGGTGGCGGTGCTGCCGACCGGCGCGATCGAGGCGCATGGCCCACACCTGCCGCTCGGGACCGACATCCTGATCGCGGAAGCCATGGCCCGGGCAGGCGCCGCGCGTCTTGCCGCCCGCCAGCTGAACGTCCTGGTCCTCCCGGCGCTCCCGATGGCGCCTGCGCCCTTCGCGGCGGGGTTCGCCGGCACCATTCACATACCTGCGGAAGCCACCACCCTGATGGTGGCCGGCATCGCGCGCAGCCTCGCCGAGCACGGCATTCGCCTGACCGCGGTGGCCAACGCGCACCATGACCCGGCGCACGTGGACGCGCTGCGCGCCGCCGTTGCGAGCGTGGCGAAGGACGGTCGCGCCGTGCTGGTCTTTCCCGATCTCACGCGTCGTCGGTGGGCGGAACGCCTCACCGAGGAGTTCCGCAGCGGTGCCTGCCACGCCGGCCGCTACGAAGGCTCCATCGTCCTGGACCAGCGGCCGGAGACGGTCAGAACAGGAGTGATGGAGCAGCTCGCGCCGAATCGTCACTCGCTGATCGACGCCATCCGCACCGGTCACCCCACCTTCGCGGCCGCCGGCGGGCCGGACGCATACTTCGGCTTTCCGGCAGACGCGACAGCTGAAGAGGGGCGCGCGACTGTCGAGACACTCGGGGCGATTCTCGAGGAAGCGGTGATGGACGCGCTGGAGGGGCGGTGAACGGCCGTACGGCGGTGATCACCGGAGGTGGCCGCGGCGTTGGCGCCGCCGTCGCAACCAGGCTTGCGGCTGCTGGTGTCACGGTGCTCGTCGCGGCGCGCACGACGGAACAGGTTGAAGACGTGGCTGCTTCGCTGCGCGCGCGGGGCCACGCGGCTCATGCGGAAACGTGCGATGTCGAGGATCCGGCCAGCGTAGAAGCGCTGGCGGCTCGGGCGCTGGAGCGCCTGGGACGCGTGGACATCCTGGTCAACAACGCGGGCACGGCGCTCGCCTCGGCGCTCCACAAGACAACGCTCGAGGATTGGAACCGCCTGCTGGCCACCAACGCCACGAGCGCGTTCCTCTGCCTGAGGGCGGTGCTCCCCGGGATGATCGAACGCAAGTGGGGCCGCGTCGTGAACGTGGCCTCGATTGCCGGATTGCGCGGCGATCGGTACATCGCGGCGTATGCGGCGTCGAAGCACGCGCTCGTCGGCTTGACGACGTCCGCGGCCGCCGAAGCAGCGCCGCACGGCGTCACCGTGAACGCCGTCTGCCCCGGGTACCTGCACACCGACATGACGCGCGAAAGCGTCGAGCGCATCATGCGCACGACGGGCCGTACCGAACAGCAGGCGCTCGACGCCATTCTCCAGACGACGCCGCAGCGGCGACTCCTCGAGGCCGACGAGGTGGCGCACGCGATTGCCTACTTGTGCAGCGATGGCGCAGCCGGCGTGAACGGCGCCACGCTCGTCATCGACGGGGGCGAACTCCGGCGATGAGCATCTTCGACGTTGTCAATCCCGCGGCACTCGGCAGACCGCGCGGCTTCTCGCACGGACTTCTCGCGCCGCCCGGGAGCCGGCTGCTGTTTGTCGCCGGCCAGACAGCCGCAGACGCCGAGGGGCGCGTCGCCAACGCCACGTTTGCGCAGCAGTTCGACGAGTGCCTCGCGCGGGTCATTGCGGTGGTCGAATCGGCCGGCGGCACGCGCGATCACGTTGGACGGATGACAGTGTTCGTCACCGACCTCGAGGAGTACCTGGCGAGCCGGCACATGCTGCGCACGGTCTGGAACGGGCGCATGGGGAACCATTATCCGGCGATGGCGCTCGTGGAGGTCACACGCCTGGTCGACGAAGGGGCGCTGGTGGAGATCGAGGCCACGGCGGTGATTGCGTGACGTTCGAGCTGGATGCCGGCAGCGGCGTTGGAACGATCACCCTCAATCGCCCCGATCGGTTGAACGCGCTGACGTTCGAGGTCTACGGCGAACTGCGCGACACGTTCCGCAGGCTGAATACGGATGCCGACGTGCGGGCTGTCGTCATCACGGGCGCCGGCGCGGCGTTCTGTGCCGGGGGTGACGTGCACGACATCATCGGCGCGCTGTTCTCCCGTGACTATCGAGGCCTGCTCGAGTTCACACGCCTGACCTGCGACCTGGTGCTTGCGATTCGGCAGTGTCGCCGGCCGGTCATCGCCGCACTCAATGGAACGACGGCTGGCGCAGGCGCGGTGATCGCCGCCGCGTGCGACGTTCGCATTGCTGCGACCTCGGCAAAGATTGCGTTCCTCTTCACCAAGGTCGGATTGTCGGGCGCGGACATGGGCGCCGCCTGGCTGCTTCCCCGGATTGTCGGTTTAGGACGGGCGACAGAGCTGCTGATGACGGGCGACTTCATCAGCGCCGACGAAGCGTTCCGGATCGGGCTCTACAACAGGGTCGTCGCCGATGGCGAGCTGGCGGACACCGCGCGCGCGTTCGCGGAGAAGCTTGCGCGAGGACCGGGCTTCGCCCAGGAAATCACGAAAGACGCGCTCAATCGGGAAGCCCACATGGATCTTGCGGCGGCGCTCGAGGCGGAGGCGCAGATCCAGGCCTCGCTCATGACGCATCCCGACTTCCGCGAGGCGTACGAGGCGTTTGTCGGGAAGCGGCCACCGAGGTTCCTCTGATGTTACGCGGCGCCGCCCGCCTCGCCGGCACCGAGGCGATCAACGCGTTCCTCGACGCGTCGCACGTGCAGCTTGCGTCCGAACTCACCCGCTTCTGCGGCTCTCACCTGTTGAACCGGCCGCACGCGGAGACCGACGATGCCGCGCGGCGCGACGCGCGCACGCTCGTCGGACTGATGGGCGAAGCAGGCTGGTACCGCGCCATCGGCACAGGCGACCTGCGGGCGTTGTGCCTCACGCGCGAACAGGTGGCGGCCGCGAGCCCGCTGGCCGACGCCGTCCTGGCGCTGCAAGCGCTCGGTGGCACGCCGTTGAAGCTCGCGGGAACGGACGCGCAGCGCAGCCGCTGGCTGGAGGGCATTCTCACCGGCGAAATCATGACTGCGTTCGCCATGACGGAGCCCGACGCCGGGTCTGACGTTGCGTCAATGAAGACGACGGGGCGGCGCGACGGCGCTGCCTGGGTCCTCGACGGCGAGAAACATCTGATCTCCAACGCCGGAATCGCGGATTTGTACCTCGTCTTCGCGGTGACGACCCCTGGCGCGGGATCTCGTGGCATCAGCGTCTTCCTGGTGCCGCGCGATGCAAAAGGTCTCGTGTTCGAGGGTGCACAGGTCCTTGCGGCGCCGCACCCGCTCGGTCGCATCCGGCTCGACGCGTGCCGCGTGCCCGCGGATGCGCTGCTCGGCCAGCAGGACGCGGGTTTCAAGCTCGGAATGATGACGCTCGATCACGTCCGGCCGTCGGTGGGCGCCGCGGCGTGCGGCATGGCTGCCCGTGCCCTCGTGGACGCGCTCGAGTACGCGTCGACCCGGCATCAGTTCGGTGCGCCAATCGCGAGCTTCCAGCTGGTGCGGGAAAAGATCGGCCGCATGGCAACCGAGCTCGAGGCGGCCCGCCTGCTGGTGTTCAGGGCGGCGTGGGAGAAGGATCATGGTGAAGCGCGCATCACCCTCGAAGCAGCGATGGCCAAGAGCTTCGCAACCGAAGCGGCGCAGCATGTCATTGACGAGGCCATCCAGATAGGCGGCGGCCGGGGCGTGCTGGTCGGTCATGTTGCCGAACGGATGTATCGCGCCGTTCGTGCCCTGCGCATCTACGAAGGTGCCACAGAGATTCAGCGGCTGATCGTTGCCGACGCGTTGTTGGGCCCCCTCGCCCCGGCCCCTGCGTCTGCCCGGCCGGCGCCTGCACCGGACGTCGGGTGATGCGCATCGTGTGCGTCGGGGGCGGGCCAGGCGGTTTGTACTTCGCCACCCTCATGAAGAAAGCGGACCCGCGGCACGAGATCCGGGTCGTCGAACGCAATCGGGCGGACGACACGTTCGGCTTCGGGGTGGTCTTCTCCGATGCGACGATGGCGGGAATTGCGGAGGCCGATTCGGAGGCCTATGGCGAAATCGCGAGGCATCTCGTGCACTGGGAGGACATCGAGGTCAATTACCGCGGCGAACGGATGACCTCCACCGGCCATGGGTTCAGCGGCATGAGCCGGCATACGCTCCTGAGGGTTCTCCAGGAGCAGGCGCTCGCCGCCGGGGTCGTCCTCGATTACGAATGCGAAGTAACGTCGCTCGCGCCCTTCTCCGCTGCGGATCTCATCGTCGCATCGGACGGCGTCAACAGCACCACCAGACGCCTGCTCGCAACAGGTGTGGAAACGGCGGTGGACCTGCGACCGAACCGGTTCGTCTGGCTGGGGACGACCAAGCCCTTCCCGGCGTTCACGTTCTACTTTCGCCACGACGCCCATGGCCTCTGGCGCGTACACGCGTACCAATATGCGCCTGGACACTCGACGTTCATCGTCGAATGCCGCGAGGAGACCTGGCGGGCGGCCGGCATGGACAAGGCCGGCGAGGCGGACACCGCCGCGTTTCTGGAGCGGCTCTTCTCAGAGGAGCTCGCAGGCCATCGGCTGATCACGAACCGCAGCATCTGGCGCCAGTTCCCGACGATCCGCACGCAGCCATGGTCGAGCGGACATGTTGTGCTGCTCGGAGACGCGGCGCACACGGCCCACTTCTCGGTCGGGTCGGGCACGCGCATGGCAATGGAAGACGCCGTGGCGTTGCGGGATGCGCTCGTCGGGCGGGACGAACCCACCTCGCCCCGCTCCACCCCTTCGATTCCCGCAGCCTTGAAAACGTACGAGGACGCCCGGCGACCACAGGTCGAAAGTCTCCAGCGCGCGGCGCAGGCATCGCTCCAGTGGTTCGAGGACACCGAGCGCTACATGGACCTGGAGCCGGTGCAGTTCGCGTTTTCGCTGCTCACGCGCTCGCTGCGCATCACCCACGAGGATCTGCGGGGGCGCGATCCGGCATTTCTTGCGCGGGTTGACCAGAGCATTGCCGAACAGGCCGCAGTACAGACGCGGCAGAAGGTGCGCGCCGCGCCGCCAATGTTCACACCCTTCCGACTGCGCGAGCTCGTGCTCCCTAACCGCGTCGTCGTCTCACCGATGTGCCAGTACGTGGCGGATGACGGGACCGTTGGCGACTGGCATGTCGTACACCTGGGAAGCCGCGCGATCGGTGGAGCCGGGCTCGTGATGGCCGAGATGACCGATGTATCGCGCGAGGCGCGCATCTCCGTTGGATGCGCCGGGCTCTACAAGGCCGAACATGCGGCGGCATGGAAGCGAGTCGTCGATTTCGTGCATCGCGAGTCGTCCGCGAAGATCGGCATCCAGCTCGGACATGCCGGACGCAAGGGCGCGACGAAGCGGTTGTGGGAAGGGGACAGCGAGCCGCTGCCGGACGGCGGGTGGCCAATCGTTTCGGCCTCGCCGGTCCCGTATTTCCCGGATCGGAGTCCGGTGCCGCGCGAGATGACCCGCGCTGACATGGATGCGGCAATCGGCGATTTCGCGCGCGCGGCGGAACTGGCCCGTGACGCCGGCTTCGATCTTCTCGAAGTCCACATGGCCCACGGCTACCTCCTCGCCTCCTTCATCTCGCCGCTCACCAACGGCCGAACAGACCAGTACGGCGGCTCGCTCGAGAACCGCATGCGGTTTCCGCTGGAGGTTTTCGATGCTTGTCGCGCGGTCTGGCCAGAGGCGATGCCGATGAGCGTACGGATCAGCGCCGTCGACTGGGTTCCCGGCGGCATGGAGCCGGAGGACGCCGTGCAGGTGGCACGGATGCTGAAGACCCGCGAATGCGACATCGTGGACGTGTCGGCGGGCCAGACCGTTCCCGACCAGCGGCCCACCTACGGCCGCCTGTTCCAGACACCGTTCGCCGACCGCATTCGCCACGATGTCGGGATCGCGACGATGGCCGTTGGGAACATCTCGTCGTATATGGACGTGAACACGATCGTGGCGGCGGGGCGTGCCGACCTGTGCCTGCTTGCGCGGGCGCACCTGTTCGATCCGTACTGGACGCGGCACGCGGCGTACATGCTCGGCTACCCGCTGCCCTGGCCCGACCCGTACAAATCGGTCGAGCGCTACAGCCCAAGGTTCGAGTTTCGGTTTACCGGGGACAACACGTGAGCGATCCCGCCGTTACCTATAGCAGCTACCTCAAGATCGACGAGCTTCTCACGCTCCAGCAGCCCCGGTCGACCGGGCCCGAGCACGACGAGATGCTGTTCATCGTCATCCATCAGGTTTACGAGCTCTGGTTCAAGGAGCTGCTGCACGAGTTCGACCGCGTGCGGCTGCTGCTCGAAGGCGACGATACCTTTCGCGTGCAGCACACACTGAAGCGCATCCTGACCATCCTCAAGGTCATGGTGGCCCAGCTCGACATTCTCGAGACGATGACCCCGCTCGAATTCCTGACGTTCCGGGAGCGGCTCGAGGCAGCCAGCGGGTTCCAGTCCGACCAGTTCCGCCAGCTTGAATTCGTCCTCGGGCTCAAGTCGGAGCAGGCGATCGGGCGGTTCGGCGAGCGGACCCGCGCACGTGCGGCGTTGGCGAAGCGCTTCGAGGAGCCGACGATCTGGGATGCGTTCCTTCGATACCTCGCGCGCGAGAAGTACGCCGTGCCGTCCGCCCACCTGCATCGCGACGTGAAAAGCGCGGTGGAGCCATCCCCGGAGATACAGAAGATCCTGGTGAACGTGTACCGGACCGATCCGAAGAACGCCGAGTTGTGCGAGCGGCTCGTCGACCTCGACGAGGGGATGCAGGAATGGCGGTACCGTCACGTGAAGATGGTGGAGCGGACAATCGGGATGAAGACGGGCACGGGAGGCTCGGCAGGGGCCGGGTACCTGCGGACGACCCTCAGCCGACCCGCGTTCCCCGACTTGTGGGAAATCCGGTCGCAGCTCTAGGAGATGAACGCTCTCGCCCCGCATTACTCCCGCTTCCGGGTTGCGGAACGGCTGCTGCTCACCGGCCATTCGCACCAGGCGTGGCCCGACGTTGCGTTCGAGGCGCAGCAGCGCGCGTGGCTCGATGCGGCGGAACTCGTGGACGACAAGTGGGAACGCGCCTACGAAGTTGCGGGACGTGTGCAGGGGCACTGGAAACGTCTCCTGAACGATCGCGACGGCGACATCGCGCTCGGGCAGAACACGCACGAACTGGTTACGCGATTGCTCTCGGCGCTGCCGCTGGCGCAGCGCCCGAAACTGGTGACCACCGATGGCGAGTTCCATACGATTCGACGGCAGCTGGATCGGCTCGCGGAGCAGGGCCTGGAGGTCCTGAAGCTGCCCGCTCGCCCGGTTGATTCGCTCGCGGACAGGTTCGCGCAGGCAGTTGACGATCGGACAGCGTGCGTGCTCGTGTCGTCGGTGCTCTTTGAAACCGCTGAAATCGTGCCCGGCCTGGACCGGCTGGCGGCGACCTGCGCGACGCGCGGAGCCACACTCCTCGTCGATGTGTACCACCAGCTGAACGTCG
>WUUC01120295.1_pt1 | contig 12062 bp, 9 predicted proteins | sample 6278441 | NCBI WGS metagenome assembly WUUC01 (sample SAMN13675441, study PRJNA597444) | soil metagenome | isolation source: soil | place: USA: Washington | collected 2017-10 | reverse complement strand
TCACCAACAACGGCTACACGGTCGTCGACCTCGGCAAGCAGGTCCCGATCGGGACGATCCTCGACGCCGCAAAGGAGCACGACGCGACCGCGATCGGGCTCAGCGCGCTGCTCGTCTCGACCTCGAAGCAGATGCCGCTGTGCATCCAGGAGCTGCATTCGCAGGGCCTCGAGTACCCCGTGCTCATCGGCGGCGCGGCGATCAACCGCGCGTTCTCGTTCCGCGCGCTGTACCCCGGCGGCAAGGAGGCGACCGAGCAGTACGGGCCCGGCGTCTTCTACTGCAAGGACGCGTTCGAGGGCCTGGCCGTGATGGACCAGCTCATCGACGAGCCCACGCGCGAGTCGCTGCGCTCCAAGCTGACGACCGAGGCCACGGCGTTCCGTGAGAAGGGCGAGGAGCCCGAGGAGGACCTCGACTACTCCGACAGCTCCGTGCGTTCCGCGGTGCGCACCGACACACCGATCCCCGAGCCGCCGTTCTGGGGCGTCCAGGAGATCCCCGTCGACATGGACGAGGTCTACTCGCACCTCGACACCCACGTGCTCTTCAAGCTGCACTGGGGCGGCAGGGGCATCAAGGGCGCGGCCTGGCAGGCGCTCCTGCACGGTGACGGCGAGAACGAGGGCTTCCGGCCCAAGCTCGAGCGCATGTGGCGCGAGCAGGACTACCTGCACCCGCGCGCGCTGCTGGGCTTCTTCCCCTGCTATGCCGACGGCAACGACATCGTCGTGCTCGACCCGCAGGACCGCGAGACCGAGCTGACGCGCTTCGTCACCCCCCGCCAGCCCAAGGGCGACCGCCTGTGCACCGCGGACTTCTTCCGCCCGAAGGACTCCGCAGAGCTGGACGTGATCGCGGTCCAGGCCGTGACGGTCGGCGACGAGGTCACCGAGCTGATGGCGCGACTGGAGCGCGACGGCGAATTCGCGGAGCAGCTGTTCGTCCACGGCCTCGGCGTGCAGACCGCCGAGGGGCTGGCGGAGTGGCTGCACTGGAAGGTGCGCAACTGGCTGGGCATCCCCGTCACGCAGGGCCGGCGGCTGTCGTGGGGCTATCCCGCGATCCCCGACCAGGACGACCACACGAGGGTCGAGAAGCTGCTCGATCTCCAGCAGATCGGCTTGGAGATCTCAGACGGCTACGCCCCGATCCCCGAGCAGTCGACGCTGGCGATGATCGTGCACCACCCGCAGTGCGTGTACTACGGCATGCGCAACGGCCGGCTGCTGCCCGAAGGGTCCCCCGACGACGTGATCAAGGGCTCGCCGCGCGACCCGTCGCTCTTCGGCGAGGCGCCCGAGCTCGACGACGAGGAGCCGCCCGAGGGCGCCGTCGAGTCCGAGGCCGAGCTCGCCGCTCAGTCGTCGAGGTAGCGGTCCCACCAGCGCAGGACCATCCGGTAGGCCTTGCGCGCCGCCGCGGCATCGTAGCGCGGCCCGGTGTCGTTGAAGAACGCGTGGTTGACGCCCGGGAACGTCTCGACGTGGTAGTCGAGGTCGGCCGCCTCCAGCGCGGCGATCGCCGCGTCGCGTGACGCATTGACACGGGTATCGAGCTCGGCGTAGACGGCGAGCACGGCGGCCCGCGAGCCGGAGAAGTCCGCGCCGTCGGGCAGCGGCCCGTAGAACGGCGCGGCCGCGCGGAGGCTCTTGTCCCCGGACGCGATGAGGCGCCACACCATCCCGCCGCCGAAGCAGAACCCGATCGCGCCCAGCCGCTCGCCGCGCACCCGGCGGCGCAGCTCCTTCAGGCCCGAGCGCATGTCCTCGACGAAGCGCTCCGGCGGCACCTTGCTGAGCGCCGCCATCGCCTCGGCGTCGCCGCCGAGCGCGGCGGTGCCGCCTTCCTCGGACAGCAGGTCGATCGCGAGCGCCGAGAACCCGTCGCCCGCCAGCCGCCCTGCGACCGAGCGGATGTGGTCGGTCAGGCCGCGGTTCTCGTGGATCACCAGCACCCCACCGTCGGCGTCCTTCGCCTCGGCCCAGGCGCCCTGGAGCGTGACTCCCTTGCGCGCGCTGCGGAACGTGATCGGCTCCGTCGGGACGGCGCTCGTCGGATCGTCGCCATCGGCGCCATCGGCGCCCGCGGCGGCCGCCGCGCCGGGGCTCGCGTGCACCCGTCCGGCCGCGAGCAGCGATGCAGCCGCTGCGCCGCTCAGCCCCATCAGCGCCAGCCGGCGCAGGGCTTCGGAGCGGGTCAGGAGTCCGTCCGCGTAGTCGACCGCCACCTCTTCGGCGAGATAGCGCTCCTCCGAGGTCATGGCTGCACGATCCTACTGGGTAGGCTCGCAGGCCAGTGAAGATCCTGTCGATCGACGGTGGAGGGGTGAGGGGGATCATCCCGGCGATGGTGCTGGCCGAGCTCGAGGAGCGGGCCGGCAAGCCCGCGGCCGAGATGTTCGACCTGATCGCGGGCACCTCGACAGGCGGGATCCTCGCCACCGCGCTCGCCAGCCCCGACCAGAACGGCAACCCGCGCTGGGCCGCGGCCGAGCTCGTGGACCTCTACCGCACCGAGAGCCCGGACATCTTCCGCCGCTCGCTCTGGCAGATCGCGACGAGCGGCGGCGGGTTCCTGGACGAGAAGCACGACCACGCGGCGCTGGTGGCGGCGCTGAAGCGCTACCTCGGCGACACGCGCCTGTCGGAGGCGCTGACGCGCGTGCTGATCACGGCCTATGACCTGGAGTCGCGGCGCCCGTACTTCTTCAAGAGCTGGCGCGCCCGCGAGGAGCCCGACGAGAAGGACTTCCCCATGACGGTCGTCGCGCACGCGACCGCGGCGGCGCCGACCTACTTCGAGCCGGTGCACGTGCAGCCGGCCGACGGCTCCGACGCGCTCGCGCTCGTCGACGGCGGCGTGTTCGCCACCAATCCGGGAATGTCGGCATACGCCGAGGTCCGGCGGATCGCGCCGCGCGCGAAGGTCAAGCTCGTGTCGCTCGGCACCGGCCAGCTGACCAAGCCGATCCGCTACGAGGACGCGAAGGACTGGGGCCTGATCGCCTGGGTGCGGCCGATCATCGACGTCGTCTTCGACGGTGTTGCGGACGCCGTCGACTACCAGCTGCTGCAGGTCCTCGACGACGGCGCCTACCACCGCTTCCAAGTCGTCCTCGAGCGGGCCAGCGACGCGCTCGACGACGCGAGCCCGCGGAACATCGCGCTGCTCGAGAATCAGGCCCGCGAGCTGATCGAGCGCAACGACGAGGCGCTCACGAAGCTGGCGGCGGAGCTGCGGCGCTCGCGATGAGCGCGAGCTTCTCCGGCCGCGTCAGGCGCTTGATGCGTGCCTCCTCGCTCCGCGCCGCCCCGCGGTCGGGCATCCCCCACGCCGCCGCGAGCCCGACCGGCAGGCGCGAGCGGGTGTAGCGGCTCGCCTTGCCCTCGGTGTGGCGGGCCAGGCGCGCTTCGAGATCGACGGTCCAGCCCGCGTACAGCGAGCCGTCGGCGCAGCGCAGGACGTAGACCCAGGCCTCGGCCACGCCACGGGCTTCGGCGTGACGCGGGCGGGACCTGCCGCTCAGGCCTCGGCCTCGGCGGCGTCGCCGGTGCGGCCCGCGGCGGCCGAGCGCAGCTCGACCGGCGACGCGTGCAGCGTGCGCAGGCGCACGTCGCGCCAGCTCATTCCTTCCTTGAGCAGCGCCGGCGCGCCCATGACGACGGCCGTGGCGATCTCGACGGCCTGCAGGATGATCCCGTAGCCGAGCGCGTCGGCGTAGCCGACCCCGTAGGCGCCCGTCAGGACCGCGACGCACGCCGCCTGGAAGACGCCGATGTTCGACGGGGTGGCCGGCAGGACGGCGGTCACGTTGACCGCGAACAGGACGGCGGCGGCAGCGCCGACGCCTGCCTCGTGGTTGAGGCCCAGCGCGACGAGCAGGACGTAACACGACATCCACTGGATCGCCCACGCGGTCAGCTGCGCGGCGATCGCCGTCCCGCCCAGGCGCGGCCGCCGGAAGACGACGAGCCCGGCGCGCACCTGGCTCAGCGCATTGCGGGTCTGACGGACGAATGCCTGGACGCGCTTCGATCGCGATGGCACTCCGCCGCGCAGCAGCGCCGGCGCGAGCAGCACGCTGACGAGGATCGCCACCGGCGCGATCGCGAACGCGAGCAGCGCCGTGTGGTTGTCGTCGAAGTAGCTGACCGTCGAGAACATCGTGATCCCGAGGATCACGAGCGCGACGATGTTGAGCAGCGTCTGCGAGACGATCGTGCCTGTGACCACGGGGAGCGTCTCGCGCGGGTGGCCGACGCGGCGGGCGACGATCAGCGCGCGGGCGGGCTCGCCGAGCCGCGCCGGCAGCGTCGCCGACATCAGCACCCCTATGAAGGTGCCCTGCAGCGCATCGGCGAGCTTGACCCTCGCCCCGGGCAGTGCCGCGCGCAGGATCGCGTGCCACGCGACCGCGCGGATGGCCATCGAGGCGCACATCAGCGCCAGCCCGACGAGCACCCAGGTGGGGCTCGAGTCCAGCAGCGTCTGACCGATGCGGTCGACGCCGATCCGGCTCAGCGCGATCACCGAGAGTAGAACGCCGGCGAGCGCCGCCAGCGCCAGCCCGGCGCGTCGTGCGACGGCCCGCGCGTTGCGAGCGCCTGTCGCCGCGTCGGGCTCCAGGCTGGGAAGGCGACGTGCCGGGACGGGCGGCTCGAGGTCGGCGGGCAGCGCCCCGATCCGCACGGCGGCGCGGCGGGCGAGCCCTTCCGGCGCGGGCGTCTCGATCGCATCCTCGTAGGCGTCGATCACCTCGGCGGCGACGTTCGGCCACGCGTAGCGCTTGGCGTGCTCGGCCGCGGCACGTGCCATCTCGGCGCGCCGCTGCGGCGCGAGCGCGACGTCGTGCAGCGCCTCAGCGAGCCGTGTGGCGTCGCCGCGCGGGACGAGCACGCCGTCGACGCCGTCGCTCACGACGTCCGCGTAGCCGGCGATGTCGGACGCGACGACCGGCGTGCCGGCCGCGAACGCCTCCGTGAGGACCATGCCGAAGCTCTCGCCGCCCAGCGACGGGGCGCAGAGCACGTCGGCGTCGCGCAGCGCGCGGACCTTCGTCTCGTCGTCGACCTTGCCCAGCGCGGTGACGCCGCGGTCGTCGAGCAGCAGCGGGGCGACGTCGTCGGGGCCGGCCCCGACGAGCGTCAGCTCGGCCGGCACGTGATCGCGCAGCGCCTCGAAGGCGCGCAGCAGGACGGGCAGCCCCTTGCGCTCGACGGCTTGGCCGACGAAGACGATCTTCAGCGGGCCGGCGACGGGCGCGGGCGCGGGGACCGGGATCTCGTCCGGCACCTCGACGCCGTTGGGGATCACCCGGTAGCGGCCCCCGTAGAACCGCCGCCCGGTCCACGCCGCGGCCTCGGACACAGCGATGCGCACGTGCAGCCGGTTGAGCCGCCGGCGCGCGCCGATCAGGTTGGCGATGTTGTTCGAGACGCGGTTGTCGGAGTAGCAGTGGAACGTGCCGACCAGAGGCAGCGGCGCGGTCATCAGCGCGTCCCACCCCACGACGGGCGCCACCGGCTCGTGTATGTGCGCGACGTCGAACCCGCCGGCGGCGAGCTCGCGGCGCAGGGTGAACACCGCGTGCGGCGTGAAGGCGAGGCTCGAGACCGCGCCGTTGGCCGGGAAGCCGACGGTCCGCCCCAGCGAGATCAGGTAGTCCGGCGCCGCGCGCAGCTCGGGACGCGCCCCCTTGTGCAAGCGGGCGGACAGACGATCGGGCGGGTCGTACGGCGCGAGCACGCGAACGTCGTGCCCTGCGGTGAGGAACTCGTCGGCGAGTGCCTCGATGTGCCGCGTCACTCCACCTGGATACGTCCACGAATACGGGGACACCAGCGCGATGCGCATCGCTGACATGCTACCCCGCACCCTGGACCGGGTTTCCCGCGGCCAGGCGCGGATCGCCACGTATGTAGATGGTCAGGGTCGTGAGCAGAAACGCACCAAAAAGCAGTAGCAACGGGCCCGAGTCGTTCGACAGCGCGCCGGCGACGGCCGCGGCCAGGCTGCCCGCCATCGCCGCCGTCCATGCGGCATCCCCGGCCAACGGGGCGTACAGCCGCTCGCGATAGCGCAGCCCGTAGACGATCGTGAGCACCGCGATCGCCGTCGCGAACGGCATCAGGCCGCGCTTTAGGACGTTGAACGCGAGCTCGTAGCGCCGCACGACGATGTCGCCGATCGCATCCTGCCCCTCGGCCCGCAGAACGGTGCGCGTGAAGTGGGCGTTGCCGCCCGTCGCGAGGTCGATCGCCGCGAGGCCGGCGAGCGCGGCGGCCGGGGCGACCACCGCCAAGGCGAACGCGCGGCGCGTCACGCCGCCGGGGAGCATGAACAGGACCGCGACCGCCGTCCCCGCGCCGACGGTGATGACTCCGCCGACGTCGGCACCCAGCCGGCCGGCACCGATCGCGGCGCCGAGCGCGGCTCCGGCGGCCGCGAACGCGAGCGCCCCGGCGCGTGAGCGCCCGCGCCCCGCGAGCAGGACCGCGAGGGCGAAGAACAGCAGCACCGGAAGCGAGGCCTCCAGCTCGTTGCCGATGCCGTAGTACCGCGAGCCGAAGCGCGGGTTGGGGCCCAGCAGGGACTGGATGATCAGGTCCGAACCGCGCACGAGGTCGACGACGTACGCGACGACCGCGATGCCCGCCGGCAGCGCGGGGCCGCGCGGCCACGGAAGCAGCCGGTCAGTGATCGCCGCGAGCACGAACGTCCCCACGGCCACGATCCCAAGCTCCACTGTCCGCGCCGGCCGCAGCGCAGCGGTGACGAGCAGCACCGGCAGGACCCAGAGCAGCGCCAGCGCCCCGAGCCGCATCGCGGTGCGCACGCCGCGCCGGTCCGCGGCGATCGCGAGCACGAGCAGCACGCCGAGCCAGAGGGCGAGCACCGTTTCGAGTGCGGGGAAGCGCCGTGAGCCCACCACCCGCAGGCGATCGCGCAGCGTCTCCAGCGCGTCGGCGTCGCGCTCGCCCTCGACGCGCAGCGCCTGGCCCTTCACGAGCCCGGGCACCTCCACGCGCAGCCATCCGAGGATCGTCGGCAGCACGTCGATGCCCGCGACGATCCCGTCGAGGCGCGTGGTCGTCGAAGTCAGCGCGCCGGGCCCGCCCAGCCCGATGACCCCGGTCGGCAGGAGCTGCGGGGCGCGCGCCTCCGGCGGGAGCTGCATGACGATCAGCAGCTCGCCCGGCCTGCGCGCGCGCACGAGCTCGTCGAGGGCGTCCGCGCCGTTCTCGGACGTCGGCAAACCCGCCACGACGAGGCGGTAGCGCCCGATCCGGCGTCGCGCGCGCTCGGCCACGTCGCTCGCCCGCCCGATCGACACCTCCCGGATCCGGCCGGCGCGGTTCGCGGCCGCGATCGCCTCGATGTGCGATCGGCCGGTGACGCCCACGTACGCGACGCCGCCCGGCACACGCTCAGCGAGCAGCCCCGGGACGATGTCGGCCGGCGCGGTGTCGGCGCGTGACTTGGCGGCCAGCCAGCCTTGGACGAGCGCTCCCCGTCCGGCTCGGTAGAAGGCGAGGTCGGGCGGGTCCTCCGGGGCGTAGGCGGCGGCCGACACGCGCGTGCCCGCGGTGAAGTCGAGCAGCGCCTGCGCCTGGGAGTAGCGCGACTGGGTGGCGCCCGTCAGCCCGAGCGACAGCGAGGGATGCGCGTCGAGCCGGTCCAGCACCGGCGTGGGCGGCGGGTCCTCCGGGTCCTGCACCGGCGTGCTGGGGAAGAAGGCGAGCAGGACGCGCGTGCGCCCGCCGTCCGCCGCGTCGGCGGCTGCCGCGAGCCGGGCGCCGTAGGTCAGCAGCGTTGCGCCGATGACGACGATCGCGCACGCCGCGATGCGGAGTCGGCGCATCTGCATCACTATATTTTCTGAAGCCGCAGCCGCCGTCCTTCCCGACCGCTCCGGCTCTTCCGGTATGTCCGACCGCCACTTCGTCAAGTACACGTTCCTCAAGGTCGACCCGACCTGGCGGCGACTCGACCATGACCGGCGTACGGAGGACAAGCGCGAGTTCCTCGCGGCGTGCGAGGACTTCGGCGCCGATCACCTCCTGCAGGCGTTCTCGCTCGTGGGCACGCGCGGCGACGCGGAGCTGATGCTGGTGGCCGAGGCCGAGAACCTGGACCGGATCCACGAGTTCCACGTCGTGCTCGCGCAGAGCGGGCTGGCGAAGTGGTGCTCGATCCCCTACTCGTTCCTGGGGATCCGCAAGGGCTCGGAGTACTCGGAGGACAAGCGCCTCGTGCCCCGCCCATTCCGCGGGAAGTACCTCTTCGTGTACCCGTTCGTGAAGACGCGCGCGTGGTACGGGCTTCCCGCCGAAGAGCGCTACCGGATCATGCAGAACCACATCGCGGTCGGCCGCAAGTACCCGATGGTCGACAACCACACGACCTACAGCTTCGGGCTCGACGACCAGGAGTTCGTGGTCGCCTTCGACACCGACGACGCGAGCGCGTTCCTCGACCTGGTGCAGGAGCTGCGCACGACCGAGTCCTCCTCCTTCACCCTGCGTGACACGCCCAGCTTCACGTGCATCGCCGCCTCGCTCGAGCGCGCGCTCAACGCCCTCGATGGCGAGGCGCTGACGCTCGAGGCAACGCCGCGATGAGCAGCGACTTCGACGAGATCCGCGACATCACGATCATCGGCGGCGGCCCCGTAGGGCTGTCGGCCGCGTTCTGGGCCGGGATGCGCGAGGCGACGTCGCGCATCGTCGAGTCGCTTCCCGAGCTCGGCGGCCAGCTCACGACACTGTACCCGGAGAAGTGGATCTTCGACGTCCCCGGCCACCCGCGGATCCTTGCCAAGGACCTCGTGGACAAGCACCGCGAGCAGACGCTCGAGCAGTTCGACGTCCCCGTCCATCTCGCGACCACGGCCGAGCGGATCTCCTGGGAGGGCGAGGGCGGCGACAGGGTCGTGGTCATCCACACCGACCGCGGGGAGCTGCGCTCGCGCACGCTGATCGTCGCGGGCGGCCACGGGGCGTTCGAGCCCAAGAAGCTGCCGGGCTACGACATGACCGAGTGGGAGGGCCGCGGCGCGTACTACCTCGTCGGCGAGAAGTCGGAGTTCGCCGGCAAGAAGGTGCTGATCATCGGCGGCGGCGACTCGGCGTGCGACTGGGTGCTCAACCTCCTGGACACCGCCGACCGCGTCGCGCTCGTCCACCGGCGGGCGGGCTTCCGCGCGCACGAGGCAACCGTCAAGCAGGTGATGCAGGCCGCCGAGGCCGGCCGCGTCGACCTCCACGTCCCGTACCAGGTCCGCGAGGTGGTCGGGAACGGCGCCGTCGAATCCGTGCGCCTGTTCCACTCGGAGGACGAGACCGACGAGATCGAGATCGAGTGCGACGCGATCCTGCTGCAGCTCGGCTTCAAGACAGCGCTGGGGCCACTGAAGGATTGGGGCCTCGAGGTGCACAAGGGCGCGCTCGTCGTCAACGGGCTCATGGAAACGAACCTCGAGCGCGTCTGGGCGTGCGGCGACATCACGACGTTCGACGGCAAGCTCAAGCTGATCGCGACGGGCTATGCGGAAGCGGCGATCGCCGTCGCGCAGGCGATCCACGCGATCCGGCCCGAGATGAAGCTCCAACCCGCGTACTCGACCAACACGGGCGTCCCGGGCGTGGTCGAGGGTCAGCCGTGAGCGCGCGCAAGGCCGTTCGCCACCTGGTGTCGGTGGACCCGGTGCTCGCCGGGCTCGTCGAGCGCGTCGGCCCGCCCGAGCTCGGGCGCGATCCGTCGCGGCCGGCGCCGAGCGACCACTATGGCGCGCTGCTGCGCGCGATCGTGGGCCAGCAGCTCTCGACGCGCGCCGCGCGGTCGATCTACGGGCGGCTGCTCGAGTTCTTCGGCGGCTCGACGCCATCGCCCGAGCAGGTGCTCGCGGCGGAGCCGGAGGCGATGCGCGCCGCGGCCGGGCTGTCGCGCGCGAAGGTCACGTTCCTGCGCTCGCTGGCCGAGCACATCGTCAGCGGCGAGCTCGAGCTCGACCGCGTGGCCGAGCTACCGGACGAAGAGCTCATCGCCGAGCTCTGCGCGGTCAAGGGCATCGGCGAGTGGAGCGCGCACATGTTCCTGATGTTCCAGCTCGAGCGGCCCGACGTCCTGGCGGTCGGCGACCTCGGCATCCGGCGCGCGGTCGAGCGCGCTTACGGGATGCCGGATCTGCCGAGCGCGGCGGACCTGACGGCGCTCGCCGAGTCGTGGCGCCCGTATCGCTCGATCGCGTGCCGCCTGCTTTGGCGCTCGCTCGACAACGCGCCGGCCTGACGAGCCCCGGGTGGGGGCGAACCTGGGGGTTGTCCTGCCTAAGTGGGGATATGGCCCCTCCAGGCAGGACAGCGGACGTAGAGCGCGATACTCGGCGATGAGCGCACTCCGCTCGAGCCTGGCCGGGACGTACCGCGTGGGACACTGCGCCCGCAGCGTCGAGGCCGAGGTCCGCCACGGCACGACGCCCACCTCATGCTCAGAAAGCACGAGCAGGACGTCCTCGCCGAGCTTCACGCGCTGCTGCGACTCTGACTCGTCAGCCGCGGCAGAGGCCCGACGTGTCCGGTGCCGGGTCCGCCGGCTTGCGAGAGCCCCCTCCCCACGCCTTCCAGACCTCGTACGCCGGCCACTCCTTCTGCAGGTCCGCATCGGCGAGGCCGACGGGGAACGCCGGATCGTCGCGGAACGTGTACTGGTAGGCGGCCGCGACGCGGGGATCGCCCTTCCAGCTCGTGAGCTGGGAGGCGATCGCGCGGCACGCTGCACGCAGGGCCTGCGGGCTGGTCTTGCGGTCGTCGCCCGCGTGGGCGCCGCCCGCGCCGGTTTCCGTCACGCGGACCTCGGCATCGCGCGTGCACGGCCTGCGGTGCAGCACGCGCTTGAGCTCGCCCACGGGATCGGAGCGCGGACGCCCGCCCGGACGCTCGGGGTCGGCGTAGCCATGCGTCGCCCACGCGACCCCGGAGCACGCGACGTCGTCGGGCAGCGCACCGACGAACTCCCTGATGCTCTGGCTCTTGTCGCTACCGTGCGCGAAGCCGGCGAAGTCGCCGAGGACGAGCTCCTGCGTCCCCGGCGCCTCGTCGAGCTCGGCGTCCATCGCCCGGGCGAGCCGCGCGTAGGTGCGCGCGGCGACCGGCGGCGCGTCGCCGTCGCAGCGCATCCGCTGGGGGCTGATGAACGCGGGGTGGTTGGGCTCGTTCCACGGCGACCAGTGCCGCAGCTGCACGCCGACGTCGCGGCCGAGCTCTATCAGCGCCGCGATCAGGTCGCGATAGCCCTCGAGGCCCTGCTCGGTGATCGGCCGCGAGAACGCGGCAGCGGTCGAGCGCTCGCAGCCCTGGGGCCCGTGGGCGGCCCACTCGGGCGTGCCGTAGATGAGGACCGCCACCTCCCAGCCGCCGTGGGCGCGCTGCTGGGAGCGGACAGCCTCGAGGATCTCCCGGATGCCACGGTAGGGGGCGCACGGTGGACGGCCGCGCATGCAGCCGTCGACGGGCGCGTCGAGCGCAGGCGGGCTCTCCGCGCTCGGCTGCAGCTTGGCCCAGTCCACCACCAGGCGGTAGTGGGCCGGGCGCAGCGCCTCGACGCGATCGCGCCAAGGCCCGAAACCGGCGGGGGCGTTCGCGCGCGCCGTGCGGCTCCACAAGAGGTTCGCGTTGGCCTCCACGAGGCCGGTCTGGAGCCCCGGCTCGGGCTCGGGGGCGGGCTGCTCGGCCTCCTGCGGGGGGATCGTCGGCGCGGGCGCCGTCTTGTCGTCACCGCCGCAGCCGGCAACGAGGATCGCAGCGGCGAGCGCCGCCGCGGGCCCGGCTAGACGGCCGAGACCTGCTCGTCCTCGGCGACGCGGAAGGACGACCCGCAGCCGCACGCGGCGACCACGTTGGGGTTGTTCACCTGGAAGCCGGCGCCCTGCAGCGAGTCGACGTAGTCGATCGTCGAGCCGCTCACGTAGGGAAGGCTCGGGCCGTCGACGAGGAGCTTCAGCCCGTGCGACTCGAAGACGACGTCGCCGTCGCGCTGCTCGTCGAACGCGAGGTTGTACT